>JAAUYG010017735.1_pt1 | contig 44914 bp, 35 predicted proteins | sample 7278091 | NCBI WGS metagenome assembly JAAUYG01 (sample SAMN14350201, study PRJNA611818) | marine sediment metagenome | isolation source: surface marine sediment (0.6m) | place: French Polynesia: Moorea | collected 2018-08 | reverse complement strand
TGCATACATACTGCATGTATGCTCCGCTTTCTCGCCGTCACACGCCTTGCCAGGAACACTAATCTTAATTTCGAGATAGGTTCTATATCCCTTTGCTTTCAAAAAAGCGAAACATCGCCAGACACAGCGCGGCGAAGACGACGATAACGATCCAGGGCGAGAGACCGGTCAATTGCGGCAGCGAGATTTTGCCCAGCTGCCCAATCGGGATGACGGTGGCTTTTACGAGGGGATACAGCGCCGCGTAGAGCGCCCCACCGGCGACCATGCCCGCCAGTCCCCAGGCGGCATCCAGGCGCCCCTCACCCAGGGCCCCGCCGGCTGTACCTGGGCAGTAGCCCAGAAGTCCCCACCCGATACCGAACACGGTGCCCCCCACGATCTGGGCGCCCAGTGAGGTGGCCTTGAGGCTCAGCGACACCATTCCAAGGCTTTTGAGAAAATAGATTCCGCAGGTCGCCACCACGATGGCGCAAAGCATGAATTTAAAAATGGTCATGTCCATCAGCCGCAGGGCGCCCACCTGGCGGTCGTAACGCAGCACCTCCGCCCGCTGCAGCAGTATGCCGAACAGAATTCCGGTTGTCAGTCCGTATATCAGGTTCATTGTCATCTCCTCAGCGTTAATCGCGATACAGCAACTTGGCGCTCACCCAGCCGCCGGCAAAGAAAAAGGCAAGGGCCACGAAGCCGCTCACGGCCAACTGGGCCAGCCCGCTCAGGCCGTGACCGCTGGGGCATCCCCCGGCCATTCGGGCGCCGAAAATCAAGAGGGTCCCTCCGGCAAAGGCCGTCAGGTTGCGCCAAAACGGGCGATCGCCGAAACGTGCAGCCCACATGGGGGGAACGCGCTGGATCTTGAAGGTCCCCGAAGCCAGGGAGGCTGCCAGGCCGCCCAGCGCGATGCCCACCACGAAGAGGGCCTGCCAGTTGGGAAGCGATTCGGGTCCATACTTGCCCCCCTTGTCGGTGAAATATGCCATCCGGCTGGTATCGACCCCAACGGCGGCTTCGAGCTTGGCAGCCGTGCGCGCAAACGTCGTGGACGCCCCGAAATATTGGCCGGCCACCAGGACGGACAGAATGAGCAGGACGCCGGTAAGGGATCCGGCGATGTATGGGTTCCAGGCCTTTGCTTTCATTGAAGCCTCCTTGTATCGGATTCAACGGATATTCAAAGCCGCGGCAGACACGACGGCATTGTGGTTGTCGACTAAGGATGCATGGAGACGGAAAAGGTTACAGAAATACCCTCTGGTACGCGGGCCCGGACCGTGGAATATGTTTCGGGGTTTGACAGTTATTTTAAACCTATTCTATCCTGTTTTATTCTGGCAAATTTAATTCCGTTTGGACTCGATCACGGCCGCACCTATTAACTCCGCCCGCAAGACAAGCCATCCGCCGTCAATCCGGCAGGGCCGGCACAATCGAAGAACCTGCGCCGACCGGCGCCGGTTCGGGTCAGAAAGGATGTCGTCATGACAAAAAAATGGGTTTTCCTGTTCAATGAAGTGGATGAAATTCAGGCCTCGGTGGGGGGGCAGTGGGAAGGCGTTCGCACGCTGCTGGGCGGCAAAGGGGCCAACCTGGCCGACATGGCCCGCATCGGCATCCCTGTCCCACCCGGCTTCACGGTCACCACCGAAGCGTGCAATGCCTACCTTGCGGCCGGCAACGTCTTTCCCGAGAACATGTGGGAACAGCTGCGCAAGGCCCTCGGTGCGGTGGAAGCCGCCAGCGGCAAAAACTTCGGCGACCGCGACAACCCCCTGCTGGTATCCTGCCGCAGCGGCGCCAAGTTCTCCATGCCCGGAATGATGGATACCGTATTGAACATCGGCCTGAACGACGAGACCGCCCAGGGCATGATCGCCCTGACCCGGGACGAACGCTTCGTCTACGACGCCTACCGCCGCCTGATCCAGATGTTCGGCAGCGTCGTCATGGAAATCCCTGACGAAGCCTTTGAGGCCGTGCTGGGTGCGGCCCGTGCCAAAGCCGGGGTGGAAAACGACGCGGAACTGCCGGTCGAACTTCTGCACGACGTGACCGGTGACTTCAAGTCGATTTTCTACCGCCAGGCCAAAATGGAATTTCCCCAGGCGCCCATGGAACAGCTGCGCCTGGCCACCGAGGCCGTGTTCAAGAGCTGGGACGGCAAACGTGCCGTCGATTACCGCAATGCCGCCGGTATCGCCCACGACCTGGGCACCGCCGTCAACATCGTCACGATGGTTTTCGGCAACATGGGCGAAACCAGCGCCACGGGCGTGGCTATGACCCGCAACGGCAGCACCGGCGAGCGCATGATCGAGGGCGACTATCTCACCAACGCCCAGGGCGAGGACGTGGTGGCCGGCATCCGCATGACCCGCGACATCACACAGCTCAAGGAAGAGATGCCGGCCGCTTACGCGGAACTGGTGGATATTGCCGCGCGGCTCGAAACCCACTACCGCGAGATGCAGGACATGGAGTTCACGATCGAGAACGGTAAACTCTGGATGCTGCAGACCCGTGACGGCAAGCGTACCGCCCAGGCGGCCGTCAGGATCGCCGTCGAGATGGCCCAGGAGGACCTGATCAATAAAGAGGAGGCTGTGCGGCGCGTGGCCCCCGAACAGGTCGATTTTTTCCTGCATCCCCAGTTCAGCCTGGAATCCATTCAGGTGGCCAAGGAAATGGGGGAGATGCTGGCCAAGGGGCTGAACGTATCGCCCGGGGCCGCCGTGGGCGTGGTGGCCCTGGACGCCGATCTGGCGGAACACTGGGCCCAGAAGGAAGGCCGCAGTGTCATCATGGTGCGGCCCGAGACCAAACCCGACGACGTTCACGGCATGCTGGCATCCAAAGGCATCGTCACCAGCCGTGGGGGGCGCACTAGCCATGCCGCCCTGGTGGCGCGCCAGTTCGGCAAACCGGCCGTCGTCGGCGTGGCCGAACTCAAGATCGACATGGGCAAGCGCGAAATCGCCTTCGGGGAGGACATCATCAAGGAGGGCGACTGGCTGTCGATCGACGGCACCACTGGCACAATCTACAAGGGACAGCTCACCACGACGCCGCCGGACATAAAGGACGCCAATCTCATCACCCTGCTATCCTGGGCCGACGAATTTCGCCGGCTGGGAGTCCGGACCAACGCCGACTATCCGGACGATGCCCGGCGGGCCCGCGAATACGGCGCCCAGGGCATCGGCCTGTGCCGCACCGAGCATATGTTTTTCGCACCCGACCGACTGCCCCACATCCAGAAAATGATCATGACCGATCTGCCCATCGAACGGCGCGAGGCGCTGGACGCCCTTCTGCCGTTTCAACGCGACGACTTCGCCGGGCTCTTCCGGGCCATGCACGGCCTGCCGGTGATTGTGAGGCTCCTGGACCCGCCGCTTCACGAGTTCCTTCCCAATCACATCGAGCTTCTGACCGAACTCTCCGATCTCAAGATCCGGCTGCAGCACGCTCCTGATTTGCAGGCCATCGACGAGCTTCTCAAACAGTATCGGCGGAAGGAAGGCATGCTCAAGCGGGTCGAAAAACTGCGGGAGGAAAACCCCATGCTGGGCCTGCGCGGCGTTCGCCTGGGCATGCTGGTGCCGGAGTTGACCACGATGCAGGTGCGGGCCATTTTCGAGGCCGCCTGCATGGTCACCCGTGAAGGACTCGAGGTGCACCCGGAAATAATGATCCCGCTGAGCAGCCACGTCAACGAACTCAAGACCCAGCGCGACATCCTCGAGGCCGAGGCCCACCGGGTCATGGAAGCCCAGCACATGCAGATCGATTACAAATTCGGCACCATGATCGAGATCCCGCGGGCCGCCCTCACCGCCGACCAGATGGCCGGGCACGCCGAATTTTTCTCTTTCGGCACCAACGACCTTACCCAGACGACCTTCGGCATTTCACGCGACGACGCGGAAACCGGGTTTTTGGTGGACTATATGGAAAATGGCATTCTGCCCTACAATCCGTTTACCAGCATCGACGAGGACGGTGTGGGCGAACTTATGTCCCTGGCCGTCGAAAAGGGGCGGCAGATCAAACCGGAGCTGGTCTGCGGAATCTGCGGGGAGCACGGCGGCGACCCCCAATCCATTGCATTGTGCCACAAGTTGGGGCTTGACTACGTATCCTGCTCGCCCTTCAGGGTGCCGGTGGCCCGACTGGCCGCCGCCCATGCCGCCTTGAACGAGGAAGGCTGAACCGCGCCGCGGGGCCGATCGATGCCCGACCGCCGAGCGCGCGGCCTCCTTGCCGGTAATGGCGCCGCCCGAACGGGATTCGTGATCCGCCGAAGGACCATGACGGCGGATCCGGCCGCCGCCCGGCAGGGTCCTGGCCGGTCTCACGGGCGACGATGCAGAACCATGGCCGCCGAGAGGCGCAGCGTGTAGATGGCTATAAACCATTAATATAAACGATATCGGCAGCTTATTCCGCTTGATCGCCAAGTCGGCAGACCACCGGCGTTCGTGGCCGCCAACTTGACACCGGATCGCCTGATTCTTACTTCGGTTGGTTAAATAAACGGCCATTTCACGACAACCGCTGCAATCCGGGAAGATAAAGTTGCATATCATGGTGGTGAACCCTGGAATACGGCATATATTCCTCGCCCTAACGGCGCTCCTTACGATCGTTGTCCTGAGCGGCGCGGATGCCCTGGCCCTGACGCGGGAAGAACGCATCGCCCAGGCTCGAAGAGACTGGCTGGTCGGCGTATCCACTGAAAAGCGCATCGCCGCGGAAATGGAAAATTACCGTAAATCCGCCAATGCCTCGGAGGAGGTCCTTCAACTCTACGAGACCTACCTTGACCGCGTCCGCCGCCTGACCGCAGAAAAGCGCCGGACGCTGGAAGCGCTCGTGGGTCCGAAGGGCCTTGACGGCAGGTCAAGGACCTCGGTGGGGAAGACTCCCGGCCGTAGCGGCCAACCCGCCTACGACCCCCAGATTCCTGAAGACCGCGAACTTGACCAAGGCCGGGCGCTCGATCAGGAGTTCAACCGTTCGCTGGCCGCTTTTGACGATATGCTTCTGAAAGAAATCGAGCAATCCCGCGTTGAGACGGACCTCAAGATGAAACGTCTGGCCCAGGAAGCCGCCCGGGCGGCCAAATCCCTGCGCGAACAGGGACGCATGGAGGGCAGCGATGGCGCCGAACAAGGCATGCAGGAAGGGCAAAGTGCCGACGGCAGCGGGAATGAAACCGGTGAGATGGAAAGCGACGGACAGGGTCAAAACCAGCCGCCAAGCGGACCTTCAGGTGATCAGGACACCGCCGCCAGCCAGGAGGCCAGCGGTGAGGGAACCGACATGGCGCAGGCCGATGAAAAGAAGGCCAAGGGTACGGCTTCCGGCGAATCCGAAACGGGTGATGACGACAACCTCAACACACAGGATGACGACATCGTCGCCCGACAGCTGAGGGAGGCGGCGGAAAAAGAAACCGATCCCGAACTCAAAGAGAAGCTGTGGAAAGAATATCGCGAATACAAAAAAAGCATTTAGATTGCGGCCGCTTCCTTTCAGGCCCCTGCCTGTGTTCGAGAAGGTTGTGTCTGAAAGTTACGGCGCGCTGGACCATTGTCGCCTTTATTCTGACCACTGCTCTCAACGGATGCGCCAGCCACCGCTACAGCGCCCGGGACGTCGCGCCCACCCAAATCAAGGTCGCCCAGCAAGAAATTCCCGAGTCCGATCTGCTCGACGTGGGCATCGTCGTTTTCCAAAGTGAGGAATTGACAGAAGACGATATCGAAGACAAGGGGACCAACAACGAGATTCGGCAGTCCGAGGCGCACTTCATCCCCTGCCATCTGCGCAACACCTTGCAGCGCAGCGCCCTATGGGGTTCGGTACGAGTTCTGCCGGAAGAAAGCGCCTCCCAGGACGTTTTGGTCACCGGCGAGATCCTGGCGTCCAACGGTCAGGAGCTTGTCCTAAAAATCAAGGCCACCGACGCCCGCGGACGCCTCTGGTACGAAGAGACCTATCGTCAGGAAGCCCTGGGGTCCTCCTACAAGGACAACACCCCCTGGGAGCAGGATGCCTACCAGGACCTCTACAACACCATCGCCAACGATCTGGCCGCCCATCGCCAGAAGCTCGCGGCCGGTTCGGTCGAGAGGATCCGCGCTGTTGCCCAACTGCAGTTCGCTCGTGAATTTTCCCCCGAGGCCTTCGACGCGTACCTGATTGAAAATGAGGAACAGGAGATTACCCTCAACCGCCTGCCGGCGGACGACGACCCGCAAATGGCTCGTCTGATGGCCATTCGCGAACGCGACCATATGTATATCGACACGCTCAATCAGTACTACGACGGTTTTTATGCCGGCATGTGGCCGGCCTACGAAAACTGGCGCAAACTGGATCTGACCGAGCGGCTGGCCCGCGAGGAAATCGAGAAATCCGCGATGTTGCGCAAAGCCGGCGGTGCGCTGCTGGTCGCCATGGCCATTCTGCTCGAGGCCACCCAAGGCGGGTCCGGCTCCAGTATGCTCCGGGGGGTTATGGCCGTCTCCGGCGGACAGGTGTTCATGAGCGGCATCAATCTCTCCAAGCAGGCCGAGATACACTCGGCGGCCATCGCGGAACTTAGCGAATCCTTCGGCGCCGACATGGAGCCGATCAATCTGGAGCTCAAAGGGCAAACCTACGAGCTTACCGGGTCGGCCCAGGAACAATACCGGCAGTGGCGGGATCTGCTGCGCGAAATTTATTTACAGGAAACGGCTTTCGGCGCCGATCCTGACAGCACACCGGATACGAGCGTGGCGGACTGAAGCCCCCGAACCCCATCACCATCCCAGCAGCCGACGCAACGACAGATTCCTGTGCGGCGCCGCTGGCAACCGTCGAAACGCGACAACCTAAGCATGCCGCCTTCAGACCATCCATCTTTTCACCCTGACCAGGTTCTGGCCGGACGTTTCAGACTGCTCGCCCGCCTTGGCCGCGGCGGAATGGGGGAGGTCTGGCTGGCCCGCGACAACGAACTGGAAATCCGTATTGCCCTGAAGCTCCTGATTCCCCGACTGGCGACGGCCGAAGGGGCCGTGACCTTTATGAAAAATGAATGCCGGGCCGCCCGCGGCCTGACCCATCCCGGCATCGTCCGCGTCTACGATTTTCACCAGCATGACGATCTCGCGTTCATATCTATGGAATGGGTTGGGGGCCCCACCTTCGACCGCTGGGTTCCTCCCCCGGACGAAACAGGCCTTGTGGGGGCCCGGGCGCTGCGTGCGGTGGCCGAAGCCCTCGACCATATTCATGGTCAGGGTCTGGTCCATCGCGATGTCAAGGCCCGCAATATTCTGATGACGCCGGAGGGGCAGCCCAAATTGACGGATTTCGGGATTGTCGGCCTGTGGCGCTTTCAGCCCGGCTTTCTGGACATCCAAACCGGCGGGTCGTACGCCTGCATGAGCCCCCAGCAGCGTGAGGGCCTTCCCCCGCATCCAGCCGATGACATCTACGCTTTTGGCGTGCTGCTGCGTGACGCCCTGTCCGGCGAGTTTTCGCTACCCACCCCGCGCGGTCCTCAGGAGATGACGGATACCCAGGCCCCTGTTTGGGGGGAGCCATCCCTGCTCCCGTCCACACCGGCAGGCGAGCAACTGCTTCAACTGGCCGACCGCATGTGCGCACCGGCGCGCGGCGACCGGCCGGAGAGCATGCGTACCGTCCGCCGAACCATCGATGGCATTCTCGACTCCGGCGGTCCGCACACCACGCCGCCGGATGCGGACCCGATAGCGGCGACCGCCCCCCCGAGAACCCCGGCCACCGGACGCATCGCCCCCCAGACCTATACCCCCACGAATGAAGGTATGGCCAACGCGCCCCGCCAGCGTCCCGTGGTATGGACGCTGGCGCTGATCATGGGCGCTTTCGGCCTGATGGCGGCCGGCATTGCGCTTATCGGTGTATTGACCCGGCCGCCCGTTCCAGCCGACCCGAAAACAGAACCCGCTCCTCCGGCAGCCGAGATAAGCACGCCGCCTGCCGCGTCCGTCGACGCGCCGGTGGATGCCGCCGCCCCGCGTGAAAATCCATCGCCCGAAGATCCTTCCCTGGCCGCCGCCGAAAAAAGTATGGCACAGTGGCTGCGAACCGGAGAACAGCTAGAGGTTGCCCAGGCCGGCGTCTGGGCGCCGGAAGAACTTCAAACCGTCGAGACCCGTGCCGCGGAGGCCGATACGGCCATGATCGCCAAGTCCTACGACCGGGCGGCGAAAGCCTATGCCGCCGCAGTTTCGGCCGGTGAATCCCTGCTGGCGCAACGGGAGCCCCGCTATGCCGATGCCATGGCGCAGGGGGCCGGCGCCCTCCAGGTGGACCGCCCGGCAGAAGCGCGAAAGCATTTCGATCGGGCGCTCACGATCAAACCGGAAGACGCGGACGCCCGCAATGGCTTGGCCGCCGCTGATCGCAGAGAAAAGGTGCTCGCCTTGATGGCCACCGGTCAGGTGCATGAAATCGAAGCGCGCTATGCGATGGCGCTGGCGGACTATGAATCCGCCCTGGGGCTCGAAAACGACTTCGCGCCCGCCCGTGCGGCGGTGGACCGGCTGAAAGACCAGGTCGCGGATACCCAGTACAACCGTCTGGTTTCGGAGGGGCTCGGTGCCTATTACGGTGGGCGTCTGCAGGAGGCCCGCCGCCACATCCAGGCCGCACTCCAATTTCGGCCGGCGGGTCAGGAAGCCCGCGAGGCCCTGCGTCAAATCGACACGGCCGCCCGCGAGCGGGGTATTGCCGAATTACGCCGCCAGGGGCAGACCGCCGAAAGCAAGGAGCGATGGAACCAGGCCCTTGAAGCCTATGAAAAAGCGCTGGCCATCGACCCAGCCCTCCAGTTTGCCCACCTGGGAGCCAAGCGCAGCCGTGAGCGGATCCATTTTGACAAACGCCTACGCTATTACCGCGATCATCCGGAAGCGCTGGCGTCCGAGCGCTATTTAAAGGAGGCCCAAGAACTGCTGGTCTCGGCCGAGAGCCTCTCGCCCCGGGGGCCGCGGCTGGCCGCCCAGATCCAGACCCTCAAGGCCGGTGTGCAGGCCGCCCGGACCCTTGTCCCCGTCACCGTTGTCTCGGACGGCCTGACCGAAGTGGCCGTACTGCGCGTGGCCCGCCTGGGGCGCATCACGAGCCGAACCCTTGAACTGCGCCCAGGCACCTATACCGTCGTCGGCTCACGCAACGGTTTTAAGGATGTCCGCCAGACCATCCGCGTCGATGCGGATCAACAGGCATTGCAGGTATCGATCGCATGCAAAGAGAAGATCTGAACAACACCACCCGCCCGGGCGACACCATGCCGCCGGACACCGCCGGCACGACGGCCGTCAAGCCGGTCGAATTCGAACCCCGCGGCGAAAAGCCTTCGGCCGGGCGGGATCGCCGGAGCCGTCTTTGGCTGGTGGCTTTGGGACTGCCGGCCGCCGTGCTGGCCGCCTTGGCCTGGTTTGTCTTCACCGCGCGCCAGATCGCGCTTGACATCCAGCCGGCCCCTGAGAAAATCACGCTTCAGGGTGGACTCCTGACACCCCGCGTGGGCGGGGCCTATCTGCTGCGCCCGGGAAAATATCGCTTCAAGGCTGTTCACAGCGGCTACCAGGACCTCGATCAGGCCTTCGAGGTCGGCGACGAACGGCACCAGACCCTGAAATTTGCCATGGAGAAATTACCGGGGCGGATCACCTTGACCACCTACCGCCAGGATGACCCCTCCGAGGCCATCAGCGGTGCCGTTGTCGCCATCGACGGCGAGGTCATCGGCCAAAGCCCGCTGACGGAAGCCTCGGTGCCCGCCGGAAGCCGCAGGCTGCGCCTGGAAGCGCCGCTCTATAAAACGCGGCAGGAGGTGGTCGAAGTGACAGGCGAAGACCGGCTCCAGACGCTGACCTTCGGCCTGGAGCCCAACTGGGCCGATGTGCGTTTTACGACGGTCCCGCCGAACGCCTGGGTTCTGGTGGCCGATTCCCGGCTGGGGCGCGCCCCGCTGATGGCACGGGTGGAGGCCGGCGTCCACCAGGTGGCGTTTCGCCATGCGGGATACAAACCCGTATCCGTCAGCATCCGGGTCGTCGCCGGCCAGCCCCTGGAGGTGCCTGTCGTGGCCCTGGCGAAAATCGAGGGACGCCTGTTCGTCTCTTCCCGGCCGACAGGGGCCAATGTCACGGTCGACGATCGTTTCTACGGACAGACCCCTGTGGACATCACTCTGCCGCCGGACCGGGACCACGTGGTGCGCATTTCCGAGCCGGGTTACAAAACCGCCCGACATCGCGTGCGAGTGGACAGCGGCGTCAAAGCGACGCTGGCGGCCGATCTCGTGCCCCGTCGCGGCCGTGTTCGCTTTCGGGTATCGCCGCCGGACGCCCGGCTGGTGGTGAACGGCCAGCCCTACGGTCCGGTGCCGGCATCGCTGGATCTGCTGGCCGTCCCGCACCAAATTCAAATCGTCAAGGACGGCTACCGCGCGTTTCGCACCCAGGTCACACCCCGTCCCGGTCATCCCCTGATCGTCGACGCCAGGCTCAAGCGGCCTTACGAAACCGACGTACCCGGCATCATCCAGGCCCCCAGCGGCTACCGTTTGAAACTGATTCAACCGGCCGCGGCAACCTTCCGGATGGGATCCTCCCGCCGCGAACAGGGACGGCGCGCCAACGAAACCCTGCGCGAGGTCCGGCTGCGGCATCCTTTCTATATCGGTCTCAAGGAAGTCACCAACGGTCAGTTCCGCCAGTTCCAGGCCGCCCACGATGCCGGCCTTTTCAAGAATTACAGTCTGAACCGGGATGCGCAGCCGGCGGCCCAGGTCACCTGGGAGCAGGCCGCGGCCTTCTGCAACTGGCTCAGCCGCCGGGAGGGGCTGCCACCGGCCTATGTCGCTCAAGGCGGAAAACTGCGGCCGGTCATCCCCATGAACCACGGCTATCGCCTACCGACCGAGGCTGAATGGGTTTTCTGTGCCCGCGTCGATGCGGCCGGCCGCGTCGCCAAGTATCCCTGGGGGGACAAGTTCCCGCCGGCGGACAAGACCGCCAACCTGGCCGATCAGAGCGCCCGGACGATCCTGCCGCTCTTTCTCGAAAACTACCAGGACGGTCATCCCGTGGCCGCCCCGCCGGGCAGTTTGCAACCCAATCGCCGCGGATTGTTCGACCTGGGGGGCAATGTCTCCGAGTGGTGCCACGACTACTATAAAATCTACACTTTCGCCCAGGGCCGCGTGGACACCGATCCCACCGGGCCGGCCGACGGTCGGCATCACGTCGTCCGCGGGGGAAGCTGGAAGCAGGCCTCGCTTCAGACCCTGCGCGGCGCCTACCGCGACTACCAGGAAAAGAAACGGCTGGACCTGGGGTTTCGCATCGCCCGCTATGTGGCGCCCGACCGGGAGGCTCAATGATGAATGTCAACCGCCGCAGCTGGCTGCTTGCATGCTTGCTGGGGGGCTGGATCGCTGCCTGCGGTGCGGTCCAGGCCGCCGACGACGCCGCCTCACCGCTGGCGCCGCCCGCCGGGTCGGCCGAAACCACCACGGATGCATCGCCGCCCGCCCGGGACGAAACCCCACCGGCCGTTCCGTCCCAGCCCGCTGTGAAACCCTCCGGCCGTGAAAAAAAGGCGCCACGTGTGCGCCAACCGTTTCGCCCCTCGGAGGAAATCCACGTGGACAAAGCAGTGGATTTCCCGGCCGACATATGACATTTTAACCGCCAGACAACGGCGAAAGCTTCTCTAACCCCTTGGCGAAAGCGCCCATGAAAACGAACCTGCCCGTATCGATCGAATTCATCTACCAGTTGTTCGCCCTGATCGTCATCGTCATCATGGTGCATGCCGTCTACGTGGCAGCCGTTCGACCGGCGGCCGACACCTTCCTGGCCGAGCAGGCCGAACGCGCGGCCAGCGGCCAGGCAACCGAAACCGAACAGTCGATCCCCGTCATGATCAAGGATTACGAACAGGAGGCCTGTTTCATTCTCATGTTATGGGCCCTGGCGATCATGGCCTATAAAAGCGTTGTCCTCGTGCGCCACCGGCAATTGCTGAACACCGATCTCATTCCCCTGGCCGAGGGCGTGCGCGTGCTGCCCGAGGACAGCCTGGCCCTTTCGCGGCGTATACAGGCCCTGCCCCCGCACCAGCGCGACTCGCTGCTGCCGCGGGCGCTTCTGGCCGCCCTGCAGCGTTTCAGTTCAACGCGCAACGTTCAGGACGTGGCCAATGCCATGCATGCCTACTGCTCAAGCGAGGGCGAACGCCTGGACGCCGAGCTGGCCATGATCCGCTATATCGCCTGGGCCATTCCCTCGGTGGGGTTCATCGGGACCGTGCGGGGCATCGGTCAGGCATTAGGGCACGCCCACAAAGCGTTGGAGGGCGACATCATGGAAGTCACCCGCAGCCTGGGGGTGGCGTTCAACTCCACCCTGATCGCACTGCTGATCAGCATCGTTCTCATGTTCCTGCTGCACCAGTTGCAGCTGCTGCAGGAGCGCTATATTCTGGACACGGAAGCTTACTGCGAAGACAAGCTGACCCGCCGGCTGCACACCCACTGAGGATAGATGGTGAGCTTCATTGCCCTGGAAATACACGACGGCGGCATCCTGTGCACCGACGCCGAAGGCCGCCTGTGCCCCACGGAAACCGAAGCGCTGGAAAGCCCCGGCTACGCTCTGGTGATCGACCGCAAGCTGCTGGTCGGCACCGCGGCCTACCACCAGGCCCGCCGGCATCCCCGCCAGGTCAACAGCCGCTTCTGGGAGGCGTTCGACGACCAACCGCTGCGCAGTCCCGAGTTCGAGGGTTACAGCCACGCCGAGCTGGCCTATCGGCATCTCGAGCAGGTCTGGCGGCAGGTCCAGGCCGACCCGGCGGAAGTGATTTTCCTCGTTCCGGACCACTACGCGGACAAGGAACTGGGCCTGCTCTTGGGCCTTGCGTCGACCCTGGGCATGCCGGTGCGCGGACTGATATCACAGGCCCTGGCCGGCAACCCGCCCCAGGCGCGCCCCTGGATGGATTTCCATGTGGACCTCCATCTCCACCGGCTGGTCCTCACGGCGGTGGACGGCCGCACCCGGCCCTGCGTATGCCGCCATGCCACCATCGTCGATCGCGGCCGCGAGGCCATTCACCGCGAGTGGGTGCGCATGCTGGCCGACGCCTTCGTCCGTCAGACCCGGTTCGATCCGCTCTATGCGGCCGACACCGAGCAAAGCCTTTACGACCGCCTGCCCGGTATCGTCGATGCCGAGGAACACCCGGACCCGATCCAGGTCGAAATGCAGGCCGACGGCCGAACGCATCGCATCCAGATCGAACGCGAGGCCCTCACGACCCCCTACGCCCCCTGGATCGATGATCTGGAGGAAACCATCGCCGCCTGGCAGCAAACCCTGTCCGCACCGCCGGAAGCCTCCCGTCTGCTGATCACCCATCGCGCGGCGGCTTTGCCCGGGTTTGTCACACGGCTGGAAAAGGCGACCGGCCTTAACGCCCGCCGGCTGGCGGTCGGCGCCGCCGGCGCCAACGCCGGGGCCTTTGCCGGCCTCCTGACCGAGGGCAACACCGCTCACGGCGTGCCCTTGCTGAAGCGCATCCCCGGGCAAACGGCCGAAACGCGCCCGGCGGCCGCCGGCACCAAGACGGCGGATACGTCCGCGGCGCCGACCCATCTGGTTTATCGCGGCTGGGCCTACCCCATCACCGAGGCGCCGCTGGCTGTGGGTCGCGAACTCCCGGCGGGCAACCGCGGCATTCAGGTCCGGGGCCAGCTGGCCGGGATATCGCGGCAGCATTTCTCGGTGCGTCGCGCAAACCGCAAGGTCCTGCTGACCGACACGAGCAGTTATGGTACACGCCTGGATGATGTACCGGTAACGGGCACGGCCGTCCTCGCCGTGGGGCAGGTCATCCGCATCGGCACACCGGGCGAAACCCTGCAGGCCATTGCCTGCCTGGCGGATCATGAAACGACGATCACTTAATGTCTTCAATCTGGCGTTCATCGACTGCATCTGTTGCGGTCTGGGTGCCGTCATTCTGCTTTTTGTGATCGTCAACGCCAAGAGTGCGGTCCAGCGCGACATGGTGACCCGGGACGTCAGCAGCGAGGCCGAACGCATCGAACGCGAAGTCCTGGAGGGCCGCAAACGGCTGGTGGAGCTGCGCAACGCGCTCGAAACCACCGAGGCCGACATCGCTCGCACCCGGGGCGCCAGCCGCCGGATCCTCGAACGCCTCGAGACGCGCCGCACCGAAATCGCCCATTACGACAAAGACAACCTGGCGGAAAAAGCCCACCTGAACAAACTCAAGGCCGACGTCCGTTCACTGGAGGAGGAGGTCAAACGCCTCAAGGCGGGCAGCCAGGCCGAAGACGACCGCGGCGACACCATCCGCACGTTTGCCGGCGAGGGCGACCGCCAGTACCTGACCGACCTCAAGGTGGGCGGCCGGCGCATCTTCATTCTCGTTGACACCTCCGCAAGCATGCTCGATGAAACGATCGTCGGTATCATCCGCCGGCGCAATCTGCCGGCGGCGGAAAAAATCAGATCGCCCAAATGGCGCCAGGCCGCCGCCACGGTGGACTGGATCACGGCCCAGTTGCCGGCCGAGAGCAATTATCAGATCTACACCTTCAACGAGAGCGCGCAGCCGCTCGTTCCCGGAACACGCAATCAGTGGCTGCCGGCGGCGGAGAGCAAGCGCCTGGACGAGGCCGTGAACCGCCTCTATCAGACCGCCCCGGAGAAGGGCACCAGTCTGGCCAATGCCTTCGACGCCCTTGATCGGCTCACACCGCCGCCGGACAATATATTTCTGCTGACCGACGGGCTGCCCACCATGGGCGCCGGCAAACCCTGGCGCCGCAAGGTTTCGAGCAAGAAGCGTCTGAGCCTGTTCAACGACGCCGTCGACAAGCTGCCGGCCAAAGTTCCGGTCAATGTGATCCAATTCCCCCTCAAGGGCGACCCCATGGCCGCCAGCGCTTTCTGGCGCCTGGCCACCCGCACCCGTGGCAGCTATTTCTGCCCGGCGGCGGACTGGCCCTGAAAGGTAACGCCGCATGGCCCGACAGCGCCGCCAAATCGAGATATTCAGTCTGTCCTTTCTGGACTGCATCTGCTGCGCCTTCGGCGCCATCATCCTGTTGTTCGTCCTCTCCAAGTTCTCCGAATCGCGCGTCATCGAAAACGTCCGCACCGATCTGAAGGCCCAGATCGAGCGCAGGGAGAAAGAGCTGCACACGATCCGGGGCCAGACCGTGCTGATCGACCGGGAATTGACCGAAAAACGCGTGGTGCAGTCCGAATCGCGCCAGAAACTGGCCCGGCTTCAGGGGGATCTCACCGCCATCGAAGGCGAGTTCGCCGCTTCCCGCGACGACGCCGAGGTCCGGAACATCATCGAGGGCCGCATGACCCGCGCGCTGCAGAAACTCACCGAAGAAATGAAAAGACTCGGCCAGGTCCCGCGCAAGCGTATCGACCGCAGCGTGGGTGGCATCCCCGTGGACAGTGAATACATCATCTTCATCATCGACACGTCGGGCAGCATGCAACGCGCCGCCTGGGTCACGGTCCAGAACAAGATCCGCGAGACCCTCGACATCTACCCCAAGGTCAAGGGCATCCAGGTCATGAACGACATGGGCGAATACATGTTCCCCTATTACCGGGGCAAATGGATTCCCGACACCTCGCGCTTCCGCAAACGGATCCTCGACACCCTCAAAACCTGGTTTCCCTTCAGCAACAGCAGCCCGGTGGAAGGCATCACCGAGGCCATCCGTACCTACTACGACCCCGGCCTGCGCATCAGCCTTTATGTGTTCGGAGATGAGTACAGCGGTAAAAACATGCAGGGGGCCATCGAGGCGGTCGACCGCATCAACCTCGCGGATCAGCGGGGACGCCGCCGGGTAAGGATCCACGCCGTCGGGTTTCCCACCGTCCTGGACGACCCGCGGGGCATCACCGGAGTGCGCTTCGCCACCCTGATGCGGGCTTTGTGCGAGCGCAATGGCGGAGCGTTCGTCGCTCTCAACCACTCCCACGGATTGGGGTCCTCCCGCGGGTTCCGGATCCGCTTCTGAGGCTCGGGGTTTTAGGTTAAAGGTTCGGCGTTCTCCGATAGAATCGATACATTCGGAGCAAGCCTGGACGGAGAACCCTGAAGCCCGAAACCTGATTTCAGCCCATCAGACCGATGGAATACGCGATCTGGAACTGTCCCAGGTAGTAGAGCGGCAGCCCGATCAGGCGATTGTAGAAGGACGCGTGAACAAACCGCTGCCGGGCCACGAAAAGATCGGAAATATAAAAGGCCAGCGCCCCGTTGAGGACCAACAGGCGGCCGGTGGCTGAGAAGTCGGAGGCCCCGTAGAGCGCTCCCGCCGTAATCAGCATCAGGGTGATAACCACGACATAGCCCATCACGGGGTGCCGCATCCCATCCAGAAAAGGAAGCAGACGCGCATAGACGATGGTGCTCACGGGAACGGCCGCAGTGGCTGTCACCCACATGGCCACGCCAGGGCGGGCCAGCATTGTGAAAGCCACGATATAGCCGACATGTCCGAGAAGAAAGGCCACCAAGCCGATGCGGAAAGCGGTTTGACCCGGAACCGCCAGGGCCACGTCCCCCACGAGGCAAAGCGCGAGCCCGCCGATCACGGCCGCGGCATAGCGCGGATCCATCGCCGTCTGAACGAGCGCGAGACAGATAAAGAGCGAAGAGAGAACGAATTTGAAGGTGATTTTGCCTCGGGTCCAGCCGGTCTTTTCGCTCAGCAGCAATGCGGCCAGAAAGAAGGGGGCCAGTAGAGGGATTAAAGCTTGCGGCGTCATGCCGTCTCCTGCCGGACGTCGGGCGCATGAATCGATCGGCGCCGCGCGGTTGCGGTCACGACTGTCCGACGGGGCTGGTGCGGTCCAATCCGGAGGCAATGCTTTGGCGCACGGCCTCCGCCAGCGCATCGATATTGTCGCGCCCATGGCCGTCCGTATCGATGGGCGCGTGGATGGTCATGGTCGCCCGCCCGGGGAAGAGGTCGAGCGTGTCCGAGGGCAGGATTTCGCGTGTTCCGTTGATGGTGATGGGCAGCAGGGGCAGATTGAGGTCGAGGGCAAAATAGAACGCCCCTTTTTTGAAGGCCCTCAGACGACCGTCGCGGCTGCGGGTGCCTTCCGGGAAGAAAAGCACCGAAGTGCCGTCGGTTATCCGGGACTTGGCGGCTTCGATGGACTTCAGGGCCGCTTCGCGGTTCGATCGGTCCACGTAAATGTGGCCCAGTTTGTCACAGGCGATGCCGATCACGGGGATATTGCGCAGCTCCTGCTTCATCACCCATTTGAAGTCGATGTCGAGCCAGCCGTAGAGCACGAAAATATCGTACTGACTCTGGTGGTTGCAAGCGATGACGTAGGACTGGGCCGGGTCGATGTGGTGTCGGCCTTCAACCCGCACCATCATGGGCGTGAACCAGCTGTTGATCCGCGCCCAGCTCCGGGCGAAAAGACGGGCCAGGGTGGCGGGCGGTACGAACCAGACCAGCGCCACCACCGACATTCCGCAGAAAAACGTGGAAATCCCCAGAACGGGAATCACGACCAGCCACTTGTAGATGCTGTACAGGTGCCGGAGGTACCGGTTCACGGATCGCATCCTTTGTCTGTTGCGCCCATCGATTGCATGAAGCGCCGCTGTGCCAGCGGTGTCCGTCAAAGCCGCCAGTAGCAGATGCCGAGTTTCGCGGCCTCGCCGGCGTCGAAAACGGCCTTGATATCGAGCAGCAGACGGTAGGCCGGGTTGAGCATGTTGGCCATCGCGGCCAATCCGCCTTGGGCGTAGTCTTCATGGCCGACAGCCAGAATGGCGGCGTCCGCGTTGTGGATATGGGACCGACTGACCAGATGGATGCCGTAATAGCGCCGCGCCTCCTCCGGATCCGCCAGGGGGTCGTGGACGAGGACGTTCATGCCGTAGTCCTGCAGCTCGTGGACGATGTCGACCACGCGGGTGTTGCGCAGGTCGGGAACGTTTTCCTTGAAGGTCAGGCCCAGAACGGCCACGGTGGCCCCACGCACCTGCCGCTGTCCCCTGATCAGGAGTTTGACCGTTTTTTCGGCCACGTATTTCCCCATGCCGTCGTTAATGCGCCGGCCGGCCACGATCATGTCCGGATGATAGCCGATCGACTCGGCCTTGTAGGTCAGATAATACGGATCCACCCCGATGCAGTGCCCCCCGACCAGACCGGGGTGGAAATTCAGGAAATTCCACTTGGTGCCCGCCGCCGCCAGGACGTCGCGGGTGTCAATCCCCATGCGGTCGAAAATCATGGCCAGCTCGTTCATCAGGGCGATGTTCAGGTCGCGCTGGGTGTTTTCGATCACTTTGGCCGCCTCGGCCACCCGGATCGAGGGCGCCTCGTGAATGCCGGCCGCCACCACCCGGCCGTAGACGTCGGCCAGCAGGCGGGTGGTCGCCGGGTCGGACCCTGAGACGACCTTGACGATCCTGTCCAGCGTGTGGACCTTGTCGCCGGGGTTGATGCGCTCCGGTGAATAGCCGACCGTGAAGTCGCTTCCGAGGCTCAGGCCGGACCGGGCTTCGATGATCGGCACACAGACTTCTTCGGTGGCCCCGGGATAGACCGTGGATTCGAAGACCACGCAGCTGCCCGCGGCGATGTGGTCGCCCACCGTGCCCGAGGCGCCCTTGAGCGGTCCCAGGTCCGGAATCCGCGAATCGTCGATCGGTGTCGGCACGGCCACGATGATCAGCCGGCATTCCTCCAGCGCTCCGGCGTCGGCACTGAAGCGGATATCCACGGCCCGAAGGTCCTCGGATGTCACTTCGAGGGTGCGGTCGCGGCCGTCAGCCAGTTCGGCCACCCGATCGGCGTCTAAATCAAACCCCACCACGTCGAAATGGCGGGCCAGATGTACGGCCAGCGGCAGGCCGACATACCCCAGCCCGACCACCGCGATACGGTCCTGTCGTGTGTCCAGCGATTCGATGGTCAGCATGAAAAAATGACATCTCCCTATGGCGGTTGCAGGCTTGGGACGCGAATCGGTCGCCGTGGGCCTGGGCGCTGCCCGTTGCCGCTCCGGCGGAAAAATCGACTGTATTTGAATAAAAACTAAAGGTAAAGTCAAGGTTGGATAAAAAGCTTGACAACCCCCAAGCGCTTAATCCATAACAACCTTTATTAATTGAGGTTTTTTATGACCAGACGTTTCAGGCAACATCTTCGCCACTGCTCCTACGACTATGCCTATTGAAGGCCTGCTGCTTGTCACCCTTCGAGCATGCAGGCCCCCACCCGAATTTCCCGCCTCCGGCGGTAACGTTGTTTCGTCCCATTGCAATCATCGGATCAAGCGGTTTGGCGCCGACAGTGCCGACTGGCGTCAAACCACCTGGAATTCTCAACCCATCCGGCAGAGCCAAGGAGGCCCCATGAGGAAACTGCTTTCGACCGTCGCTGTTTTACTGCTGACCGCAACGCTTCTTACCGCGGCACCCGCCGCCCATGCCGCCGATTCACCCATCAAGCTGACCTACAGCATCTTTTTCCCGCCCTCCCACGGCCAGTGCCAGGCCGCCGTGGCCTGGGCCGAGGAGATCGGGAAGCGCACCAACGGCCGGGTGCAGATTCAGGTCTTTCCCGCCGGCACCCTGACCAAGGCCAAACAGTGCTACGACGGGGTGGTCAGCGGTATCTCCGATATCGGCATGTCGGTTTTCGCCTACACGCGGGGCCGGTTCCCGGTCATGGAAGCGCTGGACCTGCCGCTGGGCTACCCCAGCGGACTGGTGGCCACGCGCGCGGCCAACGCCTTCTACGCGAAATTCGAGCCCAAGGAACTGGCCCAGGTCAAACTGCTCTACCTGCACGCCCACGGCCCCGGCCTGCTGCATACCAAACGCCCGGTCAACACCATGGCGGACATGCAGGGCATGAAGATCCGCTCCACCGGCCTGAGCGCCAAGATCGTCGAAAAACTGGGCGGCGTGCCGGTGGCTATGCCTCAGCCATCCACCTACGAAGCCCTTCAGAAAGGGGTCGTCGAAGGCACTTTCGGACCGATCGAAGTGCTCAAGGGCTGGAAGCAGGGGGAGGTGATCCAATCCACCACCGACTGCCGGGGGGTGGGTTATACCACCGCCATGTTCGTGGTCATGAACCGCGGCAAATGGGAGAAGCTGCCCGCCGACGTCCAGGCGGTCTTCACCGAGGTGAGTCGGGAATACATCGACGTGCACGGCCGCACCTGGGACAAGAACGACGAGGAAGGCCTCGCCTTCACCTTGAGCCGCGGCAACCAGGTGATCCCGCTCTCGGACACGGAGAGTGGCCGCTGGAAGGGGGCCGTGCAGCCGATCATTGACAATTATGTTCAGTCCGCCAACAGCAAGGGGCTGGCGGGCGACGACTATATCAAGACGCTCAGGGAACTGATCGCCCGCTGAAACCGGCATCCCGACACGGGGAGGATGCGTGATCGACCGCCTTGAAAAATGGACTTCCCGCGCCGCCGAAATCTTCAACTGGGTGGCGGCGGCCGCGGTCACGGGCATGATGCTCCTGACCTGCATGGACATCGTCCTGCGTCTGTTTCGACGGCCCATTCCCGGCACTTACGAAGTCGTGGGGTTTCTGGGCGCGGTCTTCGCCGCCTTTTCCCTGGGGTATACCTCGGCCAACCGCGGCCATATCGCCGTGGATTTTCTCGTCCAGAAACTGCCGCCCCGGGCCCAGACCGTCATCGACGGCGTGAACGCCCTGGTCTGCGCCGTTCTGTTCGCACTGCTGGCCCGGCAGAGCATGCGCTATGCCGCCGACCTGCAATCCTTCGGCGAAGTGTCGATGACGCTGCAGATGCCGGTCTACCCTTTCGTCTACGGCATCGCCGCCGGATGCTGGTTATTGGTGGCGGTATTGGCCGTGCGGGTGCTGAAGAACCTGGCCCTGGCCCTGAAAGCTTGAAAACGGGATCCCCGGTTGCAACGGGGATCGTCGAAACCGGCGTCATCCGCTCCGGATGGCGCCGTTGTCGTGGAAAGCGATTCACATGACCCCGACCGCCATCGGCGTGATTGGCCTGATCGCCCTGTTCATCCTCATCTTCTCGCGCATGCCGGTGGGCTTTGTCATGGCCCTGATCGGATTCGTCGGGTTCAGTACCGTCGTCTCCTGGGACGCCGCCCTGAGTCTCTTTGCCAAGGATATCTTCGACGTCTTCGGCTCCTACAACCTGACCGTCATTCCGCTGTTCATCCTCATGGGCCAGATTTCCTTCCACGCCGGCATCAGCACGCGGCTCTTCGATGTGGCCTACAAATTTATCGGCCACTGGCCAGGGGGCCTGGCCATCGCCACCATCGGCGCCTGCACGGGGTTTTCCGCCATCTGCGGCTCGACCAACGCCACGGCCGCCACCATGGCGGCCGTGACCCTGCCGGAAATGCGCAAATACGACTACCACGACAGCCTGGCCGCCGGCGTCGTTGCCGCCGGCGGCAGCATGGGGATCCTGGTGCCGCCCAGCGTGATTTTCATTATCTACGGCATCATGACCGAACAGTCCATCGGCGAGCTCTTCATGGCCGGCATTCTGCCAGGACTGCTGCTGGCCGTGCTTTTCATCCTGGCCATCGTGATCTGGGTGTCCCTGTCCCCGGAGATCGCGCCCCGGGGGACGCGCACCGGTCTCAGGGAGCGCATCGCTTCGCTCGCGGGGCTGATCGAAACCCTGCTGCTCTTCCTCCTCGTCATGGGCGGGCTGTTCCTGGGATTTTTCACCCCGACCGAAGCCGGTGCGGTGGGGGCCTTCGGATCGATCCTGATCGCCGTCCTGCGCCGCAACCTGACCGTCCGGGGCTTCATTCAGTCCCTTTTCGAGACCACCCGGATCGCGTGCATGATTCTGGTGATCGTGGCCGGCGCCACGGTGTTCGGCCACTTCCTGGCCGTCACCCGGATCCCCTTCGACATCGCCGAATGGGTCGCGGGCTTCAACCTGCCGCCCTGGGCCATCATGAGCATGATCATCATGGCCTACCTCATCGGCGGCTGTGTGATCGACGCCCTGGCCCTGATCATGCTGACCGTCCCGATCTTCTACCCGGTGGTGACGGCCATGGGTTACAACCCCATCTGGTTCGGCGTGATCATTGTCCTGGTGACCCAGATCGGCGTGATCACCCCGCCGGTGGGCGTCAACGTCTACGTGGTCAGCGGCGTGGCCCGCGACATTCCCCTGCAGGTGATCTTCAGGGGCGTCATCCCGCTGCTGATCGCCCTGGTGGTCGGCACCCTGCTGATGCTGCCCTTCCCCCAGATCGCCCTCTGGCTGCCGGGGCTGATGCGCTAGCAGACGTTTGTGTTCACCTCGCTTCTCGAATGGTGTGAATCATCACATGAGGTGAGAGAGTATCAGCTTGCTGACTGGCTGGAGGCCTGATCCATCTACGGGGGCAGATCGTTCCCCTTTTGTCCCGCGCCGAGCATCGAAGTAGCGAGCGGATCAGGCTCGCGGGCTGTCTGAGCGAAGCGAGTTCCCGCGAGACCCGTTCGGTACTTTGACGCGCAGGATGGAGCGGGACGAGGGCGTGCTCTTTTGCTTCGTTTTCCGTCACGAGACAGAAAATGAAGAAATCCAGCACTAAAACACCCAGGATAGATAGTACTTTGGCGGGACGAGCACCAGAGCGGGCAGGTTCGGATCAAACCCAAGCCATATGTGGCTTCGCTTACAGCCTTGTCTTGTTATGGTCTTTTTTTGGCCGGTTTGGTTTTGGGCCGAGAATGGCGGGACCGCCCTTTCCGACCGGCCGGTTTGGACTTCGGACGTGCTTTGGCACTTGTGGACGAAACGGCCGACCCGGGTCGGTCCGCCGGCTGAGATTTGGCCGTCGCGGTCAACGCTTTGACTTCTACCGACGTCAAATGGCGCCATTGCCCGGGTTTGAGATCACCCAAGCGCACATTGGCCACACGCACCCGATGCAGGCGCAGCACGCTGTGGCCCACCTTCCCCACCATGCGGCGGATCTGGCGGTTCTTGCCCTCCTGCAGTATGATCCGAAAACGGCTGGCGGAAATCCGCGTCACCCGGGCGGGCCGCGTGCGGGTGCCCATCAGGGGCATGCCCTCGGCCAGGCGGCGAAGCGCGCCTTCCGGTATCGGCCGGGCCACGGTCACGTCGTATTCCTTCTCATGGTCGAATGACGGGTGCAGCAAGCGGTGATGAAGCGGGCCGTCGTCGGTCAGGAGTACCAGGCCGGTGGAGTCCTTGTCCAGCCGGCCGATCGGGAAAACCCGCTCCGGCAGATCGATCAGGTCGGTAACCACCGTGGTATCCGCCTGCTCACAGGAAGTCACGACCCCCTCGGGCTTGTTCAGGGCCAGGTAGACCTGCGGAGCGTGCTTCACAACCCGCCGGCCGTCGACTTCAACCCGGTCGCTGTCCGGGTCGATCTTGGTCCCCAGGACGGTCACGGTCTGGCCATTGACCTTTACGCGTCCTTCGGCCATCAGAATCTCTCCCCGCCGGCGCGAGCAAATGCCGGCGGCCGAAAGGAATTTCTGCAGACGCATCAAGGCCATGGCCCGGTTTCCATCAGGTGCGGTAATCCGCGTTGATCTTGACGTAATCCAGTGAAAAATCGCAGGTCAAAAGCCGGGCCGTTTCGGTGCCCCGGTTCAGCTCGAGGGTCACGGCAAAAGCCGGCGATTTCAGCACCGCGGTGGCCCGGGCTTCCGCATCCGGTCCGCAGCCGACGCCGCCCGCGACCATCTGGACATCGTCGAAATAAAGATCGAGGCGCTCCGGGTCCAGCGTGACGCCGGCGCGTCCGGCCGCCGCCAGGATGCGCCCCCAGTTGGCATCCTGACCGAAGAACGCGGTCTTGACCAGGGGCGAATGGGCGATCGCATCGGCCACCCGCAGGGCGTCGTCCGCCGTGCGCGCTCCCCGCACCCGGACCTCCACCGTCTTGTTGACCCCCTCGCCGTCGCGCACGATCCAGCGGGCCAGTTCCAGCAGGGCATCCTCCAAGAGGGCCGCGAACTGGTCCCGATCCCCTTCTGCATGCAGCCCGACGCCGCTCGCGCCGTTGGCCATGAGAATGACGGTGTCGTTGGTGCTCGTATCGCCATCGATGGTGATGCGGTTGAAAGACGCGTCGACCGCCCGGCGCAAGGCCTGATCCAGATCGGCCCGGGGCAGATCGGCGTCGGTGCAGATGAAACAGAGCATGGTGGCCATGTCCGGCCGGATCATGCCGGCCCCTTTGGCCACGGCTGCGATATGATAGGCGCGCGCGCCGACCCTTCCGGTGCGGAAGACCGCCTTGGGCTCGGTATCCGTCGTCATGATGGCCCGGGCCAGCTGCGGAAAGCCGTCGGAGGCAAGCTGCCCGACCAGTGCGGGGGCGGCGGCTTCGATTTTTTCGACGGGCAGGGGCTGTCCGATCACACCGGTGGATGCCACCAGGACCTCGTCGTCCGCAAGCCCCAGCGCCCGGGCCGCGGCCGCCGCCATGCGCTCGGCCGCCCGCATCCCGCCCTCACCGGTGCAGCAGTTGGCATTGCCGCTGTTAACAATAACCGCCCGGCTTCGCCCGGAAGCGACCCGCTGGCGATCGAGCACTACCGGTGCCGCCTGGACCTGGTTGCGGGTAAACACGGCGGCCACGGTCGCCGGCGTTTCCGAGAAGATCAGGCCCAGGTCCGGATCGCCGTTTTTCTTGAGGCCGGCATGCACCCCGGCGGCCTTAAAACCCATGCATGGCGCTGCGCCCATGGCGATGTCCTTGATTGAATGGTTAATTACCGGCGGGGCTCCGCCGCTTGAAGCTCTTTGCCCCAAAGGCCGTGTGATGTCAACGTCCGGCCGGGCACACCTCTCTTGACAAGGGGGGCCTCTCGGGCCTAAAGCATCCCGTCGCGCCGTTCCTGACGCGGCAAACCGGGTGGCCGCAAGACGGTGGGCCTGGCGGGCTCGCGCCCGACCGGGTTTCAGGCGTCGAGGGTCGGATTTCCAGGGTTGGAGCCGTTCCTGACACCTTGCGGCCCAGCAAAACGACCGGGCGCTGCTGCGCGCCCCCGAAGGGATCGGCCATGAACCGCAAGACACAACGCTGCCGCCGCTGCGGCCAGCCTTTGAGCGTCAAGCGCGCCTGACAACGCGTTTTTCTCCACTGCCGGGTGTGCAGTGTCGACTATCCTCTGGAATCCTATGCCCAGCGCATCGACGACGACCTTGAAGAGCAGCTGGCCCACATTCCCTGCGATCGGATCTGACGCCCGCAGCTAGCGGCCCCCGCGTGGTCAGGGACGGGCGACCGACGACCAGACAAGAGAAAGCCGGCGGGCCGAATCCGGCCCGCCGGCTTTCTCGCGTGGATGGCCCTGACGGACGGCCATTCAGGTTCGCTTGGCGGCCTCCAGCGCCTCGGAAGGCGGCAGCACCACCTTGTCGGCCATCAGGCCTTTGATGGCCGCGCGATCCATTTGCAATTCTTCGCTGAGGATAGCCTCGGCATGCTCCCCCAATAAGGGGGGGCGCATCCGCGCCGAGGGCGCACTGGCCGAGAACTTGTAGGGAAACCCCAGCTGGGGGATTGCCTGCTCGACCGGGTGCGCCATACTGAATTGCATGCCGCGGGCCGCCACATGGGGGGCGGCAAAGACCTCGCCGATATCGAGGATCGGTCCACAGGGAATCCCCGCGGCCTCGAACAGATCCAACCACTCACCGCTGGTCCTGGTCTGCATGCGTTCTTCGAGAATCGGCATGATCAGGTCGCGGTTCTTTACCCGATCGTTGTTGGTGGCAAAACGCGGATCGTCGATCAGTTCCTCCAGATCCAGCAGGCGACAGAACTTGGCATACATCACATCACTGGTGGCGGCGACCTGAACCCAGCGGTTATCGGATGCCATGAATGCGCGGGCGGGCACCCGGTGGATATGGTCCAATCCCCAGCGCTCGGGGGCCTGGCCCGAAGAAAAAAAATCCATGGCCATGATCGTCAGCCAACTGACCACGCCATCGTACAGGGAAACATCGATATACTGGCCCTTGCCGCTCTCGAGCCGGGCGATGTAGGCGGCCAGGATGGCCGTCACGGCATGCGAGGCCGCGGTAAGATCCGTCACCGGTATGCCGATTTTAACGGGGGGGCCGTCGCGCTCGCCGGTGATGGACATCAGCCCGGTCATGCCCTGAATGATCGGATCGTAGGCTTTCTTGTCGCGGTAGGGGCCGTCCTGACCGAATCCGGAGATGGCGCAGTAGATCAGGCCAGGATTTTCCTCGCGAAGCGTGGCGTCATCGATTTCCAGCTTGGCCGCGACCCCGGGAGTGAAATTCTCGACGACCACATCGGCCTCGGCCGCCAGCCGGCGCACGATCTGCCGGGCCCGGGCGGATTTAAGGTTCAGGGCGATGGAGCGCTTGTTGCGGTTCAGGGCCAGAAAATAGGCGCTGGTCCCGTTACCCAGGATCGGTGGCCAGAAGCGGCTCTCATCCCCGCCGGGCGGCTCGATCTTGATAACGTCGGCACCCAGGTCGGCCAGCATCATGGTCGCGAAAGGACCGGAGAGCACCCGGGTAAAGTCCAGAATCCGCATCTTCGTGAGCACGGGGGGCCGTTCCATATTCTTCTCCTCGGCAGGCTGCCGGCATTCGTCCCGGGCAGCCAAATCGGCCGCCGCGGTGTCGGTCCTCGAACGGCAGGCCGGCGTGCCGTTTCGGGAGGTTAGTTGCGCAGGCTGAATTTCTTCCTGAAAATCGAGCGGGCGATCATGTTTTTCTGCGCCTGGGTCGTACCCCCGCCGATTTGAAACATGCGCACATCGCGGAACATGCGCTCCAAGGGCAGTGACTGGGAATACCCGGCGGCACCGAACATCTGGAGGCTCTCGCTGACCACCTCCAGAGCCGCGTGCCCGGTGTAGGCTTTGGCCATGGAGGCCTCGTCCATGTGTGGCAACCGCACGTTGTTGGGCAACTCGCGGGCGTTGCAGGCCGCGCGGTATATCAGCAGCCGGGCCGCATTGAGTTCCATTTCCGCATCGGCCATCATCCACTGCAGCCCCTGGAAATCGGCGATCGAACGACCGAAGGCCTGCCGGTTCTTCATGTATTCGATGGCCAGGTCGTGGGCCCCCTGGGCAATCCCCAGGGCCACGCCGCTGGCCCCGACCCGCTGACCGTTGTAGCCGTTCATCAGCTTTTTAAAGCCTTCGCTGCCCTCCCCCGGAACGACCACATTTTCAGCCGGCACCACGCAGTCTCTGAAAATAAGCTCGGTTTCGGGAATGCCCCTCAGTCCCATGGCTTTCTCCACGGTACCGAAGGTAAAGCCCGCAGTCCCCTTGTCCACCAGGATGCCGCCGATACCCCGATCCTGGCCGTCTTCGATAAAGCGGGCGAAGACCAGGTTGGTCACCGAGATGCCGCCGCCGGTGATCCAGTGCTTGGTGCCGTTGATGACGTAGCTGTCGCCTTTTTTCTCGGCCGTGGTGGTCAGATCGGTCAGGGCGGTACCGGCCTCCGGTTCGGTCATGCCGATGGCCGGTTTGTCGCCCTCCTCCAGAATCCGGCGGGCCACCCGTTCGCGCTGGGCTTCGGTCCCGTAGGCCATGATGCAGCCCACGGCACCCATATTGGTCTCGACGATCGCACGGGCGGTCACCCCGCAGTATTTGGCCGTGGTCTCGATGGCCAAAACGGCATCGATCAGGGGGCTTTCCTGACCGCCGTAGGTTTTGGGCAGCGTCATGCCCAGGACCCCCATCTCCCGCAGCTGGTGGATGTTCTCCCAGGGATATTCATGGTTGGCGTCCCAGCGGGCCGCCTTGGCGGCGAAAACATTTTTGCCGACCTCATCGAGGGCCGCGACGATCTGCTTCTGTTCGGGGGTCAATTGGAAATCCATGGTGGTGTTGCTCTCCTTATAACGGGTTGAGGTCACTCACGAATACAGACACGACCGCGGCGGATGAAACGACGATACGGGCGCAGGCCCGTAAAGAACGGCAGGACACTCCGAATATCAGACGGTCGCAACCGAATCCAGTATCAATCCAGCGAGCAGCAACACATATGCCAGAGTCGGCTGAACTTATTCAACCGCCTGTGATTTATTGGTATTCCATATGATTAGCAATCCTGCATCCAGCCTGAATCATGTCATAATTGACATATATACAGTACACTATTGAGATACCATTCAATTCTGTAGTATGTGTTCAGACAATCCATCGGTGCTGAATCCCACCGACCTTGGAGGCAGACAAACATGCCGTCCCTCTCCAAAAAATATCGTTTTGCGCTGGTTTCCCATGCGGCCGAAGTGATCAACAGTGTCAGACCCCACATCGATCCGGCCCGTGAAGATCTGTTCACCACCCTCGTGGGGCTGGATGACGCCGTGCCCACGGCCCGAGCGTTGATCCGCGAGGGCTATGACGTGGTTTTGGGCCACGGGGGCACCGGGGGGCTGATCGCCCGCCGGATCGGACAGCCGGTGGTGAACATCCCCATCACGATGCTCGACATCACCAATGCGCTGCTGACGGCCGCCCAGGAGGGACGACGCATGGCCATTACCAGTTTTGCCGCCGGGCGCGAGGGTTTCGAAATCGTCACGGGCATACTGGGGCTGGATGTGCGCCAAATCATTTTCAACAGCCAGCGCGAACTGGAAGACGGCGTGACCGCCGCCGTTCGCGAAGGCGTCGACATCATCGTGGGCGGCGGCGTCAGTCGCCGAATCGCCGACCGCCTGGCCGTCAAATCCGTTATCATCAACCCCGGCGGGCAGTCGATTCAGGAGGCCCTGAGCCAGGCGCGCGCGCTGGCGGCTGCACGCCGCCGGGAGATCGAACACCACGAACAGCTGCGCACGATCCTGACCATCATGGATGACGGTTTGATCAGCGTGGATGCGCACGGCAACCTGAATTTTTACAACCGAATGGCGGAAACGCTCCTCGGCACGGGGCTGGCGCCGCACCTGGGACGACCGGTCTCCGGACCGGTCGAATCGTTGGGGCTCCTCGAGGTCCTCTCCTCGGGAGCCAAGAAACCGAACGAAATCGTCAGGATCAACGACAACGCCCTGGTTGTCTCCTGTCTACCGATTCTGATCGACGGGCGGGTCAACGGCGCGGTGGGGCTGTTCAAAGAGGGCCGCGCCATCCATGATATCGATCGCAAACTGCGCGAGCGCATTCATCGTCAGGGCTTTCGTGCCCGCTACACGATGACGGACATTGTCGCCGCGAGCCCCGGAATGCAAAAACTCATCACCCGGGCCGAGCGCTACGCTCAAACGGAGGCCGCCATCCTGGTCAACGGCGAGACCGGGACAGGCAAGGAATTTCTGGCCCATGCCCTGCACACCCACAGCCGGCGCCGCCAGGCCCCCTTCGTGGCCGTGAACTGCGCGGCCCTGCCGGAAACCCTGTTGGAGAGCGAACTTTTCGGCTACGAGGAGGGCGCTTTCACCGGCGCCAAAAAAGGCGGCAAGATCGGGCTGTTCGAACTGGCCAACCGCGGCACGATCTTTCTGGATGAGATCGGCGACATCGCCGCCAATCTTCAGGTGCGCCTCCTGCGTGTTCTGGAAAGCAGGGAGGTCATGCGCGTGGGCGGGGACCGCATCGTGCCGGTGGACGTGCGCGTCATCAGCTCAACCCACAAAGACCTGCGCGCGGAAGTACACGCCGGGCGCTTTCGCGAGGATCTCTACTATCGGCTGGCCGTGCTCAGCCTCAATATTCCTCCCCTGCGCCACCGCCGTCAGGATATACCGGACCTGCTGTCACCGCTGTTGCGACGGTACGGCCAAACCGCAGACTGCTTCAGTGCCGGCATGCTCTCCCGACTTCAATCCCATGCATGGCCCGGCAACATTCGGGAGATGAACTCCCTGGTGGAGAGCTACCTCATCCTTTTAGACGACCGCCGGCGCGACGAGGGACTGTTCAACGAGTTGTGCGACGAGCACGCGCCACCCCCCCGGCCCACCACTGATCTGGAGACGTCACCACCCGTGCAAGCGGCATCCGCCCCTGTGCCGGCCGCCGACAAGGCCATGGCCCCGACGTCACTGCGCCACCAGATGGAAGCCTGCAGATACGAGATCATCCAGCGCACGCTAGCACAGTGCGGCCAGAGCAAGGCCCGGACCGCCAAGCGTCTGGGAATCAGCACCAACACCCTGTGGCGGGCGCTGAAGCGAAACCGCAGGATCCGCACGACCGACAGCGAAGATCTTGCCTGAAGACAACGTCGCCGGCCATTCTTGACAAGGCCGGGCACCGCGTTTAAAGCTGGCCTGTGAGTGGATGCATGCTTGAACGGGTCGATTGACGGCCGATGCCACGAACGACAGGATATCCATGGTACTCGACAGCCTCTTTCCCGTATTCGCCCTCATCGCCATGGGAACGGCCTTAAAACACCACCGGCTGATCAGTGCCGACTTCTTGCGCACGACCGACCGCCTGGTCTATTACATTTTCTTCCCGCTGCTTCTTTTCTGGAAGATTGGCGGCGCACCGGCCTCGGCCACGGGTTCCGGGCCATTTTATCTGGCTGTCGTGGCGGCCGTCCTGGTGATCTACCTGGCATCCCTTGTCTATATCCGCTGGCGCATCCCCGATTTCCAGGCCGGCGCGTTTTCCCAGAGCTGTTATCGGTTCAATACCTATATCGGCATGGCGATCATGCTCAATGCCTTCGGCGAGGAGGCGGCCCGGCAGTTCGGCATGCTGATCGGTTTCTTCATCCCCATCAACAACGTCCTGGCCGTCGCCACCCTGACCTGGTACGCTCGCGAGAAATCCACCGCCCGGGCGCACCTCGTCCAAACCTTACGGGCCATGTTGACCAACCCGTTGATCATCGGCTGCGTCCTCGGGCTGGTTTACTCGCGCATGGTGGGCGCCTTCCCGGCCGTCGTCGACAACACCCTGGCGCTGCTGACGGCCCTGACCCTGCCGCTGGCCCTGTTGTCGATCGGTGGGGGGCTGCACCTGACCGGTTTTCGTGACTACTGGCGCCCCGCCCTGGCCGGGGCGGGCTTCAAACTTCTCGGCCTGCCGGTCGTCGGCGGGCTGCTGCTGCACTGGGCTGCGGTCAGCGGCCTCGAATTCAAGATCGGCATGCTCTACTTCGCTCTGCCCATTTCGCCGGCGACCTACGTGCTCACCGCCCAGCTCAACAGCGATACCGGCCTGGCCTCGGTGGCCATCGTTATGACGACGGCTCTCTCCATTGTCCCTCTGGCTCTCGTTCTGTCACTTCTGGGATAACATCATGCACCCATCGTCCCCCAGCAAAGCCGACCACCGCACGCATCGAACCTTCAAGCTGATCATCGAATACGACGGCACCGATTATTGCGGCTGGCAGCGTCAGAAAACCGACCCCAGCATCCAGGCGACGATCGAAGCCGCCATCGCGCGCATGACCCGCACGACGGTCGTCCTGCACGGTTCGGGCCGCACGGATGCCGGGGTGCATGCGCTCGGCCAGTGTGCCCATTTCAGGTGCGCCACCCGGCTCGGTTGCCGCGAGCTGCTCAAGGGGCTGAACAGCCTCCTGCCGGCGGACATTGCCATTCGAACCTGCGAAGAAGTCGCCCCTGACTTTCACGCCCGCTTCGACGTCATCCACAAGGCCTACCGCTATCGGGTCCTCAATCGCCCGGTGCGCGCGGCGGTCGGCCGCCGGCATGCCTGGCACATCCGTCGGCCACTCGACCTGGCGGCCATGAACGCGGCCGCCGAATTCCTCGCGGGGCGCCACGATTTCAAGGCCTTCGAAAGCACGGGCAGCCCACGAGCGCACACCGTGCGCCATGTCATTTCGGCCCGCTGGCAACAAGCCGGCAACGATCAACTTCACTTCGATATCCGCGCCGACGGATTTCTGAGATTTATGGTGCGGAATATCGTGGGAACTTTAGTGGCCGTGGGTCTGGGGAAAATCGAACCGGATAGGTTCAAAACGATCCTGGCTTTGCGCGATCGCCGCCGGGCCGCCGCCACGGCTCCGCCCCACGGGCTTTTTCTGATGGAGGTCGTCTACTAAAGCGGCAGCGGACCGCCCCGGGCCGCTGTTCAGGCGGCGGTCTCCTGACCTTTCATCTGCTGGATCCGCCCATTGTAGAACGCGATCACCTCGCGACGGTTGAGCATCCCGATGAGAATGTTGTGGTCGTCGGTCTTGACGACGGGCAGGCTGTCGATATTCTTCTTGGTGAATTTGAGCAGGACCGTATTCAAATCCTCCTCCGGGGTGGTGAAGATGATATCCGTGGTGGCGATGTCGCGCATCACGACCAGATCTTCGATCTCCGGGGAGAAGAGCACACCGCGGATATCGGTGCTGGAGAAAATCCCGTTGAGGCGCCCGCCCTGATCCATGACGGGGAAATAATGCTGTTTGGTCTTGGCGAAATAGCGTTTGAAGTCGACGAAGCGCATGTCTTCAGGAATCATTCGGACTTTGCGGATATGCTCCACGAGATCGCGGACATGGATGGTCTGCAGAATGTCCACGAAAAATTCTCCGGCGTGCGCCGGTGAAGCCACCCGGTTCTTGGGCTGCTTCTCGTAGATCGTCCAACGCTGGGCGGCCAGGTAGGCCACCGAACAGACCAGCAGACTTGGCAGCAGCAGCTGGTAGGAATCCGTCATCTCGCTCACGAAGATGATCGTGGAGATGGGCGTGTTGGACACGGCCGTGAAAAAGCCGGCCATGCCCACCACCACGAAGGCACCGGGCTCGGTGACGACCCCGGGCATAATCGCGTGGAAGATCCGCCCCACCGCGCCGCCCATGGCGCCCCCGATCACTACCGATGGTCCGAAGACTCCGCCGCTGCCGCCCGAACCGATCGAAAACGAGGTGGTCATCACTTTGCCGATGGCCAGGGCCAGCAGGAACGACACGCTCAATTCGTTGAACAGGGCCTGCTGGGCGAACCCATAGCCGAAGGCCAGACACTGGGGGAAGTAAAAACCGATCATGCCGGTGCAAAGCCCGCCCAGGGCCGGCTTGAGATGATTGGGGATCTTGATGCCCTTGAACAGCGCGGTGACCCCGTAGAACGCCTTGACGTAGAAGATACCGGTGGCCACCAGCACCAGGGCCAGGACCAGGTAAGGACCCAGCTCGAGCGGGTTAGTGAACTCGAAGGGGGGGGTGTCGAAGAGCGAACCCCATCCGAAGACCAGACAGAAGAGACAGTAGGCCACGACCGAGGAGATACCGGCCGGTATGATGACTTCGGACTCGAACTCCGGATCACGGTAGAGGACCTCGGCGGCGAACAGCGCGCCGGCCAGGGGGGCGCGGAAAATGCTGCCGACCCCTGCGCTGATCCCCGCGGCCATCATGATGCGCCGCTCGCGCTCGGAGAGTTTGAGGCGTGTGGCCAGGAAGGCGCCGAACCCCGCCCCGATCTGCGCGATGGGTCCCTCGCGGCCGCCGGACCCCCCCGTGGTGAGCGTAATGGCCGAGGCGATCGTTTTCACGATGGGCACGCGCCCGCGCATGAAACCGCCCTTGTTGTGATAGGCGTCGATGGCGGAATCCGTACCGTGCCCTTCGGCTTCGGGGGCGAAGGTGTATACGATCCAGCCGCTGACGATCCCGCCCAAGGCCGGGAGGATCAGCAAAAGATAACGGTTGAACGGTCTTCCGGTGGGCGGCCAGAGGTGGTGCTCGCCGGCCGGCGAGGGGGGAACGTAGCCGGCGAAGAAGTCCATGAACCAGTGCATGCCCAGCAGGCAGAGGTAGTGAAACACGATGGAGCCCACACCGGCGATAATGCCGATGATCAGGAAGTAGAACGACCATTTTCCGGCACGCGACAGGCGGGAGGAGATTTCCTCCGCGTCCGATGGCTGAAACCGCTTTAAAAAGGGAACGCCCACATCCGCTCCATCGAAATGAGAGTCTCGGATCAGCCCCGGCGGCGGACCGGCCGCAGGCGGCTGAAATTAAATTAGGATTTGTAGCCACTCATCCCGTGAAAAGCAAGGAAAATAAAGCCATCCCCGCCCCCCGGGCTTGAAGCCGAGCGGCGGCGGTGCTATAGAGGGGGACTGCTCACCGCCGGTCCTGCACTGAACAACCACGACACACAAGGGGAATTCCATGTCCGAGCTGAATGCCATGCCCCGCGAGGAACTGACCGCGCTGCACGCGCAGCTACGCGCCCGCTACGACCGCTTTCGGCAGGCCGGTATGAGCCTCGATCTGACCCGCGGCAAGCCCTGCCCCGCGCAGCTGGATTTGTCCAACCCCATGCTTACGATCGTCAGCGACGAGAGCTTCCGGGCCGCCGACGGCACCGATTGCCGCAACTACGGCGGACTGGACGGACTGCCCGAGGCCAAATCCCTGTTTGCGGCCTACATGGGGGTGGATCCGACGGAAGTGATCATCGGCGGCAATGCCAGCCTCACCCTGATGTACGATATCTTCATGCGCATCATGCTGATGGGGGTGGGCGACGGGCAGCCCCCCTGGTCGCAGCTGCCACGCGTGCGTATCCTGTGCCCCAGTCCGGGCTATGACCGCCATTTCGCGATCTGCGCCAATCTGGGCATCGAAATGCTGCCGGTCGAAATGACCGGCGCCGGACCGGACATGGATGCGATCGAGGATCTGGTCGCCGGGGATGAAACCATCAAAGGCATCTGGTGCGTGCCCATCTACAGCAATCCCACCGGAGAAATCTACAGCGACGACACCGTGAACCGCCTGGCCCGGATGACGACGCAGGCCAAGGACTTCCGCATCTTCTGGGACAATGCCTACGCGGTGCACCGGTTTGCGGGGGAGCCGCCCGAGCAGAAAAACGTTCTGACGGCCTGCAAGGAAGCCGGCCATCCCGAGCGGCCGCTAATGTTCGCATCCACGTCCAAGATCACCTTCGCCAGCGGGGGACTGGCCGTCCTGGCCGGCAGTGCGCGCAATATGGACTGGGTCCGGCAGCAGCTCTTCTATCAAACCATCGGACCGGACAAGCTCAACCAACTGCGCCACGTGCGTTTTTTCGGAGACCTCGCCGGCATTCGACGCCACATGCAAAAACACGCCGCCATCGTGCAACCCCGCTTCGAGGCGGTGGAGTCCATTCTGTCGCGTGAACTGGCGGGCAAAGGCGTTGCCGACTGGACACGGCCGCAGGGAGGTTATTTCGTGAGTTTCAACGGCCCGGACGGATGCGCGCGGGAGGTGGTGGGCATGGCCCAGGAGGCGGGCGTCAAGCTGACCCCGGCCGGGGCCACCTTTCCGTTGGGCGTCGATCCCCGCGACCGCAATATCCGGATCGCTCCGACTTTTGCCGCCCTGGAGGATGTCGAAGCCGCCGTGGAAGTCCTGGCGGTTTGCACCCAGATCGTTAGCATCGAGAAGATCCTGCTTTAGTCTCCATCACAAAAAAAAACGCCCGGTCCGCCGAGCGGACCGGGCGCTGGAATAGCTCGATCAAAATCTATCGACTGGCGCGCTTGGACGCCTTGAGCGGATTGATCTTCTGCTTGCCGCCGGCAGCCTGACGGCTGACATGGGTGGCCATGTTGCAGTGGCCGCTTTTCCATTTGGCGCTGGGCTCGGGACATGCGGAACAGAACCAACCGGAACCGTATTCCGCCTTACGGTTGCAGCCTTCGCAGGCGTCGACCGTCTCGTGGCAGATACCGCCGTTGTAAGAGCATCCGCCGGCCGTCATGAAAGGGCACTCCTGATCTTTGCGAACGGTTGTACAGTGCAAGGGTATCACCTCCTTCGGAATCTAATAATAGAAAGGCCGGAAACGCTGTCTAACGGTTTCCGACCCGGTTCTAACAAAATTACAACCATCAACGTATAAAAAAATCTCGAGCAGATGTCAAGCTTTTATTCCGAAGCCCTCATTTTCCGGTCTCGGGTGACGGACAACCCGCCTGGGCGCCAGGGTTTGTTTCGGCACCGATGGCCGCCATGCCGGGCATTAGGGGTTGATTATTACGTTGGCTTGGCGGAAAACGATGCGGCAGGGCGACGCGGCCACCGCATACCCGGCGGTCGTCCGCCCTGCTGTTTTACAATCTCGATGCAAAGCGAGGCCAAATGACTTTTGAAGATATTGAAACCCGTATCCCGGTGCTGGGCGATACCAAAATCGCATCGCCCGTCAAAGGGCAGCAAACGGGGGAGACCCCCGCCTTTTTCGTTACCGACAACGACCGTATCCTGGTGGATGCGACACCGACCGGCCTGGAGATCCTCTGTGCCGAAAACCGCCCTTTCCCCTCATTCGAACTGGCCGGACCGCGCAAGAAAATATATTTCGACCCCAGCAAGCTGCGCTGCGCCCTGGTCACCTGCGGCGGCCTGTGTCCCGGCCTGAACGACATCATCCGTTCGGTCGTTCTCGAACTGCACTACGGCTACGGCGTCCGCCGTATTTACGGCATAAAGTACGGCCTGCAGGGCTTCATCCCCAGCTACGGCCATGATGTCATCGACCTGGATCCCGCCGCGGTGGTCAACATCCAGGATATGGGCGGATCGATCCTGGGCTCCTCCCGGGGCCCCCAGTCCATCGAGGAAATCGTGGACACGCTGGACCGCATGAACATCGGGATCCTTTTCATGGTCGGCGGCGACGGAACGCTCATGGCGGCCAACAAGATCGCCAACGCCATCAAGGATCACAACCTGCGCATCAGCGTGGTCGGAATCCCCAAGACCATCGACAACGACATTCACATGGTCTCCCGCTCGTTCGGTTTCGACACGGCCGTGGACATCGCCACCCAGGCCATCAAGGGCGCCCACAACGAAGCCGAAAGCTACCCCAACGGCATCGGCCTGATCAAGCTCATGGGTCGCCATTCCGGTTTCATCGCGGCCACCGCAACCCTGGCCCAGCAGGATGTCAATTTTGTCCTGATTCCGGAAATCCCCGTCGAACTGGAGGGCCCCGACGGACTATTGACCAAGGTCGAAACCCGGCTGGCGGAGCGCGGACACGCCGTCATCGTGGTGGCCGAGGGCGCGCTGCAGGAGCTGTTCGCCAACGAGGACAAGGGCACGGATGCCTCGGGCAACGTACGCCTGCACGACGTGGGTCTGTTTCTGCGCGACCGCATCAAGGACTACTTCAGGGCGCAAGCGACCGAGATCAACCTCAAATACATCGATCCCAGTTATATGATCCGCAGCGTGCCGGCCAATGCCAACGACAGCGTCTTCTGCGGTTTCCTGGGCCGCGATGCCGTCCACGCCGGCATGGCCGGTAAAACCCAGCTGCTCGTGGCCCACTGGAACAACCACTTCGTCCACGTCCCCATGGCCCTCTCGGCGGGTAAGCGCAAGCAGGTCAATCCCAGCGGCAAACTCTGGACGACCGTCCTGGGCGCCACCGGTCAAGGCTCCCTTTGCAATCGTACGACGTGACGAATCGGTTTGATCGGCCCAGCGAAACCCGTGGGGCCGCCTTCAAACCGGATGGGTCAGGGATGCCGGCCGAAGGCCTGCGTCATCCGCCTCAGTTTCCCCGCCAACCTGGTCGTGAGCGCCCTGGCTTCCAGGCGCCACCGCCAGTTTCCGGCGGCCTTGCCGGGAATGTTCATGCGGGCACGGCCGTTCAGGCCCAATACATCCTGCACTGGGACGATCGATAAGTTGGCCACGCTTTTCATCGCTTCACGGATCATGGCCCAGTGGATCTGCCGACGGCCGTCCCTCAGAAAATGGCGGCAGCGCGTGAGGTCGAGCATTCCCTGGTCGGCTGTCTGGCACGCCTCGGCATACCAGCCCGCCGCGGTATTGTTGTCGTGGGTGCCGGTGTAGACCACCGCATTGGGGACGTAGCTGAAAGGCAGGTGATAGGCGGCCGAGGCCTCGTTGCCGAAACCGAACTGCAGCACCCGCATGCCCGGCAGACCGAACTCATCCCGCAGGGCGTAGACCTCCGGCACCACGGCCCCCAAATCCTCGGCAATGAAGGGCAGCTTGCCCAGGGCGTTTCTGACCGCGCGAAAAAGCTTGCGGCCGGGTGTTTGTCGATATTGGCCGTGTCTGGCGGTTTTGGATCCCGCCTTGACTTCCCAGCAGCGGTGAAACCCGATGAAATGGTCCAGGCGCACGACATCGAAAAGGGTGGTCATGTGCCGGAGGCGTTCGACCCACCAGGCGAAGCCGTCTTTTTCCATGGCCAGCCAATTAAAGTGTGGATGGCCCCACAGCTGCCCGTCCGCGCTGAAATAGTCCGGTGGAACGCCGGCCACGCAGCGCATCGATCCATCGCCTCGGAGCTGAAAATACTTCTGCCCGGCCCAGACATCCGAGCTCTGATGGCTCACGAACAGCGGGATGTCGCCGATAAGCCCGATGCCGCGCGTGCGCAGATCGGCCCTCAGGCGCGACCACTGGATAAAAAATTGGAACTGCAGGAATTTGATGTAATCCAGATCGGTCCGGTGATCGGCTATGATCCGCGCCAGGGCCGACGGCTGCCGGCGGCGCAGGGCGACCGGCCATCGGCGCCAGTCGCGGGTTTTGAATGTCTGGGCCAAGACGCCGAAGAGCGCGAAATCATCGATCCAGTAGCGCTGCGCATCCAGAAACCGGGCAAATCGGGCGGTCCTGACACGCCCCTCGCCGGCGGCAAATCGCTTGAAGGCCTTTTTAAGCCGGACCTCGCGGTAGCGGCGGGCCCGGCGGTAATCGACGCGGTCCGGTGTCGGGTCCGGCAGCGGGACGATCTCGGAGGGCTTTAACAGACCATCGGCCGCCAGGCCCTCCAGATCGATATATAGCGGCTCCCCTGCAAAGGAACAGGTCGTGGCATAGGGCGAGTGGCCCAACCCGATCGGGTTGACCGGCAGCATTTGCCACCAGCTTTGCCCGGCGGACTGAAGAAACGTGGCGAACCGATAGGCCCCCTTACCCAGGTCGCCGCAGCCGTAGGGTCCGGTAAGGGAGGAAAGATGCAGCAGCAGGCCGCTGCGCCTCGTCTCGAGGTCGGGCAGTGGCCCGGGCGTCCGTTTCAACGGTGGACTTTTCATGGTGTTCGTCTTTCGCGCGTGTGCCGATGTAAGCGGCCGCCGCTACCCCCTGGCCAGCAAAACCACCGAATGGGCCTGAACGCAATAGGTCTGGCCGTCGACCACGGGCGCCCGGGACATGTCGCCGATGTCGTCGGGCGACTCGCGGTAGGTATCGATGATTCGCCGCCACGCGGCCGGCGGTTCACTCGGCAACGGCGGCAGTTCGAATTCGAGGGGCTCCCGGTAGGCGTTAAAAATGATGTGGAACAGCAGGTCACGGCCCTGGACCGTGAAGGCCAGGCTGTGGGAGTGGTCGCTCCAGTCCGGTTGATACAGCTTGATGCCGTGCCAGTCGATCCGGGAGGACTGCAGGAACTGGTTTAGACTCTGGCCGCGTTCCTGCTGGAACACATCGAGGCTCAGGCGCAGGCGGATCATCTTGCGGACAAAACGGTGAATGTCGCCGTAGCGCTCCAGCAGTCGCCAGTCCAGCCAGTTGATTTCATTGTCCTGGCAGTAGGCGTTGTTGTTGCCGCGCTGCGTCCGGCGCATTTCATCCCCCATCAGGATCATGGGCACGCCCAGGGCCAGCAGGTTGATCACAAAGAAATTCTTCACCTGACGACAGCGCAGCCGCTCGACGTCAGGCTCGTCGCTGGGGCCTTCGACGCCGCAGTTCCAGCTGCGGTTGTCGTTGTGCCCGTCGCGATTGTCCTCGCCGTTGGCTTCGTTGTGCTTGTGGCTGTAGGAGACGAGATCGTTGAGCGTAAAGCCGTCGTGGCAGGTCACGAAATTGATGCTTTGCTCCGGTTCGCGCTCCTCGTGGCCGTAGAGGTCGGGGCTGGCAAAAAAACGGTCCGGCAGCTTCTTGACCGCGCCTTCCTCGCCGCGGAAAAAACTGCGGACATCGTCGCGGAAACGACCGTTCCATTCCTTCCACTGATCGCCGACGAAACTGCCCACCTGGTAGAGGCCGGCGGCATCCCAGGCCTCGGCGATCAATTTGGTGCCGGCCAGAACGGGATCGGACTCGATGTCCCACAGGATCGGCGGGTTGGTCAGGGGCCGGCCGTCTTCGTCCCGCGACAAGATCGATGCCAGGTCGAAGCGGAAGCCGTCGACGTGCATGACCTCCACCCAGTAGCGCAGACTGTCCATGATCAGGCGCCTGACGGTGGAATGGTTCGTGTTCAGGGTGTTGCCGGTGCCGCTGTAGTCGGCGTAGCGGGCCTTGTCCGGCTCCAGGATATAGTAGTCGTCGTTCTCCAGCCCCCGGAAACAGATGGTCGGACCCTGGTCATGCGATTCGGCGGTATGATTGTAGACCACATCCAGGATGACCTCGATGCCGGCCCGGTGCAGGGCCTTGACCATGTCGCGAAATTCGTCCTGGGGCCCGAGCGGGTCCTGGCGTGAACTGTAGGCAAGGTGCGGGGTGAAAAACGATACTGGATTGTAGCCCCAGTAGTTGGTCAATCCCGGGGGCGCCTCGGTGGCGTCGAACTGGAACACCGGCAGCAGTTCCACCGCCGTAATGCCCAGGTGCTGCAGGTAGGGGATCTTTTCGATCAATCCGGCGTAGGTGCCGCGGACTTCCGGGGCCACCCCCGAACTGGGGTGAGCGGTAAAGCCCTTGACGTGCATCTCGTAGATGACGGTCTGGACAAAGGGACGCTTCAGCGGAACGTCGCCTTCCCAGTCGTAGCGGTCCGGGTCGGCCACGACGCTCTTCATGGCGTAAGGGGCGTTGTTGCCGGGAACGGTCGCCGCCTCGCGGCTGTAGCCGGCCGGAATGGCGACCCCTTTGCCGTAGGGGTCCAACAGCACTTTGTCCGGATCGAAGCGCAACCCCCTGGCCGGATCGAAAGGGCCGTGGACCCGGTAGGCATAGAGCTGTCCCGGCGCGATGCCATCGGCGTAGACGTGCCAGAAATGAAAGGTCCGATTGGCACGGGGGTCCAGAGATATCACCCGCGCCGGCTGCGGGTCGTCGACGGCATCGAAAAACAGCAGGTCGATGGCGGTCGCGTTTTTGGAAAAAACACTGAAATTAACGCCCGCCGCGTCCGGGGTCGCTCCGAGCGGATAGCTTTGCCCCACCCTTACGCCGGGCGCCAGAACAGCACCGTTCGTCAACATACCCGAGCAGATTCGATTCATGGCCGGGACCGCTCCCATCGCGGCCGGCGGCCGCCGGGCGCTTCGGCCTGCAGGGGATTCATCACGAGGGTCTCCGGTTTTGCGCGCATTTTGGCGGCAAACGCCGCCTGGCGGGGATCACGACGGGCGACCCCGACGATGCCGGTGTCGTCATGCAGCAGGCCGGCCCGGCCGAGCTGATAGCGCGAGGGCGGCAGCTTGTGCCGCGACAGGTCTTCGCGCACGCCGAAAATCGTAAAACCACGCGGTTGCTTGTCTCTGCTCATCATAGGCCCTACATCCTCGACCGGTTCAAATGCGGGTGCGGTTTGGCCATTCCGGAGGACGGTCGTGCGAACATGGCCAAGCTGCAGGCATCGGCGCCGTCATATTCCCGCCTCGGGTGATTCGGCTTCCGTGGCCGCGTTATCGGGACGACCGGCAATCGGGGATCAAACGGCCGGACGGAAAGGCGACCGGTTCCATTGATATCCAAGGCTACACCGCCCCGCCGGCCTCAAAGGCATCACTCACAATGGCCCGGGCCTCTTCCTGAATCGACTGCAGATGGGCCTGGCCCCTGAAACTTTCCGCGTAGATTTTGTAGATCGCCTCGGTGCCCGAGGGCCGAGCGGCGAACCACCCGTTGGCGGTGACCACCTTGAGCCCCCCGATGGGGGCCTGGTTGCCTGGAGCGTGCGTATGCTTGGCTACGATCGGATCACCGGCCAAAGCCTCGGCCGTAATCATTTCAGCCGAGAGCCGCCCGAGCACCGCCTTCTGCGCCACCGTAGCCGGCGCGTCGATACGCGCGTAGACCGAGGCGCCGAATGCGTCCTCGAGCGTGCGGTAGATTTCTCCCGGGTCCCTTCCGGTCCGGGCCATGATTTCGCAGGCCAGCAGGTCCATGATCATGCCATCCTTGTCCGTGGTCCAGACCGTACCGTCCCGTCGCAGAAAGGAGGCACCCGCGCTCTCTTCCCCGCCGAAGGCACAGTCACCGTTCTTCAGGCCGTCCACGAACCACTTGAAGCCAACCGGCACCTCGACCACCGTTTTTCCGAGATGCGCCGCCACCCGGTCGATCATCGAGGTGGACACGAGGGTTTTGCCCACGGCGGCGGACGCCCCCCACGCGGTGCGGTTCTGAAACAGATACCAGATGGCCACGGCCAGGAAGTGATTCGGATTGAGCAGCCCGGCGCCTGGCGTAACAATACCGTGGCGATCGACATCCGGGTCATTGCCGAACGCGACGTCGAATTTGTCCTTGAGTTGGATCAGCCCCTGCATGGCATGGGGAGAGGAACAGTCCATGCGGATTTTGCCGTCCTTGTCCAGGGGCATGAACGCAAAGGTGGGATCCACGTAAGGATTCACGATCTCGAGCGCCAGCCCGTAGCGCTCGGCGATGGGCGCCCAGTAGGCCACCGCGGCGCCGCCCATGGGGTCCACACCGATCTTGAGGCCGGAGGCGGCGATCGCCTCCATGTCGACCACCGCCGCAAGATCGGCCACGTAGGGGCCGATATAGTCGTAGTCGTGGGTCGTTTCGGCCTTGAGGGCCTTTTCAAAGGACATGCGCTTGACGCGGGTGCCATCGGCAAGGATCGCGTTGGCCCGCTCGGCGATCGTTGTCGTGATCGCGGTGCCCGCCGGACCGCCGTGGGGCGGGTTGTATTTGAACCCGCCGTCCTCGGGGGGATTGTGCGAGGGGGTGATCACCACGCCGTCCGCCAGGCCCTCCCGTTTGCCCCGGTTGGCGGTGAGGATGGCGTGCGAAATCACGGGGGTCGGGGTGTAGCCCATCCCCTTGGGGATCATGACGGTCACACCGGCCGCAGCAAAAACCTCAAGGGCGCTGGCCAGGGCCGGCTCGGACAGGGCATGGGTGTCCATGCCCATGAACAGTGGACCATCGATTTGCTTGGAGGCCCGGTATTCGCAGATGGCCCGGCTTATGGCCAGGATGTGGTCTTGGTTGAAGCTGTTTGTCAAGGACGAGCCCCGGTGGCCCGAGGTGCCGAATACGACCTGCTGAGCCGCCGCGGATGGATCCGGCCGGCGGATGAAGTAGGCGGAGACGAGCCTGGGAATGTTGGCCAGCGCGGATTTGGGTGCCGTCTTTCCGGCAAGTTGGTGAATCGTCATTGTTCCTCCTGTGTTCGGCAGCGGGCGTGTCGCACGGCCGGTCGTCCGTCGTGCTATTCCATACTAAGCGCTTTTATCGCCAGGCCCAGTGGCCGGCAGAAAAACGATTGGCGGACGCTCCGGATCCGACGCCTCCGAGCAAATGACGGCTTCCAGGGTGTGGGATTCGCCGGGTGCCAGGCGCACGCGGTCAGGACCGGCGTTGGCCGTTTCGACGCAGACCATTGTCTGGTATTCGTCGTCGCCGAAGTCCTTCATCAACGCGGATTTTTCGACCCACGGATTCCAGATGACCGTCGTGCGGCTGCCGGTCTTGGCGATGCCGATGCGGCGCTGCATGCCGCGGTCTTCGATCGTGCACGCGGCGTTGGTGTCAAGGTAGATTCGGTCGGTCTCCTTGTCGATGAAGACGTCGCCGTCTTGCACTTTGCGACGCATCCGGTCGACTTTGTCGAGGTAGGCCACGCCCGCCACCCCCTTGATCCTGACGTTGGCAGGGGTGGATATATTGAAATAGCTGTGCAACGCGCCCGTGCAGGAGAAGGCTGAACGGTCTGTGTTCGTGGCCGTAAGGGCCACCCGCAGAACATCCGACACCGAGACCGCGATCTCCAGCCGGAACCGATGAGGCCAGCGTTTCATTGTCTCCTCGCTGTCGGCCGTCGCGAGTTTCAGATGCGTGCTGCCGTCCGCCAGGGTTTCCGAGGCACTTGGCGTCCAGACCGTCGCGCGGACAAAGCCGTGAGCGGGCATGGCGTTGTTCGACGGGTGATCGGCAAACCACGGCCAACACACCGGGATGCCGCCGCGAATGGCGCTCCCCGTCTCGAAGCGGGCCTCCCGGCTGAGCCACAGCACCGGCGGGTGGTGGCGCGGTCGAAAAGAAAGGACATGGCCCCCGTGCAGGGCGATCGTCGCCTCCCCGCCAGAATGCCTGATTTCGGCGATTGTCAATCCCCCGGGACCTTCTCGGAAAAACAGGCGATCGCGAATCGCGAATTGCCGATTCAGTGCGTCCAAATCACTCGGTCTCATTCGATTGCTCCAGGCTTGGCAGATAAAAGGCCGTTGACGGCGGAACCATGTTCAGATACCCCGCGCCGCGATGCCTGGGCCGCGAAGCGGGGATGACCCCGACCCATCCGCCGCGGGCGTCGCCGGCACGCGATTCTAATCGCGGTCCCGGTCGATACGAAATGTGGCCACAAAGGGAAGGTGATCGGAAATCTCGTCCCTATAGCTCTCGCGCCCGCTGTCCCGGCACGCCTGGATAAAATTGAAGCTGACCTTGGCCTGCGCGTCCCGGATCCGTTGGTTTCTATTCATGGCTTGATATCCACAGGACGGCGTATATCGCGCCGTCAGGCCCTGGCCGCGGGTGCTCTTCAGAAACGCGCGCAATCAATGACCAGTTTCCCGCGGACCCGTCCCGACTGGCTGTAGTCATGGGCATCGCGGATCGTTCCGGGCGTGTAGGTGCGATCGATG
>JAAUYG010149670.1_pt1 | contig 46996 bp, 36 predicted proteins | sample 7278091 | NCBI WGS metagenome assembly JAAUYG01 (sample SAMN14350201, study PRJNA611818) | marine sediment metagenome | isolation source: surface marine sediment (0.6m) | place: French Polynesia: Moorea | collected 2018-08 | reverse complement strand
GTTCGCGCCAAAAACGCGGAAAACATTGAATTCCAGATTCCGCAAGACGTCGTGGAAGACCTGCTGGGTATCCTGGAACTTTCCTTCGCCGCCGTAGCCGAAGACACCCACGATGCCGCCGTGCTTCCAGTGGGTGGTACCATCAGCAAAAGATAGTTCCAAAATACCCAGCAGGTCTTCCACGACGTCTTGCGGAATCTGGAATTCAATGTTTTCCGCGTTTTTGGCGCGAACTTCGGCCTGCTGTTTCATGTCGGACACAAAGCTTGGCCAAGGCCCGGACTCAAGCTGGTCCAACAAAGGCGTTGCGTGTTTTGCCATCGTCTTACCTCCAGTTAAAATTTGATTAACTACCCTGAATTAATCGAAATCGATTTCCTTTCGCCTTTATAGCCTGTTGCCTTCACCTCCTCTCAATATCGATTTGTTGTCTATATATGACCTGATTCTATGGGCAGAATTTGGCGGGCCATCAAGTCGTTTGGTATAGAATTAAAAGGCATTCTTGTCAATAAAAAAGGCTGGTTGCGCCACACAGGCCCCTTGGCGGACATTATTCAAAGATGTTGTGAAAATTGAAACCGCAAACACTCTATATTGTGTTTCGGATGGCTGAAAAAAGGCTCATGTACGGAAGGTCGCCAGAACGGCCGTCCGCAGGCTGGCGGCATGATCGGGGATGTGCCGGTCGAGCAGGGCCTGCTCGCCGGACATGAGCCGATATTGCGCACCGACGGCGCCCAGAAGGGCGGCCCAGTCCTCCACCGTGTAGCTTCGCAGCAGGGGCGGCAGGTCCAAGAGGGGATCTTCGGCTTCATCCATGGCCCGTTTGAACCCGGCGACAGTGGCGGCCACGGCCATGTCATCGGCCCAGGCCAAGTCGCCGGTACCGTCCAGGCGGTCGAGACGGTTGCGCAGGGTCAGATTGGCAAAAAACACCATGGCCGCCATCAGACGGGACTCGGCATCCAGTTCGGAGGCGTCTTTCGCGCCGAGGGTCGATGCGTACTGGCGCACGGTGATGAGTTTCACCGCCACTTCAGCACCCTGCGGGCGAAGAATGAAGTCGCCGGATGCATGATGCCAGGGATAGATCTGGGTGGTGGCGGCAGGGTCATAGGCCCGGGTGAGCAGATAGGCGGTTTGCCGGTAAACCGCCGCCGTGAGATCCGCATCGAGAAAAAAGGGCGTCCGGTCGGTATCCCAGACAATCATTCTCTGGGCGCTGTCGCGAGGGTCGATCGACAAATGGAATTCATGGTGGTCGGCAAACCAATCGGCCAGATAGATGCCGAACCCGCCGGGGGTTTCAACCGGGCTCCACCCGTAAACCCTCGGCAGGACGCCTTCCGGAAGCCTCGGGGCCACCCGGCGCAACGCGTCGGTCTCATTCTGCATGCATTCGATCCCGGCCGGGGTGACCGCCACATTGAGGGCCAAGGGGTAAGTTTGATCGGCGGTTGCCACACGGATTCGGGCCGGGTGATAGAATTCGCCGTGCTTTTCGAGGATCACATCGATGGCCACCGGCGGGGATGTCGGGCCCGCTGCGGCCAGGGCGGCATCAAGGTGGCCGGCCCCCTCGTTTTGGAGATAGCGCCGCACGGCCTCGAAATATTCGCCATGGGTGACGACGCGGGATGGGCGGCTTGCGGCCGCAGACCGCCGAACCGGCGCCGGCAGGGCTTCCTTCCAGACCGGATGCGCCGCGTCGATGCCTTGCGCCCGCCCGGCCACCGCAAACCGCATGATTGGGGGCGTAGATTGCACCATCGGTCGTCAGCGGTATTCGGCAAGCTCTTCCATGATCTGCGGGGCCACTTCGTAGCCCAGTTCGACCGCCCGGTCGGCATGTTCGATGGCCTTGCGGAATTCGCCTTTTTCCATATAGGCGATGGCTAAGTTGTTGTGTGCAATGGGAAAATCCGGCTCGACCTTGAGAGCACTTTCGCAGGCCCCGATGCTTTTATCCACCTCGCCTTTCATTAGATAGGCGCTGCCCAGGGTGGCATAGGCCTGGACAAAGCGAAAATTGAAATGCGTGGCGCGCTCCAGGGATTTGATGCCTTCGTCCAAGTTTCCCATCTGGAGCTGCACGAAACCGATATTGCCGTGTCCCTCCGAGAAGCCGGGGCGCATCCTGACGCCGCGCTGGTTCCAGTCCAGGCAGCCTTCCAGGTCCCCGCGCTTGAGGCAGATGGCCCCCATCTGGACATAGGCTTCGGCCAGGGTGGGGCTGCATTCGATGGCCTCCAGCAGTTCTTTTTCGGCTTCCTCGATTTTGCCTTGGCCCATCAAGGCCACGGCCAGATTATAGTGGGTGGTCCCGCAATCAGGATTGCCGGCCAGCATTTTACGGTGAGCGGCAATGTAGTCGTCCGCATTCTTGAATTGACTCATGGATTCAGACCTCTCGATGACCGGCCGCCGCCGGGCGGCTTGGTTGGCATTCATAAAGATAAAGCCACGTTTCGTATTACGCCTGCCCTCAACTGTCAAGATTATTTAGGTTTAGATGTTCACAGAATTGCTTGATTTTCCTTGACAGATCCCCGGGCTTTTTTCTACCAGAGAAAAACCCCACCCACCGAACGACTCGGTTTTCACGCTCCCAACGAAGGAGGATGTCATGCAAACAGGATGCTACACCGCCATCATCACGCCGTTCGAGGGCGACACCATCGACGATGACGGCCTGGACCGCCTGGTGGACTTCCAGATCGCCGGCGGTATCACCGGTGTGCTGGCCGTCGGTACGACCGGCGAAAGCCCCTCCCTGTCCTGGGATGAGCACAACCAAGTCGTGGAGCGGGTGGCCAGGAAAACCAAGGGCAAATGTCTGTGTATCGCCGGCACCGGCAGCAACAATACCAAGGAGGCCCTGGAGGCCACGGCGCACGCCGCCCAAGCCGGCGTCGACGCCGTTTTGCTGGTGGACCCCTACTATAACGGCCCCAGCTCACTGGAAATCCGGCGTGAATACATCGAACCGGTCGCGAACGCGTTTGCGGACCTGCAAATCATTCCTTATGTCATTCCCGGCCGCACCGGCACCCAACTGCTGCCCGAGGATCTGGGCCTCCTGAGCCAGCGTTTCCGTAATGTGTCCACGGTCAAGGAGGCCACCGGCAACCTCGAGAACATGAGGCGCACCCGCACCTGCTGCGGGCCGGGTTTCACCATCCTCTCCGGCGACGACGGCATGACCCTGGATATGATGACGGACGCCTCGATTGATGCCGCCGGCGTCATATCGGTGGTGTCCAACGTGGCCCCTGCGGCCATGTCCCAGCTGGTTGCGCTGCTGGCCGACAATCAGAGAGAAGCCGCCCAAAAACTGTGCAACGACATCAGCCCGCTGTTCGGCCTGGTGACGGTCACCACCACCGAGGAGACGCCTTTTGGCAGCGTTACAGCCCGTTTCCGCAACCCGATGGCCATCAAGGCCCTGATGTCCATCCTGGGCCTGCCTTCGGGCGGCTGCCGGCGCCCGCTGGGAAGGATGACCCGCAAAGGCATCGATTTCGTCATCGAGACCGCCCGCAAAGTCCAGGCCGCCAATCCGGCCATTCTCGGACCGGCGGCGGAATTCTTCAATATCGATATCGATCAACGCCTGAATGACGACGCCCTGCTTAAAAATCTGATCTATACCGAATATTAATCCCGACGCCTGACAGCAGAAGGGGGAAGCGGCTGTTGTGAATGCCGCTTCCCCCTTCCTTTTGGGACCAATGGCGCGAAAAAACCTATTCCGATTAGGATATCAGATCCATAGCCGGGAGCGCCTTTTTTATTCCGTGTTCATTCAGAAATGGTAGGTTTTGGTTCTGGCCAAGGCCGCAGCCCGCTTGGGTACCGCAGGCGTAGCCCGGCTACGCCGAAGACACGCAACGGGCGAGAACGCCGGCCGGGGCCAAAAGATGCCGTTTCTGACTGGACACACTATTTTACACGCCCTTCCCGCCATGCCTGGATCAGCTGGTCATAGTCGACCGTTTCACCCTTGGGCTTTTCGTTGACCTTGGCCTTGGGCGAGCCGGGCTGGCTCAGCCAGTATTCCGGATCCTTCTTGTCGTTGAGTTTGGGACCGCATTCACCCTGGACATTCGCGCGCTGGATGCGCTGCAGCACCCGATCCTGCTCCCGGGCCAGATTGTCCATGGCGCGGCTCACGGTCACCTCGCCGGAGACGGCCTCACCGATATTCTGCCACCACAGCTGCGCCAGCTTGGGGTAGTCCGGCACGTTCGTTCCGGTGGGGGTCCAGGCCACACGGGCCGGGCTGCGGTAGAATTCCACCAGACCGCCCAGCTTGGGGGCCCGATCGGTGAAGGATTCATGACGAATATCGCTGTCGCGGATTGGCGTCAGCCCCACGTGGGTCTTTTTCAACGAAGTGGTCTTGGCCACGCAGAACTGGGCGAAAAGCCAGGCCGCCTTGCGCCGTTTGAGCGGCGTGCTCTTCATCAGGGTCCAGGAGCCGCAGTCCTGGTAGCCCAGTTTCATGCCCTCTTCCCAGTAGGGGCCGTGGGGCGAGGGAGCCATGCGCCATTTGGGGGTGCCGTCTTCATTGACGGTCGGGCCCGGTTTGACCATGTCCGAAGTGAAGGCCGTATACCAGAAGATCTGCTGGGCCACATGCCCCTTGGCCAGCACTGGCAGATAGGTGTAGAAATCCATCCCCAGGGAGCCGGGAGGCGCGTATTTGCGCAGCCACTCCATATACTTGCGCAGCGCATACTTGGCGGCCGGTCCGTTGGCGGCACCGCCACGTTCCACGCTGGCGCCCACCGGACGGCAGCCATCGACCCGAATCCCCCATTCGTCCACCGGGACACCGTTGGGAATCCCCTTGTCGCCGGCACCGGCCATGGAAAGCCAAGCGTCCGTAAACCGCCAGCCCAGATCCGGCGCTTTTTTGCCATAGTCGTTGTGGCCGTAGATGGCCTTGCCGTCGACTTCACCGATGTGCTCGCTGAAGAATTCGGCAATGTCCTCGTAGGCGGACCAGTTGACCGGCACGCCCAGCTCGTAGCCGTAGATTTCCTTGAATTTTTTCTTGAAATCGGGGCGGTTGAACCAGTCGTAGCGGAACCAGTAGAGATTGGCGAACTGCTGGTCGGGCAACTGGTAGAGTTTGCCGTCCGGCCCGGTGGTGAAGGACTTGCCCATGAAGTCATCCACATCCAGCGTCGGCAGGGTCACGTCCTTGCCCTCGCCCTTCATGAAGTCCGTGAGCGGCACCACGTGGCCATAACGCATGTGGGTGCCGATCAGATCCGAATCGTTGATGTAGGCATCGTAGAGATTCTCGCCCGAGGCCCATTGCGACTGCAGCTTTTCAATCACGTCGCCTTCCTGGATCAGGTCGAAGGAAACTTTGATACCGGTGATTTCCTCAAAGGCTTTGGCCAGGACCTTGGCTTCATATTCATGCGTCGGGATGGTCTCGGAAACGACTTTGATATTCATCCCCTTGAAGGGCTGGGCGGCCTTGATAAACCATTCCATCTCCTTCATCTGCTCGTCTTTGCTCAAGGTCGAGGGTTGAAACTCTTCGTCGACCCATTTCTGGGCCGCTTTCATTTGGGCACCATGGCTCGAGGCCCATGCCAGACTGCCGGTAAAAATAAATGCCAGCGCCACGATCCATACGGGAATGGATCGCAACCTGTACCCTCGGTAGGTCAATTGTCGCATCGTCTCCTCCTCTCCGATAATGGTGGTTGTCACCGAAAGCCCTATCACCGACCGTAACGAACCACGTTCGTGATAAAGCCCGTAAACCCTGGCCAAATCAGCCTTGCGGCGATGGCCGTGGGAAATTAGCGACCGTCTCCCTGCGGCGCCAGTATTTTTATCCCCAGCGCATGACGACAATGATCCAGACCACCGAAACGGCCGTTCCGTACCACAGCACCAGATCGGTGAGCCCCAGCCAGGCCAGATGAATATAGGCGCTTCCCAGAAGCCCCAGAAAGAAACGCGTCCCGCGTGTCGTCGGGATCATCAGGAAACCGCGGCGCTCGATAGTCGGGGACACCAGTTCCCAGACCAGCATGCCGCAGAGCATCAGGAAAATGGCCGAAAAGAAGATGACCGTGGGCTTGGTCCAATACATCCATTCGAAACTCATTGATTTCCCCTTTTACACGCGGCCCAGCGCAAAGCCCTTGGCCAGATGGTTGCGTACGAACCAGATCACCAGCCCGCCCGGAACGATGGTCAGCACCCCGGCAGCGGCCAGCAGCCCCCAGTCCAGACCGGTCGCACTGATCGTGCGGGTCATGGTGGCCACGATGGGTTTGGCCTCGGTGATCGTCAGGGTGCGGGCGAAAAGCAATTCGACCCAGCTGAACATGAAACAAAAAAAAGCGGTCACACCAACCCCGGCGCGAATCAGCGGAATAAAGATGGTCAGAAAAAACCGGGGGAAGCTGTAACCGTCGATGAAAGCGGTCTCGTCGATTTCCTTGGGGATGCCGGACATGAAGCCTTCCAGGATCCAGACCGCCAGGGGCACGTTGAACAGGCAATGGGCCAGCGCCACGGCGATATGCGTATCCATCAGGTTGATGGTTGAATACAGCTGCAGATAGGGCAGCAGAAAGACGGCGGGCGGCGCCATGCGATTGGTCAGCAGCCAGAAGAACATCTGCCCGTCGCCGATGAATTTATAGCGTGAAAACGCGTAGGCCGCCGGCAGGGCGAAGGCCAGCGACATGACGGTGTTCATGCTGACATAAATGATCGCATTGATATAGGCCGTATACCAGGTCGGGTCGGTGAAGATCTTCAGATAGTTTTGAAAGGTGATATCGGCCGGGTAAAGCGCAAAGTCGCCGAGGATGTCCGCGTTGGTCCTCAGGGACATATTGAGCATCCAATAGATCGGCAGGATCAGGATGGCGAAATAAAGACACAGGGCGATGGTTCGCTTCTGGATTTTCATGCCTTGTCTCCCCGGCCGACGTTCAGCAAGGCCTGATAAAATGCGAAACTGAAAAGCAGCACAATCAAAAAGTAGATGATCGAAAAGGCCGCCGCCGGCCCGAGGTCAAATTGCATGGTGGCCAGCTTGACCAGATAGATCGAAAGAAACGTGGTGGTATTGCCGGGCCCACCCCCGGTGAGCGCAAACGGTTCGGCGTAGATCAGGAAGCTGTCCATCCAGCGCAGCAAGACGGCGATGGTCAGGACTCCGCGCATTTTGGGCAATTGAATGTACAGGAACGTGGCCCATGGGGAGGCCCCGTCGATTTTGGCGGCCTGGTAATAGGCCTCCGGGATTGCCCGCAGCCCGGCATAGGCCAGCAGGGCCACCAGGGGCGTCCAGTGCCAGACCTCCATGGCCAGCAGCGTGATCCATGCATAGACCGGCTTGGCGGTATGATCGAAAGGCACCTCCAGCAAATCCAGGCTGTTGATGCCCACGCCGAACAGACCGATGTCCGGCCGGGTAAAGATGATCCAGATGGTACCGATCACATTCCAGGGAATGACCAGGGGCAGCGCCAAGATCACCAGGGATGCCGAGACCCCCCAGCCACGCTTGGGCATCGCCAGGGCGATGAGGATCCCCAGCGGAATCTCGATCAGCAGGACAAGCCCGGAGAAAATGAATTGGCGCCACAGCGCGTCATGCAGACGGTGGTTGCTCAGCATCTCCTTGAACCACTCGGTGCCGACAAAAACCGCCTGGCCCGGACCGAAAATGTCCTGGAGGGAATAGTTGACCACGGTCATCAGCGGGATGATCCCGCTGAAGGCCACAATGACAAAGGCCGGCAGCACCAGAAACCAGGCCTTGTTGTCTTCCCATTTATCCATAGCCGCTCCTTGCTGCCTAGTGCCCATCCTTGGAAGGCATCTTGCGACCCTGGCCGGTGTTCCCGCTCTTTTGAAATCCTCGAGGTAGCGCCACTACGCCTGTGGTTTCAAAATCGCTGCGGCCTTGGCCTGAACCAAAAACGACCATTTCCGGATAGACACTATTTCACCAGCCGCCCGTCGGCAAAAAGCCGGGTCCATTCCGGGGGAAAAATGAGCCAGGCCTGGCCTTCGGGGATGGACGTCCCCTCGGGCAACCGGGCCCGCAAGGTTTTGCCCGCCAGGGCCACCTTGACGATCCGGCAGGCGCCCTGGTCTTCAACCCCCCTGATCTGGCCCGGTACGCCGCCTTCAACCGCCTCGCTCGACAATCCGAGATGCATCGGCCGAATGCCGAGTTCCAGTTTGCCCTGAACACCGCGTCCCTTCGCCGCCACGGCATCGTCGAGCCGGATGCGGGCGCCATCGCAGCGCGCCACGTCGCCCTCCAGCGTGCAGTCCAGAAAATTCATGCCGGGACTACCGATAAAATAACCGACGAAGGTGTGCTCCGGATTTTCAAAGAGATCCTGGGGCGAGCCGATCTGCACGATTTCGCCCTCGTACATGACCACCACCTTGTCCGCGAAGGTGAGGGCCTCCACCTGGTCGTGGGTCACATAGATAAAGGTCAGTTTCAGCTGTTCGTGGATGTCCTTGAGTTTGCGCCTCAGGCTCCATTTGAGATGCGGGTCGATGACGGTTAGCGGCTCATCGAATAAAATGGCAGCGACATCGCTGCGTACCAGGCCCCGGCCCAGAGATATTTTCTGTTTGGCATCCGCCGCCAGCCCGGCGGCCCGCTTTTGCAGATACGGCGTCAGGTCGAGGATATCCGCCACCTCGCGGACACGGCGGTCGATGTCGCTGCTTTCACGGCCCCGGTTGCGCAGAGGGAAGGCCAGGTTGTCGAAAACCGTCATGGTGTCGTAGAGTACCGGGAACTGGAAGACCTGGGCGATATTGCGTTTTTCCGGGGGCAAATCCGTCACGTCCCTGCCGTCGTAGAGAACCTTGCCGCGCGTGGGGGTCAATAACCCGGAAATAATGTTCAGCAAGGTGGTTTTCCCGCACCCAGACGGTCCCAGCAGGGCATAGGCACCGCCATCATCCCAGGTGTGGTGGATGCGCTTCAGGGCAAAGTCCGTTTCGCTCGCCGGTTTGGGGTGATAGCTGTGGGCAATTTCGTTGAGTTCGATGCGCGCCATGGCGGTTTCCTAAACGGATCGTTCTTGAATGCTGTCCAGGGCAGGGGCGGCCACCAGGTTGCCCTGCAGATCAAAGACGAACAGACAGCGCGGGTTGACATAGAGGGTGACGGCCGAGCCGATCCGATGGGGATAAATGCCGTCTTCCTGGGCCACGAGGCGGGCATCGCCGTGGTGGAAGTGGATAAAGGTTTCCGAACCGTTAATCTCGGCCAGTTCCACTTGTGCCTGGATGGCGGTATCGTTTTCACTGGTGCGCGACAGAAAAAAATGATTGGAGCGGATGCCAAAAGTGTATTCACCGTCCGCAAGGCTTTGCATGTCGCCGTTCAGCGGGACCTGAAGGCCCTTCCCGATGAGCACATGATCACCTTTGATATGGCCGGGAAGAAAATTGATCGGCGGGTCGCTGAAGACCTCGGCCACTTTGATGGTGGCCGGATGGCGGTAGGCGGAATGGGTGGCGCCGGTCTGCAGAATACGTCCTTCGTCCATGACGGTGATATTGCCGCCCAGCATCAGGGCTTCGGTCGGCTCGGTGGTGGTGTAGACGACGATGGCCTTGCGCTGGGAGAAAATTTCCTGAAGCTCGACCCGCAGCTCTTCGCGCAGTTTGTAGTCCAGATTGACCAGGGGCTCGTCCATCAAAAGCAGTTCGGCATTCTTGACCATGGCCCTGGCAATCGCGGTGCGCTGCTGCTGACCGCCAGAGAGTTCCGCCGGCAGGCGGTCCAGAAGATCGTCGATCCGCAGCATTTCGGCGATTTCACGAACCTGGCGATCGATGTCGGGTTTGGCCATGCCACTGGTTTTCAGCGGCGAAGCAATGTTCTGGTAGACCGTCAGAGAAGGGTAATTGATGAACAGCTGGTAGACCATTGCCACGCTGCGCTTGCGCACCGAGACGCCGGTGACATCGCGTCCATCGAGAAGAATACGCCCACGGGTGGGCTTGTCCAGGCCGGCCATGATGCGCAACAGCGATGTTTTTCCGGCGAGCGTGCGTCCTAGGAGCACGTTGCGGGAACCTGACGGGAACTCCAGATCGATGCCCGACAGATGGGTTTCACCGCCGACAACCTTGTCAATCTTCTCGAGCACCAGACCCATGTGCCATCTCCCGTAGCCCACCTGAGCGTGGGGGATACGACCGTATTGAACGGTTTGGTTTCAATGAGGGAGGGATCGTTGTACGCGGTCAACCATGCGCTTATCACCGGAAATCGCTTTTCGCAAGTGAAAATACGCAGGAAAACGTTTCATTATTAAACATTTACTCGAACGACGCGCCCTTCCCGGCAGCCAATAAAGATCAGGCCGCCACATGCAGTTCAACCTCGGAAACGCTCAGGGCCTCGTTCACCGATTCGGCCGGCATGCGGTCTGTAAAAAGGGCATCGATCTCGCCGATGTTTCCCAGGCGCACCATGGCGTTGCGGCCGAACTTGGTATGATCGGCCGCCAGGAAAACCTTGCGCGAATTGTCGATGATGGCGCGCGCCGCCCGGACTTCGCGGTAGTCAAAATCCAGCAGGGTACCGTCCAGGTCGATCCCGCTGATGCCGATGATACCGAAATCGACCCTGAATTGCTGGATAAAATCGATGGTCAGCGGGCCGACGATGCCTCCGTCCCGGGGCCGGACCAGCCCGCCGGCCACGATGACTTCGAAGTTATCGTTGCCGGCCAGAATTGCCGCCACGTTCAGGCTGTTGGTGATGACCCGCAGCCGGTCGTGGTCGCATAGGCAGCGGGCAATTTCCTCGGTGGTCGTGCCGATGTTGATGAACAGGGAGGCGTGATCGGGTATCTGGGCCGCCACCATCCGGGCAATCCGCTGCTTCTCTTTCAGGCACAACACCTTGCGCTGCGTGTACGCCACGTTCTCGGTGCTGGTGGGAACCCCCGCCCCGCCGTGATAGCGATGGATGCTGCCTTCCCGACTAAGAAGATTGATATCGCGGCGGATGGTCTGGGGTGTGACCCCGAACTCCGCGGCCAGGTGCTCGATGGTGACGAACCCCTTGGCATTGACCCGTTGCTTGATTTTTTCGTGTCGATCGCGCACCGGACCGGTTCTGGCGCCGCTCGGGGCGGCGTAGCGGTCCTCGCACTCCCGATTGCGATCATCCGATGGGCTGCGCGCCATCCTGCTCCACCTGCGATGGGGATGTCCCCTGCTTTTCTAAATGGAAAACAACAAAGTCATTTATGTTGCTATATGAAAATTTACATGACATTTTTTGTGATTTGTGGTAGGAAAACAAACACAATCGTTCAGATTGTCCTGTTTTTAAGGCGACGGCACACCGTAACACCGGCATAAAATATTCGCAAGTGAAAAAAGCGTTGCAATCTCTCCAGTCATGATCATCGATTCGATCTCGGCCCCATGCCCGGGAGATTGGCCATGAAGACCAGGGTTCTCATTATCGGTGGAGGCGTGACCGGCACCGGCCTGGCACGCGATCTGGCCCTGCGCGGGGTCGAATCTATCGTCGTGGAGAAGGCGGACATCAACGCCGGCGCCTCCGGGGGCAACCACGGTCTGCTTCACAGCGGGGCCCGCTACGCCGCCACGGACCCCGCCGCCGCCGCCGAATGCCGGATCGAGGGCGAGCGGCTGAAAACGCTGGCCCCGCACTGCATCGAGGATACCGGCGGCCTGTTCGTGGCCGTTGCGGGCGACGACGAAAATTATGTCAGCGCCTTTCCCGAAACGTGCGCCCGCAGCGGCATTGCGGCCCGCGCTCTCGACGTTCGCGACGCCCGGGAGATGGAACCCGCCCTTTCCGAATGTTTGATTGCCGCCTACCAGGTGCCCGATGCCGCCATCGACCCGTTCAAATTGGCGCTGGACAACATGGCCCACGCCGAAGCGCTGGGAGCGAAGATGCTGCGGTCCACCGCCGTCGTCGGCTTCCGCCTCGATGGCCATCGGATCGGCGCGGTGAAAATCCAAGATGTCACCACCGGACGGAAGGAGACCATCGAAGCCGAGGTCGTGGTCAACGCGGCCGGGGCCTGGGCTGCCGCGGTGGCCCGTCTGGCCGGGACCAGGATTCCCATGATCTACGCCAAGGGCAGCCTCCTGGTGACCGGCGAGCGCGTCGCGCGCCGCGTGATCAACCGCCTGCGTCCGCCGATGGACGGGGATATTCTGGTCCCCGGGGGCACCGTTTCGATCCTGGGGACGACCTCGGAGCGCTGTAGCACCCCTGACGCGGCCACACCCGAAATCCAGGAGGTGGACCGCATCATCGAGGAGGGCGCGGCCATGGTGCCCGTGCTGGCCAAAACCCGTTACATCCGTGCATATTGCGGCGTGCGCCCCCTGGTCCGTTGCGGGCAGGTCTGCGATGATCGCATTGTCAGCCGGGGATTCGCCCTGATCGATCACAGCCGGGACGAAAGGTTGAGGATCGCCAACCTGGTGACGATCACGGGCGGCAAACTGACCACCTATCGCCTCATGGCCGAAAAGACGGCCGACCTGGTTTGCCGTCGCATCGGCGTTGATGCACCCTGCCGCACCCGCAGCGAAGCGCTGCCCGACATGGCGGCGGCCCGCTGGACCGAGCCGGGGCTTGCGCCCCGCACCTGGATGGCCCGGGGTCGGCCTGACGACCTGCTGCTGTGCGAATGTGAAATGGTTTCACAGGCCGTGGTCGACGATCTGGTTCAGGCTTTCGATAACCGGGAGAAACCGCCCGGGCTCCGGGCGCTCGGACGGCGCAGCCGTATTGGCAAAGGCCCCTGTCAGGGCACCTTCTGCAGCCAGCGCGTGGCAGCGTACCTCTACGACCGTGGGGTCTGGCGGGGCGATGGCGGCATCGCTGAATTGCAGGCCTTTCTAAGGGAGCGCTGGCGGGGACAGGAGCCTCTGCTCTGGGATATTTCATTGGCGCAGGCCGAACTTTTGGAGGCCACGCACTGCGGTCTGTTTGGTCTGGAACTGGTGGGGGCTGCATCAGGCAACGAATTCTGCGCCGACGACCCCCCCAAAAAAGGGCCCCATGACCCAAGCGCATGACATTCGCTGCCGGCTCCTGGTCATCGGCGCGGGCATGGCGGGCATGGCCGCCAGCCTGTTTGCCGCCCGCCGGGGGATCGATACCGTTCAGGTGGGGCTTTCCGGGACGATTCCCTTTGCCAGCGGGCTGCTCGATCTGCTGGGGGTCTATCCGGCTGCCACGGGCCGGGTGCTGACCAACCCATGGGACGGCCTCACTCGGCTGCGGCGTGACACCGACGCGCATCCCTATGCCCACATAAGCGACCGGGACATCCGCGCGGCCTGGGATCAGTGTCTGCAATTCCTGGCCGACGCCGGCCAGCCCTACGCCCGTGAGCCGCAGCGCAATCGCCAGGTCGTTACGCCCGTGGGTACCGTGAAGACCACCTATGCCGCACCACAAGCGATGGCGGCCGCCGACGAGGTTCTGTCGCGGCGGCCACCCTGCCTCTTTGTTGATTTTGCCGGCCTCAAGGGCTTCAGTGCGCGGCAGATTGCCGCCACTCTAAGTGCCGGCTGGCCCGGCCTGGACGCACGGCGGTTGCCAGTTCCCGGGATGCAGGGGGAAATTCAGCCGGAGCGGCTGGGCCGCTTCCTGGAAAACCGCGATCGCTGCTGCCGGTTGGCGGCCGACATCCGGCCGCATGCACAAGGTGTCCGGGCCGTCGGCCTTCCGGCCGTCGTCGGGATCCATCGGCACCAGGCCAATTTCGCCGCCCTGCAGGAAATCATCGACCGCCCCTTGTTTGAAATTCCGACCATGCTGCCCAGTGTTCCCGGTCTGCGGCTGCGCGAAACCTTCGAGCGCCAATTGCCGCGCATCGGTGTCCGGGCCTGGTACCACCATCGCGCCGCCGCCGTTGAACGCCGCGACAAGGGGGGCTTTCATGTGCGCATCGGCTCTGCGACGGAAGGATTCCGGGTTCGGGCCAAGGCGGTTGTCCTGGCTACCGGGCGCTTCTTCGGGAAAGGTCTGCACGCGGAACGTACGATGATTCGGGAACCCCTGTTCGACCTGCCGGTCCATCAGCCCGATCGTCGGGAGCAGTGGCATCAAAAGGATCTGCTGCATCGTGGCGGGCATGCCATCAACCGTGCCGGCCTGGCCGTGGATGACTGCTTTCGCCCGGTGGATTTCGATGGCCGGAGGGTTATGCCCCGTCTGTTTGCCGCCGGATCGATTCTGGCCCACCAGGACTGGGTAAGAGAAAAGTGCGGCAGCGGCCTGGCGCTCGCCAGTGCCTATGCCGCCGTGCGTGCCGTTGAACGCCTCACGAGGTGAATCCATATGAATCCGGCCGCCACCATTGTCTTAAGTGCCCTGGCGATCGGCCTGGGCGGTGTTGCCTGGCGCATCAGCCGATGGTTCACGCTTCGAATCGGCCCCGAACACCGCGAGCGGCCGGGCGTCTCTCTAGTGGCTCAAGCGTTGGGAGCCGTCGGTCGATCGATGAGCAGCCGGCGTTTGGCCGGGTTTTTCAAGTCGATTGTCTGGGAAGTCCTGCTCCAGGGACATGTCTTCAGGCAAGACTGGCGGCGCGGGGCGGTGCACCTGGCGCTTTGCTACGGCATGCTCTATCTGGTCATTTTCCATGCCCTGGACGATTTTACCAGCACGGCTCTCTGGGGGGAATATGCCCCGACCCTGAATCCCTGGCGGTTCGTCCGCAACCTCTGCGGTCTGCTTATCCTGGCGGCCGCAGCCATCGCCGTGCGGCGGCGCCGGTCCGCCCCCCTTCTACGCCGAACGCGCTCGAGCGCCGACCGGCTCGCCATTGCGCTTCTGGCCGCCATGGTCTTATCCGGCATCGTGCTCGAAAGCCGCCAGATCACTTCGCCCGCCGTCTTCGATGCCATGGTCGACGATTATTTGTTTGATGCCGAACCGGATGAGATCGAAGCGCTCCGAACCTACTGGCAGGTCGAACTCGGCGGGGCGGGGCCGATCCGCCCGCGGATCGAGGCGGATGCCAGGCAATATGGAAAAGAATTGCATACCGGGTTCTGTGCCGCCTGCCACGACCATCCCCGGTCCGCGTTCCTGTCCTACCCGCTGGCCAAGCTGTGGAAGCCATTGGACGGCATTCGGCGCGGCCCGGGCAGCGACACCGCGCTGTGGTATGTTCATTTCATCACCGCCTGCCTGGGGCTGGCCCTGCTGCCCTTCACCAAATTCTTTCACCTGGTGGCAACGCCCGTTAGCCTGCTGGTGCGCTCCACCGGCAGCGCCGCCGCCTCACCGGCCGAACTGCGGCCGGTGAGGCGAGCCCTGGGGTTGGACGCCTGCACCCACTGCGGGGTCTGCAACCAGCATTGTGCCGTGGCCATCGTCTACCGCGTCAAGGCCAACCCCGCCATCCTGCCCTCGGAAAAACTGGGGGCCTTGAGGTACGGGCTATCCGCCCTGACCCTCGGCCAGAGCGCCGCACTGGCCGAAGGAAGCTTCATTTGCACCGCCTGCGGCCGCTGCACCGCCTGGTGCCCGTCCGGCATCGATCTGCAGGACTTGTGGCAAGCTTCGCGGGATGATCTGGCCCGCCAAGGCCTGGCCCCCCTCGCCGGCCCGGACCCCATCCGCAAGGCCGATCCGCCGCCAGCCCCTCTGGCGCCCTTGGCGGACGAGGTGCGGCCCTTCACGCTGGGCGCCCCTCAACCTCCCGAGACCTTCTGGGCCTGCGTCCAGTGCACCATCTGCACCAGTGTATGCCCGGTGGTGGCGGTGAGCGACAATCCGCACCTCGATCTGGACCTGACGCCCCAGCAGATCATGAACATGCTGCGGCTCCAGCTCCGGGAACTGGCCTTGGATGCCCGGATGGTCTGGGACTGCGTGACCTGTTACCAATGCCAGGAGCACTGCCCCCAGGGCATCCGGGTGACCGACATCCTCCATGAGCTGCGCCATGAGAGCCACCGACGGCGCCAGGCGGCTGCTTGCGCCTCGAGCGCCGCGGATGACCATTGCGCCGAAAGGATGCCATGACAACCGGCCGCTACCTCTATTTTCCCGGATGCAAGCTCGAACCGCTTCTACCCCGTTACGACCGATCCGTCCGCCGAATCATGGCCGCGCTCGGTGTCGAGCTGGTGGCGCGGGAGCTGAACTGCTGCGGTTACCCGTTTCGCGATCAGGATCCGTTTGCCGCGGTGTTGGCCGCCGGCCGCAATCTGGCCCTGGCCGCACGGGAAGGGCTGGCCTTGATGACGCCTTGCCAATGCTGTTTCGGCCAGCTCAAACAGGCCGACGACTGGCTGCGCCGGAGAAAGGATCTGCGCCGCGGTGTCAACGCCGTCTTGAGGGAGGAAGGCCTGGTCTGGGAGGCGGGTATCGGCGTTTTTGACCTGCTCCAGGTCCTGGGAGCGGATGTGGGGCCGGACAAGATCCGCGACCACATCCGACGGCCCCTGGAAGGACTCAACGTCGCGGCGCACTATGGCTGTCATGCCCTGCGGCCCAGCCGTGTGACCCGGTTCGACAACCCCCTGGCACCGACCCTTCTCGAAAACCTGGTGGAGGCCACCGGCGCGCGCGCAATTGACTGGCCCCTGCGCCTGGAATGCTGCGGCCACCCCTTGAGAGGGAAAAACGATCGACTGGCGGATAAACTCTTACAGCGCAAAATCGAAGACGCGTGCGAGGCCGGCGCCCATGTGCTGGCCACGGCCTGCACTTTTTGCCAGATCCAGTTCGGCCGCGCAAATGGTCAGAAAACCGGGCGGGCGGGCGATGCGCCCCCGCCGCAGGCCGTGCTTTACAGCCAGATTCTGGAGCGCGCCATGGGGTTGCTGGACACTGATTGGGGGTCTTGAAGACCGCCATGCGAGCAGTATGGGCCTGAAGCGGAGACGCGGCCCGCGGCGTCGATCAGCGGCCTTGCCGGCCGTCAGTTTCTGCCGATACGCCGCCGGATCGAACCGCCGTGGGGCGGGAGCATTGGTGCCTGCCACGAGGGCGCGGGCGTTCCCGCGGCAGGGTGCGCGACGGCAGCGTCAAGCATCGCCTTCGGCGGATTTGAGCTTGAATTCACCCTGCTTGAACAAGATGAACTTCAGCCAGCGCATGCCGAAATTGAGCAGCTCGACCTCGTCACTGCGTATCTTTTCCAGCGTTTGCGCATCGATGTCGTAGCGCTCCAGAAACGAGCTGTCGAAAACGAACTTGCGGAACTTGTCCAGATTGTAGCTCGACAGAAAGAACATCTGCTTGCTCTGATCGGTAAGTTTGATGTTCGGCGGAAAGGAGCGCTTGCGAACTACCAGATCGGTCCATTCGGCGTTGATCTCGTCGTGGCGATCGACCGCCTGGTCGCGGCGCCATTCGGCTACGGACCATTGCCGGTCCTCTTCGAATCCCTTGCAGTGCGGCTCTTCCACAAAAAAGTAAAACCCTTCGTCGTCGGAGCCCTCCTTGTGCATCAGCGAAGCCACCCCCAGGGGATAGTAACGGCAGGTGGTGGGGCGGTCCTCGTAGACAATGCAGCCGTCATCGCGCACGAAGGGGCAGGAGCGCGCCTCATCGTCAAGCAATTTAAGGGTCACGATCGGCAGATCGGTCTTCTCCATGATGTGGGGCTCTGTGTAAATCGCCAGAAACTCCTCGGAATCAAGCCCGAGGCGGTTTTTGAGGCGGATGATATCGTAGGGGGTCAGGGTGATGTTGATGCCCCGGCAGCATTTAGTGAAGCAGGAAACTTCCGGATGGCATTTGAATTTGAACTCGCTCTTCAAACCCACACGCTGCGGGCTGATTTGGGCCATGGCCCCTTTTGGGTCGTTGTCGGTCATCGGTGTGTCCAATCCTCCATTTATTTTGGCCCGGATTCCCTGGTGCGGATCGCCCGGAATTCGGGAGCCCCTTCCTTAGCCGGAAACCCCTTCCAAGTCAAACGCCCTTGGGCCGATTTCCTGACCTGGACCGGATTGGGCTTGATTTACGCACCCAGCGTGCTATGGAATTTATTCTCCAATCAATCGATGACGACCGCCGGGTTGACGCAAGCGTCGACGGCGGCCCTCGAACCGCGAGGCCTTGATCCCGCTCATGAACCAGGGAGGGTCAGACCCCCAAAACCGTACAGGAGGACGTTATGGACATCACCATAACCAAGGCCGCTGCCCTCAAACCCAAGCCCGATGACAGCATGCTGGGATTCGGCACCATCTTTACGGATCACATGTTCAACATGGACTATGATCCCGAGCGTGGCTGGCACAACCCACGCATCGAACCATACGGCCCCCTGGAGATGGATCCGTCCACCATGGTCCTCCATTACGGGCAGGGCGTCTTCGAAGGCCTCAAAGCCTATCGCACGGCCGGCGGCGACATCCAGCTTTTTCGTCCCCGTGAAAACATGAGGCGCCTGAACAACTCCTGCCGCCTGCTGTGCATTCCCGCGTTCGACGAGGCCTTCATGCTCGAGGCCCTCAAGGCCCTTCTGCGGGTGGAGCGCGACTGGGTGCCGGCGGCAGCGGAAACCTCGCTTTATATCCGCCCCACCATTCTGGCGATGGACCCTTTTCTGGGAGTGAGAGCCTCGCACACCTACCGCTTCTTCATCATTCTCTCGCCCGTGGGCGCCTACTACGCCGAGGGCTTCAATCCGGTCAAGATCATGGTCACCAAAGAGCATGTGCGCGCCGTGCGCGGCGGTGTCGGCGAGGCCAAAACCCTGGGCAACTACGCCGCCAGTCTCCTGGCCGGCGACAAGGCCCACCAGGCCGGCTACACCCAGGTCCTGTGGCTCGACGGTGTGGAGCAGAAATACATCGAGGAAGTCGGATCGATGAATATCTTCTTCGTCATCGACGATGAACTGATCACCCCGGCACTGAACGGCAGCATCCTGCCGGGCATCACGCGGGATTCGGTCCTGGCGCTGGCCGCAAGCTGGGGCCTGCGGGTCTCGGAACAGCAAATCACCATCGACGACGTCATCCGTGCCCATGCCGCCGGTCGCCTGCAGGAAATCTTCGGATCGGGGACGGCGGCCGTGATCTCGCCCGTGGGCGAGCTGTGTTTCGGGGAGACGACCCTCCAGATCGGTGAAGGGCGGGTGGGCCCCGTGGCCCAGAAGCTTTTCAACACCATCACCGCGGTTCAATACGGGAAAAGCGAAGACACCATGGGTTGGATCGAGCCCGTGTAAGCGTCAGGTCACGCGCCGGGCAAGATACCAATCCGCCGTAACACCGCGGGATCCGACATTCTGTGCACCCGGGCGCAGCCCCAAACGATCTGCCTATCCAAAGCGTCGGGAGTCCTCCATGCCAAACCGGTATCCTCACCTTGATCAGTTCGAAGCCAAAATGAAGGCCGCCAACCTGGACCGAATGGTGATCGAAACCTTCAAAGACTATTACCGCCAGCTTGTCGGGGGGGCCACCGGCATCATCCCTGACGACGACATCCACCCCCCCACCGAGCGCGAGGTGATCGCGGCCGCCGATCTGGAACGCTACCGCGGTTACGGCGAACGCACCAAACCCATGGCGGCGCGGATCACGCTCAACGGCGGACTCGGCACCAGCATGGGCCTGCAGGGGCCCAAATCGCTTCTGCCGGTTCGGGAAAAGATGACTTTTCTTGAAATCATCATGCGGCAAGCCGAACGCGGCGGCATCCGCCAGGTCTTCATGAACAGCTTCAACACCCACAGGGCCACCATGGATGCCCTGGCGTCTATTCCCCACGATCGGCCGCCCCTGACATTTATCCAGAACAAATTTCCGAAAATCCTGAGGGCCGACCTCAAGCCGGCCGAATGCCGGACGGCCCCGGCCCTCGAGTGGAATCCTCCCGGGCATGGCGACATCTACACGGCGATCCAAACCTCCGGGACCCTTGACCGCCTGATCGCGGAGGGCTGCCGCTATGCGCTGATCTGCAATTCCGACAATCTGGGCGCCACGCTGGATACGGCGCTGCTGGGATACATGGCCGCCAACGACGTCCCCTTCATGATGGAGGTGGCCCGCCGCACGCCGGCCGACGCCAAGGGCGGCCATCTGGCCAGGCGCACCGGCGGTGGGCTGATCCTGAGGGAGTCGGCCCAGTTTCCCCCGGACAGCGACGGGGGTGACATCGCACGCTATGCCTTTTTCAACACCAATAACCTGTGGGTCGATCTTCGCCACCTGAAAAGCCTGATTGCCGCCAAGGACGTGATCGCGCTGCCCCTGATCGTCAACCCCAAAACCCTTGACCCGCGGGATCCCGACAGCCCTCCGGTCATGCAGCTCGAATCCGCCATGGGTGCCGCCATCGGACTCTTCGAGGGCGCCCGTGCCGTTCTCGTGCCGCGCAACCGCTTTTTCCCCGTCAAAAAATGCAATGATCTTCTCGTGGTGCGCTCCGACTGTTTCGTGCTCAACGACCAGTATGTGCTGGCATCGAACCCGGACAAGCAGGTACCGGACCCGCTGGTGGATCTGGATCCCGAATTTTACAGCCGCATCGATCAGTTCGAGTCGCGCTTTCCCGGAGGGGTGCCTTCGCTGCTGGCCTGCGAACGCCTGACCGTCGAAGGCGACATCCGCTTCCAAAAAGCCGTTGCCGTCAGGGGCGCGGTCCGCCTGACCAACCCCGGTTCAGGCCAGAAAGTGATTGCGGCCGGCAGCCTGTTGACCGAAGATCTGACGCTTTGAAGACGCCCTCAGCTCGGATGGTCGCCCGCACCGTAGCAGGATCCGGCATCCGCCGGGGATGGAGACGGGCGAATGAAGGGATTGCCAACGCCCGCCAGACGTTTATAGTTCAGTTCGACGCCCAGTGTGAACAACCAGCCCGCCGACGGCCGAATTTCGGCGTGCGGCCCCTAAAACAAGCGAATCAACGGAGACGGTTGTATGCGCAATATTCAAACCTTTCAGGTTTTCCCCTCGATCCCCGAACCGCTGGCCTTCATGGAAATCCTGATGCGCAACCTGTGGTGGTGCTGGCAGCGGGATGCCATCGAGCTTTTTCGCCGTATCAATCCCAGTCTGTGGAATGAATGCGGCGGCAATCCGATACTATTCTCCACCCGCGTTCAACAAAAACGCCTCGAAGAACTGGCTGGCGATACCAGCTTTCTGGCACATATGGAGCGCGTTCGTGAAAATTTCGACCGCCAGGTCACCCACCCTCCGGCCCATGATCCCCCCTACACGTCCGAAGCGACGATTGCCTATTTTTCGATGGAATTCGGCCTGCACGAAAGCGTCCCACTCTATTCGGGCGGTCTGGGCATCCTGGCGGGAGACCATCTCAAAGCGGCCTCGGACCACAACCTGCCCCTGGTGGGCGTCGGGCTCTTCTACCGCCAGGGGTATTTTCGCCAGTTTCTGAACGACGACGGCCATCAGCAGGAAGCCTATCCCGAAAACGACATCTACATGCTGCCGGTGAAGCGGGTCCGGAATGCTTCCGGAGAGGATGTGATGGTCAGCGTGATGGGACCCGAAGGGCCGATTCATGCCATGGTGTGGGTCATTGCGGTGGGGTCTGTCCCGCTTTACCTGCTGGACACGAATGTGCTCGAAAATCCACCGGAACTCCGCGATATCACGGCCCGGCTCTATTCGGGCGGCAGCCGGCGGCGCCTGACTCAGGAATTGGTCCTGGGCATCGGCGGCATGCGGGCGCTGGAGGCCGTTGGGCGTGTGCCCTGGGTGGTGCATATGAACGAGGGCCATTCCGCTTTCGCCAGCCTGGAGCGGCTGCACCACATGGTGGCCACCCACGGGATCGATCTAAAAACGGCTCTGGAGATCGTCCCCCGCACTACCGTGTTCACCACCCACACGCCGGTGGCCGCCGGCCACGACGATTTTCCGACCGATCTGGCGGGCCCCTGCCTCGAACCCTTCGCCGAAGGCCTGGGAACCACATTGGATGCCATCCTGGCCTGGGGTCAGCCCAGGGGGAGCGCCCCGGATACGCCACTGTCCATGTTTATCCTGGGCAAGCGCATGTCGGCCTACTGCAACGGGGTGAGTGCGCTTCACGGCAAGGTTGCCCGCCGCATGTGGCACCATCTCTGGCCGGGAATCAACGAAGACGAGGTGCCGATCACCCATGTGACCAACGGGGTGCATATCGCCACCTGGACCTCGACCGAAAACGCGCAGCTTTTCGAACGCTACATCGGGCCCGACTGGCATCTTGCCAACCGCCAGCCCAACGCCAGCCAGCGTCTGGACGATATCTACGACGAAGAGCTGTGGCGCGCCCATGAAACCAGCCGGGCCCGCCTGATCCGCACCTGCCGGCGCCGCATGGCGCAACAGTACCGCCGGCGCAACGCCGCCGTGAAGGTCATGAAGGCGGTGGAAAACGTCCTCGATCAGGACGTTCTGACCGTTGCCTTTGCACGCCGGTTCGCCACCTACAAGCGCGCTGACCTGCTCCTGCAGGACCCGGAACGCCTGGAAGCCATGATCAACCATCCGGAGCGGCCGGTCCAGTTTATCTTCGCCGGCAAAGCGCACCCTCAGGACGATGAAGGCAAGGCCCTGATCAGGCGCCTGATCGAGTTTGGTCGCAAGGCCGACATTCGGCATCGCTTTATTTTCATCGAGGACTACGACATGCACCTGGCGCGCCGGCTGATTCAGGGTGCCGATGTATGGCTCAACAACCCGCGCCGGCCATTTGAGGCCTGCGGCACCTCGGGGATGAAAGCGGCCGTGAACGGTGTGCTCAACCTGAGTGTCCTCGACGGCTGGTGGTGCGAAGGCTACAGTGCCGACTGCGGCTGGAGCATTGGCCGCGGGGAAGAGTTCGAGGACTACGAATACCAGGACCGCATCGAGGCCCAGGCGCTCTACAACGCGCTCGAAAACGAGGTCATTCCCTGCTTCTATGAGCGTGAGAGCGGCGGGCTGCCATTGCGCTGGCTTGAAATGATGAAAGCTTCGATGAAGATGGCCATGTATGGTTTCAGCGCCCAGCGCATGGTCAACGACTACAATCAATTCTTCTACCGCGCGGCGGCCGAAAACCATCACCATCTTTTGACCGAGAATGCCGCCAAGGCGCAGCACATGAGCCGCGACAGCGTGCGCCTGCGGAAATTATGGCCCAAAATCGTCATCGACTTCCCGATCAACCAGGCCGAAAGCCCGCTGCGGGTCGGCGAACGGCTCGACATCACCGTGATGGTCAAGCTGGGTGAAATCAAGCCCGATGAGGTGGAGGTCGAATTGTGCTACGGCCACCCCCGGTCCGTCGACCGGTTGGACGTCACCTATTACCAGAAAATGATGGTGGCGGAAGAGCTCAGCGCAGGACGCTACCTGTATAGCTGCCAGCTGCCCTGCGAAACGGCCGGACGCTACGGGTTTACGGCCCGGGTGATACCCCGGGGCGATATCTGGACCCGCTATGCCCCTGGCCTGATCGCCTGGTCTTAAGACCGCCGGGTCCGGTTGCACACAACACCCGTTTCGCCGTAAACATCATCCAGGGGGATGCGCATGGCCACCGTCGACAAGAATCCAACCGTCCTGGTGGTGACACCGGAAGTGACCCACCTGCCAGAGGGCATGGGCAACATGACCAACCATCTGGCCGCCAAGGCCGGCGGTCTGGCAGATGTGTCCGCCGCCCTGATCCGGGCGCTTTTCGACCAGGGCGCCGACGTGCACGTGGCCATGCCGGATTACCGCGAAATTTTTGCGGCGCACGTGTCCCCCGTACTCCAAAAAGAATTTCGTCGCATTCGCGACAAGATGCCCGACGAGCGTATCCACCTGGCCGAAGACCGGGCGTTTTTCTATCTGGACACGGTCTATTCCCATTATGAGACCGACAACATCAAGGCCGCCCTGGCCTTTCAGCGCGAGATCATCAACAACATCATCCCGCACGTACGCCCCGATCTGATTCACTGCAACGACTGGATGACGGGGCTTGTTCCGGCGGCCGCCCGCCAGATGGGGATTCCCTGCCTGTTTACGATCCACAACATCCACACGGTCCGTGTCCTGCTCGATTACATCGAGGACCGCGGCATCGATGCGGCCTATTTCTGGCAGCACCTCTATTACCAGCACATGGCGGTCGAATACGAGGCCGCCCGCAACGCCATTCCGGTGGACTTCCTGGTCAGCGGAGTGTTCGCCGCGCATTTCGTCAACACGGTCAGCCCGACCTTTCTCGCTGAAATCGTGGAAGGACGCCACGGCTTTGTGGAGCCGCCCCTGCGGCAGGAGCTTACCAATAAATACTGGGCCGAATGCGCGACGGGCATCCTCAACGCCCCGGACCCCTCCTATCAGCCGTGGCGCGACGAAGCGCTGGTGCGGACCTACGGCGTCGAGGATCACGCCTCCGGCAAGCAAGCCAGCAAACGACACCTCCAGGACACCCTGGGACTCCAAGCAGACGGCCGGGCCCCGCTGTTTTTCTGGCCCCACCGCCTCGATCCGGTTCAAAAGGGCTGTCAGCTGCTGGCCGAAATCCTCTATCGCGTCGTCGCCAAATATTGGGACCAAGGCCTTCAGATCGTTTTCGTGGCCAACGGCAGATACAAATCCGTTTTCCAACGAATCGTCTCCTTCCACGGAATCAGCGATCGGGTGGCGGTCCGCGACTTCGACGAAAACCTTTCGCGCCAGGCCTACGCCGCCTCGGATTTCATCCTGATGCCATCCTCGTTCGAGCCCTGCGGGCTGCCTCAAATGATCGGCCCGCTCTACGGTACACTGCCCGTGGCCCACGACACCGGCGGCATCCACGACACGGTGACCCATCTTTCCGTGGAAAACGACCGCGGCAACGGGTTCTTGTTCGAAATCTACGACAACCAGGGGCTTCTATGGGCCATCGACCAGGCCATGGCGTTTCACGCCCGGCCCGATGACGAGCGCGCTCGACAGATCCGTCGCATCATGCAGGAGAGCCAAACCACCTTCAACCACGACGTCACGGCCCGCCACTACATCGAACTCTACGAGAAAATGCTTCAGCGCCCTTTGATCGTCGACGCAACCGGGCAAGGTCGCGCCTGAGGACGGCCCACGCCTGCAAACCCATTCGAACCCCATCGGGATGCCCGCCATGAGCGTTTCAGCGCCTGACAACAAACAGCGCATTCAACGGTTGGTTACGATCGATCCCTGGCTCCAACCCTACCGGAAAAACCTGGAAACCCGACAGCGGACCCTGCAGCAACGCCGCGCCGCCCTGACCGCGCCCGACCAATCGCTTGATCAAACCGTCCATGCCCACCGGTATTTCGGATTGCAGCGCACACCGCAGGGCTGGTGTTTGCGGGAGTGGGCCCCCAATGCCACGGCCGTCAATTTGATCGGTGAATTCAATCGCTGGGAGGAGGGGAGGGACTGGTGCCTGCAACCCGCCGCCGACCATGAAGGGGTCTGGGAAATCGAGCTGCCGGCCGACAGGTTGGCCCACGCCATGCTCTACCGGCTCCGCATTCACTGGCCGGGCGGTTCGGGCGACCGCATCCCGGCCTACGCCCGTCGGGTGGTCCAGGACCCGGAAACCCTCATCTTCAATGCCCAAGTCTGGCACCCGGACCCGTCTTACGCGTGGCGGCATGCGGATTTCGACCCGCCGACGGATCCGATCCTGATCTACGAAGCCCACGTGGGCATGGCCCAGGAAAAGGAGGGCATCGGCACCTACCGCGAGTTTGCCGACCGGGTCCTGCCCCGCATCGCCGCGGCCGGCTACAACACCGTGCAGCTGATGGCGGTCCAGGAGCACCCCTACTACGGCTCCTTCGGCTACCAGGTGTCAAGCTTCTACGCGGCGGCATCGCGCTTCGGTACGCCGGAAGATCTCAAATATCTCGTGGACGGCGCCCACGGCCTGGGGCTGCGCATCATCATGGACCTGGTCCACTCCCATAGCGTGTCGAATGAGGTGGAGGGGCTGAGCCGGTTCGACGGGACCCCGTATCTGTATTTTCACGACGGCCCACGGGGGCACCACCACGCTTGGGATTCGCGCTGTTTCGACTACGCCAAGGTACCCGTGCTCGAATTTCTCCTATCCAACTGCCGGTACTGGCTGGAGGAATACCGGTTCGACGGTTTTCGTTTCGACGGGGTCACCAGCATGCTCTACCGCGACCATGGCCTCGAAAAAGCCTTCACCTGCTATGATGACTATTTCGGCCCCAATGTCGATGAAGACGCGGTGGCCTACCTGGCCCTGGCCAACGAACTCGTCCATGAACTCCGTCCGGCGGCGGTGACGATCGCCGAAGACATCAGCGGCCTGCCGGGGCTGGCGTTGCCCCTGGACGACGGCGGCGTGGGATTCGACTACCGTTTTGCCATGGGAGTGCCCGACTACTGGATTCGCCTGACCAAAGACACCCCCGACGAAAAATGGCCCATGGGAACCCTGTGGCACGAGCTGACCAACCGGCGCGCCGCGGAAAAGTCCATCAGCTACGCCGAGTGCCACGATCAGGCGCTGGTGGGCGACAAAACCCTGATCTTCCGCATGGCCGACGCCGCCATGTATCACCATATGCACCGCGACGATACGGATTCCGCCGTCGACCGGGCCATGGCCCTGCACAAGATGATCCGGCTGCTGACCCTGGCCACGGCCGGGCACGGCTACCTCAATTTCATGGGCAACGAGTTCGGTCACCCCGAATGGATCGATTTTCCCCGGCCCGAAAATCAATGGTCCTACCGCTACGCCCGGCGGCAGTGGCATCTGGCCGACCACCCGGATCTGAAATACGGTCTGCTGGCGGCCTTCGACCGGGCCATGCTGATGCTGGTCCGGCAGTCCGGGTTCATGCAGGCCCCCTGGGCCAACCATCTCTTCGAACACGCGGATCACAAGGTCATGGCCTTCGAGCGCGGCGGGCTGATCTTCGTGTTTCACTTCGACCCCGTGATTTCGAGACCCGACTACCGCGTCCCCGCACCAGCCGGCAAATATCGGATGATCCTGGACACCGACGATACCGCCTTTGGCGGCCACGGCCGCCTGGCACCGCGGCAAGAACACTTCACCCTTGGCGACAATCCGGATGACGCTCGTACCACACCCCGGCTAAGCCTCTACCTGCCGAGCCGGACGGCGCTCGTGCTGTCCAAAGCGGACTGATTTCCGGGATTGGCGTGCCGTCAGGTATTTTTTTTGTAGTGCTCGTAGAAGCGCAAGACTTTCTGGACGTAGTCCTGGGTCTCGGCGAAGGGCGGTATGCGGCGATAGCGGTCCACGGCGGTGGGGCCGGCATTGTATGCCGCCAGCGTCAGGGAGACCTTTCCCTGGTAGCGGTCGAGCAGGGAGCGAAAATAGCGCGTGCCCCCCATGATGTTCTGCTCGGGGTCGAAGGGATCCTGAATGTCGAGGGTCCGGAAATTCTCCGGCATGATCTGCATGAGTCCTCGTGCGCCTTTGCGTGATATGGCCTGGGGATCGAAACTGGACTCGGCGCGGATAATGGCCTTAAGCAGCGAGAAGTCGATGTCGTAGCGTCGGGCGGCGTCCTGGATGATGGGGTCGAATTTTTTGGCACCCGGCGAAGCCTTGAAGCGCGGTCGGCTGCTGCGGATATACAGGCGGTATTCGGTGGAGGCCGGCACATTGGTAAAGTGCAGAACGCCGTTGGCGTCACGGTACATATAGATATCGGCGCGCAGTGGCGTTGACGCCGCCATCAGAAGCACGATGGTCAGCAGCCCTGCAGCGGCCAAATTCCACCATTTAAATGCCGACTTCGCTTCCAAGATCCAATCCGTCCCGTTGTCTGGCGAAAGCTAAGCGATCCAACCGCATTAAACTATTTTATAGTAAAATTCGTCCCGACCATCAAGGGCGGGGCCTCATTTATTACCCGTTGCTGTAAGGTCATTATCGGCCGTCCCACCCATTGGTTGAGCAGGCGGCCGTTGCGATCGGTCGCTTGGAAGTGGTATCAGCTGATCGGCAGCATATAGTCGGCCAGCCGGCTGGAGGTCTTGCGCAGGTTGTTGCTGAGCAGGATCGTGACGCCCTTGAGCAGTTTGATCCCGATATGGGAATGCTTGGCCAGCACCAGGTCGAAGGCCGCCTGGGAAAGAATGAAGAGCTTGCTCACCTCCCGGGCCTTGATGGTGGCCGAACGGGGCAGATTTTCGATGACGGACATCTCGCCGATGGACTGTCCCCGGCGCATGGTGGTAATCACGATGTCCCGATTGGTCCCGGCGGGCTGTTTGATGACGTCCAGGGTGCCGTGGGCGATGAAGCACATGAAGCGGCCGCGGTCGAATTCCTCGAACAGCGTCTCGCCCGGCTGCAGTTCGACGACGGTCATGTGCTTGGCCACGATCTTGACCTCTTCCGCGTTCATGCGGCTGAAGATGGGAATCCCCATGAAGAAGTCGACGATCGCTTTTGACAGATTGGGATCCATGGTCTACATACGCTCCGGAAATCGATATGAAAGCCTAACACACGGATATTCTCATCAATATCAGAAAATCATTTTGAAACAAGAGCTTTTCTTGGGGACGCGCATCCAGTAAAGGAGAAGGACATGGCCAATGCGACACCGACCCGCGCCGACGCCTGGGCGTTGCTCAACACCTACAACAAGAGTGAAAGCCTCATCCGGCATGCTCTGGCCGTCGAGGGCGTCATGCGCCACATGGCCCGCAAGTACGGAGAAGACGAGGAGCTGTGGGGGATCGTCGGTCTGATCCACGATCTCGACTATGAGCGGTTTCCCGACCAGCACTGCCGGAAAACCGAGGAGATCCTCAAACAGAACGAATGGCCCGATCCCATCATCCGGGCGGTGGTCAGCCACGGCTATGGCATCTGCACGGACGTCGAACCGTTGTCGACGCTGGAAAAAGTCCTGTTTGCCGTGGATGAGCTCACCGGTCTGGTGGCCACCACAGCCCTGGTGCGGCCCTCGAAAAGCGTTATGGATCTCAAGGCCAAGTCAGTTAAAAAGAAGTGGAAGGACAAACGGTTCGCCGCCGGCGTCGATCGGGGCATCATCGAAAGGGGCGCGGCCATGCTGGAAGTGGAGCTGGCCGAACTGATCGGCGACACGATTGCGGGGATGCGGGATGTGGCGGACGTCATCGGTCTCAAGGGGGAGGCGAACTGAAACCCGGCAGCACGGCCGGTTGAAATGGTTCTATCGACTGCCCGGGCTGCTTCGCCATTTGAAGGTCATTAAAACCAACGCGTATCCATCCCTAAAAGGCATCCTCGGACCCAGGCCGATGTTCCCGTGCTTTTGAAATCCTCGAGCTAGCCAGACTGCGCCTCCGGTTTCAACAGCGCTGCGGCCTCGATCTGAATCAAAATCGCCCCCTTCTTGATGAACACCCACCCGGTGTGCATCGCGCTCCGGCTCCATCCGGGGAGCCGACCCCCCGGCCGGATACCAGCCAGGGGGTTCGAGTCGTCGACAGGTTGTCAGGCCACTTCCTCGAAATCGGCGTCGACCACGTCGTCGGCGCCTTGGGGCCCGCCCGTTGCTCCCGGTGGTTGGCCTGTTTGTCCCTGGCTATTGCTTTGACCGCCACCGGCGGTGCCGTAGACCGATTCGGCCAAACCGTGGGCAATGTGCTTGAGTTCGTCGGACAATCGACGGATCTCGGCGGTATCCTCGCCGGTCATGGCCTGCTTCAGACTGGCGATGGCCGCCTCGGCCTGCTGGCGCGATCCGGCATCGATCTTATCGCCCAGCGCGGCCAGGCTCTGGCCGGTGGTGTAGACCAGGGCATCGGCCTCGTTGCGTGCGTCCACCAGGCCTTTCTTGCGGCGGTCGGCGTCGGCGTTCATCTCCGCTTCCTTAACGAGCCGGTCGATCTCCGCCTGGTCGAGTCCGCTGGAAGCCGTAATCCGAATGGACTGCTCCTTGCCGGTGGCCATGTCCTTGGCCGATACGCTCACGATGCCGTTGGCATCGATGTCGAATGCCACCTCGATCTGGGGGGTACCGCGCGGGGCCGGGGGAATCCCGTTCAGCTCGAACCGCCCCAGGGTCTTGTTGTCCGCCGCCATTTTGCGCTCGCCCTGGAGCACGTGGACCGTCACCGCCGGCTGGTTGTCCTCGGCCGTGGAAAAGACCTGGCTCTGGCGGGCCGGTATGGTGGTGTTGCGCTCGATAAGCCTCGTCATTACGCCCCCCAGAGTCTCGATGCCTAGGGAAAGCGGGGTCACGTCCAGCAGGAGCACGTCCTTTATGTCGCCCTTGAGGACCGCGCCCTGGATGGCGGCCCCCATGGCCACGACCTCATCCGGATTGACGCCCTTGTGGGGCTCCCTGCCGAAGATCTGCTTGACGCGCTCCTGAACCGCCGGCATGCGGGTCATCCCGCCCACCAGCACCACGTCGTCGATGGCCGCAGCATCCAGGCCGGCATCCTTGAAGGCCTGGCGGCAAGGGCCCTCTAGCCGGTCAAGCTGATCGGCCACCAGGGCTTCCAGCTTGGCCCGCGAAATCTTGATGTTCATGTGTTTGGGGCCGCTGGCGTCAGCCGTGATGAACGGCAGGTTGACCTCGGTCTCCATGGCGCTGGAAAGCTCCATTTTAGCCTTTTCGGCAGCCTCTTTGAGCCGCTGCAGCGCCATTTTGTCGCTGCGCACGTCAATGCCCTGATCCTTTTTGAACTCGTCGGCCAAGTACTCGATCACGCGCAGATCGAAGTCTTCGCCCCCCAGGTGGGTATCCCCGTTGGTGGCCTTGACCTCGAAGACCCCGTCGCCGATCTCCAGGACCGAGATATCGAAGGTGCCGCCGCCCAGGTCGAAAACAGCGATTTTCTTGTCCTTCTGACCCTCCAGTCCGTATGCCAGGGACGCCGCCGTGGGCTCGTTGATGATCCGCAAAACGTTGAGCCCGGCAATCTTGCCCGCATCTTTAGTGGCCTGGCGCTGGCTGTCGTCGAAATAGGCCGGTGCAGTGATGACCGCGTCGGTGATCGTCTCGCCCACGTGGGTCTCCGCCGCCTTGCGGATCGCGCCCAGGATGAAGGACGAAATCTCGGCCGGGCTGTAGGCGCGGCCCTTCAAATTGATGCGCACATCACCATTTGGGGCCGCCTCGATGCGGTAGGGCAGAATGGACTGATCCTTCCGTACTTCGGGGGCGTCAAACTTGCGGCCGATCAGCCGTTTGACGCCGAAAACCGTGTTCTCCGGGTTGGTGACGGCCTGGCGTTTAGCGATCTGTCCCACCAGACGCTCGCCGCCGTCGCTGACCGCCACGATGGACGGCGTCGTGCGACCCCCCTCACTGTTGTTGATCACCCGGGGCTCGTCCGCCTCCATGATGGCCACACAGGAATTTGTGGTCCCAAGATCGATTCCGATTACCTTGCTCATGATGTCCTCCTTTGATACCGAATAAATCGGCCACAATCATTATTAATATTGATTAATACATAATAGTAATGAGTTTATTTTTTTCAATATGTTTTTGATAATTTCATTTCGGATTATGCGGCAGGGGAGGATGATCGCATCGGTTCGGCGGTGCAAAGATATGGCGTCCGGGCCGGACACGGATATGCAGGGCGTTGTCGGCGGGTGGCGTCCACGGCACCGTCGGCGGGTTTAGCGGGCGTGAACTTGTTTTGGAATCCGCCGGGACGGCCGGGAGAGCTTTGAATCGGCTTTCAGCGGTCTTTGACCAGCTGCCGGAAACGCATCACATCGGGCGCCAGACCGTCGATGGCCGTCGCCCAGAATTCGGGGCGGCCGATGTCTTCGCCCAGGGTGTCGGCCACGACCCGCTCCACCGCAGCGCTGCCGGATGCCCTCAAAAAGGCCTCGTAGCGCGGCAGAAACGCCTTGCCTTCGGCCTTGAACTGCGAGATCAAATACCGCGCCAGAAGATAGCCGAAGGTGTAGGGAAAGTTATAAAAGGACAGCTCACCGATATAGAAATGCAGCTTGGAGGCCCAGAAATAGGGATCTTCACCGCCGTCGGCCAGGGCGTCAGCGTAGACGGCGCGCTGGGTATCCACCATGAGTTGCTTAAGCCGCGATACGCTGAGCTCCCCCGCCGCACGTTCCGTATACAGGACCGACTCGAATTCAAAGCGCGTGGTGATATCCAGCAACAGGACAGCCATGCCACTGAGATCTTCGTCCAGCATGGCGCGTTTCTGGTCGTCGCGGATGTCGGGGTGGACGTAGATGCCCTCCGCCAGAATGTGTTCGGCAAATATCGAGGCCGTCTCCGCCAGGGGCATGGGGTAACCCTGGGCCCAGGGCCGCATGGCCCGCAGCAGGTGGCCGTGCCAGGCGTGCCCGGTTTCATGGGCCAGGGTGGTCACGTCCCCCAGCGTCCCGTTGAAGGTCATGTAAACGCGTTGCTCACCGGTCAACTGGGAGCGGGTACAGAAGGCGCCCGGCCGTTTGTTGGGCCGGGCTTCGCTTTCCACCCAGCCCTTGGCCGTCATTTCCCGGAAATAGTCCCCCAGTGCCGGGTAGACGTCGCCAAATGCACTTTCCACGAGCGCGACGGCCCGGGACCAGTCCAGGGTCTCGCCGGCTTCGGCCGGCAGGGGAGCTTCGCGTTCGAAAAAGGCGATGGCCGATCGGCCCATGGCCGCGGCCTTGGTTTTCAGAAAATCCCGGGGCAGATCGAGACGCGACCGCACGGCCGCATACATGGCCTCCAGCGTGGTGCGCTCGATGCCGGCCTTGAAAAGGGGCTCGTCCAGAAAATGCGGCCGGCGGCGGTGTCGATAGAGGGTCAGGCGAACGCCGGAGATGGCGTTCAAAGCGGCGGCACAGGCATCCTCGATGCCCTGCCAGGCACGGTTACCGGCCTCGAAGGCCGCCTTCCCGACGGTGCGGTCGGGGTGGGCCATGAGGCTTCGCCATTGGGCGATGGGTCTGACCTCGTGCTGCCCGTGCTGCCCGTCAGGATGTTGGAGTGTGAAGGTCAACCGCCCGCTGAGACGATCGTAAAGACGACTCCAGGCCTGAAGACCATCGAGGTTCATATCCGCAGCCAAGCGTTCCAGATCCGGCGCCATGCTGAATTGGCTGCGCAGGCGGATCCTGTGGATGGCATAGGCGATGGGTCGCAGGGGCGCGCGCCGTACAAATGATTCGAAATCATGATCCGTGGCCGATCTGAAGGCCCGGACCAGCTCGATATCCACGTGCGCCACGGCCGCGCGGGCCTGGTTGATAACCCCCTGCTCCCGGGGATAGCGCTCGTCGTCGGCGTGGGCGGCCTCCAGGCAGGACAGATACGACGACCAGTGCCCTAAGCGTTGGTGAATATCCTCGAGGTCAAGGACGATCTTCTCCCAGTCAGGCGCGGAGGCCCCGTCCAGGTTCGGCAACGGTTCGGCCGCCGCCAGAAGCCTCCCGATGTCGTTTTCCAGGGTCTGTTTGAAGGCTCGCATCTCCGGTCCGTCGAAAACCGGAAAATAGCTCGCAAGGGTCCATACCCTGGCCGGATTGCAGGACTTGTCGGTCATGGCGCGTCTACTCCCCGACCGCCGCCCGGCGGCGGCCTTTTTGTTTTTTGGCGTAGGCCGCCGCCCCCATACCGGCCACACAGCCCTCGCCCACGGCCTTGGCCATCTGCCAGGGCATGCCGCAGATGTCGCCGGCGGCGTAGATGCCGGGAATATTGGTTTCCTGCTGCTTGTTGGTCTGGATATACTTCATGTCGCTGTCCAGGGCGACGCCCAGGTTGAGGGCCAGTTCCAGCACACCCTTGGCGCCCAGCTCGATGAAAACACCCTGGACCGCAAGCCGGGTGCCGTCGCTCAAGCTCACCCCCTCGACGGCGTCTTCCCCCTGAATGGCATCCACGCGCACCCCTTCGTGAATAACGGCCCCGGAGGCGTATACCTCCTCCTGCAGGTTGGCGGCCGCTTCCAGCCGCTCGCAGATCAGGTGCACCGAACCGGCGATCTTGGTCAGGGTCAGCGTCCCGTCGGCGGCGGCGCTCTCGTTGCCCACGATGCAGACATCCTGACCCCGGAAGAAATGCCCGTCGCAGTCAACACAATAGCTCACACCACGGCCCAACAGTTTTTTCTCCCCTCGTACCCCCAAGGTGTTGCGCTTGGATCCGGTCGCAAAAATCACGCTGCGGGCGGCGATCACGCGGGCGCTTTCGGTGGTCACCCGGAAAACGTGCTCATCCGGCGCAATGCCGATGACGCTTTCCTCCAGAAAGTCGGCGCCGAACTGGCGCGCCTGTTCGGTGCCGCGTCGGAGCATCTCCTCGCCGGATATGTTGAACAGGCTGAAATAATTTTCAATATGGGCCGTAAACAGGCTGCTTTTACGCACACTGCCCAGTAGCAGTACCGAAGCCTTGCGCCGGCCGGCGTGAACGGCCGCCTGCAAGCCGGCCGGCCCCACGCCCAGGATCACGACGTCATAAGCATCACGGATGGCCATGGTCCCCCCTTGGGTTTCTCTTTTGATGTTGGTTGATGATTCTACCGGCAGTCGTAAACCATGAACATGTCAAACGTAGTCACCGAAGAGCGCGTCGGCCAGTCCCATTGTGGTTGCGGTTGGACATTTGGCGGAAATTGGTTTAGGTCTTCTGCATTCAGGACGCTTCATCGGGAGCCGACCGGCGATACGAATCAGCGCGGCGCGGCTCTCGCGAGACAACCATACAATCGGGGGCAAGATGACGGCGGAAGGTTTCGCAGACAAGAAAATCGGATTTGTCGGCGCGGGCAACATGGCGGAAGCGCTGATACGGGGGGTTACCGGCAGCCGCAGCGTCGACCCGCAGCTGATTACGGTCTCCGAACCACTGTCCGAGCGGCGGGCGTTCATGGCTACCACCTACGGGATCGCGGCCCTTGCCGACAACCGGGAGCTGGCGGCATCCGCCGACGTTCTCGTGCTGGCCGTCAAACCCCAGGTGGCGGCCCAGGTCCTTGACGAAATGGCGCCGCTCACCGGCCCGGACAAACTGGTGATATCGATCGTGGCCGGACTGACCACGGCCGTCATGCAGAAATCACTGGCCAGGGAAACGCGCATCATCCGCACCGTCCCCAACACCCCGGTTTTCGTGGGCGAGGGCATGGTCGCCGTGGCCGACGACGGCCCGGCCCTTCCCGAAGACTACGCCCTGGCCGAAGCGCTATTCAATCCGGTGGCCCGCACCGCCCTGATGCCCGAGAAGCTGATAGATGCCGCCCTGGGCGTGTCCGGTTCCGGACCGGCCTATGTGTTTCTGATCATCGAGGCCCTGTCCGACGGCGGCGTTAAAATGGGCCTGCCGCGGCCGACCGCACTGACCTTAGCCGCCCAGACCCTCCTGGGCGCCGCCAAGATGTGTCTCGAATCAGGGAAGCACCCCGGTCAGCTCAAGGACATGGTCACCTCACCGGCCGGCACCACCATTGCCGCCCTGCACCGCATGGAGGCCGCCGGTGTCCGGGCCGCCTTGATCGAAGCCGTCGAGGCCGCCGCCCGCCGTGCCGAGGAACTGGGACGCCTCGCTTAGCGGCATGGGGTCAGCGCCATGAAGATCAGCCTGCTTGAACAGAGAGAAATCGAGGCCCGGATGACGGCAGCGATTGTCGACCGCTTGGCCGAATCCATCGGTCGGGACCAGGCCCTGGCCATTACCGGGCAAGCCGCCCGCGATCTGGCCGGCCAGGCCGGCCGGGATCTGCGCCGGCAAACCGGTGTCGGCACGCTTGAGGCCCTGGCCCAGGCGGCCAGACATATCTGGGCGCGCGACGGGGCGCTGACGATCGATTTTTTAGAAATTTCCCCAACTGTGCTGCGTTTCAACGTCACCCGCTGCCGCTACGCCGAGCGCTACGCCAGGATGGACGTCGGCGAGCTGGGGTATTACCTTTCCTGCGCTCGGGATGCCGCTTTCGCCCGGGGTTTCAATCCGGACATTCGCCTGACACGCACCCGGACTATCATGCAGGGCGCCGCTTTCTGCGATTTCCGGTTCGAGCTGGCCCCCTGAGTTCTTTGGCCCGCATCGGATACATCGCGCGATGCCGGGGCCACAAATGCATTGCAGCGGTAGTTTACACCACCGAACAGGAGCAATCACCATGGCACGCTTGTTTCGAATCGTCGTTCATCTCTTTATCATGCTGACCGGGATCGCCGCCGTCGGGTCTTCCAATTTCTGGGACTGGGAGCACTTGCACGGCCTTTTTATGCCGATCGTGTCGACCGGTTTTTTTCTTTATCTGGTTGTGTTTCTGGCCACCGGCGAATATCGGATTTTCCGATCTTCCAAATGAAGGGACCCCAACCCATGAACAACCCGCCCGTGCTTGAAATCTTCTCGGACTACATCTGACCCTGGTGCTATTTCATTACCGGGCGTATTGAAAGACTGCAGCAGGCATTCGACATTCGCATCCGCTGGACGGCCTTTCCCCTCCACCCCGAAACCCCGGAGGAGGGCCGGACCCTGGAAGACCTCTTTGCCGGCCGGCCTGTTGACGTGCCGGCCATGCTTTCCCACCTGCGCCAGACAGCCAACCAGCTCGGGCTGCCTTTCGGTGATCGCCGCATGACCTTCAACAGCCGCCGCGCTCAGGAGCTCGGCAAATGGGCTGAAAGCGAGGGCTTCGGTGAGGCGTTTCATCAGGCCGTATTCCGGGCCTATTTTGCCGACGGCCTGAATATCGCCCGGGTGGCGGTATTGGAATCGATCGCGTCAACGGCCGGGCTGCCGAGCGCTGATGTCGAAGCGGTGCTGTCCCGGGGCGATTTCCGCATGGCCGTCGACCGTGACTGGGCGCGTTCGCACGAAATGGGCGTCAATGCCGTGCCGACCTTTGTGATCAACGGCCACCGACTCGTCGGCGCCCAGACCGACGCCGCGCTGGCGGATCTGGTGAGGTCAGGCCCCGCCGACTAAATCACAGGAGAAAAACTAACCCAATTCCTGAATACCCTTCCCGCAATGGTAGATTTTGGCTCAGATCGAGGCCGCAGTGTTTTTGAAACCACAGGCGTAGTATATCTACGCCGAGGATTTCAAAAACGCGAGAACGCTGAGCTGGGCCAAAAGATGCCTTTTCGGGAAGGGTATTAGAACAGCTTCAACTGAACCTGCCGCCCTCGACGTCTGCCGCCATCCTCATAGCTCTGGTGAGCAAGCAGACGGGCTTCAATTTCGGCGACGAATGGCGACAGGGCTTGCTCTCGCCTCTGCCCGTAAAGCGTGCGGCGACGACTCCAGGTAAGGTAGAGCGACTCGCGGGCTCTGGTCATGGCCACATAAAAAAGACGCCGCTCCTCTTCGAGATCCTCGCTTTCGCCTTCCTGTCGGATGAAGGGTATCAGCCCGTTCTCGCATCCGGTGATGAAGACCACGGGGAATTCGAGTCCCTTGGCTGCGTGCATGGTCAGCAGCGACACTTTTTCAACGCCGTCGCGGAGGCAGTCCTCATCCCGCTGCAGGGCCAGCCGGGCCATGAACCTGGCGTCGTCGGCCTGGCATTCCTGGGCCAGTTTGAGAAGGCGTTCAAGGTGATCCTCGTAGGTCAACGCCAGGCGCGGCAGTTCCCGCACAGCTGAATTGCGGTCCACGGCGGCAAGGCGGGCGGCTGTACTTTCATACGCACCCATTCGGCTTTTAAGGGCATTGAGGGCCTCTACAAAACCATTCAGCCGCTGCTGCTGGGCAAACGTCAGGACGCCCCCCGGGAGTTCGGTATGTTTCGCAAGGACTTGTGAGAGGGAAAGTTTCCGGCGTTCCTTCCAATCCAGACAAGCGTTGACCAGCGACTTTTCGAGCGCGGGCTGCAGAGCGCTGGCAGCGGTGGTCAAATCACGCGCGTTGCCGGCATCCTGCAGCAGACGGAAGAGGGCCAGCAGTTGGGCGATGCCTGTCTGATCCAGCCATTTCCGGCGACTGGCCAGTTGAAAGGGGATGCCAGCCTGGGTAAAGACGGCGGCCAAAACTTCGGCCTGCCGTGCGGTGCGGAACAGGACCGCGAAATCGGCAAAGCTTCGATCCTGCGCGGAAGCGGCCGTGTCCACTTTGCCGGCGTCGATGGCCAGAAACCCTGTTCCGCCGATCTGGGCTTCGATGATCTTGCCCACGGCCACAGCCTCGGCTTTTGCGGATGCCTGTTCTAAAACCGCCAGCGTCGTTGCTCCCTGCTTGCCCGACACCAGCCGAGCGCCCATCATACCCGGTCCGGCACTGCGGTCGCGATTGCGAATGATCTGCCAGCTGGCCTCCAGAATCGTTTCCGTCGATCGGTAGTTGCGGTTCAGGTGAATCACCGTGGCATCCGGAAAATCATCGACAAAACGGTTGAAATAGGCCGTGTCCGACCCGCGAAACCCGTAAATGGCCTGATCCGGGTCACCGATTACGCAGATATTGCCGTCCGGGGGTACAAGGGCCTTCACCAGGCGATACTGAGCATGGTTCAGATCCTGATATTCGTCGATAAGAACATGGCGAAAACGATTCCGAAGGGCCTGACGGAAAACATCTTCGGTTTCCAGCCGATGCACGATATCAAAAATCAGGTCGTCAAAGTCGACACATTTTTCTTTCTGCAGAAATGCCTGGTATTGGCGATAGACGCGCGCAAACTGGCTGTCTGTGGATTCCATCGCAACGGATTCGAAAAACTGTTTCGGCCCTTGCAGGTTCTGTTTGGCCGTTTCGATGCGCGCCACCATTTTGCGGGGTTTAAGGTTCGCCTTGATTCCTTCGGCGGTCATGCGACGCATGATGCCGGCGATGATAAAAAGCCTGTCCTCCTCCCCGATGATTGATTCGGCGTGATCATCGGCGAATTCCTGCCGAAGCTGCCAGCAGAGTGCATGAAAGGTCGTCGTGAGGGGCCGCTGGTCGTCGCCCAGCAAATGGGCGAGTCGCTGCTGCATTTCCCGGGCGGCCTTGTCGGTAAAGGTGATGGCCAGTATCTGACCGGCAGGGACCTTCCGTTCTTCCACCAGTCGTGCGATGCGCCGGGTCAGGGTCGTGGTTTTACCGGTCCCCGGCCCGGCGACGATCATTAGTGGGCCCGATCCATAGGCAATGGCCTGCTGCTGGCCGGGGTTGGTGTTCATCCCCGGGGTCGACGTCGAGTCCACCTGTTTTTCGGGGTGCGGTTCGTCAAGGTTTTGCTTTTTGTTCCGGCCGGCAAGGTCTTTGGATTTTTTTCTTTTTGCGGGTGCCGCCGCAAAAAGATGCCGTTGTCCGATCAATTCCCGCCGCTCGGCTTCGTCGAATATTTTAATTTTCCCGAACTCGCCATCATAGCCCGCGGCCAGGCGCACCCGGCCTGCACGCATGCGTTCAAGGGCCTCGCCGATCATCGGCGGACCGGTTGCTTCCAACCCCTCAGGCACCGCGTGCCGCAGAATCTCCAGCTCGCTGCCGTGGTCTTCAAGCAGGCTTTGGTAGGCCCGCGCGACCTTTTTGGTTCCCGGACCCACCTGCATGACCTCGGACAGGATATCGTGCAGCGGTATAAGGTTTTCAAACGGCGGGAATCCCTCAGGTATGTCTTCGAGACGGCGATCCGCCAGGGCTTCCACGCGGTTGAGCACCCCCACGGTAAGCGACTTGCCGCAGCCGGGACAAATACCTCCCATGGCACGGGTTTCAGCGGGCGAAAAACGCAGCCCGCATTTGCGGTGGCCGTCCAAATGATATTTACCCTCTTCGGGATAGAATTCCAGTGTGCCGCCGAACTGCGCGGGATCATTGCTTTCCAGAGCCCGGCGCATGGCCGTGTAGTCCAGTTCGGTATGGAAAATATTGGCCTCGCGTCCCAGCTTGACCGGCGAATGGGCATCCGAATTGGAGATCAGGGTCAACCGGTCCAGGCTGGACACCCGCCGGTTCATGGGCGGGTCGGAGGATAACCCGGTTTCGACCGCAAACACATGCGGGGACAAATCGCTAAAACAGGCCTCCAGACTGTCGAACCCGGACCTGGATCCCAGCAGCGAGAACCAGGGCGTCCAGATATGAGCGGGCACCAGAAAGGCATCGTCGTCGGTCTCCAGAACGATTTCGAGCAGGTCGCGGGCATCGAGACCCAATATGGGGCGCCCGTCGGACTGGATGTTGCCGATCTTGTCCAGTTCGCGGTTGAACCGCGCGGTGGCCTCCATCGAAGGCAGATAGACCAGATTGTGATTTTTACGCGTGCGTCCATCTTTCTTGTAGATATTACTGATCTCGGAAACCAGGATGAAGCGCACTGGCGCGCGACAGGCCCGGGGCACCTCCCGGTCGCAGGCTGCGGCCAGATCGTCACGCAGACGGAACAGGCCTGCCTCGGCCGGCACCAGTTTGGTGTTAATGGCGTCAAACCATTCCGGATGGGTGGCATCGCCCGTGCCCACCACGGTGATCCCTTTGCGCTGGGCCGCCATGTGGAGGTGTTCCAAGTCCAGGTTTTTGGCGGTGGCCCTGGATAAATGGGAATGAACATGCAGGTCGGCAAGAAAGGTCATGTGGGTTCCTTTGGCACCTTCCGAACATGGCGTCCAAGCCATTCCGAACAGCCTTAATTTGGTTGAATTTTTTCGTCAGACAGGCTATGTAAATCTATTTTTTGCTCATTAAAATTCAATACCTTGTAGGTGAATGTTTCAAGGGGTCTCAAACCGGTATGGGAATACTTTCCACCAGTGTATCGATCACGCAATATCGCGTCGAAGGCCGACTTGCCGATCCGGTTATGGAGACGGTTAGAGCGGCGCTCAACAAACATGCCGTCGATGACATCGACAACGAGGCCAGCGAACAGGTGATCGGCTGGACCCCGCTTGAAAATCCATTTGCCCCCAATTTCGACAGCGCCGATATCATCATCGACACGACTTTTGTTTTTTCCTTGAGAATCGATAAAAAATCAATCCCCACCAAGGTCGTCCAAAAGCACTTCGACTTGGAGATGAAGCGCCGCCTCAAGGAAAGCAAGCGCGATTTTCTGGCGCGTGCCGAAAAGCAGGAAATCAGGGATCGGGTCGTCAATGTCCTCAGCACCCGCATTCCGGCCACTCCCAACGTGTACGATCTGACCTGGGACTACGAAGCCGGACAGCTCTGGTTTTTCACGAACCTCAAATCGGCCAACGAGGCCCTGGAATCTCTTTTCAAGCAGTCGTTCAAGCTGAGCCTGGTTCGGCTTTTCCCCTACACGGCGGCCGAATGCAGCCAGGATCTGTCGGGGCCGGAAAAAGACAACCTCAATCAGCTTAAACCGACAGTATTTATGGAATAATCGATGCTCGACGTTGCCGTAGCCTACAGCCGCTATCAGTTTCTGGGAGAAGAATTTCTGACCTGGATCTGGTTTATGATCGAAAACGACCAGGCGGCGCTCCAAAAAATCGATCCCGAATTGGCAGCTCTCGAGGTCGGCCGTCGGATGGTGCTGGTCAACCGCCACCACCGGGATGCCGGTGAAACGGTGACCATCAAAGGCGATCATGCCGGGATGGAAGAGGGTTTGCTGACCCTTAAAAAGGGTGGGATGGTCGCCGAAATACATCTTGTCTACCGGTCCGGCGACCACGAATGGCAGTTCAGCCTGAAGGGCGAAAGCCTGAACATATCGAGCCTCAAGGTTCCCGCCACGGGAAAAGTCGAAAGCCAGGAGGAGGTCGAAGGGGCGATCATCGAAAAAATTTACCTCTGCGACAAAGCGGTCGGATTGATCAACCGGCTTTACGGACGTTTCATCAAACTGCGGCTCGGCAACGCATGGCGGCAAAAGGTGGTTCCGGCGATGCATCGTTGGATCGCGTCGGCTTAAGGCTGTTTACAAGGTGATGATAGCTGTGTCGATAATTCGGACGTTATGAACACATACCGGCATCCTGATGATAATGTGCAGGCCATTGAATGCGGCCTGAGTAGTTTTTTGACGTTTTTTATCAATAGATATTAATAATTATCAATGTCTTAGATAATTATTACAGTTTTCAACATCCTATTTTCTTTTTCCTCATTTGTCATAAAATAAAAGGAAAAGGTCTATGAAATGTACAACGAAGAAAGCGGACATCCAGGATGTGCTCTCCAAAATTCAAAGTCTGGCCGGACGCAAGACCAACCTGGCCATTACGACCAACGTCTTGATCCGATCCGACGTCTCCGAGATCTGTCTGATCGCCACCGATCTCGAGACTGGATTTGAAGGCCATTACCCCGCCGATGTCACCACACCCGGCAGTGTCGCCATCAATGCCAAAAAACTTTTCGAAATCATCAAGGAGTTCCCGTCCGAAGACATTCTTTTGAATGAAACCGAAAACCAGTGGATCGAAATCAGCAACAAGAAGGTCGAATTTCACCTGATGGGGATGAACCCCGAAGAATTTCCGGAACACCCACAGATTGAGGATGCCATCCTTTTCGAGGTGGACTCGGGCGCCTTGGCCAAAATGATTGATCAGACGGTGATCGTCGCCGGTGCCAGCGACGACCGCCGGGCCCATATCACCGGGGTCCTGATGGAAATCCTGGAAACGGACGAGGGGCCGCTCTTCCGCCTGGTGTCCACCGACGGCAGCCGCCTGTCCAAGGTGGATTATCCGCTGGCCAAGGATCTTGCCCTGCCCGAGATGCCCACGATCATCATTCCCAAAAAAGGGCTGAGCGAGGTGGGCAAGTTCCTCGAGCCGGGCGGCAGCGTGCAACTGGGTATCAAGAACAACAACTTCATCGTCAAAAAAGCCAATGAAACCATCATCGTGCGGCTGTTGGAAGGGGAGTTTCCCAAATACCAGGAAATTATCGCCAAACCCGACCAGGCCGTCACAGCCCTGCTGGAAAAAAAGGCGTTTCAGAAAACCCTGCGACGGATGTCTATTCTTTCCTCGGAGAACTACAAAGGCATTATATTTAAATTCGATACCGATCGCCTGGAGATCAGAGCCAACAACCCCGAAATCGGGGAGTCCAAGGAGGAGCTGGCCATCGAATACCAGGGTGCCTTGATCGAAGCGGCCTTCAATCCGCGTTTCTTCTCCGAAACCCTGGCTGTGGTCGAAGGCGATCAAATCCAAATCAACCTGACGGACAGTGAGCGCCCCTGTCTGGTGGAGGGGCAGGCAGACCAGCGGTTCTTAAGTGTCATTATGCCCATGCGAATATGAATACGAGAGTCGATCAGACCTACAACGAAGACAATATCAAAATCTTGGAAGGGCTCGAAGCAGTCCGTAAAAGGCCCTCCATGTACATCGGCAACATCGACGTGGCCGGACTCCACCACCTGGTTTACGAGGTTGTGGACAACAGCATCGACGAGGCTATGGCCGGCCACTGCACGACCATCAATGTCGTGATCCACACGGACAACAGCATCAGCGTGACCGATGACGGTCGCGGGATACCGGTGGGCGTTCACAAGATCGAGAAGGTCCCGGCCGTGGAAGTCGTCATGACGCGTCTTCACGCCGGGGGCAAATTCGACGATCATTCCTACAAGGTGTCGGGGGGACTCCACGGTGTTGGGGTTTCGGTGGTCAACGCGCTGTCCACCCTGCTGGAGGTGGAAATTTATACCGAGGGCCAAATCTATCGGCAGAGCTATGCCCGGGGCATCAAGACGTCGGATCTGTCGGTGATCGGCACCACCGCCAAGCGCGGCACCAAGGTGCACTTCATCCCCGACCCGGAGATCTTCACGACCACCGAGTTCACCTACGAGATTCTGGCCCGGCGAATGCGCGAACTGGCCTTTCTTAACAAAGGTGTGCGCATCATCATCGAGGATCACCGCGGGGATCAAAAAGACGAGTTTCACTATGAGGGCGGCCTGGTACAGTTCGTCGAATATCTCAACCGGCGCCATACGGGTCTGCATCCCCCGGTTTTTATCGAAGGCACCCGCAGCGACGTCCAGATCGAAGTGGCCATCCAGTACAACGACACCTTTACCGAGAAGCTCTTTTCGTTTGCCAACAACATCAATACGGTGGAGGGCGGCTTTCATCTCTCCGGTTTCAAGGCCGCACTGACGCGCACCATCAACCAGTATGCCACCAACGGCAACCTGCCCAAGACCATGCAGGCCAAAATCTCGGGTGAGGATGTACGCGAAGGACTCACCGCTGTCATCAGTGTAAGGATCAAATCCCCCCAGTTCGAGGGGCAGACCAAAACCAAGCTCGGCAACAGCGAAGTCAAGGGGCTGGTGGAGTCGCTGATCAACGAGCAGCTGGGGTATTTCTTCGAGGAAAACCCGGCCGTGGCGCGGAAAATCATCGCCAAGGGGGTCGAGGCCGCCCGGGCCCGGGACGCCGCCAAACGCGCCCGCGATCTGGCCCGCAGCAAGGGCGCGCTCGTGGACGCCACCCTGCCGGGCAAGCTGGCGGACTGCCAGTCCAACGATCCGGATGAGCGTGAGTTGTTCCTGGTGGAGGGCGATTCGGCCGGTGGGTCGGCCAAACAGGGGCGCAATCGCAAGTTTCAGGCCATCCTGCCGCTCAAGGGCAAAATCCTGAATGTCGAGAAAGCGCGACTGGACAAGATCATCCGCAGCGAGGAAATCAAAAATATCCTCACGGCGCTGGGCACCGGTGCGGGTACAGATGAATACGACATCGATAAAATCCGCTACAAAAAAGTCATTATCATGACCGACGCGGACGTGGACGGATCACATATCCGCACGCTTCTGCTGACTTTTTTCTATCGCCAAATGAAGGAGATGATCGAGAAAGGCTACCTCTACATCGCCCAGCCGCCTCTGTTCAAAGTGGGCAAAGGCAAGAAGGGGGTCTATCTTAAGGACGAGTCCCAGTTCAACGATCACGTCGTGCGGCGCCTGTGCGATCTGAAAAAAGTGGGCTACGGCGATGCGGGGGCCTTCCTGGAAGACCACGACCTGTATCTCTTTATCGGTGATCTCTCCCAGCTTTATCAGACGCTGGCACGCATGGGGAAAAAAGCGATTCATCCGGCGCTCGTGGAAAGCCTCCTGGCCTGTGGGGTTTCCGATCAATCTGTCCTCAAAGACGAGAGGCGCATCCACGAATTGCGTGATTGTCTGCTGGATCATGGTTTTGATTCGGAACCCCCGCTCTGGGACGATGAGAAGGGGCTGTTCGAACTCACGGTGACGGCCTACCGTAAAGAAGCACGAAGCAGTGAGGCCGGGGCGGACATCATCGGCAAGACCTTTGCCCCCGTTCGGATCGGGCGCAAGCTGATTCATTCCAAGGATTACCAGAGCTGCCTGGTGCTCAGCGGCAAGATCGGGTCGTTCAACCAACCACCCTTCGTCATTCACGAAAAGGAAAAGGAAACTTCAACCGCCGTTGAAATCGAATCCATCCGAGATCTGTTGATGCATTTGATCGATGAGGGCAAGAAGGGGCTGGCCGTTCAGCGCTACAAAGGATTGGGGGAGATGAATCCAGACCAACTCTGGGAAACCACCATGGACCCCGCCAATCGCAATCTGCTGCAAGTCAGGATCGAGGACGTTCTGGACACCGATGAGATCTTTACCATCCTCATGGGCGAGGAAGTCGAGCCCCGGCGTGAATTCATCCAGAGCAACGCGCTTGAGGTCACCCTGCTGGACATTTAGTGTCCTTTCAGAAGCGGCATCTTTTGGCCCGGGCCGGTGTTCTCCCGCTTTTAAAATCCTCGACGTCGATTGACGACATCTCCGGTTTAAAAAGCGCTGTGGCTTGTTGAACACCGACCGCAATGAAAACAGGTGTGAAATCCCGCCGCAGTGCGGGAGCCCAAACCAAAATCTACCGCTTCGGAGTAAGCACGATTCGCTTAGGAAAAATGATTATCGATTAGATAAGGAGTACGCATGTATATCCATCGCATCGAGGCCCGGGATCTACCGGATCTCTGGTTTCAGGCTGTTCACGACATTCTCGATCATGGCCGGCGTTTTACCATCGATCGGGGCTCCTATGCCGGCCAGACCCGGTTGGAATATGATTTTTTCAGCGCTCACGTGAAATTTCCGGGAACCCAGCCGTTGATTCCCGACATACCGCCCAGCTGCGGCATCCCCAACCCGGTGGAGCACGATTACATCTATGGCGGGGAAGGCTACGATCGCTCTTATATCGAGTATCTGATGACGCCGCACAAGGAACCCGGAGAGTCCTACACTTACGGCGAAAGGCTGACCCGGGTTCCCATCAGCGGCGACAAACTGATCTGGTGGCGGGAGCAGAATCGCGAGATCATCGATCTTCGCGTGGTGGACGGCCAAATGCTCTTCGAGGAGGACGGCCAGCTCTATCTCAACCAGATCGAGTGGATCGTCAACACCTATCGTGAATTCGGGGCCCGCAACAACCAGATGGTTCTTCAGATCGCCCACCCATCCGATGTGACCCTTGTGGATCCGCCCTGTTTGCGCGCCATCGACACCCGCATCCAGGATAAGACCTTGCACTTTTTCGTCTATTTCCGGTCCTGGGATCTGTGGGGCGGTTTGCCGGCCAACCTGGCGGGCATTCAGAATCTGAAGGAATACATGGCCAGCGAGATCGGTGTAAAGGACGGCGAGATGATCGTGGAGAGCAAGGGCCTGCACCTCTACGGCTATGCCGAAGATCTGGCCAAGCTGCGCTGCCTGCGGGAATAGTGGGTTGTGAATATCAATTCATAAAGCCGCGTTGAGTTTAAATCAGCGCGGCTTTTCTCTTCCGTAAGGTGCCCTTTCAGAACGGGTAGATTTTGGTTCAGGCTCCCGCACTGCGGCGGGATTTCACACCTGTTTTTTATTGCGGTCGGTGTTCATCAAGCCGCAGGGGTTTTGAAACCGCAGGCGTAGATGCGACTAGTCCGAAAGATGCCTTTTTATGGAAGGAAACCTTTTGAAATCGATTGAACCTATTTTTTAATGTTACTTTTCTTAACGTTAAGAAAAGTAACCAAAAAAAACCGCCCGTGCCCCGCATAACCCTGCGCGTCGCCTAACCGTTTACTGAAGCGGCGCCTCATGCCGCCATGCGGCG
>JAAUYG010051192.1_pt1 | contig 47553 bp, 61 predicted proteins | sample 7278091 | NCBI WGS metagenome assembly JAAUYG01 (sample SAMN14350201, study PRJNA611818) | marine sediment metagenome | isolation source: surface marine sediment (0.6m) | place: French Polynesia: Moorea | collected 2018-08 | reverse complement strand
TCTCCAGCGATCGCTTTAGCATAGGGGTCAAGTAGAACTTTTGTATTATCAAACCATAAGCCTTTTTCTGGGGCATATTCTCCATAGGCACGATAGGCATATACTTGTCCTGACTTAATTCCCTGTATAAAAACGTGCCAGTAGTAGCAGCTACAGTGAATTTTAGGGTCTAAAACAATTACTCTAGAGGGTTTGGGAGCTTCAGGGCGATCGAATAGCAGTAGTTCAAGAGTTTCAGCGCGGGAAAAAATACAGAAATTAACTCCATCAGGGTAGACGGTAGCACCCAAAGGAAAACTTTTTCCAGGCAAAATGCCAGCAGTTGGGGAGCGACCGCCCTTAACGTTGGTTTTAGTTGCCAATGGTTTATTTAACATATTTCCTCCTTTGTTTTTTGTCCTTTGTTTTTCGTTCTTCGTCTTTTATCTAAAGAACCAATGACTAGCAACTAATGACTAAAGACTGACAACTGTACGGGCGAACAGCCCTAAAGGGTTCAGCAGTTGCTCCTCGACGGAAAGCGGAGGGGCTGTGTTCTGAATTCACTTCAGAACCTTGAAAGCCCCGTCCAAGACCGCACTGCTTCACCGTTCGCCCCTACTAACAACTAACAACCAATGACTACTAACTACTAACTACTAACTACTAACTACTAACTGCTAACTGCTAACTATCCCAAGTCCAGTTAACCACTTCTGGTTTATCCATACCTTCAGAATGAGCGTAAGCTAGATTATCAATGATTTCGTCTCTCATCCTCTCTCTGACATAAGCAGCACGAGAACCCAATTGGGGAACGCGATCGATTACATCAATTACTAGGTTAAAGCGATCGATCTGGTTGAGAATTGCCAATTCTAAAGGCGTATTGATATTTCCCTGTTCTTTATATCCCCGAACGTGAATTCGCTCTTGATTGGTACGGCGGTAAGCAAGCTTGTGAATGAGCCAGGGATAACCGTGGAAGTTAAAGATTACGGGTTTATCGGCAGTAAAGAGAATGTCAAACTCTTTATTAGATAAACCGTGGGGGTGTTCGGTTTCTGTTTGTAGTTTATACAGATCGACCACGTTAATAAAGCGAACTTTCAAGTCGGGAAATTCTTCTCTTAATATTGCCGTTGCTGCTAATGATTCCATAGTGGGAATATCGCCACAACAAGCCATAATTACGTCTGGCTCATCGGGTTCAGTACCACAGTCATCGTTACTCGCCCATTCCCAAATGCCAATACCTTTGGTGCAGTGTTTAACTGCTTCGTCCATAGTTAGATATTGCAGGTGCTTCTGTTTATCAGACACAATGACGTTGACATAGTTCGTACTCCGCAAACAATGATCTGCAACCGATAACAGACAATTAGCATCGGGGGGAAAATAAACGCGGGTAACATCGGCACTCTTATTAGTTACCAAATCGACAAAGCCTGGATCTTGGTGAGAAAAGCCATTGTGATCTTGTCGCCAAACTAAAGAAGACAACATGATATTCAGAGAAGAAACGGGAGCGCGCCAGGATACATGATTTTTGCAGATATCTAACCATTTCGCGTGTTGGTTAAACATCGAATCAATTACATGGACAAAAGCCTCGTAAGTATGGAAGAAACCATGTCGTCCTGTCAGTAAATAAGTTTCCAGCCATCCTTCTAAAGTATGTTCGCTCAACATCTCCATTACTCGACCATCAGGAGCGAGCATACTACCATCTTGATCTTCAGGTAGATAATCTGCCAACCAAGTTTTTTTAGTCACTTCGTAGATCGCGGAGAGACGATTGGATGCAGTTTCATCGGGACCAAAAACACGGAAATTGTTCATGTTGTTTTTCATGACATCCCGCAAAAACTTTCCTAGTATCCCCGTATTCTCTACCTGCACCGTCCCTGGCTTATCTATTTCTACTGCATAATCACAGAAGTCGGGCATTTTGAGTTCTTTACGGAGTAAACCACCATTGGTAGTTGGGTTGGCACTCATACGACGAATGCCAGTAGGAGCCAGTTCTTTTAGTTCGGGGATCAAAGTACCATCTTCATCAAAGAGTTCTTCTGGTTTATAACTCTTCATCCACTCTTCCAGCAGTTTGACGTGTTCGGGATTGCTGTGCATTCCCCCCATTGGTACTTGGTGCGATCGCCAAAATCCTTCTACCTTATGACCGTCTACATCTTTGGGACCCGTCCAGCCTTTGGGAGTCCGCAAGATAATCATCGGCCAGCGAGGACGAAAAGCTTTATTTTGACTACGAGCCTCTTGCTGAATTTCGCGAATCTTAATTACGCATTCTTCCATCACCGCAGCCATTTTTTGGTGCATCAGTTCGGGATCCCAACCTTCAACTACGTAGGGAGTATAGCCATAACCAACGAATAAGCTTTCTAGTTCTTCTGAGCTAATACGAGAGAGGATGGTAGGGTTAGCAATCTTATAGCCATTAAGGTTGAGTATAGGCAATACTGCCCCATCACGGACGGGATTAAGGAACTTATTAGAATGCCAAGCAGTTGCCAAAGGCCCTGTTTCTGCTTCTCCGTCTCCTACTACACAGGCTGCAATTAAATCGGGGTTATCGTAGACTGCACCGAAGGCGTGGGAAACACTGTAGCCCAATTCTCCACCTTCATGAATCGAGCCTGGGGTTTCAGGGGTACAATGACTACCAATATAACCAGGGAAAGAGAACTGCTTGAAGAATTTCTGCATCCCCTCAATGTCTTCGCTCTTGTCGGGATAAACTTCTGAATAAGTACCTTCCAAATAAACAGGCCCTAATACCCCAGGTGCACCATGTCCAGGCCCTGCAATATAAAGTGTACTCAGATCGTATTTTTTGATTAAGCGATTGAGATGAACGTAAATAAAACTGAGGGCGGGAGACGATCCCCAATGTCCTAATAAACGCTGCTTGATGTGTTCTGGTTTTAACGGTTCTTTAAGTAATGGATTATCTCGCAAATAAATCATGCCAATGGCAAGATAATTACAAGCACGCCAATATGCGTGTATTTTGCGGAGTTCTTCTGTAGATAGAACTGATTCTGATGCTATATCCTTAGAAATTGGTGTTGTAACCATAGTTTTTTTTGGTGAAGAGTTTTTTAGGTTAGAACGAAGCAGCACTCAATGGCTCCAACTGCAGATCGTAAATGATTAGTATTAACATCTTATTAATACTGACAAAAATAAAATTAGACAGCAACAATGGTTATGTTTTAGCTAATTTACTAGTAATCTAGTAATATTGGATAACAAATCTACAATTATCCTGGCGAGCACATCAAGGTCATTTATATTGAATATTTGTAGCTTATATAGCTCTCAATAGAAACAAACAATCTTAATGTTTTTATTACATTTTCGACTCGGCATAGCTAGATAAAAAATATCTATTTTAAAGGTTATTAGAGTCATTAACAACCTATCAATAGCCTCATCTAAAATAATCAAGCAAACTAATATTTTAGATGAGTAGATATTATCTCAGAGGCGATCGCCATTACTCAGAGTAATACTATAATCAAGCATTACTTCAATAGCCGAATTTTGCTTAGTTAAACTTCAACAGTTTGTTCACTCAGGCGAAATTCGTTCAACATTTCTTCAAAGTGAATCACTTCGTCTACGGTAGATGCAGAATTGTTTAATATATGAATGTATTTGAGTTTGCGATTGATATCATTTAGCTTGAGCTTGAGGTTACCAATTGTTTCTGGTTTATTAGTGTATTCTAATTCGCTAATTACTTGCCCGCGTAAAACCTTATAGTAAGCTTGCAAATTTCTAAAATAAGAATGTAGGGCCGTAACGGTACAGATAATAGAAGAATTATCTGGTGAGAATATTGGTTTGGAGCAATTCATGTAGTTTAAATCCTAATAAAATGTAGAGCCTAATAAATATAAATTATCATTTATCGATAAGTTTAATGTTACCAATGCAACATTTACAGTAAGTTTTAAGCATTAAATATTTAACAGCATAATTTGGAATTGATTAAGTTTTATTTTCCAGGGTAAAGGACGATCTTTAAATGACCGCCATTTGGTTTTAAAAACTTCTGCTTGTAGATGATAATCTTCAGGATTATTCGCAGGTTGATTTAATTTTAGGTACAAAGTCATGCGGTGTTGGGTTTCACTAATTGTCGCTAGCCAACAGGGGAAAGTGTTTGTCTCATCGTTTGTGTCAAAAAAGATTAGCTGATGGGCGCGAATGCCAATATATTCTAGGGATTGTGGTAGGGGTTCGATTACTTCTAAGATACAGTTCCAATCGATCGCCTTAACTTGCCGATCTGATATGGCGACTGCACGGGAAAAGTTTTTACAGCCCGTTAACTGTGCTGTTCTAAAATTACCAGGATGCTCAAAAACATCTTGTTTTGTCCCACTGGCGATCACTTTTCCCCGATCGATTACCATCAAATTAGGACACACTCGATAAGCTTCTTCTAGGTTATGGGTAATAAATAAGGTCACTCCTTGATAGTGAATTAGATTATTTCGGAGCATTTTTTCCTGTTTATCTCGTAAATAAGTATCCAAAGCCGAAAAAGGTTCATCTAATAGCATTATCCCTGGTTTACTTGCTTTAGCTCTAGCTAATGCTACTCGTTGTTGTTGTCCTCCTGAAAGTTCCCTTGGATAGCGATCGCTCATTCCCGGTAAGTCTACTGAGATTAGTTGCTTTTCTATTTCTTGTTTGATTTCTCGCTGAGATTTACCTGAAGGCATCCCAAAGGCAATATTTTCCGCAATAGTTAGATGGGGAAAGAGGGCATAATTTTGGAACAAAAAACCACAGGCGCGATCGCATGGCGGTAAATTAATTCCTTTCTCGGAATCAAATAACACCCTCCCGTTTAACATAATATGTCCTCGATCTGGTGTATCTAAGCCAGCAATACAACGCAAAATCAAACTTTTACCCGCGCCAGAACCACCTAATAATCCTAATGGTGTTTGATCTGTGTAAAAAGCAATGTCTAATAAAAACCCTGGTAATTTTTTTTGAATATTAACAATTAACTCGATTTTGGCTTTAGGTACGGGATAATCCAGATATTTTTGGCGTTGTGCAGATATCTTGGGGAAAAGTGCCAATAGCCGTTCGCCCCGACGACGGGATTTTAATTTTTGATGTGTATTTTTTTCTGTCACATAATTAACTACTGTAATTACTCCCAGAGAAATTATCAGCATAATAATTACCAACCATAACGCCCGATCCATCGCCCCACCTTCAGCAGCAAAGAAAATTGCGATGGGAATAGTTTCAGTTTTGCCAGGAATTGAGCCAGCTAACATCAATGTCGCGCCAAATTCCCCTAAAGCGCGAGCAAAAGCAAGTAAAGTACCAGCAATTAGACCTGGTTTAGCTAGAGGCAGCATAATTTTCCAGAAAATTCTATTTTCTGAAGCCCCTAAAGTTCTAGCACAGGCAAAAAGATTAGAGTCAATTTGTTTAAATGCCCCCAATGCAGTTTTATACATTAAGGGAAAGGCAACTACTGTCGAGGCGATGACGGTAGCATACCAAGAAAAAATAACCGTTAAGCCGAAATAATTTAATATTTGACCAATAAATCCATTTCTACCCAACAAAAGCAGCAATAAAAATCCAACTACTGTCGGAGGAAGTACCAAAGGGGCAGTTAGTAAACCTTCAATCAATCCCTTCGATTTACCCCGATAACCTAACATCCACCGCGCTGCCATGATGCCCAGGAAAAAAGTAATTACCGTAGCAGTAGTAGCAGTTTTTAGGGATATCCAAATGGGAGTTAAATCGGTCATTATTTGGTGGGGGCGAACGGCCATTCGCCCGTACAATAAAGAATAAAATTATTGTTTTCTGGCAACAATATGAAAGATATGCCAGTATCTATCTTCCCCTAAAGGAGTTTTACCTGGATGTTCTTCTTCTTCGAGTAGTTCGATCGCGTAAGGTTTTAGTAAAGTTTCTACTTGCGATCGCGTAAAATTATTAATTAATTCATTATTGCCCCAAGAATCTCGTTCTCCAAATAAATGTCCACAAAATCTGCCACCAGTAACTAAAGAATTAAATATTTTGTTCCATAAGTTAGGAAAGGCTTCTGGGAGACAAAAGGGTAAAGAAAAGCTGGCATTGATTAAATTTACTGATTTGGGAAGCTGTAACTCTTCAAAGCCTAACGTTTGTGTAGTTAATTGCCAAGTATTAAGGTTTGAACGAGATAATAAACGAGCAATAGCATCAGGTTCTCGATCGATCGCTAATACTGTCCAATTTTGCCGTAATATTTCTACTGTATCTCTACCATCCCCACAACCAAGATCGACAGCCATACCTGGTTGTTCAAAAGCAGCTAAAGCAGTCAAGATGGTTTTTCTCGGTGGACGATTAGCTACAGCATTATAATATGCTTTCCAGTCTCGTTTTAGGGTTGGGGTATTCATTGCTTAGGTGATTACTGATTACTGATTACTGATTACTGATTACTGAAACAAATCCATGATTTTCAAATAACGCTTGTGTCTCTGGGGTGGTTAAAAACTCTACCAGTTCGGTTGCGGCTTCTGGATAATCACTATTTTGGATGACAGCCACAGGATAAATTACAGGGGAATGGCTAGTTTCTGGGGCAGTAGCAACTATTTGGACGTTATCGGCAACTTGAGCATCCGTACGGTAAACAATTCCTGCGTCTACGTTACCCGTAGCAACATAATTAAGTACCTGGCGCACATCCTTACCGTAAACGGCTTTGGAATTTACTCGATCGGTGATTTTAAAAGAATTTAGCACTTCTTGGGCATATTTACCCGCAGGAACACTTTCTGGTTGTCCTAAAGCGATCGTAGTTATTTCTTTGTTAGTTAAATCGTCAAAATTATCGAGTTTGAGATTATTTTTATTGTGATCTGTAGGAGTAATCAAAACCATTTGATTTTTTAATAAATCTCGGCGAGTTTCTGTCAGTAATAAACTCTGTTTTTCCAAAGCATCCATTTTACTGGTAGCAGCAGAAATAAAAACATCTACAGGTGCCCCCTGTTCGATTTGACGTTGTAATGAACCAGAAGAAGCGAAATTATAGATAATTTCGCTTTCAGGATGTTCTTGCTGGTATAAAGGTTTAATTTCTTCTATAGAATCTTTTAGGCTTGCTGCTGCTGATACAGTTAATTGAGTTGATGTAGTAGCTTGACTGGGACTTTCTAGTTTTAAATTGCTCAGGCGATCGCATCCTACTGCTAAGAACAATGACAAAATACTAATGCTTAAAAATCCTAATATTTTTTTTCTACTTATCATAATAATAACTTCAAAAATTAATGTATTCAAAAAACAAATTTAGATACAATATTTTTATTCAAACAGCAAGAGTTTCGGATTGTGAAATTAAGCACGCGTAACACTCTAAAAGGTAAAATTACAAAGATTGAAGTAAGAACAGTTAATGCAGAAATAACCTTAGAAATAGTCCCTGGTTTAGAAGTTGTCTCTGTAATTACTAAATCATCAGCAGAAAGACTTGGTTTGGCAGAAGGCAAAGAATCTTATGCTTTAATAAAAGCTACAGATGTAACAATTGCTGTCGATTAAAATTACTAGTCCTTTTTCATTGATTATTATCTATTGATTACTGTAGAGGCGATTTGTGAATCGCCCTACTAATTTCTGATCGTAACTCTAACTTTAATCGAACTAGCAATATCTTTGTCGATCGCCAGTCTAGTTCGACCAACTCTCATGATAAAGGAAGGGAATCTTTGTTCTAAGGTAATTTGCATTCCTGTATGAACCCCCATTGCTAAAAGTTTTTTGACAACTTTTTCATCTTTATTTCTGATACCAGTAATAACGCCTTGGGTTTTAGGCTTTAAATAATTTAAGGTAGTATATTGAACAGAAAAAAGGTGACTAAACATTCTAAAAACCAACCTCCATAATAGTTAATAGTTGATTAAGAAGATAGCCTAAAGAAAAGGCAAATAAAACCACAAAACTAGCGATCGCGATCGTATTTTTTATACCCCGTTCTTTAAACATAAATTGTAGTTGGGCGATACAAGGAATAAACAGAGTTAGAGTTACTGCTGCTACAACTAATTGTTGACCTGCTAAAATTCCCGAAGAGTGCAAGTCGAACATTCCCGCTGCCCCGTAGTCGCGGCGGAAAAAGCCATAGAGAAAAGTAGGTGCAGCTTCTTTAGGTAATCCCAACCACAGCATCACTGGTTCAAATCCCCTGACTACAAGATCGAATAATCCTGTCAGTTTACCTGCCCAAATTAAGACTGAAGCAAAGATAAATAAGGGCATAATTTCCCAAAAATACCATTTGAGACGTACATAAGTTTTGGTCAGAATAGCTTTAGGACGGGGTAATCTTAAGGGAGGAATTTCCATATAAAAACAAGAGGCATTTCCTGGGACAATTTTTCCCGCCAAAAAACCAATGACTACAAAAATTGTCACCATCACCCCAGTCCAGATAAATAAAGCAGTTGGTTCTTGGGAAAGTAAGGCTAAAATTACTCCCAGTTGTGCCGAACAGGGAATAGTTAAAGCTAAAAGTAATGTGGCAATAATTCGTTCTCGTTTGCTTTCTAGGGTGCGAGTAACAAGAGTTGCCATCGTACCGCAACCTAACCCTAAAATTAAGGGAATAATCGATCGCCCAGAAAGTCCAATAGTTTTAAATAGACGATCCATTAGTAAAGAAAGACGGGGTAAATAACCGCTATCTTCTAAGAGGGAAAACATTAAAAAGAAAGTCGTGACAATGGGTAAAACGATCGCCACAGCGTAACGAATCCCCAAAGTAATGATGCCGTAATCGTTAGCCAATAAATCTTGGATAACTTGCCAGGGAAAAATAGTAGCAACAACACTATTAACTACGGGATTAATTTGAGACTCGAAAAACCCTTCAATCCCATCGACTAAAGTTCCTCCACCAAATACCCCGACAAATTTATAGATGCCGAAATAGAGAACAAAAACGAGAATAGCAATACCTGTTACGGGATGAACGGTTAACTGATGCAGCCACTCATGTTTAAAATCTCTTTGCCTTCGCGATTGAATGGTAACATCTTGTTCGATCGCCATTGCTAATTGATGGCGGGATTGTGCGATCGCATAAGTCAACGATCCTGATATTCCTGACTCAGTCTCAACAATAATCCTTTCAATCTCTGGAAAATAAGACTCTTTCTGTAGCTGCGAGCGTAATGTGGAGTCTTTTTGTAATAGTAATAAAGCTATACTGCGTGACGAAATGGAATCTTGCCATCTATCGTCAAGCAAAGTCTCAATACGGCTAATTGCAGCCTCAACAGGTGAGGGATAAAGGAGTTGATTGGACATGATCTGCTATCTTGGCGATTAATTTTTTTAGTCCTATTTTTTGCATTGCTGACATAGTGACAACAGGAATACCCAATTTATATGCCAATTGGTACTCATTCACCCAAATGCCTAATTTTTCTGCCTCGTCAATCATGTTGACTACCAGTAACACGGGTAATTGAGCTTCAATTAATTGCAAAGTAAGGTTAAGCATTCTGCCTAGATGTTTAGCATCGACAACGTGGATTACTAAATCCACTTTCTCTGTAGTAATCAAATTTCTAGCGACGTTCTCTTCTTCGGTAATAGGAATTAGAGAATACATTCCTGGCGTATCCAAAAAAGTTACTTTCTTCCCAGCAATTACTGTATTGCCTTTTGCTACTTCTACCGTTGTGCCTGGATAGTTAGAAACCGTGACGTAAGTACCAGTTAAAAGGTTAAATAATAAACTCTTACCTACATTGGGCGAACCAACTAAAGCGATAGTAGTTTGAGAGTTACAATCAATATTATTTTTTACTGATTGTCTAGAGCCAAAGCCAAGTATTTTCCATCTTTTATTCTGTCTTTTTGGCTGACAGTTTTGATGGCATTTGTAACAATCCATTGTTCTTTTTAGTAACTAATTCTAGAGTAATAAAAATAAACTTTATTTGTCTGTAAATCTAGATACAAGACTAGGTTTTTCATTAATTTTAATCGTTATACACTTACTTTTTTTTGATTGTAAATCTATGAAAAAATTAAGTTATAAAAGTTACCAAAAAACCAAACAAAATTTTAGATCATTTATTTTAAAAATCATGTCATTATTGATTATTAAAACACAATTTATTATCTAAAACTATTAGATATAGGAAAAATTTTGTGTCCAATAGCCAAAAATAATAATCCTAATAAACCTTTAATTAAAGGTGGAGTTAAAACAAAAATACAGAATATAGCAATTAAGCCCGATAGCCAAGCAACCAATCGATGAATTTCATCGCTATCGTGAATAAGTAAAACAATTGTTCCGATACATATTGAAAAAATAAGTAAACTAATTATCAACATTATTCCTACTCCTAAAAAAATTAATTCACTTCGTTAGCAATCCAACATAGTTCTAACCAAAAACGAAAATTTTGCTCTTTAATTTTCGATAGTGGATCTTTTACCAAACGATTTGCATTTAAAAAAACCACTTCTACCAATCCCATATTTTCCGCAGCATCGCGAAAAATATCTTGTTGTTCTAAAAGGCGATCGCCAATTATAGCTGGATAATAAATTCCTAGATAGTAAAGATTTGTTGTAGTGCGATCGGCATTAAATGTAAGAATTCTTACCAAACATTGATTCAATAATCGGCTTGATACAGGATAATAATTATTGATAATTTTGATATATTCTTTAGCTAATTTTTTGCGACTAATCATCTGACTTGGTTAATAGTTAGTAATTACTTAATACTATTTCTTTATTTTCTATTTCCTATTCCTCTTCTATTTTTGTTTCTAAACATACTATTTTGAGACAAGGCATTGTAAGCTGTTGACATTTATTTTTAAATGTTTCCGCTTTAGAATTACAGCTCTCTTTTTCTAGATCTTTTGGTTTATTTACCGTTCCTGGAATAGGACAAAAATCATCTATTTTAGGACAAAACTGGGGCGGATATTCGGTAATTTTGACCGTGCGCCGATTCTTTTTATTTAAGTTTAAATTTTGACCGAAAATAAATTCACTATAGTCGGCAATGTTATCCAAACCAATAATATTAAGCCAGATCTCAGCAGCTAGCCAAACCCCAGTTTTATAAACAACTTTTCTCCATGTTTTTTTTGTGTGAGTCATTGGTCATTAGTTGTTAGTTGTTAGTTGTTAGTAGGGGCGAACAGCCGTTCGCCCCTACAGTTTGGGGTTGTTAATTGTTAGTCGTTAGTGAAACAGCCTGTATAACGACGTTATTAATTATTAACTTTTTGTTTAGTAACTAAAGACAAAGGAAAAAGAACAAATAACAAAAGACAAAAAGTAACCAATGACAATTTATTTAGACCAAATAAGCTTCTTGATGAGTTTTAATTGTGCAATCAGATTTAGGATATGCCACGCAAAGTAGGACGTATCCTTTTTCAATTTGATTGTCATCTAAAAAGCTTTGATCTTCTTGGTCTATTTCTCCTTCGACAATTCTGCCTACGCAACTAGAACAAGCACCAGCACGGCATGAAGAAGGCATTTCTAAATCTTGTTCTTCTGCTGCATCGAGAATATATTCGTCTTCAGGAACATCAATAGTTACATCTATTTCAGGGGGTTTTTTGCGTTTCCCTTTGATTAGGCGGACTTTGTAAGTAGTACCCATATTTTTGTTCTCCTCTTGAATAATTTGGTTATTAGGAAAGCTCTTAGCTCTTTTTTCTACTTCCTACTTCCTACTTCCTACTTTTGACTTTTAGTGCTAACTACAAGGCACAGCTTCAGGAGTACCGTCTGCCACAGAGAAAGACTTGCCACAGCCACAGCCACCAGTAGCATTAGGATTTTCAAAAGTAAATCCAGCTTGGGTTAAACTTTCGACAAAATCAACAATAATACCGTTTAAGAATGGTGCGCTTTGGCGATCTAGATAGATGTTTATCTTGTCTTGTTCGTAGATTAGATCGTCAGGTTCAGGGCGATCGACAATATCTAAGGCATATTCAAAACCGCTACAACCACCATCAACTGCTGCAAAGCGTACTCCTTTTTTGGTGGTAGTTTCATCAGCACCAGCACGGATAAAAGTGCGTAGTCTGAAAGCTGCTTTTTCGGATAAAGTTATAGTCATAATTGTTCTCCTGTTTGGCTAGTAGTTAGTGGTTAGTGGTTTGTACCACAAGGGCACTTGTGCTTGAATGGGGATAATATCCTTCGTCTTTTGTCCTTAGTTCTTAGTTCTTTATGCAAATGACCAATAACTAATGACTGTTGATATGCGGAGCGGTACCCTTTAGGGCTGTTAACTGACTGTTAACTGTTGACTGTTAACTGTTGACTGATAACTGTTGCTGCACACGGGACAATCAGGATCTTTGTAAAGGTGAAGCTTATGAAACTCCACATTGGCTAAATCCATATTGAGTAATTGCCCCAACAGAGGTTTACCCAATCCCGTAATGAGCTTGATGGCTTCTAAAGCAGTTAAACAGGCAAGAGTTCCAGAAACCGCACCGAGTACACCAAAGGCTCGACGATCCCAGTCGGGTTTTTCAGGGAAGAGACAAGAGAGACAGGGGGTATGAGATGGAACAATAGTTGTTAGATAAGCCTCCATGCTATTCATGGCAGCTTCGATCATCGGCTTGTCCCAACGGACACAAGCAGCATTAAGTAAATCCCGTTCGGGAAAATTGTGAGCGCAACTGAGGGCAATATCGGAACGTTGAACCAGAGTGTCTACATTGTCAGGATTGATGTATTCGGCGATCGCTTCAACTTCTACGTCAGGATTAATCTGGGAAAGAGTTTCTTGAGCTTTGGTAACTCTGGTTTTACCCACCCAGTCATCAGTCATCAAAATCTGACGATTCATATCATCGAGACGCAACTCTCCACCGCGAACTAGAATCAATTTGCCAATGCCAGCAACTGCTAGATAAAGAGCAACAGTACCGCCCAAGCCACCCACTCCAGAAACCAAAGCAGTGGTATTTTTTAAGGCTTTCTGCCCCTCTTCTCCCAAATCGGGAAGCTGAATTTGTCGGCTGTAGCGTTCTAGTTCTTTTGGTGTCAGCATGATTTACCTCTATCGTTTGTCATTCGACAATTATTTTCCCTCGGCTTTTTTAGTAAGCTCATCTAAGGAAACAAAGTTTTTCGGTTTGCTTTGAAATACTTTAAACAGCTTAGTTTCAAGAGGACTGGAGGTTAGGAAAACCTGATAAGCTTCTTCTAAAGCAAGGCGGTACTTCTCTAGTTTTTCTGTTTCGCTAACATTAGGAAAAGCTTGATCGACTTCTTTGATTAGTAGGGAAAACTGTTTCAAAATATGGAGGCGATTGATATTAACAAAATCGCGATCGTATTCGATGTCGAAAAACTGTAAATAATCTTCCGCATCTGTCAGGTTTTGAAATGCGGTTAAAGTTCTTGGTGTAGTGTCAGTTACGGTCATGGCGATCGCTCCTAGAATATTTCAATTAATTTTGTTTGGGGTTTGGTATTAATCTATTGCAACTGTTCTTCCCAAGCTTTTAGCTGTTGTCTGAGTTCGGTTAATTGACGAAAGATATCGTAGGTTTTGGTTGCTTCCTCGATTAGTTTTTCGTAATCTGTAGGTAAACCTTCGGCAAGGTCATGCAGATCCATTTTCATTTGACCTGCTTTGCTGTTGAGCCGTCTAACTGTTTTCTTCAACTCGGCAACAGCTTCGGGGGTTGGAGGTGTTGTTGTCTGAAGCATTTTTGTTACTGATTATTAACTAACTGATAACTGATAACTGATGACTGATTTAGCCATCGGCTGCATCAGGAAACTTCTCAACAGTTTTAATACCTGACTCGACTAATCTTTCACCTTGAGCAGCCAATTTTTTAAGTGAAGGATAGCCAAAGCGTTGAGCATCCCGTAAAGTACGAGATAATACTACCAAGCGTCCTGTCCAGACGATCGCCCAACCAAAGCCTTCATGAGAGAGATCGGTTACAACCTGACAGAGTTTCCCTGTTTGTTTTTCGATACAAACTGCGATCGCGCGATAGAAACAGAGAATTCTCAACTGAGTAGCGGGATCGACATCCCCTTCAACAGAAATTTTGCTTTTCTTTTCTTTGCTAACGACAAAATTAGCTATGACTAATTCATCTTTCCAAGTGCGATAAACGCCATAATGATCTTGAGCGCGTACCTGCAAAACTAATTCTTTGAGAAAGGTACTCTCTTCAACAATGCTGGTAGTAGTTTCGGTGGTAGTAGTTTCGGTGGTAGTAGTTTTAGTAGTCATGATTGTTAATAGTTGGTAGTTAGTAGTTGGTAGTTAGTAGTTGGTAGTTAGTAGTTGGTAGTTATTTATCACTTATTACTTATTACTTACTACTTATTACTTGTTATTTATTCCTCTTCATCATCAAAATCGAAGCTGGTGGTATTTTTGCCCAAGGCTTTACGCAACCAGGCGGGAGGATTGTCTAATGTTTTTACCAAAATGTTGAGGACATCAGTAATTTCGTCGTCTTTATTTACGGCTTTGAGTGGAGTAATTTTGTTTTTTAGTAACCGAGATGCAGCACTGCCTCCGATCGCAGAAACGTAAACGATCGTACAGTCGGCAACTGCATTGATTTTGGGAACTAATTTATCTTCATTGCCATCTTCTTTGAGGTCACCGCCAAATTCAACAGTATTGAGGAAGTTGTAACCTTCAGAAGAAACATCATAAATATCAACTTTTTTTGCCCAACCAAAGTGAGCATTAATATGAACGTTATCTTGGGTAGCAAAGGCAACTTTCATAGTGTAAAATCTCCTAATTATTAGTCATTACACAAAAGATAAATAACAAATTATGAAAGAAAACTAACAAACAAAATCTAGATATAGACTAGCTTTTATAACAGCATTCCTAATATTAGTTTCAGCCGATTCAATTAGCTCTTGTAAAGATGAAAAACTCAATTTTATATGCCCCCAGATTAGGGAGTATAAAACTAAAACTCCACCACAAAAAACAACTGCAGAATTACATTCTTGGTCTTTTAAATGAACAAAAGTTTCTGTTGAGTGACCAGTTGTTTTCTCTATAATTGACCCAATAGCTTGATAAAAAGCAGAGCTGAGCAGCTTTTCTAGAGACTCAAAATCGATATTTTGGTAAGATTTTTTGGCTTTATTTGGAGAAATAATTAGTTGATTAACTAGTAATTGATCTGACCATTCACAGTATTTATTAAAAGTATCTGCTAGACGAATTTGTTTAATTAATTCTTCTAAAAAAGGATGCTTTATCTCACTGAGATCTGGTGGATTTTCTACTGCTAAAACTTGACTCATTTTCTTTCTCTCTTACCTAACTAATGACTAATGACTAAGAATTAATGTCCCAATTCAATAAAAATATTACCTAGATCGAATAAAAACTGCATCGAACCTTTATATCCGACTAGACAACGAGAACCATTGCCTAGGCGATCGTAGATAGGATAACCCATACGATATAGGGGAATGTGGAGCTTATCGGCGAGGTGTTTTCCTTGGGAATTAGTAATAATTAAATCCGAACCAGTCGCTAAATCTTCTAAGTCCTCTAAATCACCAATTGTCACCTTGTCAAATGGCAATTCCTTAAGTATTGGTGACTTAGCAGTAGTAATAGCAGCTTGAATTTCTGCCCCCATTTCCGTTAGTAACCAACTGGTTTGATAGAGTAAATCTGGCTCCAGTGCTAGGGAAACTTTTTTTCCACCAAGATAAAAATGAGTATCGAGGATCGCATCTTGTAACTGGCGACGCTGACGTTGATACTTTTCTGGTATTTGGGGGTTAAATTGCCAATCATTAGTCCCATTTTTATAGCTAGTAATTTGTGCCAGCAGCCATAAAAACTTATCTACTGCACCTAAACCTGTTAAGCGGGGCAATATTTGATAATTAGTGCCAAACTTTTGTTTTAAAGTTTCCGCAGCAGGACGCATACTTTCGCCTATGGCAATGGTAAAAAGCGATCGCTCTAATTGTTGAAGCTGTTCTAGGGAAGTACCGCCAGGGGTTTTGCTGTTGTAATCATCATCCAAATGTCCGTCTACCGAACCAGATAAATCGGGAATTACTAGGGGTTTTAAACCAAATGCCTCAACTATCTCTTTAATTTCCTCTACATCCCCAGGCGCAAGCATCGAACCCGCTAAAATCGTTACCTGCTGTAGAGATGTTCCATGGAATGTCTCTACGGGTGTGCCATAATCAGTAGCGACAATTGAATTAACCGCAGCAGCAAAACCATCTTGCAATGCACCTTTATAATCGGGAGTAGAAACAAAGATAATTGGCAAATAATCCAGTTCGGGATGACGCTGACGAATTGATTTGAGGATGCCATCCATATCATCCCCCCGCGTTTCCGTTAAACCCGTAGTTAACAAACCAATCAAATCGGGTTTAGCACTCTCTACCAAGGTCAAAATCGCCTGTTCGATATTTTCTTCGCCTCCTAAAATCGTTGTCACCTCGGTCATCGCAGTAGTTGCCAGGGGAATCGCTTCGCGAAAATGCCTTACCAACAACACCTTGGCAAAAGCCGTACAACCTTGAGAACCATGAAATAAAGGAACAATTCCTTTCAATCCCAAGAAAGCTAAGGCTGCACCCAAAGGTGGACTTTGCTTGAGGGGATTGACAGCTACAGATTTTTTGTTGCGAGTAATAGTAGTCATGGCTTGAGGAAGGATGAAGAATAAAGGATGAGGGATTTGGTATAAAGTAAAAAGTAATAAGTTTTTTGATTCGTCAGTAATCAACAATTAACTACGAACTACGAACTACTAACTACGAACTCTTTCCCAAGGTGCTGGTTGACGAACCTGTTGCCATATAGGACTGTGGAGAGCGCGATCGAATTCTTTTGCCATTTCAATTAGTCCCACATATCCTGCATAGGGATTGTGGCGTTCTTGGTTAATGTCGAGGAAGGGAATTCTGGCTTTGAGAGCAGTATATTGGTTACGTCCTCCAGCTACTAGCATATCCGCTTTAGTCTTGGCAATGACTTTTAATAGCTCCTTGGCGTTACCTTTAGCAAGTGCTATTCCGTCTTTACCCAATAACTTTTTGATTTTGGCTTTATCTTCTTCGGTACTCTTTTTAGTGCTGGTGGCAACTACTTTCATACCTAAGTCGTGGGCAGCCGACATCACCGACCAACTTTTTACTCCTCCTGTGTATAGCACCATCTTTTTATCTTTGAGTCGGTTACGATAAGGAGCAAGAGCTTCATCAAGTTTGACAGTTTCTTCGGCAATTACTGTTTCTACCCGTTGCTGTAAAGCTTCATCACCTATTTTTTGGGCGATATTTCGCAAACAACGGTTCATATCTTCAACGCCATAAAAAGACTCTTCGATATAGGGAATACCGTAACGTTCCTCCATTTTGCGCCCCATGTTAATTAGAGCTTTGGAGCAGATCATCACATTGAGTTTGGCACGATGGGCATAGCGAATCTCTTCAAAGGTAGCATCTCCTGTAATTTTAGAAAGTACACGAATACCAACTTTTTCAAACAGAGGCAATACACCCCACAGCTCGCCTGCAATGTTGTATTCCCCAATTAAATTAATATCGTAGGGGGTAGTATATTCAGGTTCGGCAGTACCGACGACGTAATCTAATAAAGACTCTCCAGCTAACCTATTACCCAAATTCTTGCTGCCCACAAAACCAGGAGAATTAACGGGAATTATCGGAGTCTCAAACTTTTGAGTGGCTGCTTCGCAGACTGCATCCAAGTCATCGCCAATTAGAGCCGTAACGCAGGTAGAATAGACAAAGATCGCAGGAGGGTGATAGCGTTTAATTACTTGAGCGATCGCTTTATAGAGTCTTTTCTCACCGCCAAAAATAATGTCATTTTCGCTAATATCTGTCGTAAAACCCATTTTGTAAGTAGTCGCACCAGAAGACAAACTACCGCGACTGCCCCAAGAATTGCCCGCACAGGCAATTGGCCCGTGAACCAAATGTGCAGCATCGGTGATGGGGACAAGGGCAATTGAAGCTCCATCAAAAGCACAACCACCTTGGGCTGCCCCTGGTTTGGCTTGTTGAGTACAAGCTTTATTTTTCCCTTGTTGTCCTTTTTTGTGATTGTGTTCGCAACCTGGTTCATCAAGGAGATCGGCGATTTTACCTTTGGTGAGTTTCATGGTTGTTTGTCCTTTGTTGTTTGTCCTTTGTTGTTTGTTAACTAATCGCCAATGACCAATGACTAATCATTAATGACAAATAATTAACAGATATACTGCGTAATATTTTCTCCACAATCTCCTTCTAGATAGCTGAGGGCGCGGAGACGTAAACTGACAACTTCGTTATATAAAGGGTTTATTTTACAAAGAGCAGGAATGTGAAAGGTTTTTCCAAAAATAGTCACATCTCGCTCAAAGGGGCAGGTGCAGGGAATTAAATTACAAAGAAAATGGGCGAATTTGTCGTTGGTAACTTCGATGTTATTTACCCAGCGACGTAGGGGATAGAAAAGATCGAAATGGAATTTTTTAGTAGTAATAGGAGAGTTATAAGGGTTCTGGGTTTGGGTAGACATAATTACCTCAGTTTTCTGTAACCTTTTCTAGTTCTTTCCCCAGACAACCGACGACGCTATTCGTTTCCAAAAAATGAACGGAATAGATATAAGCAGTTTGCAAATACGTACCGATGGAAATGATGTATCCTTCGTCTCCTTTATTAGCTAAAGTTTCACCAACTCGTTTGCCTGGGAATGTGCCATCATTGCGGATCTTTTTACGGACTCTTACTTTAGAATCAAGATCGAAATCTGGTTCGCGATCGAGTTCTACATCACCTAGTTTCATGATTTTTCTCTAAAGCTATTAGCTGTTAGCTATTAGCTATTAGCCATTAGCCAACAGCTATTTGTTGTCAACGAATCAAGTCGAAAGAAATATCTGTTTTCGCGGGAATAATAGTCTGGCGATCGAGTTCGTCTAGGATAGTGTTAATAATCCAGTTATGGAGGTTGAGCGCACCTTTATAACCTAATGTTTCATAGCGGTGCATATGATGGCGATCGAATATGGGATAGCCGATGCGTACTATGGGAGTTTTGGTATCACGCCAGAGGTATTTACCATAGGAGTTGCCAATTAAGAGATCAACTGGTTCAGTAAACATTAAACTCCGTAAGTGCCACAAGTCTTTCTTACCCCAGATGGTTGAATTTTTACCGTAGGGACTAGCATCCAATACAGCTTGCAGTTCTGCTTCAAAGTCGGCATTGCTGTTGGTGACGAGGATATGAACTGGTTCTGCGCCTAATTCTAGTAGGAAGTTAACTAAACCAAATACATGATCGGGATCGCCATAGAGAGCAACGCGCTTACCGTGAATCCAAGCCTGAGAATCAGTCATGGCATCCACTGCACGACCCCTTTCTTCCACTAATTCTTGGGGAACTGGCTTGCCAGAGATTTCTGATAGCTTAGTTAGGAACTCATCAGTACCTTTGATACCAAAGGGACGGAAATTATAGGTTGATTGACCCCATTCTTTTTCGATCCAGTCCTGAGTCTTAGGAGTGGTATATTTTTGGAAGAAGAATGTACCTTCGGCATTAATCGAATCAGCAGCATCCTCTAATTTGGTTAAACCATTATACATTTTGAATTCACCAGTGTTGGGAGAATCAAATGAATCCGCATTATCGGAAAGAACTGTGTAGTCGATATCGAATAATTGGAGAATGCGTTTTAGTTCGCGAATATTACCAATATAGGGATCGAAGCCCAAATTGAAGTTGTACTTACCGTTGGTAGTTTCTTGCTTTTTATCTTTAGTTAAGCAACTCAAAATACCTTTGAGCATATTGTCGTAACCAGTGATATGAGAGCCGACAAAGCTAGGGGTATGAGCATAGGGAACGGGGAAATCTTGAGGGATTGAGCCTCTGTCTTTCGAGGTTTGGATAAATGCACCCAAGTCATCACCAATTACCTCAGCCATACAGGTAGTACAGAGGGCAATCATTTTGGGATTATATAGTTGATAGGAGTTTGCCAACCCATCTACCATGTTGTTGAGTCCGCCAAATACTGCTGCATCCTCAGTCATAGAGGAAGAAACCGCTTGGAATGGCTCTTTAAAATTACGAGTTAAGTGAGTACGGAAGTAAGCTACGCAACCTTGTGAACCGTGGGAATAAGGTAATGTTCCTTCAAAACCTGCTGCTACAAACAGAGAACCCAAAGGTTGACAGGCTTTTGCAGGGTTAACAGTTAATGCCTCACGATCAAAGTTTTTCTCGCGATAATCCCAAGTTTTTGTCCATTCAGCGATGCGGGCTACTTCTTCCTTGCTGTGGGCGCCTTCAAACTGACGCTTAAATTCAAATGTTTCCTGATAGGGGTCGGTTTGAAATAAATCGAAGTGGTCTTGAATTTTTCCTGGCTCTGAAACTACAGGAGGTGTTAAATTTTCGGGAGGGGTTGGATTGTTTACAGTGTTCTCAGTCATGACGCTCTACCTCTGAAGGGAATATTATTAGTTGGTTATGGGTCATTAGCCATTGGTTATCAAGCAAACAAAGGACAAAGAACGAATAACCAATGACTATTTATCTAGAGAAATTAATTTGCTTGCCAAGGATTTTTGATTAAACTCCAGGTTGGGTTGTTGATTGCCAAATCCATGTCGCGAGCAAAGACAGCAAAGCCGTGATAGCCGTGATAGGGTCCCGAATAATCCCAGGAGTGCATCTGACGGAAGGGCAGAGCCATTTTCTGGAAGACATATTTTTCTTTAATTCCTGCTGCAATCAAGTCAGGGTTTAGCTGTTTGGCAAATTCTTCAAATTCATGACCACTAACATCGTCATAAATGATTGTGCCGTCTTTAACATAGTCTGCGGTGCGTTTGTAGTCATCACCATGACCAAATTCATAACCAGTACCGATCACTTTCATGCCTAAGTCTTCAAAGGCAGGAATTACGTGACGGGGACGCAATCCACCAACCATCATCATTACAGTTTTGCCTTCTAGACGGGGACGATACTGTTCGATAATTGCATCCATATCTTTTTGATACTGAGCAATTACTTTTTCCGCATTTTCCTGAATGGTTTCGTCAAACTGAGCAGCAATCTTACGTAGAGACTTGGCAATTTGAGAAGGACCAAAGAAATTATATTCTAACCAGCCAATGCCATATTTTTCTTCCATGTGACGGCAGATGTAGTTCATCGACCGATAACAGTGGATCAGGTTGAGCTTGGCTAGGGGAGTCATTACAGTTTCGTTAAATGTACCATCCCCAGAGAATTGACTGATTACTCTCAAACCGATCGCTTCAAGTAGCATCCGACTGGGCCAAGCGTCACCACCGATGTTGTAGTCTCCAATAATATTGACATCGTAAGGGCTGGGTTCAAATCCTTCAGGCAGCTTGCGATATTCATCGGCTTTAGGTAGTACCCAGTCACGGACTGTATCGTTAGCAATGTGGTGTCCTAAAGATTGGGAAACCCCTCTAAATCCTTCGCAACGTACTGGAACTACTGGTTTTTCAGTTTCTTTGGCTTTTTTTCTAGCAACAGCTTCAATATCATCCCCAATCAAACCGATGGGACATTCTGATTCAATAGTAGTTCCTTGACTTAGAGGGAATAGAATTTCTAATTCGTCGATTAATTTGGCTAGTTTTTTGTCACCACCAAAAACAATGTCTCTTTCTTGGAAATCGGAAGTAAACTGCATGGTACCAAAGGTGTCCACACCAGTTGTACCAATGTAGTAATTACGACGACCAGACCAGGAATAGTAACCGCAACCTACAGGGCCGTGGGAGATATGAATCATATCTTTGACAGGACCCCAAACTACCCCTTTTGCCCCTGCATAGGCACAACCACGAGTAGTCATTACACCAGGAACGGATTTTTTATTGGATTTTACGCCACAATCCGATTTGCCTTCTTCGTATACTCCAAGGTGCTTGGAACGTTTTTTAACCGCCTTATCTGGATAGGCTTCTAGTACCTCTTTAATTAGTTCTTTGTTCTGTTCGACAGTTGACATGGTATTCTCCCCTTGTTCGGTTAGCAGGTTTTCCAGGGCATGACAATGCCATGCCCCTAAAGAATTAGACTTTTGCAGCAGCTTTGTCTGCTTCGATCGCTTTTTGGTATTCGGCATCAGAATCCATAAATCCGTACTCTACTAATAATTCTTCGAGTTCGTCCATGGAGATGGGAGTAGGAATGACCAAATTTTTGTTGTGTTCGATCTTGCGGGCTAAAGCACGGTATTCTTGAGCTTGAGGATGCTCGGGTTCATACTCAATCACAGTCATACGACGTAATTCTGCTCTTTGAACCACGTTGTCGCGAGGAATGAAGTGAATCATCTGAGTTCCTAGTTTGTCTGCTAGAGCTTCGATTAATTCAACTTCACGGTCAACTTTACGGCTGTTACAGATTAAACCGCCCAAACGTACACCACCAGACTGGGCATATTTGAGAATACCGCGAGCGATGTTGTTAGCTGCGTACATTGCCATCATCTCACCAGAAGTAACAATGTAGATTTCTTGGGCTTTACCTTCACGGATAGGCATTGCGAAACCACCGCAAACAACGTCACCCAGTACGTCGTAGGAAACTAAATCTAGATCTTCGTAAGCACCTTCTTCTTCAAGGAAGTTAATGGCTGTGATAATACCACGACCTGCACAACCAACACCAGGTTCCGGACCACCAGACTCAACGCAACGCACGTTGTTATAGCCAGTGAGTAGTACTTCTTCTAGTTCGAGGTCTTCTACTGAACCTCTCTCGGCTGCTAAGGAAAGAATAGTAGTTTGAGCTTTAGTGTGCAGCATCAAGCGTGTGGAATCTGCTTTGGGGTCACAACCTACGATCATGACTCTTTGAGTTTCTGAAAGAGCAGCGATGGTATTTTGAGAAGTAGTGGATTTACCGATACCGCCTTTACCGTAAAATGCAATCTGTCTCATGGTGATTTCTCGTTAAATTTTTAGAGGTCAGTGGAAATAGAAAAGAAAAGAATTTCAGATGCCACAAAGCAAGAATGTGTAGAGTCTAGTAATAAATATGTAATGTGGGGAATTTCGTCCCTACGAACCCTCAAGTCTTGTGGGCTGCGGTCATCTGAAAATGCAGAGTGTAAAATGATGATGATTTAAAGGAACGGGATTGTCGATCGCAACCATGTAAAGATCATTGGTAGTTGATTAGTTATAGTGGGAAATTTCTTGCCCTGGGAACTATGCAAACTATTAATCTTTAAGGTGTAACAATCTTTAATCCTTGTGGGAACAGCGCTTTGGGGGCGATCGCTCTCCGTGATTTGGCGGGTTGGGTATGAACATAGTTTTAGACTGATACAACAGTTAAAGTAGGTAAAATACGCTCTTGTAGAGTAGCTTCAATTGCTAGTTTTAAAGTCTCAGTAGAAGAAGCGCAACCGCTACAAGCACCTTTTAGAATGACTTTCACGATATCTCCTTCTACGTCGAATAGTTCCATATCTCCGCCGTCTTCAGCTAGAATTGGGCGGATTTCTTGGTCTATTACCCGTTGAATTAAGGTAATTTTTTGTAGGTTAGTTAGGGGTTTTAAGGTTTGAGTGGTTTGAGTGGTTTGAGTGGTTGGTGTTGTTGATGTTGTTGATGTGACAGGTGAGTCATTGTTATCCTGCCAAACTTGTGTTGCCACCGCCACGCTTTTCTCTTTCTCTGTGGCAATTTCATCGAGCAGATCGTCGATATCTGGTAAACACGAACTGCATCCGCCACCCGCTTTGACATAGTTAGTAACTTGTTCTGCGGTAGTAAGATCATTCTCGCGAATAATTCTTTTGATTTTTGTATCAGAGACACCAAAACAGCGACATATAAGATTTCCTTCATCTTCTTCATGGGTGTCGAGGGGAATGCCTTTATAGGTATGGATGGCAGCTTCTAAAGCTTCTTGTCCCATTACCGAACAGTGCATTTTTTCTTCAGGTAAGCCACCGAGAGATTCGGCAATTTCTTTGTTAGTCAACTTCATCGCTTCATCGACTTTTCTGCCTTTGAGTAATTCAGTTAAAGCCGAAGATGATGCGATCGCGCTAGCACAACCAAAGGTTTGAAACGTAGCATCTTTAATAGTTTGAGTCGTCTCATCAATTTTGAGATGGAGCTTAAGAGCATCTCCACAGGCAATACTGCCTACTTGTCCTGTGACAATTTCTTCTCCTTCCTGCTTCTCCGTAATCTTGCCTTGATTGCGGGGATTATGGAAGTGTTCCATTACTTTGTCTGTATAGTCCCACATTTTCTTAGTTAGTAGTTAGTAGTTAGTAGTTAGTAGTTAGGTGGTAGGGTGGGCAAAAATAACTTGTCGTAAATTTATGATTAGTAGCTTTAAAAATTTGCCCACCTTACGGTTAGTTATTATTGGTATCCGCGAACGGCTGTTCGCCCTTACAATGTTTTCTATCTAGCAAGTACGGCTTCTTCTTGTTCTTTGAGCCAGTCTGCATCGTCGCTGTTAAAGGGAGAAAGTTCGCGCAGGCGATCGATTACACCAGGAAGAACTTCTAAAACGCGATCGATTTCTTTCTCGGTTGTAAAGCGGGAGAGACTAAAGCGAATTGAACCGTGGAGTACGCTATAAGGAAGACCCAAGGCTCGTAGTACGTGGGAAGGTTCTAGAGAACCAGAAGTACAAGCCGAACCAGAAGAGGCACAGATACCAAATTCATCTAAAGATAGTAATATTGCTTCACCTTCAATATATTTAAAGCCGATGTTAGTAGTATTGGGCAAGCGATTAACTCGATCGCCGTTAATCACTGTATTAGGAATCGTCGAGAGGATGCCTTGTTCGAGCTTATCTCGTAACATTTTTTCCCAACCGATACCTGCCAAATACTGCTGTGCTAATTCGGCTGCTTTACCCAACGCAACTATACCTGCTACATTTTCTGTTCCACCTCTGCGTCCTCGTTCTTGATGTCCACCAATTAGCAGAGGACGGAATCTCACACCTTTACGCACATATAAAGCACCAATTCCTTTGGGAGCATGAATTTTATGACCAGAAAGTGTTAACAAGTCAATGGTGCTATTTTTCATATCTAAGGGGATTTTACCCACAGCTTGTACTGCATCAACATGAAATATTGCGCCATACTCTTTAACCATTTGCCCGATCTGTTCGATGGGGAAAATTACACCAGTTTCGTTGTTGGCATACATGACAGAAACTACTGCCGTATTGCCAGTTAAAGAAGCTTCTAGCTCGTCAAAATCAATCTGTCCTCGATCGTTAACTGAAAGATAAGTAACGGTATAGCCGTCTCTTTCCAGTCTTCTACATAGGTTTAAAATTGCTGGATGCTCGACTTCTGTCGTAATAATATGTTTCTTATTTGGTTGAGCTTTCAGCGCAGCCAGAATAGCTGCGTTGTCTCCTTCAGTGCCACAACTAGTAAAGATAATTTCTGAATCTTCCGCGCCCAATAATGAAGCTACTTGACTTCTAGCTTGACGAACTACCCGACCGACTTGTCCCCCAAAAGTATGCATACTAGAAGGATTGCCGTAATAGATAGTTAAATAAGGTAGCATTGCTGCTAACACATCTTCATCTATTTTGGTTGTGGCGTTGTTATCAAGATAAATAGTGTTTGTCATGATCTTATTTCTGCTTAATTGAGATCTGGACTAATGAGGCTAGGGAAGCAACCACCATCGGTAGTTAAGTTAGTTTGACAAGGAGGTGTATCGTAATAGTCGGTACAATTAGTACAAAGACTGTGAGTTGGAGAGAAGCTACTATGCTGCTTTTTAATTACCTCTTGATAATCTTTAAACCAATAGCGATCGCTTGTTTGACTTTTTTGGGAAGTGTTAATCATGGTTTTTGTCCTCTGTTGTGTATTAAACCAATGACTGACCTGGGAATGATTGACCTGGGGACGTATTTATACGCCCCGTTAAAGTGATTAATGATGTTATCCCCATATGTGACGGGGACAAGTGCCCTTGTGGCTTGCCCTCGAATGGAGGTACTAATGACTAACAAACTGTTCTTCGTAATATTTCAAAGCAATCTTATCGATAGTGTCGTAGCCTTGAACTGGTTCTACTCCAGCTTCTTTGAGCATTCCTTGAGGACAATCCCCAATCTTAGAAGCGAGTACGGCTTTACAATCTTTGATTGCACCAATAATATTGTCTAGGGTTGCTTCTTCGCCGTAACCGCCCTGACAGTAGTGATCTACCTTGCGGTGTCCGACAAATTTGGCTTCTACTCCATCAACTTCAAAGATTTGAAACTCTTTGGCATGACCGAAGTGTTGATTAACTACGCCACCACCTTTTGTCGCTACCGCCACTAAGATTTTTTCACCTCTGGGTTTTTTCTTGGCTGCTCTTTCTGCTTTAGCAGCTTTCATGGCATCTTTAATCTGTTTGATACCTGCATGAACTTCTTGGCGTTTTTCTAGGTCATATTCGGGGGTCATCTCTAAGAATTTCTCTTTGGTAAATTCTTGAGAACGGTCTTCACCCAACAAACCTACTGCATCAGCACGACACTGGCGACAGTGGCGCATCATTTTCATATTGCCCGAACAACTGTCCTGCAAAGCTTTAAGTTCTTTTGGTGTAGGACCTCTTTGTCCTGTTAAACCAAAGTAAGTACCGTGTTCGGGTGCGGAGATTAAGGGCATTATATTGTGGAGAAATGCCCCCTTGGAACGAATCACTTCATCTACTTCTACTAAGTGTTCGTCGTTAATCCCTGGAATCATTACTGAATTAACTTTGCAGAGAATATCGTTCTCTTGTAGTGCCTGGATACCTTCCATCTGACGTTCGTGAAGTATCTGGGCTGCTTCTTCGCCTTTCCAACGTTTGCGATTGTAACGCACCCAAGGATAAATTTTTGCTCCTACTTTGGGGTCAACCATATTAATAGTCATGGTGACATGATCGACATTTAACTCTTTGATCTTATCAACATGGTCGGGAAGCATCAAACCGTTAGTAGACAAGCACAACTTAATATCTGGTGCTTTATCCGCTACTAATTCAAAAGTACGAAAAGTCTGTTTGGGATTAGCTAAAGGATCTCCAGGCCCAGCAATACCCAAAACTGTCATTTGGGGAATTTTGCCAGCAATTACCAATGCTTTGTGCGCTGCTTCTTCGGGGGTAAGAAGTTCGCTAACTACCCCAGGGCGACTTTCGTTGGCACAATCATACTTGCGATTGCAAAAATTACACTGAATATTACAGGCTGGTGCGACTGCTACGTGCATCCGTGCATAGTGATGATGTGCTTCTTCGCTGTAACAGGGATGCTTTTCAATTCTTTCTTGAATTTTGGGATCAACCTGTTGAGGAGTAGTAGAACTACAACCGCAGCCTTTAGAAGACTTTTTTGTCTTAGTTTTAGATTCTGGTGCTAAAGTGGTGCTGGTAGTTGGTGACATTGAATTGAATTCCGCAAATAAAGTATATGGACTGAGACAGAAATTGAAAATATTGGAATATCGAACTCTAAAGTTTTCTTAAAAGTAAATGACAAATTACTGTTTGACGTAAGTAAAATTCAGCTGTTCGATGACGTTATAAAAGTTATATCATTCCGATTTTCGCCAAATCTAAAATTTGCACTCGGTTAGTTTTATTGGATTTCTTAGTCTGTACTCAACCCTTGAAACCTTTTATTGATGAAGAGAATTTTTTTTGCTGGGTAAGGGGTACTGGTATTTTAGCAATAGGAGGCTAGTATTTATTTCTTAAGGTTCTGGTATTTGTCCTACTCAATAATATTCTTGTTTAATGCTAGGTAACAAAGCAGTTTTAGCGGTTTATTTCTTCGATCATCTAGTACACTCAGTACAGCATTACCTTAATTTTTTAGTTTCTAAATTAATTATTAATACTGTTATTAATCTAACAATTAAATTGATTTTTGTATCTATTTTGACTATTTTCAAATAAAGGCGATCGCTTTAAACAGACAGATTACTACTGATGCTGCAAAGTTCTAAGTTTAAATTGGAAAATAGAGCGATTATCTATCAAGCGATCGCACTGAGTAAAAAAGGAACAGCCGATTTTGCCGATTATCTAATTGGTTCAGCTAATCATCATCATGGATGTATAAATACGGTTACTTTCGAGCATAAGTTAAAAACAGCTAAAAGATTTGAGGTTTTAGAGTAAGTAAAGAGCGATCGCTCATTTTACGAATTTTAATTGGCGATCGCTCATAACTCTATCTCGGCTCTGGCAATACAAGAGTAAATACAAGGGTAAATAATTTAATCAACAATGGGTAAAGCCTTTGCTTCAGCAATTCCTTGGGCTGCCAATCGTCCAAGCATAGCTTTCACTCGCTGAGTATCCTCATAAATACGCAGATTAACTACTTTTCCCCACTGCATTTTAATAACATTTACACCTGCATTGGTATAGTGAGAACCATCAACTGGAATAGCAGTTTCAGTCCACTCAACAGCAATGGTCATATTCCAAGGAAATCCGTTAACTGTGACTGCTTCTATTGTGAAGTGCATTTCAGGGACAAGGCGATAGAGTCTCTGAAACCATTGGCGCATTGCTTCGATACTATGTCTTGTACCGCCAAGAGCATGAGAGCCACTGAATTCATGGGTAATAGATGGTGAGATGTCTTTCAAAACTGTCTCATAATCACCCCGATTGAGTGACTCAAACACCCGTTCGACTACTTTGCGAACTACAAAAGCATATATAAACATAATCTGTCTCCTTTGTGCAATTTTGATATCAAGACTTCCACAGATTAGAACGCCAGTTTCAGCAATAGATCGGGACGCTTGAAAAGAATTTTAGCGATCATAAATGTAGTTTTGAGACTGTTATAACTCAATGCCTGCGCCAACTCCTCTGACTTCTGGCGATCTAGCTGATTCCAATTAATACCCCAATTAGGTGGTTGGGGATTGTACTCCATTGCTGCTTGAATTAACCGTGCTTTTTCTACACTAGTTAGTTGTGCAGCTAAATAAAGTGCCATCTCAATCCCAGCCGATACACCTGCTGCAGTTAAAAATTTCCCATCTTCAACCCAGCGAGCTTTTACATACTCTGCACCCCATTTTTCTAAAACTGAAGCTGCTGCCCAGTGGGTTGTGGCTTGCCGATTTTTGAGCAGTCCCGCCCCTGCTAAGACAAGTGAGCCAGAGCAAACAGAAACAACTCGCTCCGCCGTTTCTGCTGCGGTTTGAATATAGTTCATAAGGCGATCGCTGACAATTGCTTCAAAGGGACCAAAATCACCACCTGGAATCAAGAGAATATGAGGGTGTGGTACTTCATCTAAGGTTTTTTCGGGCGTAATACGGAGTTTACTTTCACAGGGAATTGCTTCAATTCTCTCTCCCACCGTTACCACTACATAATCGGGTGTTATACCAAATCCTGTTGTCATACAAAACTAAAGACGATCTCTTAATTGCTCTACTAGATGAGCTAATTGCCTGGTGGCTTACAACACCAGAGATTGATTCTACCGATCCGCGATCGCGGTTTCTAGATTTAGTGCGTTTAGAAGCTCAAATTCAGGATCGGGCTTTCATCGATTTATTGCTTGAGTTCTGGATTCTAGGCAGACACCATCCTAAGATGCGATCGCGCTTCCAAGATGCGATGGTAAAATACCGAGAAAGATTTTGCATTACTGCACAACAAATGATTCGGGAAGATAAAGATAAGTTATCTAAGCTGTCTGAAGTGACAGCAGAGTCTGTTGCTATATTTGCTTCAAGTTTAGTTATTGGCAATGTCCTTCAGGGAATGTTTGACCCCGAAAAATCTAACACTGAAGCTCTTCTTTCTGTGACAAAAATACTTTTTGCCGAATAGAATGAATATCTTACTATAAAGTAAGGAATAGTAGTAAGGAAAAATTATAATGGTTCAAGCTCGTCTGACAGGGAAAGGACAAGTAACCATTCCCAAAAAAATTAGGGATTATCTACATTTAGATACTGGCAGCAAAATAGATTTTGTCATCGATGAAAATGGAGATGTTAAAGTCATACCCTTAAATGTTTCTGCTGAAAGCTTATCAGGGATTTTACACCGAGAAGGAATGCCAACGGCTTCTCTAGAAGATATGGAACGATCAATCGCCGAGGGTGCTAGTGATTGGACTTGATACCAATGTTGTCGTGCGCTATTTAACCAGAGACGACGAAGCACAATGGCAAAAAGCGGTAGAGGTGATCGATCAGTCTGAATCTTGTTTTATTGGTAATGTGGTTTTATGTGAAATTGTCTGGGTTTTGAGGGGAAAGCCTTATCAATATCCCAAACCAGAAATCATACAGACTTTAGAACTGATGTTACAAAGCCCTAAATTTGAATTTGAAAATCGCTCTATTATCTATCAAGCGATCGCTCTTAGTAAAAAAAGAAAAGCTGATTTTGCCGATTATCTTATCGGTTCAGTTAATCATCATCATGGATGTATTCACACCGTTACTTTCGATCGCAAATTAAAAACAGCTAAAAGGTTCAAGGTTTTAAATTGAGTCAAGAGCGATCGCCTTTTTTTAACAGACTATAATTGGCGATCGCACCCTCTTGATTTATTTTCCTATCGAGTTAGATAGCCCCCATTAATCCAAATCGTCTGTCCCGTAATCCATTGAGAACTGGGCAAAGCGAGAAACTCTACTACAGGAACAATATCATCGATTGTACCGAGACGATTTAAAACAGAGAGATTGGAGGCAAATTCGGTTGTCTCAGGAGTTTCCTGACTGTGAAAGAAGGGCGTATCTATAGGGCCAGGGGAAATAGTGTTAACAGTAATGCCTCGTTCGCCTAGTTCCCGCGCTCCCATCCGAGTTACTTCTTCCATAGTCGATTTTGTTCCTGCATAGGCAGAATAATTAGGTGCCATGCCTGCCAAAAGAGAAGTACCAATATTGATAATGCGTCCATTATCTGAGATACGGCGTGCTGCCTCGCGCATACATAAGAAAGTTCCCCGTGTATTAATATTAATCATGCGATCGAGTTCTTCATCGGTGACTTCTGCCATTGGTTTTTTCACAATTGCCCCTGCATTGTTGACCAAAATATCCAACTGTCCGAAGTTTTCTATGGCAGTATCGAACGTCCGCATAACTGTTTCAACTTGACCCAAATCTCCTTGTACTAAAGCAGCACGAGCACCTTGAGCTTCCACTAGGCTGGCGGTCTCCTCTGCCTGGTCTTTTGTTGACTCTCGATGATAATGCACGACTATATCCGCACCATGTTTGGCTAACGCTTCGGCAAAACCACGCCCCAGATTGGCTCTAGCTCCAGTGACAATCGCCACTTTACCAGCTAATTCTCGATCAGAATTAGAAAGAGCAGTTGTTTTGGGTTGAGATTGAGCATTGGCTTGCTGCGCAGCAATTGACCCGACTAAACCTGTTGCTCCAATTGCCCCCAGGAATTTGCGTCTATTTGTACTCATGATTATCTCTTAAGTTTTTTTTAATATTTCTGCTGCCTAAATAATAGGTAATGTTGAAAAACTAGGTAGTATCTTAGCGATACTAAAATGACTAGACCTCAATCCATTGATCTCAAAAAGTTGACAAAATAATAGAATCAGCTTGACGAGTAATTCTGCCCTCGTATTCTAATCTTGCTAAAGCTCGTGATACAGTTCGTGGAGATAAATCTAGTTGGGCAGCAATTTCTCTCCAGGGTTGGTCTAGATTGACGACTATTTCATTATTAGAAAAAGCAGCATTATATTGCAGATATTGAAATAATCGTAAATGAGCCGACCTAATCTGGAGCAATTCTAAGCTGACTTCAAGAGTATGAATTTTTTCAGTCAGTTTATAGTTCAAATCCTCTGCTAGTTCTGGATATTCCTGTAAAGCTTCTGTTAGTAATGGTTGCGGATAAGCGATCGCCTGGGACTCTATTTCTGCTATGGCAGTATAAGAATAGATATTAGAGTTCAAAGCATCTGTACCCAAGCAGTCACCTCTTTTCACAACTTGTAAAACTACCATTCTGCCCTCAATGGTGTAGCGAACCAATTTAACTCGCCCACTAGCAACTATATAGCAATTGCTTGGGCGATCGCTCTGTCTAAAAAGTCTTTGTCCAGCAGCAAAAGAATAGTTTGTGGCTGCATTTTGTAGACGTGATGGCAAACTGTCAATATTTAAAAGATTCATGCTATTGGTTAACAGTATTCATCAGTGCTGACCGATAGCGCGTACCAGCAGCAGCACCTAACGGCATAACTGATTCAATGCGCTCTTTATCTTCACTGCTCAATTCAATCTCAACCGCTTGAGCATTTTCGATAACGCGATCGCGTTTTTTAGTACCAGGTATGGGAATAATCTCTTCTCCTTGAGCTAATAACCAAGCTAGAGCTAGTTGTGCGGGAGTACAGTCTTTTTCTGTCGCTATTTCTTTAATTTTATTAACTAATTCCAAATTACGTTGAAAATTTTCTCCTTGAAAGCGGGGTGAGTGAGCGCGAAAATCATCGGGAGCAAAATCTGCGGGGGTTTTAAATGCACCTGTTAAAAAGCCTCTACCCAAAGGCGAATAAGCAACTAAACTAATACCGAGTTCCCGACAGACAGGTAAGACATCGGTTTCAGGGGTTCTTGTCCACAAACTATATTCCGTTTGCAGCATGGAAATGGGATGTACTGCATGAGCGCGACGCAAGGTTTCTACACCTGCTTCTGATAGTCCCACATAACGAATTTTGCCTTCTTTTACTAGTTCTCCTAGCGTTCCTACTGTATCTTCTATCGGTACATTAGGATCGACTCTAGCAGGGTAGTACATATCGATGTAGTCAACACCCAGTCTTTGCAAGCTATAAGCTAAGAAGTTCCGCACGGCGACAGGACGATTATCAAAACCCAGAAAACCCCCATCCCAGTTGCGTAAACCACCAAATTTAACGGAAATAAAGACGTTTTCTCTAGGAACACTTTTAATCGCTTCACGGATTAATTCCTCGTTGTGTCCCACACCATAAAAGTCAGCTGTATCGATAAAATTAATTCCCAGAGCGATCGCCTGTTGAATTGTCGCTATACTTTCGGTATCGTTGGCTTTACGTCCGCTATAGAAATCTGACATTCCCATGCAGCCTAAACCGATAGCAGATACTCGTGTGTTTGTATTGCCTAGTTGACGATATTTCATGATTTATAATCCCTAGTGAATTGTTTTTAAATTAGTTTTGTTAATGTTGGTTTTAATTTAGCGATAAACCACTAGGGAAGTACATGGATATTTTCTAGTCAGAGCGATCGATTTCTTAGAAACTGTAAGTTGATTAGCTTATCTCTGGTAAGGGTATGTAAAGCTCTGCGTGATTTTTCGAGGGATTTGGCAAGTTATAGAAACGACCATTTTCTGACATTCGTTTGTGAACTATTTGCCAATCTGGTAATGCTAGTTCTTCTTGTTCCCAGTGAACCACAGAAGCTTCATTACACATTAGGGATAGCCAAGGCATAGCCTGCCGATGAGCACCTGCATTCTTATAACGGTTCATGCACGATTCGTTTTGCCAAGCCGTGACACTCCAAAAGACTGACCAATTTGCTTCTCTTAAGAATTTGCTGTCTAAAATACCATCTGCACTCTCAAGCTGCTTGGAACTCCAGTGTGAATGCCAACCAACCAGAATCAGATAGAGAGGAGATCGAAGGCGAAAACGAGTTCCTGAAATAAAAATCATGACTTGTTCCTCAACGTTGATTTTTTACATATTCTGTCGAAAAGAAGAAGGACTTGTTCCTGTATGCTTTTTAAAAAAGCGGGAAAAATGACCAGGTTCTTGAAAACCTAATTGATATGCAACCTCTTGTACAGAAGCAGGCGATCGCGTCTACAGACTATAATTTCATTGTTGTTACTTTTAATTTATTAATAAAGAACCAGCTAAGTACGCGAACATTTTCTAGACGAAGCGATCGCTTTCTTAGAGCTCTTTTTCAGAAAAGCCTGTCTATTTATATTTTTCTCCAAAACCTACTAACTCTATAGTTCATTATGTTTTCGATAAGCCTGGGGGGTTGTGCCAACCAAGCGACGAAACTGCGTTGAGAAATGAGCATGACTGCTAAAACCACTTTGATATGCCACATCAACGATCGATAACTCTGTATTTACGAGTAGTTGCTTGGCTTTGTTAGTGCGATGATGCATAAGGTATTCACGGGGAGTCTGACCTGTTGCATTCTTGAACATACGTGTGAAGTGGACGCTGCTATAGCCTGTTAGATTGGCTAAATCGGCGATCGCGATTTTGGTTGTATCATGTGCTTCGATATACTCTTGCACTTTTACTAGAAGATGTGTGGGTAATTTGCCCACCTTGGGTATTTGAATTTTTGATACTGCATAGCTGTTTACTAGATGCACGGCTAGCACGTTCATCACCGATTCGAGAAACAGTTTGTTGGAAACCCCATGCAACAAGCGATCGGTTCGGACAGTTGCTGCTAACTGACGAATGAGAGGATCGTCTGAGATTTGAAACTCCAAGATTTCCAGGGAACGTCCCTCAGTGGTTTCAGGAATGCTAGTGGCAATAAATTCTGGTGCAAGGTAAAAATTTACTAATTCTCCTGCACGATCCAACGTTAAGCCATGAGGTTGTCCAGTGGGAACTACATAACACTGTCCTACCTGTACCGCTTGATGCTTGTGTCTTGCCGAAGCAGAATGCCAGGAGGTAATTCCTTTTGCTTGATTAAACGGCACTGTAATCTGATGAGTATGATGTTCGTGCGTATTAAACAAGTCTGGTTCTAAGCTGGCGTGGTGTAACCCGCTTTGTCGATCGAGTAAGAGATGATAATGAACTGCCCCTCTTTCTTGGCGGGGCATCGCTGGCTTTCCCGTGCGCGAATCAATCAGCATAAAATCCTCGTAACGCTTTAGTTAATTAACTTCTCGATTCTGAAACAACTCTCTTGGGCTTCATTATAAATTTGAAGATGATAAAAATCCTAAAACCTTGGCAAATAGATGAAAGACTTTAGCTGTATTTTTTTTGATAATCAAGCTATCAATCAATTTACTACAAAAGGTTTTAGAGGTCAGGAAAAATGGGTTTATCTACTCAAAAAATTGCTATTGTCACAGGTGCATCGCGGGGAATCGGTCGCGCGATCGCCAAAAGGCTCTCATTAGACGGATTTGCAGTAGTGGTCAACTATGCCCACAATCGGGAGCAAGCCGAAGCGGTTGTTCGAGAGATTCATGGTGAAGGGGGAGATGCGATGTCTTCGACTAGCTCCGCAATCGCCTTGCAAGGAGATGTTTCTGATGCACATGATGTCGAATCACTGTTCGATTGGGCTGAAAAAACCTATGGCGGTGTGGATGTTTTGATTAATAACGCGGGCATTCAAACTCCAAAACCGATCGACATCGCCGATACAGATGACGAGTTGTACGACAAGATATTTAATATCAATACCCGTGGCACATTTCTCACGCTAAGACAAGCTGCTCGACGCTTACGAGAGGGGGGACATATTGTCAACTTTTCCACCAGTGCTATTGGTCTGGCAATGCCAGGTTACGCTATTTATTCGGGCGCAAAAATTGCGGTGGAAATCTTTACCAACATCATGGCAAAGGAATTACGGGGACGGAATATTACCGTCAATGCGATCGCCCCTGGACCAACGGCAACCGATTTATTCTATCAAGGCAAATCCGCAGAATTAATTGAGAAGTTTGCCCACAAAGCACCGCTAGAGCGTTTAGGGCAACCCGATGATATTGCCAGCGCAGTTGCCTTCTTAGTAAGTCCCGAAGGCAGTTGGGTAAACGGTCAAATCCTCCGAGTCAATGGCGGCATTGTGTAATTTAATTAATTTATAAATAATACAAAATTTAAGAACAATGCAAATGTCTGACAAGCTGAATCGTGCAGGTAGAAACACTAAACCTGTTTATCAAGACGTAAATCTTCTCATCGTGGTTAGTATTACCTTGATGGAACTGATGGGAACAATGAGCATCAATCCCGTCTTACCTGGGATTGCTCGTGAATTTGAACTATCACCACAGCAGATTGGTTGGGTGACTACTGCTTTTGTTGTCCCCATTGCGCTCGGAGCTCCTATATGTGGTGTTCTGGCAGATCGCTTTGGTCGAAAAGCCATTCTAGTTCCGTCACTGTTTCTGTTTGCGATCGCAGGGGTTGCCTGTGCCTTAGCTCCTAATTTTCAAATCCTTTTAGCGTGGCGTTGTCTGCAAGGGGTTGGGGCAGCAAGTTTAGAGGCACTAGCACTGACGCTGATTTGCGATTTGTATACTGGGAAGCAATTGACCGCAGCGATGGGATTTAATGCCAGCGCGATCGGGATGAGTTTGGCAGTGTATCCTTTGCTGGGCGGTGGATTGGCATCAATGGGGTGGCGTAACGCATTTGCTTTGCCACTGCTTAGCTTTCTAGTTGGGATTTGGTTGTGGCGATCGCTGCAACTGCCCGAACAGCAGCACTATTCAGATTTTAATTTCAAGGTTTATTTGAGAAATATTTGGAGCAGTATTCGTCGTGGTCGGGTCATGAGACTTTTATTGATAGTAGTCGCGCTCTTTGTTCTCTTGTTTGGTGCTTATTTGACCTACATTCCCACTGTGGCAGCGTCTCTCGGTGCTTCTGAGATCGCCATTGGTATCTTGTTGGCAAGCATGGCAGTGTTTTTTGCTTTAACTTCATCACAACTGGGATGGTTCGCGCGATCGTTCTCTGAATTGACTCTCATCAAGATTTCCTTCTTGATTTACACGTTGGCATTAGTTATAACACCTGCAATTGAACACATCTGGATGTTATTCATTCCCAGCATCTTGTTTGGAATAGCACATGGAATCGTATTTCCCACAACACAAGCACTATTGGCGGAATTAGCTCCCAGCACTAATCGGGCGGGTTTTATGGCAGTGGTGGCAATTGCAGTACCCCTAGGACAGTCACTCGGTCCAGTATTAGGTGGGTTAGCGTTTAGTGCCTGGGAAATTAGAGGAGTCTTTTACGCAGGTACGCTCTTGGCGATCGTAACTTTAATTTTACTCAACTATTTGATACCTCAATCTTATAATAGTTCAGGAGAAGAGTAAGGGGCTTTATCTTTACCTTCATTACTTTCTGCTGGATAAAAAATAGTTACAGGAATTTTTCTAAATGGGTTATCTTCTTCAAAGGTCAACACCTTTTTTCTACTCTTATCGGTAAAATCTAATTATGTAATTCCCACAAGATATTTACCTACTGGTTTTGTTAGTTCTGTTAAATTTCCCAATAAAATTCCCAGCATAAAAAAATTCTCAGAATTATTAATTTACATATTCTGTCGAAAAGAAGAAGGACTTGTTCCAGTATGCTTTTTGAAAAAGCGGGAAAAATGACCTGGTTCTTTAAAACCTAGTTGATAAGCAACTTCTTGGATAGAAACAGGCGATCGCTATTTATTTAAACGGGTCATGCGATCGCGAAACCGAAGTAAGAAAAGTATCGCTGCGATCGCTACTCCGATAGATTGTACTAACCGTAATAATCTTTATAAAGATACTGGGGCGGAAATATGTTCGTGAACAATGAACCATTCGCCATCGTGTTTTTCCCAAATATCTGTTTGTCTGCCATCGGTTTCAATGGGAGTTCCGTCATTTAATTCGGCTGAAAGATGCCAGGTGAAAGTCGTCCAGGCTAAATTATCTCGGCGTGTGAGATTAAGATCGTCATTAGCAGAGAGGATAAATTTGGGCATCTTATTGAACAAGTTAGTTTGAATACCTTGTTTATATTCATCCCAACCTTGATACTGCATTGGTAAAGCATCGTAGAAAACTAAATCTGCATCTTTGATATAGAATTTACTTAAAGCATCGGGATTATGACTATTCCAAGCGGCATGAGTGCGATCGATTAGCTGTTTAAATTCCTGTTTTTCTCGGTTGTTAGATATTGGCTTGGCGATCGGCTTTGCTGGTGCGCGGAGCGCAATCGCATCTTGAGTAAAAAATGAATTAAATCCCAGGAAGAAAAAAAGTAAAGCGATGCCTACTAGCAGGCGTGGAATAAGCTGCTTGCGAAGCAGCATTAGTTGCGGACACACGAATGTCTTTACTGCCCACTCTAACTTCGTAATCGCCAAATATGTTTTAAAAGTTTTAGCAAATGACATAAAATTTATCTCCAACAAACATTTGAACCATTTATAATCTCTAACAAGAAGGTTGTTAGTTAGCCCTCTTCTGTAGACTGACAATGATTGATATTGGACTTACTCACATCGCTCTTCCTGTCTCGAATATCGAACGGAGTATTGAATTCTATTCCACCTATGCGGATATGCAAGTCATCCATCGCCGTATTGATTCGGAAACAGGTGTTGCTGTAGTTTGGCTTACCGATAATACTCGACCTTTTGCAATTGTTTTAATTCAAACTAATCCAGTAAATCCCATTCTTTCTCCATTAGCTCATCTGGGTGTTGGTTGCTCCAGTCGGCAACAGATGGATACTCTCTGTGACAAGGCTCGCTCTGAGGGGGTGCTGATTAAAGAACCACAAGACTCTGGATATCCTATAGGTTATTGGGCATTTCTGCGCGATCCAGATGGTCATACTCTCGAACTTTCCTATGGACAAGAAATTGGTTTGACAGTAAAAGAAAATCTTGAATCTGAGTAAGTCAATGTTTTTGTTTTTACTTTGTTTTTACTTATTTGTTTCCGTCTGTTGGGATAAACAACACAGAACCAATAGTAAATAGAACGCTGGCAATAATATGAATTGCAACGTGTATTGAAATACCTTCAGTTAGTTCGAGGAATCCGTCAAAGAGAAACATTAATGAACCAATAAGAAATAACCAACTCACTAGAGACTCGCGATCGAGTAAGATTTGGTCTTTAGCGAAACTGCCTTTTTCTGCTTTAGTTGCGATCGCAGTTAGTTTTTCGGGATGAATAGCTGCACTTGTTAAACCAGAAGTATTGTCTCCCCTTGCACTTGCGTCAATATGTAAGATTTTAGCCATATTTTTTAATTAATCTTTGCGTTTGTTAATTATTGGATGTTTAATCGTTACAATTACAGCATAAGTAACTAGAGGTTTTCGAGCTTTCAAAATCTTGCTTGGCTTACACAATCTTGCTGCGAGTTTTTTTTACTCTCAATTTCTCCAACAAGTTGCTAGAGAAACCATTAATTGCGATCTCGATCGCCTGGAATTAAGCACAGAATTTCGCGCTCGCAATCCCCAAATCGAACAACTGGCAATGAATCCTAAGGCTTACCGTCAAAGTTAACCTTGCTATTATGGGTTCATAATGTCCAAGGTTAATTAATTTTCAACAGATAAATTCTCTCGAAACGCAGAAGGACTCATTCCAGTATGTTTTTTAAAAAAGCGGGAAAAATGACCTGGTTCTTTAAATCCTAGTTGATAAGCAACTTCTTATATGGAAAGGCGCGATTGGCGCAGCCACGCCAAGGCGCGATCGCATTATCAAAAGCCATAAAAATTAATAAATATTTAATAAATATTCAATCGATAGAGTAAGTGCAGCGACTATTTTTTTCTCTAAAGTTTCATTTTCTGAAATTCCTTTTCTGAATAAAAAACGTTCTCTTGCTACTGTTTTAGTCTGGAACGTTTCTACTGCTAAAGAAAATTTTCTCTTATTAAATAGATTTCTACAACTCTTAAATAGCGATCGCCGCAATAACTATCTAATGGCAACAACTACCAAGCTGTTTTATAGTCTTCTACGAATTGCTCAAAACTTATGGGTTGACGACCGAGAACTTCTTCAACGTTAGGGGATACTTCATTGAATTTATTAGCTTTGCAATAGCTATGAAGTTGTAAAAGTGCTTTAACCAGAATTTTGGGCATACCCATCTCCAGCATAACTTCCTCTTCTTTTTCTGGGGAAATATCATGATAAATAATTTGGCGACCCAGATGTTTAGAAAAGATTGTAGCTTTTTCTGCTGCACTAAGTGCTTCATTACCCTTCAGTGTATAGGTCTGACCTTTATGTTATTTTCTCTCTTCCTCTTGCTTCAGAAGGTTTTCCTGTAACCATGCTTTGGCATACCAAAAATAATGACGATTCGACTCATACTTGGCTAAGAAGAATTATCTCCGAATTGATTAAAGATGAGTAAAATTACTATCGAGGTGTTTGAATATAAAAATCTAAGCAAAAAAACTTGTAAGGTTATTAATTTACATATGTTGATGTCGAAACGCAGAAGGACTTATTCCTGTATGTTTTTTAAAAAAGCGGGAGAAATGTCCTGGTTCTTTAAATCCTAGTTGATAAGCAACTTCTTGTATAGAAACAGGCGATAAGCCTTCGGCATAGCTTCGCTTACGCGATAAAATAGCTTGAGCTTCAGCGATTACTTTTTCAGCAATCCAATTATTAACCGATTTACCAGTCTTACTTTTGATTACCGTACTCAGATAACTAGGATGTAAATATTGAGCTTCTGCATAGTCTTGAACTTTGTATAGGGTGTCTATGTTACCCGCACTCAAGTCTCGAAAGTGTTTTTCTAAGTTGCGCTTGAAAGTAAGTACGATCTGCGAAGCACTATCAGATTCGTTCAAAGGATCGTAAGTGCACCAAAATTTTTCTTTGATTTTTAGTAGCAACACTACCATCAAGCTACCGATTATTTTAAATTTATAGGCTGAATTGCTTTGGTATTCTGCGATCAGCTGATTTCCTAAATTATCAAATTCTTGAAAGATTTCCTGATTGGGATATTGAGGAGGAGCAACTTCGGCAATGAGAAAGGGAAATTCGTTCAAAATATCTTCTCGCACATATTGTTTGAGAAACGATTCGGCAAAGGTAATTACAAAGCCTTTAGCTAATTCGTGAATTTCAAAGCCTTTAACGTGTCCTGGATTAGTAAAGTAGATAGTACCAGGCTTAGTTTCATAAGAATTGCGATCGATAAAGTATTTTCCTCGTCCACTACTGATGATGATGATGGAATAGTAATTTGCTCGAAACAGTGGGGATTTAATCGGTACATCGCCATGAACTTCTTCTAAACGATGAATAGTAAAATCAACTTCTTGTGGAAGAGTTCCGCCCATAGAAGCATAAAACTCTGCCATTGAATTGTAAATTGCGATTACGGAGTTAGCCAGAGGCATCGCTTCAGACATTGATTCGATTCATAAATAGCTATATATGGTTATTTTTCCGCTCTATAAATTTAAAATAACGAAAATCTTTCATCAATAAAGTCATACTGCATTGGAAAAGCAAATCATTGCGATTGAGTATGCTCAATTGTTTATTAGATAGCGATCGCTTGGAAGATATTTTGTCTCTCCCAGATATCGTCCTCAGTTTAAACCAATTTACGGCGTAACTACTTCCATCAAGATCAATGGGATCGCCTTTTCGCAAAAAACAAATAATAAAAGACAAAAAACAAAAAACTGGAGTAGGTTTGTCAAGCCTCTCCAGAAGTGTCACGAAATTCAATTGTTGTTGCGGAATCCTGTTTCTGTCTCAAATCCGTATCTAAATTAACATTAATATTTAGTTGAGTTTGATATGTGCCTAGGAAAAGTTCAAGAAAACCGTAACAATAGCTACAAAGCTTATGTTGTCTGAGTTCTACCTTAATGATTTTTATTAGCATCTAGAGTAGAGAATTTTTAGCCTTACTACCTCAATCAATCCAGCATTACAACTAGATTGTATTGAATATCATTCTGAGTACTAAATACTAATACCTTTACCAAACAATACTCAGATCTGTCGGGGAATATACTAGTAGCTATCCCCCAAGAAAAACTTATAGATCGCGCAGCACATTGCCCTATCTAAGTTTTCAGTGAATGAGTGCAAATCAATAAATCTAATCAATCTAACCTTTGTCTTTCACCAGAGACAAAATCAGGGCTGTTGGTATAAGCATTATATACAAGTCATTGGTCACTAGTTATTAGTCATTTGTTACTTAACAAAAGACAAACGACGAATGGCAAAGAACAAAAGACTAAGGACAAATAAAAACCATGCAACAGCCACTAACTATCGATAGAAAACGAGAGAGACGCAGTCAGCAGAATAGATTATTAGTAAACATCCCCTGGCTGACAACAATCTGGTCAGATTTCAAGATTATCTTTGAGCGCGATCCAGCAGCAAATAATTGGCTAGAGGTACTCATCTGTTACCCTGGCGTTCATGCTTTAACATTATATCGAGTAGCTAATTGGCTGTGGCATAATCGAGTTCCCCTCTTACCCCGTTTTTTATCTCACTTAGGCAGATTTCTTACTGGCATTGAAATTCATCCTGGTGCAACCATCGGTAAAGGAGTATTTATCGATCATGGCATGGGGGTAGTAATTGGTGAAACTGCCATAGTAGGTGATTACTGTTTAATCTACCAAAATGCCACCTTGGGTGGGACTGGGAAACAGACGGGAAAACGCCATCCGACTTTAGGAGATAATGTAGTAGTCGGTGCAGGCGCGAAAGTTTTAGGAGATATTAATATCGGTAATGATGTGCGCGTTGGCGCGGGGTCAATTGTACTGCGAGATGTACCAGATGATTCAACGGTGGTAGGAGTTCCAGGTCGCATCGTCTCTCGCACTGGTCATGGCTGTCCCCTCGAACACGGCAAACTACCAGATCCAGAAGCTAATGTTATTCGTTCCCTACTCGATCGCATCGAGAGTTTGGAACAAAAGATACAGAATTTATCCACTTATTAACCTCAAAATTATGTATAAATCAACTCCCCCTGATGCCTTTGTCAGTCAGGTAGCAAAAATCCATCCCAGCGAACGCTGGAGTGTTCATCGCCGACTACAAGAATTAGATATTCCCTGTTGGTGTCCCGAAGACGGCGCACTCTGGATCGAAATTGATAGTTGTATTAATGCCATCTTACTCCGCAGTACCATACAGCAATTCGTTAGCACTCGCTCTGAATTAATCGACTGGTTAGAGCGATGTTGGTCAACTGAATTAGATGTCATTAATCATCAGTCAATGGTAATTAGTCGTTAAACAAATAACCACTGTAAGGGCTAACAGCCGTTTGCCCCTAACTATATTATCCCGCTGGACGGGACTCACAAATCTTACAAATAAAGAATCATGACACAAACATTAGTCTTTCAACCTTTCGGTGAAGTAGCCAATAATCCTATTGGTTTGGAAAAAGAAATCGTAGTTCCAGTATGTGAAGGTTTAAATCTTGCCTTAGCAAGCTTCCAGGGTTTATATCTGCAATATCAAAAGCATCATTTTGTAATTGAAGGTGCAGAATTTTATTCAATCCATCAATATTTTCAAGAAAGTTATGATGCTGTTCAAGGTCATGCTCACGATATTGCTGAACGTTTAAATGGTTTGGGAGGTACTCCCGCAGCTAGCTTTAGCAAATTAGCCGAGCTTTGTTGCTTTACTCCTGAAGAGGATGGCATCTTTGACTGTCGCCAAATGCTCGTAAACGACTTGGCTGCCGAACAAAAAATTATTGACTTAATTCGCCGTCAAGCGTCCCAAGCTGAGAGTCTGGGTGATCGCGCTACTCGTTATTTATACGAACAAATTTTGCTATCTACCGAAGAAAGAGCCTTCCACCTCGACCACTTTTTAGCTACTGATAGCCTAACTTTAGGGTTTGTGGGAAACGGCAATAGTTAGTCATTAGTCGTCAGTCCTTAGTCTATTAGTTATTTGTGATCTTGTCAGAGACAAATAACTAATGACTAATAACAAAGAACAAAAGACAAAGGAAAAAATCATGCCACCGATTCAGATTAACGATACAACTTTGCGGGATGGGGAACAAGCAGCAGGAGTCGCTTTTACTGTAGCTGAAAAAGTTATTTTTGCAACCTTAATGGACGCCATTGGGGTACAAGAGCTGGAAGTAGGCATACCTGCAATGGGTAGCAGCGAAGTTGAAGCCATTACCGAGATTAGCAATTTGGGTTTAAAGACCCTACTGACTGGCTGGAATCGGTCAGTACGCTCTGATATCGATGCTTCTCTGGCTTGTGGTTTGCAACGGGTGCATATATCTGTTCCTGTCTCAGAAATTCAGATCGCCGTCAAGTTCCAAGGTAATTGTCAATCAGTGTTTAACCGACTGCGTGATACAATTAGCTATGCTTGCGATCGCGGTTTGTATATTTCTGTTGGTGGTGAAGATTCTTCCCGCGCTGATGAGAGCTTTTTACTGGATGTGGCTTTGGCTGCTCAAGATTACGGTGCATCTCGTTTTCGCTTTTGCGATACAGTAGGTATTCTAGATCCTCTAACTACTTATCAAAAAGTACAACAGTTAGTCAATAAGCTAACTATTCCTGTAGAGATGCATACTCACAATGACTTTGGTATGGCAACAGCTAATGCTTTAGCGGGAATAAGAGCGGGAGCAACCTCTGTTAATACCACTGTCAATGGTTTGGGTGAAAGAGCGGGCAATGCTGCCTTAGAAGAAGTAGTAATGGCACTCAAGCGCATCTATGGAATAAATATCGGGATTGAAACCAGTAGGTTTAAAGAAATATCAGAATTTGTCGTCGATGCCTCTGGTTGTAATGTTCCTCCTTGGAAAGCGATCGTCGGTGATAATGCCTTTGCTCACGAATCTGGCATCCACGGACACGGAGTGCTACAAAACCCTGCTACTTACGAACCATTTTCCCCTGAAGAAGTAGGACGAGAACGCCGTTTAGTAATTGGTAAGCATTCTGGTAAACATTTGGTTACTAACCTTCTGCAACAACATGGTATTTCTCTAACTCAAACCCAAACGCGATCGCTTGTGAATGCAGTACGAGACTTATCGGTTGAGTTGAAACGTAGCCTAACCCCAGATGAGTTATTAAATCTTATACCCAACAACTAACCACTAACCACTAACCACTAACCACTAACCACTAACAAAGCCAATGAAAGTAATGCTCCACAAGAACGACCTGGGACATTTATCCGTATATGTCCCGAAGAAAGATTTAGAAGAAGAAGTAGTTGAGCAAACTGCTACTCCAGAAGGCAAGATTTTAACCTTAGCTAATGGTTGGCAATTATCTTTTAAAGATTTAGGAGAAGACACTAAACTACCTCAAACTTTCAATGCCAAAAAATTGTAATAGTTTGTTATTTGTACTTCTTTCTTTGTCTTGACAACTAACTTGACAACTAATTAAAAGGAGAACACTCATGACTACAATGACTGGTTTAACTCAAGGCGAATCGATTTGGAAACCCCAATTTATTGAAGAAATCAATCAAGATCTTTGCCTTGATTGTGACAGATTTTATGAAGTCGGTGGTCATAATGCCTTGAGGTCGCAACCAATGAATCAAGATAATAACAATATTGAACCTCAAGTAATGACTATTACTAATCCTAAACAATGTATTGATTGTCAAGCTTGTACTAGCAGTTATACGGAAAAATATTATACACACTACTCTTTTTCTGTATGAATAAAATTAGCAATGAAACAAAGGAGACAGACAGCAATATTATCAAAGAAAAATTCCAAAATATCTTTAGCTGTCCGATATAAATTTTTCTTTCTTCTACTCCTGACTCTAGCTTTGATGTTCGATACAGTTAGTCGTCAATCAAGTCCAGAATTATTCGATAATCGATCTTTACCTGAAGTACCAGCAGCAAGATAACTTAAAAAACTTCGTTTAACTTTGGGGGTCTGGAGTAGTAGCAATAACTAGCAATTAACTCTAGAAAAAACAATGAAAAATTCAGAACGTATCCGAGAAGAAATTATCACTATTTTAGTCTTCGTACTAACTCTTGCTTTTACCTCCAGCAATTTCGCTCCAGAGTCATTTGAAGATAAATCTTTAGCTGAAAGATGGCAACTTACACAAGCAATCAATCAATCAATAGTCTTGTAAATGACTAATAGATATTGCTGAAAAGTAATGATCAGCATTACAGAATAATTAGCCAATAATCTACATCTTAAGACAATAACAATACTTACAATTAATAGGAGTTACAGTCATGACTAAAATTGGTATTTTTTATGGCAGTACTGCCGGTGTAACTGAAGAAATTGCCGAAAAACTAGTTGAATACTTCGATGAAGGAGTATGCGATCTCTACAACATGGAGGAAGATTTTGACGATTTTGACGATATGCTGCAATACGATTACTTGCTTCTTGGTTCTTCTACTTGGGGTTCTGGCGAAGTACAAAATGATTGGCGCGATCCTTTAGTAGATATGGAAGATGAAAAGCCCGACTTTACAGGCAAAACAATTGCTTTTTTCGGTGCTGGAGACTGTGGCACTCATGGCGAAAATTTTGTCAGTGCTTTGGGTATTTTGTACGACTCTTTTAAAGCAGCGGGTGCAACCATAGTCGGAGATGTTCCTACAGAAGGTTATACCTTTAATTATTCTTTTGCCGTTCGTGACGGTAAGTTTGTCGGATTACCAATTGATGAGATTAATGAAAGCGAAAAGACTGAAGAGCGTATCGAAAATTGGATTCAAACTCTACGTCCTATCTTCGCTGAGTAATCAAAATTGAATCATGCAAACTATTCAAGAACAGTTTTCCTGGTGTGATGTCGAACCAGAAGTAAAACAATTAATGCTTTTAGCTAGCGAAAATTGGGAATATACAGGTTTAGCTGAAAAATACATCAGGGAAGCTTTGTTTAAAGCGGGAAATAATCTCGATGTTTTAGTGGGAGCATATCGTTTCTTTTTCTACAAACACAAACCCGCAGCAGCCTTATCAATTGCCCAAAAAGTTTTAGAGGCGATCGCCAAAACTGAAAACTTACCTAGCCAGCGATCGCAACTTAAAACCATTCTTCTAGCTCGCAAACAAGAACCCAAGATCAGACTTTACCTCAATGCCTATGCAGCAACGGGTTTAATTCTCGCTCAACTTGGCAGAGTGGAAGAAGCTAAAGAGATCAGCCAAGCAGTTAAAGAAGTTGATGGCAGCCGAGAGTTTTGCGCCACTACCGTCTTTGAAGTCATTACAAAACCCCTCGATGAGGACGAATACGAATAATTAACAACAAAGGACAAATAATACAATGACATCAACTACTGATAACCAACGTCAACAAGAATATTTCCAACTAATCGATCGCTTACTCCGTTGTCCTAATGGCAAAGAACCAGAAGTTTTAGATGCCAGTGCTGACTTAATTGATGAAAATTTGATCCGAACTATCATGCAAGTAGCAACAATTATGGCACACGAAAACAACCAAGAAGGGTCTAAATTTCTAATCTTTATCGCTCGTCAACTGGCCAAACAACTAGGTTTGTATCCAGAATTATCAACCGAAACATCTGAGCAACGTTAGACAAGGAGTTCGGAGTTCAGGGTTCGGAGTATGCCCTACGGGCACGCT
>JAAUYG010109783.1_pt1 | contig 47608 bp, 57 predicted proteins | sample 7278091 | NCBI WGS metagenome assembly JAAUYG01 (sample SAMN14350201, study PRJNA611818) | marine sediment metagenome | isolation source: surface marine sediment (0.6m) | place: French Polynesia: Moorea | collected 2018-08 | reverse complement strand
GTTTGAAAAGATGAAACCCGAATTCGTCGTGCCCCTGGCGCTTTTCCTGTGCGCCGAAGAGTGTGCGGTGAGCGGCAATATCTACAACGCCGGCATGGGCTATTTCAACCGGGCCGGGATCCTGACCGGCCGGGGCGTCCGGCCGAGCAAGGGCGACCGGCCGCCGGACCCGGAGGCGATTCAGGCCCACTGGGACCGGATCAACGATCTGGAAGGGGCCGCCGAGATCGCGGATGCCACCGCGGCCTTGATGGCTCTCGCGGCACCGCCGTCCGCCGCCGCAACGGAGCCCCCGGTCGCGGACGAGGGGCCGGAGGTGGCCGCCGTGTTCGCGGCCATGCCGGACGCCTTCAACCCCGAAGCGGGCGCCGGGGTCGAGGCGGTCTTCCAGTATGCGATCAGCGGGCCCGGCGGCGGTGACTGGCAGGTGGCGGTGAGGGCGGGCACCTGTACGGTCACGCCCGGGCGGGCAGCCAAGCCCGCCTGCACCCTGATCATTTCGGCGCCGGACTTTCTGGACATGATCGCCGGCCGGCTCGATCCCATGCAGGCCTTCACCGCGGGCAAGCTCAAGATCGAGGGCGACGTGATGGCGTCACAGTTGATCGGCAAACTATTCAAGATTGGCTGACCGGAGAATTGACATGGCGACGGGCATCAGGGACAAGGTGGCAGTGATCGGCATGGGCTGCACCCGGTTCGGGGAGCGCTGGGATATGGGCGCCGAGGAGCTCATGGTGGAGGCTTTCGAGGAGTGTCTGGCCGATGCCGGCATCGAAAAGCAGGACATCGGGGCGGCATGGCTGGGGACCTGCTTCGAAGAGATCAGTGTCGGCAAGAGCGCGCTGCCGCTCGCCATCGGCCTACGCCTGCCCTTCATCCCCGTGACCCGGGTGGAGAACTTCTGTGCCACCGGGACCGAAGCTTTTCGCGGGGCGGTCTACGCGGTGGCCTCCGGGGCCTACGACATCTGCTTGGCCTTGGGGGTCGAGAAGCTCAAGGACACCGGCTACGGTGGGCTGCCCAACTTCACGGGTTCCAATGCCGGCAGCCTCAACTGGCAGTGGTTCCCCAACATGACCGCGCCGGGCTGCTTCGCCCAGCTGGCCTCGGCCTATGCCGCCAAGCACGGGGTTGCCGCCCGGGACCTCAAGCGGGCCATGGCCCACGTTTCCGCCAAAAGCCACGCCAACGGCGTTCTGAACCCCAAGGCCCACCTGCGCAAGGCCGTTACCGCCGAGCAGGTCATGGCGGCCCCCGTCATCGCCCACCCGCTTGGGCTCTACGACTGCTGCGGAGTGAGCGATGGGGCCGCCTGCGCCATCGTGACCACGCCGGAGATGGCCCGGGAGCTGGGCAAAAAGGATATTGTGACCGTCAAGGCTCTCCAGCTGGCGTTGAGCAACGGCTCCGAGATGGGCTATGACGACTGGGACGGGGAGCACTTCGTCACCACCCGCAAGGCCAGCACCCGGGCCTACCGGGAAGCCGGCATCGCCGACCCGCGGGAGGAGATCAGCATGCTGGAGGTCCACGACTGCTTTTCGATCACCGAGCTCGTAACCATGGAGGATCTCCACATCTCGGCCCCGGGCCGGGCGATTCACGACATCATGGACGGGTTTTTCGACCGCGACGGCCAAGTGCCCTGTCAGGTGGACGGGGGGCTCAAATGCTTCGGACACCCCATCGGCGCCTCGGGCCTGCGCATGCTCTACGAGATCTATCTCCAGTTTCACGGCCGGGCCGGCGAGCGGCAGCTGGAAAACCCCCGCTTCGGGCTGACCCACAACCTGGGGGGCTTTCCGCAGATGAATATCTGCTCGATCACCATCCTCGGGCGCCACAGGGATTGAACCCGGCCGGGCGTGCGCGGCATTCGCCCGGTGACATTGCCTCGCTCCCCACGGGAATGGTGCCGGAAGCCGCGTCCGGCGTACGCTCCGGAGCAAACGCGACGCATCATGGAGATTCTGACCTATACCGACGAACACCGGGCCTTCCGGGAACGCCTGCGGGTTTTCCTGGCCAGGGAGATCACGCCCTTTGCCGCCCGGTGGGAAGAAGACCGCCGCGTACCGCGGGAGATCTGGCGCCGGATGGGACGGGCCGGTTTTCTGTGCATGGACCTGCCGCCCGAATACGGCGGCATCGGGGGGGACTTCCTTTACAGCTGCATCCTGACCGAGGAGATGTCGCGCACCGGTATTACCGGCGTGGCCGCCGCCCTGCACAGCGACATCGTGGTGCCCTATATCGCCACGTACGGCAGCGAAGCGCAGCGGTCGCGCTACCTGCCCGGCTGCGCTGCGGGCGACATCGTCACCGCCCTGGCCATGACCGAACCCGATGCCGGCTCCGATTTGGCCGGGATGCGCACCCTGGCCCAGGACGACGGCGACGCGATCGTGTTGAACGGCGCCAAGACCTTCATCTCCAATGGCCTCCTGTCGGATCTGGTGATCGTGGCGGCCCGCGAGGCTGGCAGCGACGACCCCCACCGGGGGCTTTCGCTCTTCCTCGTGGAGGACGGTACCCCCGGCTTCAAGCGCGGGCGGCATCTTGCCAAGATGGGCTGGCACAGCCAGGACACGGCCGAACTTTTCTTCACCAACTGCCGTATTCCTCGGGAAAACCGGCTGGGGATCAAAGGCAACGGCTTCACGATGCTCATGGAGAAGCTCCAGCAGGAGCGTATCGTGGCGGCCATGGGGGCACAGGCCGCGGCCGAGCGCATCCTGGAGTGGACTATGGCTTTCTGTGCCGAACACAAGGAGGGGGGCAAACCGCTTTCCAAATACCAGGCCGTTCAGTTCGCCATCGTGGAGATGACCACCGAAGCCCGGATTGGACGCACCTTCATCGAAAAACTCGTGGCCGACCACATGGAGGGCCGGGAGGTGATCGTGGATACGGCCATGGCCAAGTATTGGACCACCGAGATGGCCAAGCGCCTGGCCGACCGCTGCCTCGATCTGCTGGGCCCCTGCGGCACGCTCGACGCGAATCCGATTGCACGGGCCTTCCGCGACGTTCGCGTGATGTCGATCTTTGCCGGCACGAACGAGATTATGAAGAATATCGCCGCCAAATTCATGGGATTATAAAGGACGGATTCGTAAAACGCCCGATAGCGGCGTATTGCCGAGTTATGGAACAAGCCTTCGCATTTTTAAATATAGATCATCCAGTGGTTGCTTGGGGCGCATATCGCGGAGTTTTGGTATCTGCCAATGCAGAATATCAGCCTCCTAAATGCCCTGTATCAATGATGTTTGCCGGAATAATCCTTCATCAGAACAATGCTCGACTTTTTAACGAACTCGTAATTGAAAAACTTCGGCAACAGCACCATCCTCACTGCATTTCACGATTAACAGGCATGTATTTTTTTGAAAACCCAAGTATAGCAGAGCAAGCTTATAGTTGGGGAGGGCATTTTTCGCCCGAATATCTTGTGGAACTTGAACTATACCGTACATCAGCAATCTCTCGTCATGATTCAAACTGGATAACATATGCCCCTGTAGATTCTGAGGGAAGGATAGGTGGAGTAGAATGGATACCTAAATACTGGGCTGGTGAGAAGTACCCCGGAAGATCACCGGTATGGGAGCTGATTGTTCATGGGCGGGCTGTAATTTGTGGCACAGATTTACGTGAACGTGCCTATCAGAAAATAGTTGAAAAATTCCCTAAAGCTGTTTCGATTTTGGAGGTTTCTAGAATTGCAGCACATGTTGGGTCTGACCTCGGACAATGCATCGCATGGTTAATACTTGAAAGTGACAATTCAATTAGGCTTTCATTTTTAATTGATTTTAGAGATGCGGACAACCCACGTTTGATAGAACGTCTTCAACAATATGAGGGATTGCGAAATTACAAAGACTTGGCGATTGATGGCGATAAATTCTATCTTCCAGACTTCCGGGAGTACTCATGCACCTTCGAATTAAACTCTGTAGCTACAGATCATTTTTTGTTTTCAGTTCATAGAAGCGATTCGAATGTCAATCTGACAAGTAGTTTTTAATATTCCGAATGAGTTTTGTGATGTTACTTTTCTTCCGCGCGGCAGAAAAGTAACCAAAAGAAGGCGCCCGTGCCCCGCTTCTTGCTGCGCGTCGATACGACGGCCGGCGCGCACGGAAACTCGCTGCGCTCAGACCGTCCGCGCGCTTTCTCCGTCCGCCGCACCGATGCTCGGCGCGTGGCAAAGGGGATTAACGGCAGAGCTGCAGAGCGCTTTTCACCCTTCAGGCCAATTAAATCACGCGTTGAAATGTAAGGCAGAAGACGCCGTTTTCCACCCAGAAGTGAGCGTCACGATTCATTCCAAAGGGAGACCACCATGGCTCAACCGATTGCCGAGCGGCGCGACGTCGACTTTGTTCTTTATGAGCAGTTCAAGGCCGAATCGCTGTGCCGGTATGATCACTATCGGGATTTCGATCGCCGCACGTTTGATCTGATCATCGATGAGGCCCGCAACCTGGCCGTCAAGGAGATCCTGCCCACCCTGGCCGCGGGCGATCGCGAGGGCCTGACTTTCGTCGATGGACAGGTCAAGATGCCCGCCTGTTTCCACCGGGCCTATAAGCTCTTCTGCGAGGGGGAGTGGACCGCCCTGACGGCCGAACCCGCGGTGGGCGGCCAGGGCCTGCCCCACCTGGTGGCCCAGGCCGTGGCCGACTACCAGTTGGGCGCCAATAGCGCTTTTGCCCTTTTTGGCTGGAGCGGATTCGGCGCCGGCGAGATGATCGAGATCTTCGGCACGGAGGTCCAGAAAAATCTGTTTCTGGAAAAAATGTATTCCGGGCGGTGGGGTGGGACCATGGTGCTGACCGAGTCCCAGGCCGGGTCGGACGTGGGCGCGTTGACCACCTCCGCCCGCCGGCTCGACGACGGTTCTTACGCCATCACCGGCCACAAGATCTTCATCACCGGCGGCGACCATGACCTGACCGAGAACATCATCCATCCGGTCCTGGCCCGCATCGAAGGGTCGCCCGCCGGCACCCGGGGCATCTCGCTCTTTATCGTGCCCAAGATCTGGGTCGCGCCGGACGGCTCCCTGGGTGCTCCCAACGATGTGGTCTGCACCGGGATCGAGGAGAAGATGGGGATTCACGCCAGCCCCACCTGCAGTCTGGCCTTCGGCAGCCGCGGCCGGTGCCGGGGCCTATTGTTGGGCGAGGCCGGCAAGGGCATGAAAATCATGTTCCACATGATGAACACCGCCCGCCTGCTCGTGGGGGCGATCGGGTTCACGAGCGCTTCGGCCGCCTTCCAGCACGCCCTGGGCTACGCCCGCGAGCGCCACCAGGGGCGCGACCTGGCGCAAACCTTCGAGCCGAACGCCCCCCAGGTGCCCATCATTCGGCATCCGGATGTGCGCCGTATTCTCATGTGGATGAAGGCCCACGTGGCCGGAATGCGCAGCTTCGTCTACTACGGGGCGCTTTTGATGGACCGCATCAAGGGCGCTGCCGATGCGGCCGAGCGCGAGCGCTGCCAGGGGCTTCTGGACCTCCTGACCCCGGTGATCAAGGCCTACTGCTCGGACCGCGGCTTCGAGGTCTGCTCCCAGGCCGTCCAGGTTTTCGGCGGCTACGGCTACATCCGCGAATACCCCGTCGAGCAGCTCCTGCGCGACGTGCGCATTACCTCGATCTACGAAGGCACCAACGGTATCCAGGCCATGGACCTGCTGGGGCGCAAGATGGGTCTCCACAAGGGGCGCGTGTTCATGTTTTTCATCGACGAGGTGAACCGGATCGTTGCGCAGGCCCGCGAAATCGAGGGGCTCGAGACTCTGGCCGCGTCGCTGGCCGAGGCCGTGGACCAACTGGGGGCCAGCGCCCTCGAACTGGGGCAGGCCGCCATGAGTGAACGCTACCGGTCGGCGTTTGCCCAGGCCACGCCCTTTCTTGAGGTCATGGGCGACGTGATCATGGCCTGGATGCTGCTCTGGCGGGCGGTCGCGGCCCAGCCCGGGATCGAAAAGCACCGGGGCCGAACACGGGACGAGGATCGCGTCCGGGCCGGCGCCAGCCGCCAGGCCGCATTTTACACCGGGCAGGTCCACACCGCCCGCTATTTCATCAACACGATCCTCCCGGTGACGGCAGGAAAAATGACGGCCATCCGGCGTCTCGACGATGCGGTGGTCGCCATGCCGGAAACCGGTTTTGGGAGTTGAACACTTTTTTGGCGGCCCCCCCCTGATTCCCGCCGTCCTGCCTGGCGGCCGCTCTCCGCCCGCCCGTCTTGAGGCCGGCTCAAGTAATCCCTCCAACCAGCCGATAAAATTCAGGAAACGTAAGGCGATCGAGCTTTCTCGGATGCCGATATCAAGCCACATAAGGGACGGAATATGCCTTTCCCGTTGAAATCAATCGTATTTGCCGCCGGCACCCTGATCGCCGGTGTGGCCGTTATCGGCGCCTGGCGGTCCGCCGGGCTGTGGGCGTCTGACGGCGGGCGCATAATGGTCCTCGTCCTGGCAGGGGGCCTGGCCTGTGGCGGCATTATGCTTGGCCGTCGTCTGGCCAAGGCTCGAGCGCGCAACGACCTTCTGGTGAACCGGGCCGCCGCCCTGGCACGGACCGTCGACCGGCTCAAAGCGGAACTCGCTGAAGGCCGCGAGGTGGAAACCGCTTTACGGCGGCACAAAAACCTTCTCGAGATTCAGCTCAAGGCCGGCACCTGCGAACTCCAGCGGGCCGAGGCCGGCCAGCGCCAAACGGCCGACGTGCTCAACGAATACCAGATGGCGCTGGAAGCGTCCGACGACATGGTGGCCGTGCTGGACCGCACCTTCACCTACCGCATGGTCAACAAGGCCTTTCTGGAACAGCGTGAGGCCGAGCGCGATGCGGTGATCGACCATACGGTGGCCGATGTCGTGGGGCCCGAGGCCTTTCATGCCCTGCGGCCGCACCTGGAGGCGTGTTTTCAGGGCGAATCCGTGGAATACGAAATGACCCCGGACGGTGCCGCTCAGGAAAACCGGCAGATGCTTGTGCGCTACTATCCGGTCCGCTCGTCTTCCGGCCGGGTGGACCGCGTGGTCAGTGTGATCAAGAACATCACCGCCCTAAAAAAGGCCGAGCGGGACCGTGAACGGGTTTTCAGTCTGTCGCTCGATCCCATCTGCATCGTCGGCTTCGACGGCTATTTCAAGGATCTCAATTCGGCCTGGAGCGACATTCTGGGCTGGTCCCGGGAAGAGCTGTTGAGCATCCCCTGGCTGTCCTTCGTCCATCCCGAAGACGCCGACGAGGCCCTGGCCTCGGCCCAGAAGCTCATGCAGGGGGGGATGCTGCGTGATTTCCGCAATCGCTACGTCTGCAAGGACGGCCGCATTCGCTGGTTGGAATGGAACGCCCTGCCGGCCGGGGAGGAAGGCCAGATCTACGCCGTGGCTCGGGACGTCACCGATCAGATCGCCGCCCAGGAGCGCATCCGGCTCAACGAGGAGCGCCTGGATTCGCTTCTGAAGCTCAGCCAGATGAGCGGGGTCAGCGACGAAAAAATCCGGGCTTTCGCGCTGGAGGAAATCGTCCGGCTGACCCGCAGCAAAGCCGGCTACCTGCACCTTTTCGACGAGGAGAACGGATCACTGGAGGGCGTGTCCTGGTCCGAGGGTGCACTCAAGATATGCCGGGCCGAGCCGACGCGCCATAACCCCCTGGAAAATGCCGGCGTCTGGGCCGACAGCATCCGCCTGCGCCGTCCGGTGGTCCATAACGATTTCGAGGGTCTTCCGGGTCGCAAGGGGCTGCCGGAAGGTCATTTCCCGATCAACCGCCACATGAGCGTCCCGGTACTCGATGACGGGCGCGTTGTGGCCGTGGCCGGCGTGGGCAATAAGGAGGAGGCCTACGACGAATCCGATATCAACCAGCTCTCGCTGTTCATGCAAAGCATGTGGTCGATTCTGAAGGAAAAGCGCGCCCGCCAGATTCTGCGCCAATATTCGATGGAGGACGGCCTTACAGGCCTGGCCAACCGGCGGCGGCTGGACGAGGTCCTGGAGAGTGAGTGGCACCGGGCCCGTCGTGAGCGGCAGCCGCTGGCGCTGATCATCCTGGACATCGACCATTTCAAGGCCTTCAACGACTTCTACGGCCACCAGGCCGGGGATGACTGCCTGTGCAAAGTCGCCAGCAGCCTGCGGAAGAACGTTCGCCGGGCGGGCGACCTGGTGGCCCGCTACGGGGGCGAGGAATTCCTGGCGGTGCTTCCGAACACGGACGAGCGCGGAGCTCGGGAGGTCGCCGAGGCTATGCGCCGCAGTGTGATGCACCTTAATCTGCGCCACGAAGGGTCTCCGGATACACGGCAGGTCACGGTCAGCGCCGGGGTGGCGGCGACGGTGCCGGGCGAAGGTGTTGCAGCCGGCGTTGCCGACTTGGTCGCATCGGCGGACAGGGCCCTCTACCGGGCCAAGCACGGCGGACGCAATGCGGTTCAAGGGCGCGATGATCCCGTTTCGGTCGAGAGCGCCCCGCAGCGCCGCCGGGCCGCCGGGAAGGTGGTCAATGCCATCGGCCGCGCGCGGCTCTTGAATTAAATCGGCAGTTTTTACCTCCCGATCTGCGCCCCTTATGCCCTGTTTGTTTAAGCGACCGCCGTGATCAACATTATTGTCGTATGTTAAGGGCACAAATAACGCATATGAAAGGTTTGTGATTTCCGGTTTAACGGTACTTCGACCTTTGATATTGTTCAAATATTTGTTTTCCAATGAAATTTGATTTTATCTAGGTTTTTGGTGCGTTTATTGCATTCCTCAAAGCAAACTCGATTTTGAAAGGAAACCGTCATGTATCTTTCCGATATGGAACTAATGAGTGCTTATGCCGATGACGACAGCCCCAAGGAATTGGGAACCCGGCTTAAAGACATCGAATCCTGGATCTCGGCCGGGCTGCTGACGCCGAAGGAAACGCACGAGGCCCGCCGCGTGCTGCGTCTGCTGCGCGAGCGCCGCAATGCCCGTGCGAGGCTGCACTGACCGGCCAGACGCCGATTATCCATCTGTCCCGTATAACCACCAGCGACGGTGCGAAGCACACTTAGTTCGGGCGCATCGACCGATTCCGCCCGGGCCTTCCGGATCGCTGAGAATTACGGCGTCTCCCCATTGCTGATTCATCTTCCGGCCGATCGCCGCCGACATCCTTTCTTCTCGTTCATTGCGAAAGCCCGCCCGGCACCTCCGGTACCCCCGCAGAGGTTTCGACATTCCCTTTGAAATGCGTTTATCGTGGCGCTGCAAACTGCCAACAACCAACTGATACCAATCCATTTTTATTTTGCATCGAGGAGACCGAATCCATGGCAACCCTGTTTGAGACCACCGCCATCAATGGCATGCAGATGAGAAACCGGCTGGTGCGCTCGGCCACCTGGGAGGGGATGTGCGCCGACGACGGCCGCCCCACCGACAAGCTGATGACCTGTTATCGCCAGCTGGCCCTTGGGGGCGTCGGGCTGATCGTTTCGGGATTCGCCTACGTGCGTCCAGACGGCAAGCAGATGCCAGGTAAGATGGGCATTCATGATGATACTTTCCAGGAAAGCTACGAGGCGCTGACCGCGGCGGTGCACGGGGCCGAAGGCCGGATCGCCGTTCAACTGGTCCACGCGGGGGGGCAGGCCGCCAGCGCCGTGGCCGGGCGCCAGCCTTTGGCGCCCTCCGCGGTCAAGGTGGACCAGTTTTCCGAGGCGCCGGCCGAGCTGACCCAGGACGAAATCGACGCCATCGTGGCGACCTTTGCCGCCGGTGCCCGCCGGGCCCGGGCCTGGGGATTCGATGCCGTTCAGCTTCACGGGGCCCACGGCTATCTGATCAACCAGTTTCTCTCCCCCCTCACCAACAAGCGTACGGACGCCTATGGCGGCAGTGCCGAGAACCGCTGCCGTTTCCTGCGCGAAGTCTATCAGGCTGTGAGGGCCGAAGTGGGGGATGACTTTCCGGTGATGATCAAACTCAATGCCGCGGACAATCTCGAGGGCGGTCTTGAAGTCGAGGACGCGCTTGTCGCTGCGCGGATGCTCGACACCCTGGGCATCGACGCCATCGAGGTGTCGGCCGGAACGCCCGCCTCGGGCGGCCGCAGCCCGGCCCGCACGAAGATCAACGCACCCGATAAAGAGGCCTATCACCTGACCTTGGCCGGTCGCATCAAGGCGGCCGTGCGCTGCCCGGTGATGGTGGTGGGCGGGTTCCGCTCCCTCGAGGTGGCCGCTCGGGCGGTGAGCGCGGATGGTCTGGACTACGTCGCCATGTCGCGTCCCCTGATCCGCGAACCGGCGCTTCCGGCCCGCTGGCAGGCCGGCGATCGCTCGCCGGCGCGTTGCATCTCCTGCAACGGCTGCTTCAAACCCGGTCTCGAAGAAGGCGGGATCTATTGCATCGTGGCAAAAAAGGAAGCACAGAAAGCGGCCCGGGCCAGGGAAGAAGGCGCATAACGCCGATTCCGCTGGTTATCGCGAGGCGTTACGACAAAGAAATCGGCCATTCGGCCGACCGCGCGGCCCACGGTTTTTCAAATTGTCACGGCGACGCCTGTCAATCGGGCCTACCGGCATAGGTTCCGGCGGCTTCGAGGGCCGCCACCATCGTCTCCACGCTGATTCGCGCAGGATCATAGGTCACCGTGTTGATTTCCCGAAAACCGCGAAAGCCCCGCGTCACCTTTTCGATACCGTCCAGCCCCTCCAGGGCGGATTGGCCGACATCGTATCAGTGCACGTAGAAAACGGCAGTGGATCGGGCTTCATCGCCGGCCGCGGTCGGGACGGTAAGCATCCCGGCCGCCGCCACGATAACCACCAGCGCCATGGTCAGGTTCTTCATGCCGCACGCTCCTATGGGATCGGCAGCCGTGTTATTGGAACAGCCGCCGGTAATCGCCGTAGCCTTCCGTTTCAAGCTGCTCCGCCGGTACGAACCGCAGCGCGGCTGAGTTGATGCAGTAGCGCAGGCCGGTGGGCTTCGGGCCGTCGTCGAACAGGTGGCCCAGGTGCGAGTCGGCATGCCGGCTGCGCACTTCGGTGCGTACCATGAAAAAACTGGTGTCCTTTTTCTCGACGATGTTGTCGGGCTCGAGCGGGCGCGTAAAGCTGGGCCACCCGGTGCCCGAATCGAACTTGTCGGTCGAGCTGAACAGCGGCTCGCCCGAGACCACGTCTACGTAGATACCGGCCTCGTGGTTGTCCCAGTACGCGTTGCGGAAAGGCGGTTCGGTGCCGTCCTGCTGCGTGATTTTGTACTGCATCGGGGTCAGCTTCTGCTGCAGCGTGGCATCGTCGGGTATCGTGTAGTCGCGGCTGGTTTCAGCGGCTTTCTTGGTGGGCGTGGCTTTCATACGCTTCTTCTCTCCGGTGGCTTCCATTGTCTTATCGTCATGCCAGGTATTGGCCAGGAACTGGTCCCGTCCGGATCCGGAGCGGTACCAGTCATAGCGAATGGGGTTCTTTTTGTAGTAATCCTGATGGTATTCCTCGGCCACATAAAACGGCCCCAGGGGAACGATTTCAGTCACGATCGGCCGGTCGAAGCGCCCCGAAGCCGTCAGGCGGTCCCGGGACGCCTCGGCCAGCCGGCGCTCCGCTTCGCTGGCGTAGAAGATGGCGCTGCGGTACTGGTAGCCGCGATCGACGAACTGGCCGCCGTCATCGGTGGGATCCACGCTGCGCCAGAAGATATCCAGCAGTTCGGCGTAGGAAATCCGGTCCGGGTCGTAGACCACCTTAACGGCCTCCGCGTGGCGCGTGGCGCCGGCCGCGACCTGTTTGTAGGTCGGGTTGGGCTTTTTGCCGCCGGTGTAGCCGGAAACGGCTTCGATCACTCCGTCGATCTTCTCGAAGTCGGATTCGGTGCACCAGAAGCAGCCGCCGGCAAAGACGGCTTCGGCCCGGGGGCCATCCGGCACACTGGTTTTATCGCTGGACTTGGCGTCCATGCTTTGCACCTGGTGGTGGCCGATGACGAGCACCGCCAGAACAAGAATGGTCGTAAAAAAATAACGCATGGTTGCACCTCCGGTCGTTGAAATGCGGTACACACTGGAAAAACGATAAGACCGCTGCCGCCAGACGCCATAAAAACCGTGTAAAGATTGGGTAAAGATTCAGCCCGGGGGGTTCAGGGCCGGGTGCGGGGCAGCTCCAGGCGGATCGTGAGCCGGTCGTCATGCCGGTCGGCCGCCACCCGGCCGCCGTGGGCTTCCATGAGCTCCTTGACGATGGCCAAGCCAATGCCGGCGCCGCCATGGTCACGGGAGCGGGACTTCTCCCCGCGGTAGAAGCGCTCGAAGATCAGGGGTAAATCCCGGGCCACCAGGTGGGGGGCGGTGTTGACGACGCGAATGCAGGCTCTCTCCGGCGTTGCTTCGAGCGATACCTTCACATCCCCACCCGACGGGCTGTAGCGGGCGGCATTGTCGCCCAGATTGCGCAGGATGCGGCTCATGTGGCGGCGGTCGAGCGCCAGCACCACCGGTGATTCGGGCATGTCCAAGCGGACGGTGATGGCCCGGCGCGCGAACACCGGTGCCAGGGCGGCGAAGGCTTCGCGGATCAGCGCGCCCAGGTCCAGGGGCTCCAGGGTCAGGCGGCTGCGGGCGGCGTCCGCCCGTGCCAGCTGCAGAACGTCCTCGACCAGCTGGACCAGCCGCAGGGTTTCGTCCTGCAGCAGGGCGATGGTGTCGGCCGAGGGCGGGATCACGCCGTCGTTCAGGGCTTCCAGGTAGCCCCGCATGTTGGTCAGCGGGGTGCGCAGTTCGTGGGCCACATCGATCATCAGATCGCGCCGCAGACGCTCGATGTCTTCCAGGCTTGCGGCCATGCGGTTGAACGCCCGGGCCAGCTGGCCGACCTCGTCCCCGGTCTCGGCCGGCACCCGCACGCCGAAGTTGCCGGCGGCGATTTCGCGGGTCGTCACGGTCATGCGGGATAGCGGCGCGAGCACGCGGCGCATCAAGACGAAGCTCAGCACCACGGCCAGGGCCACGGCCCCCAGACTGGCCCAGAGCAGGTAGCGGTGGACGGCGTCCACGAACATGGCATGGGCCGGCTCCGGAGAGATGCCGTACTTCTCCATCAGGGTTACGAAATAGCCCGCGGCCAGGGTGTCGATGGCCAGCCAGACGATCGCCATGGCAAAGCCGATGACCACCAGGTGGATGGCCAGCAGTTTGAGGATCAGGTAGGGCCTCATGTTCCCGGCTCCGGGTCGGCGAAACGGTAGCCCAGGCCGCGTACGGTCAGGATGTGACGCGGCCGGGCCGGGTCGGGCTCGATTTTCTGGCGCAGTTTGCCGATGTGCACGTCGACCACCCGGGCGATCACCACGGCGTCGCCGTCGGGGTAGAGATGGGTCAGCAGCTCGTCCCGGGTGAAGGTACGCCCCGGTTTGGCCATCAGGGCCCTCAGCAGGGCATATTCGCGGGGGGTCAGGTCGACGCTCCGGTCCTGGACGGTGAGGCGGCGGCGGTCGAGGTCCAGGCATATCTGGGCCTGCGCCAGAACCCGGGCCGGTGCGGACGCCGTCGGACGGCTGCGCCGCAGAACCGCCCGGACGCGGGCCACCAGTTCCCGCGGGCTGAAGGGTTTGACCACGTAATCATCGGCCCCCAGCGTCAAACCGGCCACGCGGTCGCTTTCTTCGTCACGGGCGGTGAGCATGATCACCGGAACATCGGCGTCCTGGCGCAGGCGTCGGCAGACTTCCCAGCCGTCCATGTGGGGCAGCATCAGGTCAAGGATCACGAGGGCGGGCCGATGCTCGCCTGCCAGCGCCAGCCCCGCCCGGCCGTCGGCGGCCACCAATGGGCTGAAGCCGTCGCGCTCAAGATAGAGGGCCACCAGTGCCGCCGTGTGGCGATCGTCCTCGATGATCAATATCGTACGGGCGTCTTCGGCGCTCATCCGCGGTCGCTGTCCTCCGGATTTGGTTCCATCATCGTGTTTGGCGTTCATATGTATGTTAATGAAAGGGTGGGCCGGATGCAATCGCGCGCGCGGACCCATCGTCCGGCATGTGCGGCCGCACCGTTTTACCCCGGGGCCATCGCGTCGCTTCCAGGAGGCGGCCGGCAGCAGGCGTTGTCGACCCGCCCGGACCGGTCAACGGACAGTCGGCCATTCATCCTGACCGTCCGGTCTTTCGGTTGGCGGGCCGGTGTGCTATGTTCGCGCTGCGAATCGGCGGTCTCAAGCCGGGGCCGTCGATTCGCGTCCCTCAGCTGACAACGCACGCGAAGGCCTTGCCCATGCTACCCGACCGATCGTTTCGAAAGATGTTGCGACAGGGCACGCCGCTGGTCGGCACGGTGCTCACCATGCCGAGTGCAGCCGTGGCCGAAGTGTTGTCTGCCGTCGGCTACGACTGGCTGTTTGTCGACGGCGAACACGGCCCCATGGGCATCGAGGCCATCACCGCCATCCTGCAGGCGGCGCAGCACCGCTGCCCCTGCCTGGTGCGCATCCCGGCGCTCGAGGAAGTTTGGGTCAAAAGGGCCTTGGACGCCGGGGCCGACGGGATCATCGCCCCGCTGGTCAACTCGGCCGAAGACGCCCGCCGCGTGGTAGCCTGGGCCAAGTACCCGCCCGCAGGCCGCCGCAGCGTCGGCGGCGGCCGCGCACATGGCTACGGCCTTACCTTCGATCGCTATATCCGCAGCGCCAACGAGAGGACGGCTGTTATCGTCCAGATCGAGCATGTCGCGGGGGCCGGCCGGATCGCATCCATCCTGGAAGTGGAGGGCATCGATGCCGTTTTCATCGGGCCCTATGATCTTTCCGGCAGCCTGGGCATCCCCGGCCGGATCGACGCCCCCGAGGTTCAGATGCATATTCGCAATGTGCGCGATGCCTGTCTGACCCATTGCAAACCATTGGGCATCTTCACGGCCGACGCCGAGGCGGCTCGGGCCTATGTCGACCAGGGCTTCGTCCTGCTCGCTGTCGGGGCCGATGCCGTGCTTCTGGGTCATGCCGCCGGGGCCAGCCTGACCCGGGTGCGAGGGTAGCGGCCAATCGGCACCGGACCCGGCACGCCACGCCCGCAATCCATACCGGTCGGTGCAACGGGAGAATGATGCAATGACGCCAAACCCTGCGACATCCCCCCCCGCCCTCTCGCGCTGGCGATTGATCACGGGCATCGCGCTGATTGCGGCCGCATGGCTCACACCTCTTTTCATCCCACTGGTTACGACTCTGGCGTTGTCGACGACCTTGAAGACCATGCTCTCCGGGTTCTTGCTGGTGGGCGCGCCGGAGGTGCTTACGCTCGCGGCGATCGTCATCCTCGGCAAAGACGGTTTCAATTTCATCAAGGCCCGGTTGCTGGCCCTCATCCGGCAGGCGGCACCGCGCGCCCGGGTCAGCCGCACACGCTACCGGATCGGTCTTTGGCTGCTGCTGCCCCATCTCGTCTTCAATTACCTGATCTACTATGCGCCGCATCTCATTCCGGGCTACGGTGTTTATCGGTTACCCATGAATCTCACCGCCGACGCCCTGTTCATCGCCACCCTCTTCGTGCTCGGCGGTGATTTTTGGGACAAACTGCGGGCCCTCTTCGTCTACGAAGCCCGTGTCTGCTTCCCGTAAAAGAAGGCGGCCTGAAGTGAGTCGCCCGTGGAAAGGGGGGTGACCATGTGGTGGGCGTTTATCAGGGCGCTTCTCATCTTGCCCGGCAGCGTTCTGGTGCTGGTGCCGGCGGTAATCCTGACGTTCACCGGTGTCGAGGCCCGCTTTGCGGAACCGACCCTGGCCGGAATTTTTTTCTTCTGGGCAGGGATGGCCTGCGCCACGGTGGGGGTGGCGCTGGCGGCCTGGTGCACGGCGCTTTTCTTACGCCGTGGCCGGGGCACACCCGCGCCCTGGGATCCTCCGCGCGTGTTTGTGGTGGCGGGACCCTATCGCCATGTGCGCAATCCCATGATCATTGGGGTGCTTCTGATACTGGCCGCCGAGGCGCTTTTGTTTCGCTCCTGGGCGCTGGCCGCCTGGTGGGCCGTTTTCCTGGCGGGCAATGCATTGTACATCCCCCTGGTCGAAGAGCCCGGGATGGTCAAACGCTTCGGCGATGACTACCGCGCCTACAGGGCCCGGGTGCCGCGCTGGCTCCCCCGCCGGGCGTAACCCGGGAAGGGAACTTCCGGTCCGGAGCGAAGGGGTGCTGAAATTACCGGGTGAATCGGGGAAAAGCTTATGGCGACACGCGCTGGGGACCAGATCATCCAGTACATGATCGATGCCGACGACCGCATTGTTTATGTCAGCGACGGCTGGTGGTTTTTTGCCGAAGAAAACGGCGCCGGTCCGGATTGCTACCCGCCGCAGCTGATGGGCCGCTCGCTGTGGAATTTCATTGCCGGGGAGGAAACCCGGCAACTCTACCGGATTTTAATCGCCAAGACACGATCGGACAAGGCGACCGTTCAGATTCCCATCCGCTGCGACTCCCCTGATTTGCGCCGCCAGATCATGATTGACTTGAAATCCGTCGGCGATGGGCATATTGAATTCGTGTGCCGCACGCTGCAGGTCGAGGCGCGGGCCCCTGTCGATCTTTTGCGCAGCGGACCCGCACGATCGGATCGGTTGATCCACATCTGCAGTTTCTGCAAGAAGATTGCGGTATCGGCCGAGGAATGGATCGATACCGAGCGGGCCATCGAGCGCATGGCCCTGTTCAGTGCCGCCATGCTGCCCCGGCTCAGCCACAGGGTTTGCCCGGCCTGTCACAACGCCGCCCTGGCGGAGCGTTGAGGCAGCGGCTTCACCGCATGGGAGACATCACGAAAACCAGTATTCGGGGAGACGACATGCCAGTCAGCCGCGACCAGCGCCGCAGCCATCGCGTCCGTGAATTGAAACCGACCCGAATCCGTCTGAAGGGCCGCCATTTCATGGTCGCCGATATCAGCAACAGCGGCATCGGCATCATGCTCGAAGACGGCGGCCCGACCTTTGTCGTCGGGGAGCGCCTGGAGCATATCCCCATCCCGCTGGAAAACGGTATCGTCAACGTCCAGGGCATCGTCTCGCACATTTCCGTGACCACGGCCGGGCGCACCTGCGGGATTCATTTCATCTTTCGCGGGGCGGAGTACGATGCCGTCATCCGGTTCATCCAGGAACGCACCCTGAATTCCGCCGACGAGGCGTCTCCATGAGCGCAACCGTCAAGGTCGAGGTCCGACAGATCGCCGCCACGGCATCGGAAGCCCAAGCCCGTGGCCACAAGCTGGTGACCGACCGGCCGGAGGCCAAGGGCGGCGAAGACCGGGGCCCCATGGGGGGCGAAATGCTTCTGATGGGGCTTGGGGGCTGCTTCATGAGCAACCTGCTGGCTGCCGTCAAGGCACGTGCGTTCGAGGTTCAGGATCTCCGGCTGGTCATCGCCGGAACCCTGGGCGAGGCCCCGGCCCGTTTTACGGCCGTGACCATGGCGGTCAGCGGCCGCGGCGCCGATCGGACCGAGCTGGACAAACTCGTCCGGATTGCCGAGCGCGGCTGCATCGTGGCCAACACGCTTAAAAACGCGGTCGGCCTCACGATCACCGTCGCCTGAACGGCGGCCCGGCCGACGCTCCGGGGAAGCACGCAACTGCAGCGATCGAGACGAACGCACCGGCCGGCATTCCGACCGCGGCGTTCGAAGAAACGGAATGCCGACCTGTCCGCACAACAACCTGGTGCTGCTCGCCGCGCCGGTCCCGCGGCTGCGCTGCCGCCACTGCCACCTGACCATCCGGGCCGACGAGATCGACGGCGGTCCCTGCCCGGAATGCTACGAGGCCAGCGGTCGGCGGCGCTATGATTTCGAAACCCTCGCGGCCGAGGGCGGCGGCGGACGATACCGTTGCGAGGACTGCGGCATCCTGATTCCCGGCGCCTGAACCCCGGCCCGATTGCCGCCGAAGGATCTGCCCGTGGAAAAGCTCGACATCGCGCCCCATGTCGCCATCCCCCTCGATGAAATCGAAATGACGGCCGTGCGCGCCCGTGGGGCCGGCGGGCAAAACGTCAACAAGGTGGCCACGGCCGTGCACCTGCGTTTCGATATCGCGGCCTCCTCGCTTCCCGAGGCGCTCAAAGCCCGATTGATGCGCTGCCGCGACCGGCGCATCACCCGGCAGGGCGTCGTGGTGATCAAGGCCCAGCAGTTTCGCCGCCAGGAAAAGAACCGGGCGGCGGCCCTGGAACGGCTGGCCCGGCTCGTGCGCCAGGGCACGAGCGTCGCCAAGCGGCGCAAACCCACCCGCCCCGGCCGGGCCGCGAAGCAAAGGCGCCTGGATGCCAAAACCCGGCGGGGGCGCATCAAAGCGATGCGCTCCAAGGTCGTCGACTGACTCCCGGTCCGCTTCCAGCCGCGACGCCGCGACGAAAACCGGAAAACCCGGAGAGGGTGGTGCGATGCCGCAGATCAGACGGGCCCGCCGTGAGGATGCCCAAACCCTGACCCGTATTTCCTTTGATTCGAAACGCTATTGGGGTTATCCTGAAGCTTATTTCGAACACTGGGCCGCGGAGCTGACCATCGATGCCGGTTATATCGGGCGCAACGACGTCTTTGTTTACGCAAACGCCGGCCACCTATGCGGCTACTACGCCATCGTCGAATGCCCCGAAGACGTCGCCGTCTCGGGCATCCCGCTGCCCCAAGGCTTCTGGCTGGAGCACATGTTCGTTTCCCCGCGCTGGATCGGCCGGGGCATCGGGACGAAGCTTTTCGACCATCTGCGCGCGCATTGCCGGCGCCGGCGCATCGACGTGCTGGGTATCCTTTGCGATCCCAACGCCAGGGGATTCTACGAGCGTATGGGCTGTGAATATGTCGGTGAACATCCGTCAACGATCGAGGGTCGAACGACGCCCCGCCTGCAGCTGATCATCGATCCCGAGGAGACGCCTTGACCCCACTGGACTACATTGCCCTCGCCGTGATCGCAACGGCCGCCCTGGTGGCCGTAGGCTCGTTCGCCATGATCGCCAACTACCTTTTTGACCGGGGTCTGGCCGACCGCAGCGACCCCTTCCCCAATATTGTCGATCTCTACCGCAAATACCGCGATCACACCCGCGCCCAGCTCGGCCGCGTCGACCGCTGGTTGTGGATTCACCTGGCGGCGGTGGGCGTCTTCATCGCCGGGGGGATAGTCTATGTCATTGCTCGTTTTGTTTAATCCCGGGGACGCAAGGAAAGGGCCATCATGAAAATGACTCCCCTGAATACCTTCGTAGCGGCGAGCCTCTGTGCCACGCTTTTTACCGGCGGCCCGGTGGCGGCCGGCAAGGTCGTCATCGCCCACCGCGGCGCCAGCGGCTATCTGCCCGAACACTGCCTGCCCGGCAAGGCCGCCGCCCATGCCATGGGGGCCGACTACATCGAGCAGGACCTGGTCATGACCCGGGACGACCGGATCATCGTGCTGCACGACCTCTACCTGGATCGGGTCACCAACGTGGCGGAGGTCTTCCCCGACCGCCGGCGCCCGGACGGCCATTACTACGCCATTGATTTCGACCTGGCCGAAATCAAGCGGCTGCGCCTGATGGAAGCCTTCAAGCGCGAGGGCGACACCCTGCTGGCGATCAGCCCCGTCCGGTTCCCGCCCGGGCGGTCTGTCTTCAGGATCAGCACCTTGGAGGAGGAGCTCGAGCTGATCCAGGGCATGAACCACAGCACCGGCCGGGTGGTCGGCATCTACACGGAAATAAAGGCGCCCTGGTTTCACCGCCAGGAGGGCAAGGACCTCAGCCGGGCCGCGCTGACCGTGCTCAAACAATACGGTTACGCGCGGCGCGAAGACCCACTTTACCTTCAGAGCTTCGATCCCCATGAACTCAAGCGCCTGCGAACCGAACTGCTGCCGGCCATGGGGCTGGACCTCAAGCTGGTGCAGCTCATCGGGGAGACGCGCTGGGGGCTGACCATGGTTATCGAAGACGGCCGCACGGTGCCCTACGACTACGAGTGGATGAAACGCCCGGAGGCCATGGCCAAAATCGCCGCCTACGCCGACGGCATCGGCCCCTGGTTCAACATGCTCGTCCGCCCGGATTCCGCGCCTGGGAAAATCGAGGTCACCGGGATGGTCGAGGCGGCCCACGCGGCTGGACTGGAAGTCCACCCCTACACCTTCCGCAGCGACCCCGGCCAGGTGCCGGCCTACGCGACCGACTTCGAGGACCTGCTGGACATCTTCCTTTTCAAGGTCGGTGTGGACGGTGTGTTTACGGACTATCCCGACCGGGCCGTCCGGTTCCTGAACAAGCATCCCCAAGGGAGATAATCATGGCCTCCAAGGTCTACTTCTGGAATCTGCGCACCTCGATGAAAATGCCTTATGCCAAGCGCGTCAAACGCCTGATCAAGCGATCCGGGGTGTTCGCTCCCATCGAGAGCAAGGCGCTGGTTGCCGTCAAGGTGCACTTCGGTGAGGCCGGCGCCACCGGATTCATTGCCCCGATCTACATCGCCCCCATCGTGGGCCTGCTCGTCAAGGCCGGGGCCCGTCCCTTCCTGGCCGACACCAACACCCTCTACACCGGCCAGCGTTACGAAGGGGTGTCCCACGCCCTGGTGGCGGCCCGCCACGGGTTCGATCCCAATGTCCTGGGCGCCCCGGTGGTGATCGCCGACGGCATCCGCAGCCAGAACGTACGCGAAGTGGCGATCAAGGGCAAGCACTTCAAAACCTGCAGCATCGCCGGGGACTTCGTGGACGCCGACGTGCTCGTGACCCTCAACCATTTCAAGGGCCACCTGCTGGGCGGGTTCGGCGGGGCGCTCAAAAACCTGGCCATGGGCTGTGCCTCCGTAAAGGGCAAGATGCAGCAGCACTGCGACATGGGACCCACCCTCATCGAGAAGAACTGCACGGGCTGCGGCGCCTGTGTCGCGGCCTGCCTGCACAAGGCCCTGGAACTAGAGGGCGAGAAGGCCGCTTTAACGAAGGAAAAATGTGTGGGCTGCGGGGCCTGCATCCACGCCTGCGAATACGGCGCGCTGCAGATCGAGTGGAAAGAGAACACGCCCCTTTTCCTGGAGCGGATGGTGGAGTACGCTGCTGCCGCCCTGGCCAGCCAGGAAATCAGGGCCCACATCACCTTCGTCACCAATGTGAGCCCCGGATGCGATTGTGAGGGCCACTCGGACGCCCCCATCTGTCCCGATCAGGGGGTACTCGTCTCGGACGACCCGGTGGCCCTCGATCAGGCGGCTTTAGATCGGGTCAACCTGGCCCCGCCGCATTACCCGAGCGCCCTGCCCAAGGGCGTCCAGCTCGGCGACGACAAGTTCATGGCCGTCTACCCGGATATCGACGGCACCCACGCCCTGGCCTACGCCGAATCCATGGGGCTGGGCACCCGGAAGTATGACTTGGTGAAGTGCTGAAAGCCGGCGGGTGACGGAAAGCGCCCGCCATGGCCATCGATACGATGCTATCCGGAACAGAGCGGGTTCCGCGATGCGCCGACCTGTGATATGGCTTAACGATCATCTCCCAAGCCGGTCCCCGTCTTTCCGCCGCAATGGCGAATGAAATGTAGCCGATATCGGACCCCGCCGGTCCGCTGCCACCCGTAATTCAAAAAGAAAACGCTCGAATGGGCCGTTCGGCACTTTCAGTTTGCATCCAATGGTATTGGACCAGAAGTGTCTCAAATAAGGTATTTCCGTCCAAAATAAGGAAAACGACATTATACATAAGATCTGCGAAAATATTATGAGCGAAATATTCCTTAAAGAGCAGAGTCCCATATCAAGACGTTTTTGTATATTTCATGATGATGGAGAATCCGGATGGCTCTATGTAACTGAGCCAGAGGGCGGAAAATACGTAGCAGATGCATTTGCTTATAATCGTGTTGAACCAATACCGAATTCAAAAGTGAAAGAATATACGGACGGACCGCCGCCGATTTGTGAATCACATGCGAGTATGAATGCAAAGATTGAAAGTCCAATTTCTGATCAAATTACTTTTATCTGGTCCGTTGGTGGAGAATCAGTGGCACTGCTATACCGTACCGTTCCTATCGCAATGATAATCGATGCAAAAAAATACGGCTTTAGTAAAGGCATCTCGGTCGATGGCCCATGGGGGCATCCGTGGGATCAGGCTATTTATAATAAACACTTTGCGGAACATGCCGGCCCACAGGACGCAGCCAAACGGCACCTGTGACCGGCGGTGTTATGCTTTTGAAAATGAATATACGTCCATTTGAAATGAAAGATTTAACTGCGACTTCAGAGGTACATAAAGCAGCATTCATTAGACAGACAAGGTCATATGAATGGATTGAATGTAATTCTAAAGCTTATCCAAAATCTCAAATCTTCGTTGCAGAAAACCATAAAATGGAAATTATTGGCTATATACACTGGTGCCAAAAAAGCGGATTCCGATCTGAAGTTGTTTTGGAACTAGAACAATTAGCTGTCCATCCAAGACACAAAGGCAAGGGGATTGGAACGAAATTAATAAAAGACTCGCTTCCTCAAGTTCAAAGACAATTAAAATCGAGAAATGCTGTAATAAAGCATATTGTAGTAACAACGAGATCCGATAACGATGCTCAAAAGCTTTACAAAAAGACACTAAATGCAGCCGTAGAGGCCACTATCAGCAGCTTATATTCTGCTGATGAAGTTTTCATGATTTCAAGAAATATAAAATTATAGCGAAACCTCGCGCTTGAAATCAGAAGGGAAAATGATGACGAGTTTTCGATGTCTCAGCTTGGTTGTTAGCCCAACGCGTTACATACAAAGGTAATGAACGTGCCGAGGGAAAAAAATAAAACAGCCCTCCGGCGCCGGATTGAGGATCTAAAGCAGCAGGTCGCTGATTTAAAGGCTGCTCTGCTGGGAGGTGAAGACAAATTCCGCGCATTGACCGATTCCGCACCAGTTGGAATTTTTGTCGACGATGCGCAGGGAAAAGCCATCTATGTCAACAAAAAATGTGCTGAACTGGTTGGGGTCCCAGCGGAAGAAGCGTTGAATTTTGATTGGATTCCCTTCCTCCACCCCGATGACCGTGAACGCATGGTCGCCGAGTGGAAAAATGCGTTCGAGAATAGTGCCGAATTTCGCATGGAGTATCGCTGGGTTCATTCGGACGGCAACGTTGTCTGGACGCTTGGAGAGGTTGTTCCCATATTGGGAGCAGACGGTAAAGCCACTCTGTTTATCGGTACGCTAACAGATATTACGGCTCATAAGAAGGCCGAGATAGAGAAAGAAGATTTGAAGGCCCAACTGGTACAGGCGCAAAAGATGGAATCAATCGGTCGCTTGGCAGGCGGTGTTGCCCATGATTACAATAACATGCTCAATGTAATCCTGGGTAATACGGAAATGGCGATGGCCCAGGTGGACGAATCCGGTACCGTATATGATCATCTTCAGGAAATCTTTAAGGCTGCAAGGCGTTCTGCGGAAGTCACCCGACAATTACTCGCCTTTGCTCGTAAGCAGATTGTATTGCCCAATGTGTTCGACATGAACGACTCCGTAAAGGAAATGCTCAATATGCTTGGGCGCCTGATCGGCGAGGATATCCAGTTGGCCTGGGTGCCCCAGGCAGGCCAAATCCCGGTCAAGATGGATCCAACGCAATTTGATCGGATTGTGGTTAACCTGTGCATCAATGCGCGAGACGCAATAGACGGAATTGGCAAGATCACGTTGGAAACCGCCACCGTGACCATTGACGAAACATACTGCGCCGAGCACATGGGGTCCCTTCCCGGCGAGTTCGCCATGTTGTCTATCGGCGACAACGGGAGCGGGATGGACAAAGCAACCTTGGAGAATATATTTGAGCCATTCTTTACCACCAAAGGTGAAAACATGGGCACTGGTCTGGGATTGGCGAGCGTTTACGGCACGGTCAAGCAGAACAACGGGTTTATTAATGTTCAAAGTGAGCCCGGTACGGGCACGATTATCAAAATTTATCTGCCCCGATACACAGGCCCGATGTCTGAAGGCAAGGCGCCCGAACCCGAGCCCTTTCAGGAGGGCAGAGGGCAGACTGTTCTGGTAGTGGAAGATGAAGTTGCCATCCTGGATTTAATCAAAAGAAGTCTCGATAAATTTGGCTACAAGGTACTGGCCGCTGAAACTTCATCTGAAGCCTTGAATTTAGAAAGTGATTGCAATGAAGAAATCGCCTTGCTGATTACAGATGTGATAATGCCGGAAATAAACGGTTGGGATTTGGCCAATCGGCTGCGGTCGAATCGTCCGAATATGAAATGCCTCTATATGTCAGGCTACACAGCAGACGTGATTGCCAACCAGGGCGCCTTAGAAGAGAATGTCAACTTTATTCAGAAACCTTTCAGTATAAAGAATCTGATTGCCAAAGTACACGAGGCGTTGAATGCCAAGTAACTAAATTAATCTCAAGTAATGCGTTAACCCGCGGGAGGCTGGAGCAGTCGAAATTGGATGGACCAATAGTAAAATTCGATGCCAAAAACCGACAGTCAACACTTTGGGAAGCAATATGAGACTGAAAGGAAGGAGGGTTCACGGCCTCCCCCAAAAAGCGGATGACGCGCTTGAGGGGCTTGAAGTAGAAACATCATGTCTTATCGACGTTGAATTGAGTTAACCGCTGCATCTATCCGGACCCTAAATTAACGCGTTTATCGCTACCTTCCAGCGGCCGATCAGGCAAATCGTATGCCTGAAACAATAAGCTTTCAGCTTGGAGCAAACACACTATGAAAGCAGCCATAACTGTCATCGTGATGGCATTTATTCTGCTGGCAGCGAACAGGCTTTCATATGCGGAAAATATCCGGATTTTTTGCAATGAGGAACCCCCGACAAATTATAGCGCGGCTGACGGAACGGTTACAGGGTTTACGACAGAAATTGTCCGCGAAATTCAGAAACGTGTCGGAAACAGCAGTCATATAATAATCTATCCTTGGAAAAGAGCTTACAAGATAGCTTTGAAAGAACCCGGCATCGTACTGTTCACAGCCAGCCGCAACCCCGACCGGGAGGACAGATTCCACTGGATAATTCAGGTTACAACCAGACGTTCGGTATTGTGGAGTAAAGCCGCCTCACCGCTGAGAATCTGCAGTCTGGATGATGCCCGGCGGGTTAAAAGCATCGGCGTTTTGCGGGGCGGAAACAGGGAGAAATATTTGAGGCTCCGTGGCTTTACAAATCTGGAACCGGCAAGTGAAGAGGGGCAGAATCTGAAAAAGCTGCTTGCGGGAAGGATCGATCTTATTTTCCTGTCAACAATCGAAGTTGCGACATTAGCCAAGATCAACGGCATCTCTTTCAGCGGGATCGAACCTAAGTTCACCGTTTACTCAAATGACAGCTACATCATGATGTCCAAAAACGGGACATCTTCCGAAACTGTGAAAATGTGGAAAAATGCGGCACAGCAGATAAAAAGTGATGGTACATTCAATAAAATCGGTGAAAAGTGGGTGAAACATATCCGTGACACTTTCGGTGTCGAAACAGAGGTCAGAGATAACATCTTATATTTCTGGAAAAACTGAATGCAAAGCGGCATAAACAAATGCTCCAGCGGTTTTACGGGGGCCCTGCTTCGCTTCGCCCAAGTAAGCCGCTGAGCTTATGACAATGAAACAAATGAATGTGAAAAAGAAAAATATACGTTTCGAGATGTCCGGAAGTGGACGGGTATTGAATGCCGATTCGTTACGAAATAGATTGCGAATGCTTAATGACAACGGGAAGTGGTGTTGTCACCTTTGCGGAAGTCTATAAAATGGCTAACAGGCAGAGGAATGATCCCGATTTCCGCGGTCTCTTGTATGAATATCAAGGTTTTACTCAGGTTGACGCTTTTGATCGATCAACCGAGGAATTGGAGGCACTCGCATAAATTTCCCCCTTTGGAACTGGCTCCAGACGGGCATTTTTAGTGACAAAATCTATAACTTTTGGGCTCGCAAGGATGCTTGAAGTCTTTCAGGACCCAAGTGGGGCCGAGATTTGTACTTTCCAATCTGCCGAAAAAGCGAAAAAGTGGCTTGAATCTACTCAAAAAGCAAGCACCTAACATTCCGGTTGCAGACGGGCGCGAATAATCCGCGCAGATGATCGTGGCGTTGGTATCATAATAATGGATAAGACGATCGCATTAAGAAGAGCGGAATCCCAGGACATTGACCGTGTAAAAAGAATTCTGTTTGGGTCATTGGATGAATATAACATAAGCCTGCCGGATAATTACTCAGTGTCTGATATTGATTCTATTGATGATGACAACAAAAGCGAAATCGTTTTCGTATTGGAACGGAATCGTTCCGTCATTGGCTTTATTGTCCTTATACCCTTAAAACAAGATTGCCTTGAATTGAAAAGATTGTATTTAACTTCTTCCGAAAGAGGGAAAAAACTTGGTAATTATCTTTTAGAATGTGTCATTACTTTTGCATCAAAGAACAATTATAAAAGTATTCGGCTTGAAACAGCATCACAATTTAAAGAAGCCGTATCACTCTATAAGAAGCATGGCTTTATTGAATTGAAAGACGTTGAAAAGGCTCCTGGACACGACTTGGCCTTTGAAAAAAGGATTGGCCGCTAACCCCTGGCTGGCGTTTCGACGGACAAGCGCTGGCGCGTTTGTCACGCCTCGGCGCGGTCATCAGATCACAGAGAAGATTGCCATGCCCATCGAAATCAAATATTGGGATAATGGTTTGGGCGTTATCTTTATTGGCCGCTGGATCGATTGGCCGCAGGATCGTTGGGAAAAGCGAATATCTTGATGGATATCAAAAACACCTGTCACAAGATAAAGATAAATACCAGAAATACAGGTACAGCCTGAATGACTGGACAACAGTGACGGGTGTCGAGGTTTCTTTAAATGCTAGCGACCAGATAGCGGCGCTTTGCATACAATCTGCGAACATCAATCCTTATCCCGCAGTCGCCCATATGGCCACTATGGATATCACTTTTGGGCTCGCTAGGATGTGGGAAATCCATTTTAGTGAGACTGAATGGGAGATTATGGTATTTCGGGAAAGGGATGCTGCTGAAGCCTGGGTCAAGTAAAAAGTCAGAGAAAAGGATGGGATCGGTGATCTGACTCTCATCTGAACGCTTATAAAATGCGTAGCACATGATTTGGAGGGCCAAATGGTAAAATTGGAATATTCAATTAAAATAAATGTCAATAAAGCCCATGTTTGGAAAACCATGCTTGAACCTGGGAGCTACGAGCAGTGGGCGAAGGCATTTTCGGAGGGTTCGCGGTTTGAGGGAATATGGGAGCAAGGCGCAACCGTCCGGTTCGTTGATCCGGCGATGGGGGAAAAAAAGCGATTTTGGACATCTATGATCCGTACGACTGCATCCTGGCCAGACATATCGCGATGATTACAGATGATGGCAGTGAAGAAACCGATAGTGAGGCCGCCAGGCAGTGGATCGGTACAACGGAAAAATACGTATTTTCCGAGCATGAAGGCCAAACCCATTTAATCATCGAAATGAACGCCCATCCATCATTTGCCGAGATGTTCGACGCTTGTTGGCCCAAAGCACTCGATCATATCAAACGACTCTCCGAAGCGCCATAAACGGATTATGCCTAATCAACCAGGACAACGCACTGCCATCGCACCGGCGCTTCATGACAAATGGTCGCCGTTGCGTAATCGAGTAGTGACGAAGCGAGGCCAATGAGACGACCGGTTACCTTTGCGCTGCTTCTTGCAGCCGCCGTCCTTTTTTTCTCTACATTCGCGTTTTACCATTATGGACGCTCTGTCTGGCATCCTCTTTATCTGCGCTTGCGGGGTCATCGCACGGTCGCGGATGTCATTCAGCTATATGGAGAAGCTGCTACGGAAAGGCTGACGCCAGCTTTCGCCGCGGCTGCTGTTGCCTACCCGCCAACCGAAGTTTCTCTGCTTGCCCTCAAAGCGGAGCGTGTTCTCGAAGTGTGGGCGTCTCATAACGGAAGCTGGCGTTTTATCAAGCAATACGCCATCAAAGGGGCAAGCGGCATCACCGGCCCAAAACTCCGAGAGGGAGACCGCCAGGTTCCAGAGGGTGTTTACCGCATCATCGGACTAAACCCGAACAGCAGCTACCATCTTTCCATGAAATTAAACTATCCCAACGCCTTCGATTTGCGGCAGGCCAAGCGCGAGGGGCGATCCAACCCTGGCAGCAACATCTTCATTCATGGAAAGCGTTTATCGGTGGGCTGCCTGGCCATGGGCGACGAGGCCATCGAGGAGCTTTTCGTTTTGGTGGCCGCCGTGGGTAAACACAACGCGCGGGTGGTGATTGCGCCTTACGATCCGCGAAATATGACATTACCCGCTCCACGGCCGGACACCCCCCGGTGGCTGCCGGAGTTGTATGACTTGATCGCAACGGAGTTCAAGGCCTTCAGGCGAGACGAAACATGACCACCGATCGCAGCGCAATATTCAACCTGCTGCGTGCGTTGAAAAACGATAAAGTCTTTACGTAAGGAGACGTCATGCTATCATGCCATCTTGGCCAATCAGGGATTTCAGTGTCGGTCGTCGGGCTCGGGTGTATGGGGCTTTCCGAGTTTTACGGGGAACCCACGCCCGAGTCGGAGGCCGTCAACCTGCTCCACCGGGCTGTCGATCTGGGTGTCACGCATTTCGATACCGCGGAAATATACGGCCAGGGGCGCAACGAGCAATTGCTGGGCAAAGCTTTTGCCGGGCGTTGGCACCAGATTGTGCTGGCCACCAAGTTTGGCCCCCAACGGGATTCGGCAACGGGTGCTCTCGTGGGGATTGACGGTTCGCCAGCCAATGTCCGGGTCTCCTGCGAGAAGAGTCTTCAGCGACTGGGTACCGAAAGGATCGACCTCTATTATCTCCACCGTGTCGACCCGGCCACCCCGATCGAGGATACCGTGGGCGAGATGGCGAAGTTGGCTCAAGAAGGCAAGATCGGGGCGATTGGCCTGTCGGAGGCTTCGGCCAATACGCTCGAGCGGGCGAATGCGGTTCATCCCGTTGCCGCTCTCCAAACCGAGTACTCGATATTCAGCCGCGACATCGAACAGGACATCCTTCCCACCTGTGTGGATCTGGGCATCAGCCTGGTGGCCTACTCTCCCTTGGGCCGGGGCATGCTGACCGGCCGCTACACCTCGCCCAGCGATCGGCCCACGAGCGATACTGATTTTCGGGCCCGGATGCAGCCCCGATTTCAGCCGGATAATCTCGAGGCCAACCTCCGTCTGGTTGAGGCGATCAAGGGGATTGCTGTCCGAAGGGGGTGCGCTGCCGCGCAGGTTGCCCTGGCCTGGGTCTTGGGCCGGGGGAATCATATCGTGGCGATTCCCGGCACCACCAGAACCGCCAATCTCGAGGCCAACTTGGGCGCGCTTGACTGCCAGCTTACGGATGAAGATCAAGCAACCCTCGATGCGCTGGCCGATCAGGTACGCGGGGAGCGATACACCCCGGAAGCAATGTCGGCGGTCAATCGGTGATACCTGCGGGGGCGGCCTTCCTCACCGGGGGTAACGGCTTTCCACCGGACCCGCTCAAAAGATAAAACCCAAGGGCAAACTGGAAATTGAGCATAAGATTAAGAAGGCATGATGACAATCACACGTACACGACCATGGTTTTCTCGTGCCGGTGAGGCGGATAACAGCCGGAGCGAATGGATCAAGGATGGTATTGATTCGCAGCGGTATGGCGTGTCGGCACACCGGAAATGATTCACTTGGCTGATTCAAAGAACACGATTTCGATATGACGGCGTCACTGGTAATCGCCACGGGTTCCGCCGGGCTTGCGTGTTATCTTGCCTGGCGCTTGGATCAACGGATTTTGGGCTGCGCCACAAAATGGCGTGCAGTGGTCAGTATCATTCTGTTAGGCATCGCGGTTTGGGTCGCGGTACTGATTCATTCCTCTTTGCTGCTCAAAGTACCCGGCGCTTACGGTCCCGTTCAGTATTGGGTCGGCAGCCAGGCGGCACACGAGTTCATCTCCGGCCCGAGAGTCTGGGCCCTGTTTTCCATGCTGGGCGGCATGTGGATCGCCGGATTGACGGCGATCGCTGCTGTCGTTTCGTTTTTCTTGAAGCCGGCAAAGCCGCGCTGGACCCGGTTGGTCGTTCCTTCGATGGCGCTCGTCGTTTTTGCACTCGCGAATTATTGGTTCATTCGCTGCGGTTTTTATCCCAGTGCTTAGAGGATATCCCATAATTAATCTAAGAGTCCCTGGCAGCGTTCCGAGCCGGCTCTCGGCAGAACCGCAGGGCCCCCCTGCCCTGCGATCCTGCATACATACTGCATATATGCTCCGCTTTCTCACCGCCTCACGCCTTGCCAGGAACACGAATTGTAATCATGTAACACGCTCTATTACGTTAGCCGACAAGCCCTGAAGCACGGCTTTGGTAATTTTAAGCACGCCATAGCCGGCCGGGTCTGGTAGGTATCCGGGCAGCCAGATGTCTGTGAACTACGACGAACTTGCCGAATCGTATCGCCGGTACAGGACCCCGGACGCCAGGATTGCGTCGTCCATTTGGGCTCACCTGGAGAGTGCGGAACGTGTCCTGAATGTCGGCGCCGGGACCGGTGCCTACGAGCCGGACAACTGCGAAGTCGTGGCCGTGGAGCCGTCGGAGCAAATGACGGTGTTCCGGCGCACCTCCAAGTCGAAGCTCGTCCGCGCCTCGGCTGAGAACCTGCCGTTTGATGATGGTGCGTTCGACGCCTCCATGGCCCTGCTGACCATTCATCACTGGTCGGATATCCGCCGGGGGTTGAAAGAAATGCTTCGGGTCACCACCGGAAAAATCGTGGTATTCACCTGGGTCGGATATGGCAACGATTTCTGGCTTGAAGACTATCTTGCCGCGCTCCGTGGATTTGATTTGAAGCTTTTTCCTGATTTGCGGGAAATGGAGGAAATGCTCGGGGCGATTACGGTGGAGCCCGTGGAGATTCCGCATGACTGTACCGATGGTTTCATGTGTGCCTACTGGCGTCGGCCCAGGGCCTATCTCGATGCGGCCGCGCGAAAAGCCATTTCGACGTTTTCGCGGGTCGGCGCGATCGAGGAGGGCCTGCGGAACCTGGAAGATGATCTGGATAGCGGCGAATGGGACCGAAAGTATGGGCATTTGCTGGCGAAGGCGAGCATGGATCTGGGTTATCGGTTGGTGGTTCGCGACGGGGCGATCGTCCGACCCGGTGCGGCCGCGTCAGACAACCCTCCGGACCGGGTCCGCTGAAGGCCGCCATCATCCCCGCCGATACCTGCTCCTCGGGAATTGGCCATTTGAGGTGCAGAACTTGACAAGAACAACCATGCGGCGTAACGAATCCGGATGGCACCCGGTGCAATGCCGCCAGACAGGCGGCCTTATCATTTGACAGCCAGCCACTCTGGGGAAGGAGGCGCGGCATTGCCGCCGCATGAAGAATTTATGGAAATAGACCTGACGCTCACTTCCGAAGAATGGTACCAATTTCAGAAATACGTTCAGCGGAAAAAAATGAAAGAACTCAAGGGTGTCCTCGATGGATTCGGTTCCAATTTGATCCTTTGGGGTGGATTGACCTTTGTATTTGTCATTTTGTTTGCTTTCATTGAGCGCTTTCATTACCCCACCGCGATTTTCTGCCTCGTCACGTGCGCGACGGTCGTTGGATTGTTTTTCATCAATAGCCACCGGTTGCAGCGGGCATTCGCGCCTTCGGAAAACGGAACTTTCGTGGGCGCACACCGCTTTATTTTCGACGCGCAAGGGATTCACTGCGAGGGGAAGGACTATAAAAGTTCTTATGCGTGGCGGGCGGTAAAAGATATTATCCGCGCGAACGGTATGATCATGCTTTTCATCGATACGGCGCATGCATTCATTTTTCCGGAGACGCAACTGAAGGATCCGGATGGGTTTTTAAGCACGGTCAGTAGCTTCAGGGCATAGCCACCGCCTGTGATGGACGCGGGCCCCTTCGCGGCCCCCACCCGCTTACCCGGACGTCAAAGGCAGACGATTGCAAATGATTACCTGCTATCTCAAATACGTCATCGATCCCTACAAGCTTTCTGATTTTGAAGTATATGCCCGAATGTGGATTCCACTCGTGAATAAATTCGGTGGCATCCATCACGGTTATTTTTTGCCTCATGAGGGGCCCAACAATATCGCCCATGCCCTTTTCAGCTTCCCGAGCCTGGCTGCATATGAAGCCTACAGAGAGAAGATCAAAACGGATAAAGATTGTATACGGGCGTTTAGACATGCGGAAGAAACAAGGTGTATCATAAGTCTTGAACGCAGTTTTATGAAACCCATTTTTGAATGAAAGCCCCGATGCCCGGATCGGCTGCTGCGGGAGCGGTTTCCCCGCCGACCCGAAGCACCGGGCAAGATGCCGGTATGGAAATCAAACGGGCCCAGACGGATGAAGAGATTGCGGAGGTACGCCGCCTCTTTCGCGCGTATGAAACATCTCTGGGTGTCGATCTCGCTTTTCAGGGCTTCGAGCAGGAACTCACGAGTCTGCCCGGAAAATACGCGCCACCGAACGGCGATCTGCTTGTCGGGCTTGTGAAGGATAGGATCCTCGGGTGTGTCGCCGTTCGCCGTCTGGCGCTCGATATATGCGAGATGAAGCGGCTCTATGTCCGCTCCGAGGGCCGGGGAACGGGAATGGGCCGGCGACTTGCGCAGCAGGCCATCGGGGCGGCACGATCGCTTGGCTACGCCTCGATGCGTCTCGATACGCTGGACCGGCTGACGGCCGCCATGCGTCTGTACGAATCACTTGGATTCCGGAGGATCGATCCTTATTACGACAATCCGCTTCCCGGTGTGGTATACTGGGAGCTCGACCTGAAAACGGCCCGCGCACCGCGAGCGGCTGGCGCGCTCAGGGCTCCGAAGCCCGCCGCGCTTTCGGGATCTTCGAGCGATACGAAAAAGTGAAACATCGCCCAGCAAGAGCGTAACTTGCGGAAGTCGCCACCTTTTGCCAATGCATGCCGACCTGGCGGGGAAATGGGCGCGTGCAATAACGTCCAGGGGAAAAGCCAGATTTTCAAATGGAGCGTCGCTGCATGAAGAAGATGCCCCTCAGGATCATTGGAATGCTTTCACTTCCAATCGTCATTTTCCCTCTCAGGCCAGCCCCTATCGATCCGTCAGCCGACACACCGCCAAGGCCGCCGGAGTTGACCGGCGCGCCGATTGTGGCGCGCGATGAAGAAGGGAACATCATCCATCGTCTGCATGCGCCCGCCGGAAAACACCTGCAGGCGATCTGCCCCGCGCAGGAGTACGGCAGACTGAAGCCGTCGGGCGACTGTGGATACCTTCCAGGAGCATGAATGCGAATCAACAACGATATCTATGAAGACCTGGGGACCGCCTGGTGGGATGAGAATGGGGACGGCAATCTGGTGTCGTTGCGATTCTTGAACAACCCGGTCAAGTTCAATTATATCCAAAATGTTATTGGCCCGAAGCGGAAGGAGGGGTCGGTTTTGGATGTTGGTTGCGGCGGCGGCTATCTGGCAGAAGAGCTGGCCAAAATCGGTCTCAACGTGACCGGCATCGATCCATCGGCAAAAACGATCGCGACGGCCCGGGCTCATGCGCGGCAGGAGGGCCTGTCCATCCAGTATATCGAAGGGCGCGGCGAGGAATTACCGTTTGAGGCCGACCGTTTCGATATCGTATGTTGCTGTGATGTGCTGGAGCATGTCGAAAACTACGAGGATGTGATAAGCGCGATAGCACGCGTGCTGAAGCCCGGGGGCCTGTTTTTCTACGATACGATCAACAGGACCATGGTGAGCCGACTGATCATGATCAAGATCTTGCAGGAGTGGCGCAGGACATCCTTTCTCGATGCCAATGTGCATGTATGGGAGATGTTTATCAAACCTGGGGAACTCGAAAAAGTGCTCCATCGCCATCGGCTGGTGAGTCATGAGGTCAAGGGGTTGTCACCCGGGTGGAATTTCGTGGCCCATTACCTGAATTTGCGAAAGCGCGTCAGGGGAGATATATCCTGGCAGGAACTCGCAGAGCGATTGGGCTTAAACATAAGCGTCAACAAATCGTGTACCTACATCGGCTACGCCGTCAAGGCCCGTATCTGAAAAAACCGCCGCCCAATACCGGGAGGATCCAACGGAATCTGAAATGAACGCTGGACAACACACCCCCAAAGACGACGCCGTCAGGAGAGTCCTGATCATTTTCTTGGTTTTCGGTCTGGTGTGCTTTCTACCGGCCGTCGTTCTGACCTATCTGCCGGACTACACCGCTATCGTCTGGCGGCTGGTCGTAACCCTGGTATTCGCGGTGGTCATCGTCATGGTGCACCGCAAGGTGGACGCATCCAGGCGCCGGCGGGAAGACCCGCCGCCGGGCGCGGCACCTTGGCGGCGTGTCGCCCTCCGTCGCATTCTTCTGCTCTGGCTGATCCTTTTTCTTTTAAACACGCTTTTTCTGGCGGGCTGAAAATGGCCCGCATCGATTCCTACAGGTTGAAACCGATAGACCTCACGGTCCACCGGGTTCGTGGTGAACTGCAAGACGACGACCTGCGCCGCACCGGCATGCGATTCTACGCGCAAGGTGTGACCCTCAACGTGCTCTGGGATTTCAGCGGCGCCGATCTGACGAAGATCCCCAGCGAGGAGCTCATCCGGATCGTCGACGAGGTCAAAACCTACGCCCACAGCCGCGAGGGCGGCCGGACCGCCTTGGTCCTGACCGCGGACGTCAATTACGGCCTGGGCCGGATGGTCGAGATGGCATCGGAATCGATGGACATGCCTTTCGTGTTCCGGAGCTTCCGGTCGCTGGACCAGGCCGCCGCCTGGCTCCGCATCGACCCGGCGGCCATCCGCGCCTTGTTCCGGGAGCAATCGCCTCAGCCCAAGGTCTGACCATCACGCCAAAGAATTGATCATACGTCTGCTCGCCGTAGCAAACGATCGTGTGCGCCACGAGGAGATCATTTTATGGGGCTTCGGCCGCTTGCGCGCGGCCATGGGCGGCCCGGACGGGGCGTCTATGCCGTCATCCACGATCCGGACGAAAGCCTGCGGTTTTCCCCGCGCGGATGGAACGGTGCGATGAGCGGGCGCCGCCACACGCCGGGGCTGTTTCCGCCAATTTGACTTTGCCAATCGGTTTCCCATAGAAAAAGACATGCCTCCGCGGCGTTTCAGCAATGTGGTCGCCTTCGACGACGGGCCTTTCCCGCGCCAGCACGCCGGCCGCGTGGCCGTGGTGGGAACGGTCTATGCCGATCTTCGGCTGGACGGCGTTCTGACCGGCAGCGTCGAAAAGGACGGCACGGACGCAGCCGACGAACTGGCGCGCCTCGTGCTGCAGTCGCGCTTTGAGGCGCACATCCGGCTGGTGATGCTCCAGGGTATCGCCATGGCCGGCTTTAACGTGGTCGATGTGTTCGCGCTGCAGCAGCACCTGGAACGACCGGTGCTGGTGGTCTCCCGGCGCCTTCCGGACCTGAATGCCATCAAGGCGGCGCTCCAGGCGCACATCCCGTCGGGGGCGGCCAAGTGGCGGATCATCGAGCGGTTGGGGCCGATGGAGCCGGCCGGGCCGGTTTTCATCCAGCGTGTGGGGATTGAGCGGGACCCGGCCCTGGAAACGGTGGCGCGTTTTGCCATCCACGGGCATGTTCCCGAGCCGCTGCGCAGTGCGCACCTGATTGCCGGCGCCCTTGTCGAAGGGCAAAGCCGGGGCAATCCGTGATATCTTCCTGTCGGCCCGTCGATGCGAAACCGGGGCCTCACGCGTATCAATTCTTCGGCGGGTGTTCGTGAGCTCACACCGGCAGATGGGAGTCTAAAACGGCGATGATTTGTTGCGGCATCGAGATTGCGGCCCGGCGGGCCATCTTCGTGGTCCTGGACGTCGAGGACGGCCAGGTCGTGGACCGTACCGGACGGCAGCGGCCGCTTGAGATCACGGACGACGAAGACCCTGCGGAAGTGCGGCGTTTCCGGCGGGAGGCCCAGATTATCCTGGAGGGCTGGCGGCCGGATCGGATCGGCATCCTGCAGCGCAGAAAGATCGGCACCTTCGCCTCCAGCGGCACGACCTTCAAAATGGAGGGCTTGATTCAGCTCTACCCCCATCGGCCGGTCGCCATCGTGCCGAGCCAGGAGCTGCGTGTTTTTGCCAAAGAGCAGCAGGCACCGGTCACCCCGCGCTACGCCTATCAGAAGAACGCCTACTTGCTGGCGTGCTACCTGCTCCACCAGGCGGAAAAGGCATGATGCCCGTCAAGGGACTCGCAAAGGGTCATGGTCGCGGTCGCCGATTTCTGGTATATTGGGCAACGATTTTGCTGCGGATCTGGTTCGCCAGCTGCCGGATTACCGTCATCGGCCGTGAAATCGAGCAACGCTTTGCGCGCCAGGAAGCCAAAGCGGTCGTGGGCACCTGGCACCGGGGCGCTCTTTTTCTGGTGTGGTACTACCGCCGGCTGCGGCCGATGGTCATGTTCAGCCGCTCGCGCGACGGCGACCTGATCGCAGGGTATGCCGAAAACCTCGGCGTTCGTGCGGCCCGCGGTTCCACAAGCCGCGGCGGAACCACTGCCCTGCGGGAAATGCTCCGGCACCTGCAGGCGCCAGGACCCCGCAGGGCCGCCACCGTGCTGGACGGCCCCCGCGGGCCGCGGTTTACGGTTCAGGCCGGCATGCTGCAGCTGGCGCGCAGCGCCGGTGTGCCATTTGTGCCCGTGGTCATGTCGGCCGCACCAGCGATCACGCTGACCCGAACATGGGATCGCACCCTGATTCCGCTGCCGTTCAGCCGGGTGGTGGTGTCCTACGGCGACCCGTTGACCATCGGCGCAGAGATTCGCGGCTCGCACCTTGACGCCAAGTGCCAGGAAGTCCAATCGATGATGAACCGGCTGCGCCGTGAGGCCGACCAAATGGTAGGATACCGCGACAGCTGACGATGCGGCCGCATCGGCGCGGCGGGATGAACGACAAGCGAGGTAAACTCTTGAAGACAACGATATGGGTCCTGACCGCCGCCGTTCTGGTCGTCGCGGTGACGGCCTGCAACCCCAAAGAATACTACGATTTCAAGAACACCCAGATGCAGTCCAACGCGTTTCACCTGCCGGTGGACCCGATTGGAAAGAACCTCGGCTACGAGCGGCTGATGATCAACTGCCGCTATCGAGAGCCGCTGGATAAATTTGTGAAGGAGCGCGGGATACCGGATTTCATCAACGAGTACAACGTCCAGGCCCGCGACGGCATCCGTCTCTACTACCTCGATGACAACGAGGTCTACGATTTCCTGGAGCAGAGCTACAAGCCGGACTCCATCCACTTGTTGGAAAAGCGGCCGCTGAATGGCTTTGAGAAAGCCTATATCAAGGAAATCCAGGGACGCAAGCCGATGTAGGCCGGAACGGCCGCCTTCAGGGCGCCATCCAGCCGAAAAACCCGGCCGCCTGCCACAGGAAGCGTCCGGCAAACGCCAGCAGAACGATCCCCAGCAGCCGCAGGGTCCACACATAGACCCGGCTTTGCAGAAAGCGGCCATAGCGGCCGACCGCAAGGGCCAGCACCATTTTCGACCCCACCAGAAAAAGATAGAACGTCAGGATGAAGGCCGCCGCTGCGGCGCGGTCCTGATCGGCCGTCCGCAGCACCAGGGCCCCGCCCACCGTAAACCAGAAGAGGTAGGGGCTGGGATTGAGGGCGTTGGCCAGAACGCCGCGCCAGAGCGACGCCTGCGGACCGGCCTGGGCTTTTCCCGGGGACCCCTTGAAGGCCATGCTTTCGACGGCCATCCAGGCAATGAAGACGGCCCCCGCCAGACTGATGACGCCCATCACCGCCATCGAGGTGTTCAGGCGCGGCATCAGGATCAGCGCCACCATGATGATCGGGGTGTCGGTGATCAGCGGCGCGGCAGCCACGCGGATGCCGGAGGCGACGCCCGCGCGCAGCGTTTCAGTGATGACCAGGGTCAGCAGCGGCCCCGGCGACCATCCCGCACTGAGGCCCAGAAAGGCCCCGGAAACCAGGGCGTCCCCGACGGTGCTCATCGGTCCGGCTCCGTCCGGGGGGGCGGTGGTGGTTTCGCCCGAAGCCGGCGATAGAGTGTCAGGGCCTGCCGGCGGGTGGCTTCCAGGGGGCCGGCGTTGTCGATGATCACATCCGCGTGAGCGCGCTTGGCGTCGATGGGCATCTGGGCACGAATCCTGGCCCGGGCATCCGCCGCGGCCAGGCCGTCACGTCGGATCAGCCGCGCCAGCTGGACCGCCTCGGGGACGTGGACGAGAGCGGTCAGGGGCAGGACGCGGTGCAGGCCGGATTCGATCAGCAGGGGGATGTCCAGGACGACCACGGCCCCGGGCCGGGCGGCTGCCAGGCTTTTGAGTTCGGACGCCATTTGCCTGAAAACGAAGGGGTGGACGATCTGCTCCAGGTCGCGCTTGATTGCCGGGTCGCGGAAAACCATGCGTCCCAGCTTTTCGCGGTCCAGGTTTCCGTCCGGCCGGACGACGCCGTCGCCGAACCGCGTCCGTACGGCCTGCCAGGCCCGGCGACCGGGCTGCACCACCTCGTGGGCGATCCGGTCGGCATCCACCACCCGGGCGCCGGCCGCCGCGAGCATGCGGGCCACCGTCGATTTGCCGCTGGCAATGCCGCCGGTCAGACCGGCGACGATCAGGCCGGAACAATCATGGGGCTGCAGCACGGTCGGTTTCTTCCAGATAGGTCTGCACGGGTGCGAGCAAGAGATTCGGGTCGGCGGGTGCGGGTGCCGGCACCGGCAGTTCGATGGTGATGTGGGCCAGGCGGCGGTAGCGCCGGTCGCGCACGTCGACCAGCTCCATATAGCCGCGCGCCAGTGCCTCGTTCGTCTCTTCGCCCGGATCGCGTCGGAAGCGCCCTTGCCAGATCACCGGGCGGGGGCAGGCCCGGTAGCCCTCGAGGAGGGCTTGGCGCTTTTCCGGCGAGGCCGTCAGATAGACCACGACCGTCGCCCGCCGCAGCCGATCGAGCAGCGCGTCTCCCAGATAGATCACGCTCCCGGTGGTGTCGATGACCCCGGGCGGCGGCGGCTCGCCCGGCAGGTTCTCGATTGCATCCAGAAAACGGGTCAGCACACGTGTTTCGAGTTCGAGGTAGCGGGATTCACGCAATGCAAAACCCGGCTCGTAGGGAAAGCCCATCCAGCGACCGACCGCCTCGATGGCGCCGTCCGTCAGTCCCTGCTCGCGGATCAGGTGGCGGCCGATCTCGTCGTCACAGCTGTAGCAGGTGAAACCGATCTGGGCCAGGCGGTACGACCAGTAGGACTTTCCGGTCCCGGACATGCCGATCAGAGCGATCTGCACGCTTTATTCCGCAACCCGGGGAAAAGACGCCAGCATCTGATCGATACCGATCCGGCTGAATTCCTCCGCGGAAAGCCAGCGGGCCCCACTGGCGAAAAAGGCCGGTGACTCACGCAGATCGACGAGCAGCTGGTTCTGGGTGCGGTCGAAGCGCCCCCGCCAGACCCGACGGCCGTTGGCGACCTCAACCAGGTAAACGACGAAGCCCACCGAAGCGCCCTGGTCGTCCCGGTGGTCGCGATAGCGCCAGACCTTGCCGAGCACAACGTGGTCGGCGCCCATCAAGCGGCCGAAACGGCGGGCGATTTGGCGCGGGGTATCCTGCTCGCGGTCCAGCGGCATGGTGTCGAAGATCCGCGCGGCCACCGGCTGCGGCGCCACCCGGTAATCCAGCCGCCGCTTCAGTGCGGCCTGCATCACGCGGGTCAAGGTTGCCTCGGCCCCCAGGTTCAGTTCGTTCACGTCCCCGCAGAACCGTGCCACGGTGCAATCCAGGGGATGGGTTTCGCGGATGTCGGCGCCGGATTTTTCAAGGCCGGCCATGAATGGCATGACCGCGACCCGCTGCAGCTCGATGGTCTGATAGCCGGTAAGGGTCTGGGTTTGCGGCTGGGGCGCGTGGCAGGCGGTCAAAACGATAAGGGCTGCCAGCAGAGCCGTGCAGATCGGGATCAGGCGATGGGAACGGTTCATGGAACAACTTTCGATGCTGCGAAGGTTTGCCCTTCAGCCTCGGGATGCGGCGGTTCCTGGCGGCCAGGCACGCGTTCTACTCAAAAGGGGCGCCTTCCCCCAGCGGACGCTTGAAGGTGTAATCGATCGTATCGCCGACCAGGGCCTTGTAGGCCTCCTCTTCCGAACCGGCCGCTTTCGCGAAGGGATAGCCGATAGCGTAAATGATCGCCGTGACAGGAATCATGACCAGCCCCACCGGCCGCAAGATTAATGCGTCGGTGGCGACGTTCATGGGGTTGGGGCCCGGTCTTATCGGCCGCTCGGCCGCTTCCTTGGAGATGTCGCCGGCGGCGGCCGTTTTCTCCTGCGCCGCCGCCGGGGCGCCTGGCTTCCCGTCCGCTGCCTGGGACCAGGCCCCGGTCGGCAGCACCAGCAGTAAAATGACCAGCAGACAGAGCGATTTGCACGATATGGCGATTGGCATGATCAAGACCTCCTGTGGCCGTTTGCGTCCGACCGGTGTGCCCGGTCGCAATCGGTCCGTTAAAGCCGGTATGACGTCGGATGAGCATAGTGAAATGCCAACGGATTGTCAAAACTGCCGCGCACGGCGGTGAGCGGAGGGGACACCGGTGCTGCCTGCGTCGGCGTCTTTCGGGCCGGCCATGGTGAACGCCATGGAAAGTTGACTTGAGCGGGCGGTGATGTCCTTTGCCTTAGCGGCTCTCCTTGACGCGCTTGAGCAGTGCGGGATCCGTGCAGACCTCGTAGTAGAAGTGATCCGTCCATTCGGTGATGTCCAGGCCCGCCAGACCGATGCGGGGCAAAGCGGCTTCACGGATGACCAGCTGGTGCGAGGTGCCGGAAGTGGTCGGATAGCTGCCCGCGTGGAGGCGCTGGCGGCCGGGTTGGGTACCGGGCAGCTTGAGCGTCAGGGTCTCGAGCTGGATCTCGCGTTTGAGCTTCTCAAATGCCTCCATGCTTAATTCGATGCCGTTGACATTGTAGCGCACGAGCGTCTCCGAGGACATCTCCCGGTTGGCGGGATCGACTTCATAGACGAACACGTTAAAGGGCGTATTTTGTTTGGGGTTTAATTCCCGCAGCGGCTTGAAGCAGCCCGAGAGGCGGTCGGCCTGGTTGATGGCCGGCGAGATCATGATGCGGTGGTCCTCGTCGAAAAAGAATGTCGGTGCGCTGCCGTTGTAGCTGATGCCGATCCCGAATTCGAGCTGGGGCAGGTGGGATTCGCGGTTCTTACGGTTGTAGCGGTCGACGATCTGCAAAATGTTCATGGCCAGCCCGCAGGCCCGGGCCACGCCATACCAGTTCTGAGGCTGGTTTTCATATTCGAAGATGGCCAGGATGATGGCGTCGCCCTCGATGAACACCTTGTGGGCCCCGAAACGGGAAAGGATGCTGGTGACGGGATCGAAGAAGTTGAGGCTGAAATTCGTGGCCGGGTTGAGCCCCTGGGCCTTCATCTCGCTGACGATGCCGGTGGAGCCGCGCACGTCGGCCTTGACGACCGTATGGCTGATAATGGGCATTTCATCCGGCCCCTGTTCGTTGGGCAGAAGAAATTCGTACAGGGAATTGTTGGCCCGCGATAGTTTGAGGTGGTTGTCGTCGCTAACGAAATTGAGGTAGTTGATGGCATTGGCTATGGCCAGGTAGTTGCCCATGTCGCGATGATAACGGGCGAAGTTGCGCACGTAGTCCAACAGGATTTCCATGCGTTTGAGGCGCGGCATCCAGCGAACCTGACCGATGGCGCTGCGCAGGGGTTGCAGGGTGAAATCCTCGCCGTAGTTCTTGCGGATGCGTTTGAGCTTGATCCGTATGGGTTTGCGCGCCTTGGGGTCGACGATATAGCTGAGCACCTCGTGGGGGGTCAGCGGCGGGCAGTAGACATCGCTGTAGGCCTTCAGGACCTCGGTGGCCAAGATGATGGGGAGCAGGCCCCGGGCGTTGAAATCTCTAAGCAGGCGCACCAGCAGCCGTTTCTGCCGTCGGGTCAGCTGCCTGAGCTTGCGCACGCGCTTTTTGTCGGCCGCCTGGCGGCGGCTGCGCCGCATCATCTGCTCGGTGCGCTGGAAGTTGAAGAGGGCGTCCACATTGCCATCGGATTTGATCCAGTCGGCCGGCTCCGGCTCCCGGCCGGCGGGGCCGACCGAGGGCCGGCCGTCATCCGTACCGGCCGCGGACGCCTGTTCCGGGTCGATGGGACGGCTGGGCCCGTCGGCCAGCCCGGCCAGAAACTCACCCAGGGCCGCCTGAAGGGCCTCGTACTGGTTGACGTCCTCCCGGCGGCTGCCGAGAAGAACATATTCGCCCATCATGAAGGCCTCGGCCGTGGGATTCTCGGCGTGCAGCAGCGGGTTGGCCAGAAAGTCATCCGGCAGCAGCCCCACGGGGCCGAAATGCAGTTTGTGCAGATCGTTGATCGTTTCGTGCTGAGCCTCGGCAAGGTACTGGAAAAGGGATCGGTTGGCGTATTGCACGAGGGTTTCACGGTTGCGGGTGATGTTCTGGAGGCCGTCGCGCAGTTCCTTGACGCGCTCGTGGTTGTAGGCCATTTCCTGGCGCCAGATCTGGTTGTTGAGATGCTGGATGCAGGCTTTGTGGCGATCTTCGACGGCCTCGCGGAAAACGGCCGCGACCGCCGCCATGGCCAGATACTGGACCCGGTACTGGTTGTCCACTTTGGCCCGCTTGACGGCGTCCATCATCAGGTCGCGGCACAGTCCCCTGAATTCGTCCTCCCCCCGGTACCAGTTGAAGCCGGAATCGAATCCGGGCAGGTCCGTCACCGATGAGAACTTGCCGAAAAGCTGGATGGCCATGCGCCGGGCGGCCTTGATGAAGCCCGGGCTGAAGTGCACGTCGTAGCGCAGATTGTCGATGCCGAACTGAAGGCCCTCGACCGAAAAGGTCGAGGCGTAGAGCTTGAGGGGGATGCCCGCGAATCTCTGGATGGAAGTCGATTGGGTGGCCGGCATGAAATCCTGACCCGCTGGTTTGGTACGACGGCCGCCCGCGGCGACCGGCGGCCTGCTCGTCCGCTGCCTGCAAGATTATAAAAAAATTCGAAATAATTTAAATGAGTTTAGCGGCCCACCCCGGGACTGTCAATCACAATTGCCGGCCGGATTTCAATGGTAGCCGTATTGCCCGGCCGTCCGGGCCACGTTAAGAAAGACCCATGCGATACATCGATTTCGGTTCCACCAACAACCCCGCTCTGAACCTTGCACTGGAGGAGCATCTTTACTTAGACTTGGCAGCCGACGGCCCCATGCTGCTTTGCTACGTCAACACGGGGGCGGTGGTCATCGGGCGCAACCAGCTCCCCTGGTCCGAGGTGTCGGCCGGGCGTCTGGCCCGTGAAAGACTGCCACTCGTGCGGCGGGTTTCCGGCGGCGGGGCCGTTTATCACGACCCGGGCAATCTCAACTTCAGCCTGCTTCTGCGGACGGGCGCCGCGGGGCGCCCGGGTGCCGCAACGATCCTGCAGCCGGTGGTCGCGGCGCTGCGATCCCTTGGTCTCCCGGCCCGCCTCTCCGAGCGCCATGCTGTTTTCGTCGATCGGTACAAGGTGTCGGGAACCGCCCAGTATATGACCGCCGGCAAGACCATGACCCACGGCACGCTGCTGGTCGACACCGATCTGGATCGGCTTGAACGCTGCCTGGAACCCGATCCCGCTCTGGGGGTCAATTCCCGGGGGCGCCCGTCGGTGCGCAGCCCGGTGGCCAACCTGTCCCGTCTGCGCCCGGGGCTCACCAGAGAAGATCTGATCGGCGCTCTGCAGCGGGCGTTTGCCGATGTTTACGGCCCCGTCACCAGGGAGGCGCCACGTTCGGAAGATCTGGCCGCCGCCCGGCGCCTGGCGGCGGCCAAATACCGGACGTGGCGCTGGAACGTCGGCCGTTCGCCGCAGTGCACATTGGAACGGGAGGGGAGCTGCCAGGGCGAGTTGTGCCGTTTTCGGCTTCACGCTGTCCGCGGGGTGATCCGCACGGTGGAGGTGGACGGCCCGGGGCGCCGCCGAGGCCAATGGCAACGCTGGGCCTCGCAATGGCTCGTGGGCCGGCGCCTCGGCGCGGGTCTGCCGGGTGTTGAATCGCATGCGGTCGGCGGGTTTTTGGCAGAATCCGGGGCGAGGGATTTTTATCGCTGGCTGGAGCGTCGTCTGCCCGGGCCTTTGCCGCATCCCTGAACGGCGGTTTTGGCGGCAGGGTGTCCTTCCACCCGCGTTCAGTCCAGGACGTCGCTCAGCGTCTTTTCGTCCAGGAGTTTGGACGCCCGGGCCACTTCGCGCACCGTGCGGCCCGATCGATGGGCTTCATAGGCCAGTTCGGCCGCCCGGTCATATCCGATGTGGGGCACAAAGCCCGTCACCAGCGCGAGGCTCTGTTCGATATAGGCGGCGCACCTGTCCGGGTTGGCACTGATGTCGCGCACGCACTTCTCCGCCGCCGCCCGACAGGCGTTGCTCAACAGCTCGATGGACTGCAGCAGATTGAAGGCGATCACCGGAAGCATGACATTGAGCTCGAAGTTGCCGCCCGTGCCGGCCATGGTGATGGTGGCGTCATTGCCCACCACCTGGGCCGCCACCTGGATCAGCATCTCGGGGATCACGGGATTGACCTTGCCCGGCATGATCGAAGAGCCGGGCTGCAGGGACGGCAGGTTGATTTCACCCAGGCCGCAGCGGGGGCCGGATGCGAGCCAGCGCAAGTCGTTGGCGATTTTGACGAGCGCTACCGCCAGGGCTTTAAGGGCGCCGCTCAACTCGACGGCCGTGTCCTGGGCCGCCTGCGCCTGAAAGTGGTTGGCCGCCTCGCGCAGAGGAATGCCGGTGGACGCCGCCAGGCGCTGGATGGTCTGCGCGGCAAACTCGGGATGGGTGTTCAGCCCGCTGCCCACGGCCGTTCCCCCCAGGGCCAGTTCCAGAAGCCGCGGTTCGACGGCCTGAAGTCTTTCACGGGCCAGTTCGATCTGGCGGGCGTAGGCGCCGAATTCGTCTCCCAGCATGATCGGAACGGCATCCTGCAGATGGGTGCGGCCGATCTTACGCACCGCTGAAAGCAGTCCGGCCTGGCGCGTCAGTTCCGCTTCGAGCTGTGCGAGGGCCGGCTCCAGATGACGGCGCAGTTGCATACACGCCGCCAGGTGAATGGTCGTAGGAATGACGTCGTTGCTCGACTGCCCCTGATTGACATGGTCGTTGGGGTGGACCGGGGAGCGGCCGCTTTTCTCGCCCGTCAGGATTTCGTTGGCCCGACAGGCCAGCACCTCGTTCATGTTCATGTTGGTCGAAGTGCCCGAACCGGTCTGAAAGACGTCCACGACGAACTGGTCAAGACGCTGTCCCTGAATGATTTCTTCGGCGGCTTGAGCGATGGCTTCGGCCGCCGCCGTATCCAGCAGCCCCAGTGCGGCGTTCACCTCGGCGGCGGCCTTTTTGACCATGGCTAGCGCCCTTATGAAGGTCGGCGGCAGCGGCAGCCCGCTGATGGGGAAATTGTCCACTGCGCGCTGGGTCTGGGCACCATAGTAGGCGTATTCCGGCACCCGCACCACACCCATGGAATCTTTGGTTTCGCGATATTGTGTCATGCGCCTGCCTTGCCTTAATTGATGCGACGGCGATCGGATGCCGACGACCAGTTGTTTATTTCGTTTCCAGCCGGTCCGGGCTTCGATCCCGTTATCGCCGCCTCGTCAGACGCATCGGCTGCGGATGCGGCCGACGCGCCGCAGGCGGGATTTAGAAGCGTGCTTCCGTATCCGCCTTGAGACGCTCGACATTGGTCCGCAGCTGAGCAATCTCGATTCCCAGACTGACGCACTGCTGGCCGAGCATGCATTTATCCGCATCCCCGTCCTCGAGAAAGGTTTTAAGCTCGAATTTATCCTTTTTAAGGTCGACGACCCAGGCCTGCTTGGTTTCATCGTATTCGACTTCGACATCGATGCCGCACTCGCCGATATCGGGGTACAATTCCTGGATTTTGGCACACAGTTCTTTTTTGTCGATCATGACGCCTCCTTGCTCCGTCGGATTTTAACAGCGTTTGTGACTGCGATTTGGCGGGGCCGCAAATGCTGGCCCTGGGTGGTTTGACTTGGAGTTAAAATAGGCCCGGCCGCGGCGTTTGCAAGCCGGGACGGTGCCGCGGTGCCATTTCAGCGGATCAGGCCTTTGGAAGCCGGACGATACGGCGGAATCGTCGCGCCTGTTGCAGCAGGCGCCATTCGGCGCTGCTCGCCTACCGCGAAACCGGCGTCTCCGGCGGCAGATAACGTGATGCCCAGGCCGCGATGAGACGGGCCGCATAGCGCGCATCGGCTGAAGCGGATAGCAGGTGATCCGCCCCGTCCAGGGCGATAAAGCTCTTGGGATGGTTGGCCATCTGATAGATCCGGGCCGCATGGTCGACCCCGACCACCTCATCCGCGGGGGCGTGCATGATCAGCAGCGCGCCATCCAGCCGTTGCAGGGCGGACGCCATGTCGGTCCGGTCGACATCCTCCAGAAACTGCCGCTTGATCAGCACATCGCGTCCGGCCAGACGGACTTCAGCCTGGCCTTCGTTCGCGATCTTCGCCTGGATATTCACCAGATGCTGTTTGACGTGGGCCGGCGTGGCCGGCGTACCGATGGTCGCCACGGCCCGAACCGAAGCAATGGCCGACGCCGCCTGGATGGCCGCCGCGCCGCCAAGCGAGTGGCCGATCAGCAGGGTCGGGGGCCGATCGCGGGCGGTCATGTAGCCCGCCGCCGCAATCAGGTCGTTCACATTGGAAGAGAAATTGGTTTCCGCGAATACACCCTCACTATGACCCAGCCCGGTAAAATCGAAGCGCAGCACGGCCAGGCCGAAGCCCGACAAGGCCCGGCTGATATGGAAGGCGGCTTTGATATCCTTGCCGCAGGTGAAGCAGTGGGCGAAAAGGGCGCTAGCGACGGCCCGCCCGTCGTCCGGGCGCTCCAGCCGCCCCACCAGCCGCAGTCCGTCCGCATTTTCGAATTCAACGCTCTCGGAAGCCATCGGTTTGCCTGCCCGTCATTGCCATAAGGTCGTGTCGTCCGAACTCGAGGGCCGCAGCCCGCAACTCCGTGGAGGACGCTGCCCGATATCGAAAGATGCCCCCCCTATACAGGCCCGAGGCCGTTTTGAAGGGGTGGATTCCGTTTCCCGGCAAGGCCGCAGTGGCCTGACGCCCGCAGGCGTAGCCAAAGCTACCTCGAGGACCGGCAGGGAGCGAGAACGCCGCCGGGGGGCGGAAGATGCCTCCCATTATGCATGCCCGAGGCCGTATTGAGGGGGTAGATTTCGGTTTCAGGCAAGGCCGCAGCGACTTGGCGCCCGCAGGCGTAGCCGAAGCTACGTCGAGAACCGACAAAGAGCGAGAACGCCGCCTGGGATCGAAAGATGCCCCCATTATGCATGCCCGAG
>JAAUYG010199758.1_pt1 | contig 47714 bp, 26 predicted proteins | sample 7278091 | NCBI WGS metagenome assembly JAAUYG01 (sample SAMN14350201, study PRJNA611818) | marine sediment metagenome | isolation source: surface marine sediment (0.6m) | place: French Polynesia: Moorea | collected 2018-08 | reverse complement strand
ACCAAGGGAAAAGCGAGAGGTTGGTAGCACGATTAATTATTTATCCCTAGAGGAGTTGCAGCAGTTAATCGATAGTATTTTACCTACCTATAAAATTCGCGGGGAAAATACCATCAAAGTACAGGTATTGCGCGATCGCCTGCTGTTGGGCTGTATGGCTTTACAGGGTTGTCGCAGCATTGAAATGCATCGGGCTGACTTGGGAGATATTAGCTCGACCTACGGTCAGCATTATCTCAAGCTAGATGGTAAAAACAGCATCAGAACCGTTATTTTACGCCCCGATCTGGCAAAAGAGGTGATAGAGTACCGCCAAGCTCGCGCCAAGAGTGGAGAAATGTTAAATGCTGTTTCCCCCTTATTTATTTCTCTATCCAATCGTCGTTACGGTCAACGCTTATCGAGAAGTGGAATCGGTCATCTTGTCGATCGCTATCTGGAAAAATGTGGTTTGAAGCATATCGATCTCAATCGACATCATTCTCCTCATAGTTTGCGTCACACCGCAGGTACTTTGAGTCTCCAAAGTGGTTCTTCTTTACGGGAAGTTCAGGATTTTTTAGGACACAGCGATCCGAAAACAACTGCTGTTTATACCCATGTTCTCAGCGATCTGGAAAATAATCCCGCCTCAAAAATTGAGATCGATTTTTAGCTTGTGAATAATCTTTTATTTATCTTGGTTTCGCGAACAAGCCGTATTGCAGATAGAGCAGTGGTAGCTGATTCGATTGCCGACAATTTGTCGGCAAAAATTCTTCCTAGAAAATGACTAACTAAGATTTAAACTTTAATTGAGTATTGCTAGGAACGAGGTAAATTCACTGATTTGCAATCAGCTAGTTTATTTGACTAAGGAAGCATCTCTCTGTCCAATTTTTGAGCTACAACTACCACGATTATGTTGAACAGTTTTGATCCGTCATCATTATAAGGAAGCATAACTGGTTCAAAAGTCAAAAAAGGATGGCGATCGCTATCGTAAATCACAACAGTTGATTTACGACCTTAAATCCTAGCTATTCTTTAGTTCATATAAACTATCAAATACGGCTTTAATTTCTTTTTCGATCTACTGACCTTAACTAATTCAAAAGATTAACTCACAAAAGCACTATTTTTGGCAATATTACCGATATCTTCACAAGATCCTCAATCTTTCATAATAACTATTTTAAATAAGCTTACTAAAAAAAACCAAGGTAATACAATTGTTTTTCCTTAGAAATGAATGGCTATTATCTGTGGCTCAACAACACTAGCTACAGTGAGGTATAAAAATGGTTACTGAGTTGATTAACACAATCGTAGTGGACGACGAACCAGATATGCGTAAAGCTTTAGTCTATAGTCTGGTTCACAGTTGTCCACAGGTGCAACTACTGGGGAGCGGTGGATCTGACCAAAAAACCTGGTCGATGATCGAGCACCAACATCCCGATCTAGTTTTTTGGGATGTTATCCCCCTATACCATCAACAATCCGATTTCATCATACAGTTTGGCGATATGCCACCGTTTGAGGTTGTCTTGATGGGAAACGATCGACTAGAACCTGAAGAGATTACCTCGACACCAGCGCTAGATTTTCTAACTAAGCCCATTAAGCAGCATGAATTATGGAGACTTATTCGACTTGTACAAGAAAAGCGACAGATGCATCGCTTGCTGAAGCAGGTCGATACATTGACTAATCTGCTGAATAGCTTTCTACATCCGATGCTTGAGTTGCCGACCATGCAAGGGTTTGATTTAGTTCCTGTCGATCGGATCTGCTATTGTCAATCCCAAAATAACTACACAAAAGTGACTATGGTCGATCGGGGTAATCTGTTAGTTACTAAAAGTCTTAAAGATGTCGAGCAAGCTCTTCATCCCCATCCCTTTGTTCGCATCCACAAGCAGCACCTGATTAATCTGCGTTATATGAAAAGCTATCTCAAAGGGGATGGAGGAGAGGTGGTTATGCATGATGGTACGGTGCTTAGCGTAGCCCGCAATCGCAAAAACACTCTTCGGGAGGCATGTTGTCGTTTTCAACACTAACAGAGAAGGCTCGATTGTCATCAAGTAAAATGGCTCAGTCAATATGAGTCCTCTCAAACCCTCTAAGTCCAAAAACATTTTTATTAAAGGAGTTGCAATCATGGTTGACACCAATCCAGAGCAAACCTGTCCAGATCCAAGTAATCCTGGGCAATCCAATTCAGAGCAAAATCTATGTTGTGTTCCTAATTCAGAAGCACTGGAAGACGAAGACCTAAAGCTCAGCAGTCTTCGCAAATTTCGCAAATTAGCCGAAAAGGTTGACAATAAGTTACAAAAGGTGAGGACAGATCATCCCGAAACAGAAGCAGCAGCTAAAAAGTTAGAAGAAGCCTTTGGAAAATTCGAGAAAGGAACCTTTGGAAAACTTGAGAAGGAATTTACAGGGATACTTCAAATAGCTAAAGACTATGGAGCTGTGCGTGAAAGTACTTATGAAAAACAGCTAGAAGATAGCAAGAAAAATCTTAAAGATTTAAAAGATCGCTTGGGAGAGGATAAATTTACAAAGGAAATAGATAATATACACTCCAAAGATTATGATGACGAATCAAAAAAAAGCGAACGGGTTGAGGAAATAAACGAAAAACTTAATGAGATAGGAAACAAGAATTGCTTAGTATATAGCCTATCTTTTCAAGAAAACCGAAAGCAGGATCTTGAGGAGGCTAAAATCTATAAAGATCAAGTAAAAGCCTGGTTTGATGATCTTGAAAAGTTATACAAAGAGGCTGATAAGTATATAGATCAAAGGGAATACAGAGCTGCTTATGCATTGAAAGTGGAATTCCAACATGTGTTGGATAAAAAGATTAAAGATCTGAAAACTAAAGACAAATTTGAAAAAGAGCTACAAGAAGGTCTTAAAAAGTGGATCTTGTCTGTCTACCAGTATTTTTATTTCAATAAGGAAAACTTGATAAAGCAAGCGTGTGAAAAGAAATTAAAGGAAGATTACGATAATGCAAAGGAAAAATATGATACTTTTCTGAAAGAACGAAAAGAGCTAAGAGGTAGGTTTCTTGAAGAAGTCCAATATCTTGAGGAGAACGACCTTTCACCAGATTCTAATTAAGAATGTTAAGTTTGGGAACTGTATTGAGCTTACACCATTTTTCCAGCTTTGCTGAATTCTCGCTTGATAGAATAAAGCAAATCTTCATTGCGGATAATCGAATCTTCACGTTGAAGTACTTTCAGGCAGCAGTGCTGAACGATGTTCATGATATCGGCACCTGTCAGTTCATAGCTAGATGATAAAGTGGATAAGTCTATGGAGTCATCTAGCTGGAGCTGAACTGGAAAAGCCTTTTGCCATAATTGCAGGCGCTCTTTTGCTGTAGGTATTGGAAAGTTGATAATCGACTGGAATCTTCGGATAAAGGCTTCGTCAATATTGCTTTTGAAGTTGGATGCCAGGATTACCAAGCCATCATAGTTTTCGACGCGCTGCAGCAGATAGCTTACTTCTTGATTGGCATACTTATCGTGAGCATCCCGAACATTGGTACGTTTGCTGAAGAGGGCGTCGGCTTCATCAAAAAATAGAATCCAGTCCTTGTTGTCTGCTCGTGCAAACAGACTGGATAAGTTCTTCTCGGTTTCGCCAATGTATTTGCTAACAACCATAGAGAGATCTACCTTGTAGACATCTCTACCGCTCGATTTGCCAAGGAGGCTGGCAGTCAGGGTCTTTCCTGTACCTGGAGGACCGTGAAAGAGGACTCGGTAACCTAGCTTGAGCTTTTTTTTCATGCCCCAGTCGTAGAGAATTGTGGAGCCGTGAGTGAGCCAGGCTTCCAATTCGTGAATTTGTTGTAGGGTCTTGGGATTGAGTACCAAATCTTCCCATTCCATTTCGGTGGTAATACGTTCGGCAGGAAACTGCATGCTGAAGTGAGGACGAGAAAATTGCCCCTTGGTAAAGAGGTCGACGTAGTCCTGGGACATAACTACTTTACCGCTCATCAGGGGCTCACCATCAGAAGGAGGATCGAGGTAGAGGACTCGCTTGCGAGCAAAAAGATGTTCCTCTCCAAAAAGTTGCTGCAATCGAAGGCGATCGCTAAATCGATCGCCCCCCAGCATAAACAGAACGGTCTCTCCTGTAGGCAAAAAGCCTCGGTGGGCTTTGCCGCGCCAGCCACCAATTTGAGGATATTCACCAGCTTGGGGCAATTGTGCAGTAATGAGTCGATCGAAAAAATCGGGCTTTAGGTGGGGGGCTAGGGCAATTATGAGGGTTAGCTGCTCGGAGGTATCTAGCTGATGCGTGCCAATAAAATGGGTCAGGGAAGTCTTTTCGCTGAGCCAACCGTTAGATGGACTGGGCATTGGAGCTCTAGACTTGCCGTTGTCACTGAAGTAAGTGGTCATGCGCCACTGGATTACCTGGGCTAGGTAGTTGAGCGCAGTTTGCAAGGCTTGAGTATCAGGTGAACGGATCATGCTAAGTGGGGTTGAGAGAATCCAACATATCGGATTTCTCCGTGAACTTAATACCTGTGAGGTTTATGACAACTTGACAAAAAATATTTACGGTCTAGATTGTCGGGCTAAAAACTGATCGATAGTGAAGCGATCGCCATTTTGAATGATACAAACTTCGCTTTAATTTTATTAGAGAGCGTTCAGGTTTTCAGTATTAGTTAACAAAAAGGTACTTTTAGATTTTAGTGAATGTAGATGACCGAATAACAGTTTTAGCTTTTAGCCTATTCTCTTTAGCAATAGCGATCGCAACTTCTGATTCGGGGAAATAGGATTGCTTCTCGAAACCATATGAGATCGTCTGCTGTTAAATGGGAAATCGCTCAGGTAATTCATGTTAAGTTGGATCGTCCTCAATAAATTCATTGACATCATTGGAAAACCGAGGGGTACAAATAGCTAGGAAGATCAAATCCTCCGAGCCAATGTTGGTGATACGCTGACGACACATCGGTGGGATGAGCACAATGTCACCAGCATTTACTTCCAGTGGGGGTAGTTCCCCAACTTCCATACGACCCCTGCCATTGACGATGTAGTAGCGCTCTACTGTTCCCTTGAGCCGATGCCAACGAGTTGTTACTCCAGGCTCCACTCTCGCCCGAGCGATTGATGCATCTGGGTCATCAGGTATGTTGGACAATTCAGTAATGTAACACCTCTCAGGGGTGTAAAACTCATTGCTAAGATTCTGCTGTTTAATGGCTTCTTTCATCTGATTCTCCTATTTGCCTAACTATTTACTTGAGACTGGTCTTCTTCAGAGCTTTCTATTTGGGAGATCGCATCAATTGGCAAAACGTTGCCATAGATAACGGCCATGATGCCAGGCAGATATCGATCCACGATCGCGACATTGGCGTACACTAACTGACGAACTAGGGCTGTGCTGAGTCGATCTCCTTCAACATCCAGACTAGTTTTGTAGTGAATCTCACCGCTGTCAAAATCCATTTCAAAGTTACCAATAGTAAGACCATAATTGGCACGGGTGAGAAATTCTGCCATAACCAACCGTTTATCTACAGGTGCAGTGACAGGGCACAGGGAATAAAACACGAATTCCTGTCGGGCTTCGTTGATCCTGGCATAGCAAGACAATTGACCATTGTCACCTTGGAATGCGAGTTGTAAGTCAGTTGTGCCTTCGCGCCTGTAAATGGGCCAGTCTTCGGCAGCGAAAAAAGCGATCGCAATCTCAAAGAGTGAGCCTGGCTCATCGTTATCATCGTCTGTGATATCACGATCTGTATCATCGTCAAGCTCAGACAAGCTTTCATCAACTAACGCTTCAAAGGTATGACCAAGGTCTTCAACGATCTCATTGGCAATTTCCTCGGCAGTTTCTGACCAATTATCTTCAAGTAATCTCTCAAAAAAGCCAGCAACCCCTTCCAGAATTTGTTCCCCTGCAGCAACGGTTTGATAGAGTTTAGCTGGATTAACATACCCCCAAAAAGTTTTGTAGCCGACCTCGTTAGAAGCTTGAACTTGTTTGACCGATAGGCAAAGCCAGCTTTGAGTTTGTAATAATGGATTGACTTCATTTTGCGTTAAGTTTGGTGGAGCAGAATCTGAGGATTGTTCTGCTGCTAAATCTTCACCTGAGGGGGCTACAAAGGTTGCTGACTCATGGATAAGAGATTCTGTTTTTTGGCTCAGGGCTAACAAATAAACAGCAACTGCTTCAGGATTTTCCCCATGCTCTAGCAAATTAGGGAGAATATCGGGTTTAAGACTGACTTCCAACTGTACATCGAAATCGGGAAGAAATTCTCCCCCGACTAACGGCCCGCGTAATTCCGATTCAAAGTTAAACAGAGCGCCAGCATCAATATTTTGGTATTGTTCAAAACTGACTTGACAGCATAAACGACATCCGATGATGTTATGCTCCTGCCTAATCAGCGACAAATTAGGTTTACAGAGGGTGACAGGAGAAGTTGAAGCGTCATAAAGCGTTAAATCGCTGTCTAGTGAATAAGTATCGGGCTGTAAAACCATGAGCGATTTCTCTAAGTAATTTTTCTAAGTCTCAGAGTGGGAGCTATTTCTTATTTTGTTGCACCACATGGGTAAGCTCATGGGCTAATAATTGTTTCCCTGTTTTAGATTCAGGGTCAAATTTACCTTGGTTAAAGTAGATATCTTTTCCGTGGGTGAAAGCCTGGGATTTTAACTGTTTATTCATATCTACCGCCGCTTGGTCGGTGTGAATACGAACAGTGGTGAAGTCTTGACCCAAAGCCTTACCCATTTCAAGTAGGGTTGCTTTTGGTAGTGGATCGCCTTGACCTTTTGTATGTTGGAGTTGAGAAGTTAGAGATTTACCTGGCGATTGGGACTGGGATTCAGGTTTAGTAGCAACTTCCTCCTCTTTTTCGTCTTGCATTTGCAGTTGTGGCTTAGTGGCGACTTCCTCCTCTTTTTCGTCTTGCATTTGCAGTTGTGGTTTAGTGGCAACTTCCTCTTCTTTTTCGTCCTGCATCTGTAGCCTGGGGTTGGTTTGTTCGTCCTGACGTTGAACCCCAGGTGCTACATTACTCATCGCAGGTTGATTTACTACCTTATCGGCAACAGTATCAGCTTCGCGCTCAAAGGCATCGCCGGGTTTGCCGACAGTGAGTTTAGTCTGGATGGGGGGCGCGCTGGGTTTGAAGAAAGCGCGACTGGTGTTATCTTTGTCGAAGAAGAGTCCTTTAGCTTCTGGGGGAGAAGGGGCTTTGCGGGAGCGTTTGTAGGAATAGGGCATGATTGGTTAGTTAGTAGGGGTTTGCGGTTCGAGGGTGGAGTCGATTAATGTGACTACTTGGAAACTACTTACCAATTTTGAAGGGTATTATTTTCTACCCTTATTCTATCTCTTCATCTGTATCGCGCTAACTTGCATTTCATCAGCAATTGTCATTGTGAAACGATTTTTCTTGCTTTTGGAGATGCCCTGATTTGTTGAAAGTTATCAACTTCCCGTAGCACGGGAGTTTTAGTGCTGCCTATGGTATGTACTAAATAATACAAGTAATACAAGAAATGCGATCGCACTTAGTTTTTACGCTTATGAAAGGGAGAGTTACGGTTAGGATAAAAGCGTTCTAGCTTAATACTATATTGTTTCTCAAATTCTTTCTGACCTGGATCGCACACCTCACATGGATGTAAGTCAATCCACAAATTAGCACTAAAGTCCTTTGTTGGCATGGGGTCAAAATGAGGATACTTTTTATGCAAAATTTGTTTCGCTATGCCTATATCCCTTGCAAATCGTCCAATTGCTCGTGTCTCTGCGTGTCCTAGCTGACCAAAAGGTCCTGCCTGTCTCACTAGACCGTCTCCGGTCACTTCAGTATCAAACTGACCACTTCTCCCTTCGTATCTCGATTTAATAATATTATTGAGATTGCCTACTTGCTCCTCCTTACCGTTTTCATTTTTAACAATGAATCCTGGATTTTTAGGCTTCAAAATGGCTGCTGTGGGACTATACAAAATCTTAGGACCCATGGCATACTTTTTCCGCATACCGGGCAGTTCATTGTATATATTCCCCGGTCGTTTGACCAAAGCTCTAAGATAGTCTTGTTTGTGTTCCTTTTTTTGATTATCAGATTTAATTTCTTTTATTTCTTTCTCCAACCAATTCATTGCTTTTTTAACGCTCTTTGTATTCCGTGCTCTCTCAAGTTCTTTCTTTACAAAGTTGAAAATTGTTGGAATTTTATCAATAAAAGAATTTTCCAGGTCTACTAGATTTTTTGCTAATTTTGCCAAATTTTTATCAATTTTAGTTCTTTGTTCCTCATTCCAAGACTTTGAAACTTTTATTACTTCCCTTATCTTGTAAATTATTCTATGATTGGACAATGCCTGTCCTAAAATCTCTTCTATACCCTGAATTTGCTTGTTACCTTTATTTTTATCAATTCTGCTTTTAATTTTATTGATGACAACTTCAACCGCTTTTGGAGTAACACTAGCCAGCATTAATTTTGCTGTCTTCCCTTTTCCTTGGAAATAAAGAAGATGTGTTATACCAGTTTTTGATTTGAACCTTTTTCTCATCTTCCACCATGCCACTAATTTCTTTGCTTTCGCCTTCACTTTCTTCCATAAAACTTTCGCCTTCTTCACCAGCCACGCGATCACCCGATTCATCGCCTTATCAATCGGCTTCCGAATCTCCTTCAAAATCTTCAAAACCGCCTTGCCAATACCCCCCAACCCGACATAACGAGCCATAAAACTAATCACCAACGTCAAGCCCGTTGTCAACACCTTCTCCACATGGGCAACTGCCTTCTTCAAATTCCCGAAGGCAATATCACGGATAGAACCGAAGATCGACACCACCAGACTCTTAATCCGATCCCAACGGTCAATAAAGAACATCACCACCTTGTAAATACCTTCAGCAACTGCCAACAACCCTCCTGCCGGGTTCATCATCAGCAATAACTTAGCAATCGCCTTGCCAATCACCTGGAACACCACCCATTGCTTCAGCTTGTCAAACACCATCTGCTTCAGGTTGCCTAGGGATTGCTCCACCTTTTCCCAAAGCACAATCGGGCCTTTCGTCGCCAACTCCTTGACAAAGCCCACAGATTTTTCCAGCAGTTCAATTACTTTGGTCGCCTTCGGTCCTAACGCCTTCACCTTCGGGTGTTTCAGCAATCGCGCTTTAATCCCCTCATAGGTAAAGCCCAGTACCTGAGCCACCAATCCAAAAACGCTCTTGGCATCAAATGTCTTGGGAATTTGAACATCTACACCCGTACTGCTCAAACTGCCCAGCAGCCAGCCGATTATCGCGCCTTTGAGGTGTTTGGCAATGTTTTTCCCGAACTGGCTGAAGCCCTGAGCAAACGCAGACAGGAAGTTTTTGATAAACTGCACTGGGTTCGCCAGAATTTTGGCAAAGGTCTCCTTCGATTTCTTAAAGAAAGCCAGCACCTTCGCACCCATCGGTCCCGCTAGTTTCAGGGCTGCCGCCAGGATAAATTCTTTGATCTTGCCACTGACGTTACGGACAAACTGCCGAACGCGGGCAACCGTCGCGGCAATGGTTTTCTTGATTAACGGCCTGTTCCGCCAGATATGGCGCAGTCCCTTCTTAACAATCTCTACTACGGCATTAATCCCCGTCCAAATGTCGAGTTTTTTAATCTCTTTGTCTAGCCACGCTCCTGCCTTGTCAGCCGCCCCAGTTTTCTTCAGTTGTTTGAACCATTGCTCGCCTAGCATCGGAATCAGGGTTAATACGCCCTGAAGAATGTTAATACCCGTTCGCGGCACGTCTTTTTTGGTAACAGGGCTGTAACCGAGAATGACTTTGAAGAGAAAATAGCCCGGAATCTTGTCAGCATACTTCTCAACCTTGTTGCTGAGCCAACCTCCTTGAATCATGGGTGAAGTTGTGTGCTGGGTGATGTGTAAGGGCTTTTTCTGGATAGTCGCCCCTTGCTGGACGGTGTGGGTTAATTCATGGGCCAGCAGGTGCTTACCTTCTGATGAGGTGGGCTTATATTGTCCTTCGTTAAAGTAAATATCTGAACCGTGGGTAAAGGCTTTCGCCCCTAAATCCTGACTGAGCTGTGTTGCTTCACTGTCCGTATGGACGCGCACATTGCCAAAGTCTGCCCCAATGTTTGTTTCCATCTCGCCCCGAGTATCCTCATCCAGTGTACTCCCTCTGCCTCGGCTACTGCTGAGGCGACTAGCTACATCACTACTAGCTTTCAGGCTGCCATTGGTCTGTTTTTGTACTTTGGGCAACCCTTGTAACCGTTTGGGTTGGAGGAAGACTACTTGCCGTTGAACCAGTTTGCTAATGTTCTTACTCAGGGGTTTCGTCTGGATTCCCGGTGCCAAATTCCCCCGCTGCTTCCGCATAGCAAGTACCTGGTCTGCCACTGCATCAGCTTCCTGTTCGTAGCGATCATTTGGTTTACCAATAGTGAGTTTTGCCTGGGTAAACGACAGCCCATTCTCACTGTTCTCCCCCGCATCTTCTGGTGGAGCTACGGCGTTACTGGCGAGCTTGGCTTGTACTTCGCTATCTGGGCTGGCTTCCTCTTCTGGTTCCGTTTCGGTCTCTTCCTGTCGCTGAAGCAAGGGTTGAGATTGAACCTTGTCATTCACCTCGCTCTCAAAAGCAGGTATCCGCTGTACCGTCAAGGGAACAGCACTGGGAAGAGGTTGACGCTGAACTCCTGCCTCCTCACTCTCAAAGGCGGGCATCCGCTGCACTGTCTGCGTTTCCGCTGACTGCTCTTTTGATTGTTCCCTTTCCTCAGCTTCGCAGGCACCGCATTTAGCTTGAATGAAGGGTACCGCTGTGGGCTGGAAAAAAGGCTTAGGCTCCGAGGCGTATTTAGGTTGAATAAAAGATGATGTAGAAGCGGAGGGGAAAAAGGGTCTTGATTCAGGCGATCGCTCCGAGAAAAAACTACTTTCCTGCTCCTGATTGAAAAAGGACTGTTTCGCAGTTGCCTGCTGCTGACTATGGGTACTTTTGGCCTCTGTAGCTTTCATGGCTTTAAGTCTAATCCCCCATCGGAATTTCTTCCATTGAGAGCAATTTTACCATGCTTATTTGTTGTTTTTTAGATGATGCCAAAAGTGGCAATGTGAGTGCATAGATGTAAATGGGGAAGAAGACCATTTGCATTTACTTTTCAGGTACGCACCACAATTACATTTGAGCAAGTTTATTGGCAATTTCAAGAGCGTGTCTTCTCGCAAAGTTAGACAAAATTTTGACTCTGAATTGAGACAATTTTACTGGGACTGGACAAAGGGTTTTTGGAGTGATGGTTATGCAATCGATTCGGTAGGATTCGCTCCACTTCATGTACTAAAACAGTATGTACAGAATCAAGGTAATGAACGCTTGACTGCGCTTCGCTCCGTCGCGCAGGTTTCTCATCCCGACCTTGAATTCTTTGAATCAAGGCGGGAATTCCCAACCTAGAAGGTTAAAAGCTTTAAGTGTAAACAAACTGAAAAACTCTATAACAAGAAATTTGTGAAGAAGTTTTCAGGGTTTGCCAGACAGGCAGAAAAAAAGTTGAGGCTACTTGATGCAGCCAAGGTTCTTGAGGATTTAAGCCAGATACGTGGCAATCGCTTTGAATTACTCATTGGAGATCGACAAGGACAATATAGCATCAGAATCAATGACCAATGGCGCATTTGTTTTCGATGGGATGATGCACCCTATGATGTGGAAATAGTCGATTATCATGGGTGAGTTCCCAAATATATGATCGTGTTGAAATCGCAATGGTTTCCAGGAAAGCACCCTACAAGAGCGCGATCGCACTTCTCTCCAAGCGATCGCAACAATGATTTATTGTTGTGGGTCATCATTGGGGGGATGGAGTTGAGCTGCTATCCATTGCCGTCGGGCATTCTGGATGAACGGTTCTTCACTAGGAATGGTCATTTGCTTGGGCGGCAGTGACAGCGTTGATGTAGCTAAAAATTTCGTCGAGTTCGCCAATGGCTTCTAACTCAAAGGCTTCATTGGAGGTGAGACTGTCAGCTTTTTTCTTGTCAAGCAGCGTTTGCATGCGATCGCCCAGTTCATCTGTGAATTTGAATAGGGTGAGGTTATTAATCTGCTGCACCCGTAATCCTTTGGGAATCAGGGTAGAGGGTTTGAGGAGAGTGGTCATTACTGTGGTTGAAGGTAAGGATTTTTTGATTATAGCAACGGAGGTTTCCTTGAAATATCTGCGATCACACTACAAGAGTGCTCGTAATCGCACTCCTGTAATTTCTTGCCCCACAACAAAGGCTTTAGGCAACAGTCAATGAGTCTAAGCCCTTTGTTGCTTAGCTTGTATTTCGGACAAGTCTAATAAATCAAAAGCAATTTGGAGGTATTCATTTTGTTGGGTCAACTTCAATTTCTTTGATAATTTCATCTGTTGTTATACGAAGGGGAACTAAATACTCATTCTCTGGAACGTATTCGTTGTTTGGACCGGCAGGTACCCTCATTTTATTTTTAAAGTTCTGGGTTGGGGTTCTAGAGGTAAACTTGAGAACATAAACACTACCTTTTCTCTTCTTTTTATCTGTAGCAAAAAAGCACGCAACCCATTTTGCATGAATCTGAGTCCCGTTTGGATTTTTTGTCATGCCGACATATGGCGAATATCCCAACTCAGCATGTTCCTCGAACCAATCAACATCCTCCCTCTCAATATTCTTTCCATTCTTTAACATTTTTTCTGCTTCTTTTTCTCCGTACTTCTCTGCATACCAAGAAAGTATCTCCTTCTTTCCAATCATGTCTCCTCTATAGAAATCGGCATTATCTGGAACGTTCTGGCAATAGCTTTCGGACCAGTCAAATAGTTCGAGTTGTTGGGCATTCGGGGCAATTCGCATCTTAATTTTAATCCTCTTCGGCTCTTTTAAGTCCTTGATATCAATCGTTAGCTTTACCCCCTTCTCTAACTTGGGATTAGTCCGGTCTTGAAGTTTTTGAGCTACAGTACGCTTATATTTTCGCCACTCTGGATCGGTTAGAGTCTTGGGACCATCATCCTTTGTAAATTGCTTTGCTAAATTATTTAGCATCTTCTTATGCTGTTTTTCCTTGGCATCTTTGCCAGTAGCTTTTCGTCTTTTTGACAATGTCTTCACTTTCTTTACTATCCAGTCAATTACTTTCCCGATCGCCTTCTTAACCGGATCCGAGATCTTCTTGATCAGCGCCTTAACCTTATCAACAATTCCCCCCAACCCAAAAATACGGGCTAAGAAAGCGATAATCAACTTCATTCCCTGAGCCAGAACCTTCTCCACAAACGCCGCCGCAGGACCAATCTTATTCAGCGCCACCATGGCAATGGAATTCAAAATGCCCGTTGCTACAGACTTGATTGTTTCCCAGTTATCGATGAAGAACTTGATTACCCGATACAGCGTCAGCGCCAGTTGCACTAAAGCTCCCGCTGGATTGAGCATTGAGAGCAGCTTGGTAACAGCAGCTTTGATAATCTCCATACTGACCAGGGAGGCAATCTTAGAGAACACCATCTCCTTGAGATTGGTCAAGAAACTTTCAACCCTTTTCCACAGGGCAATTGGGCCTTTAGTAACCAGATCTTTAATCAGGGCAACGGTTTGCTCCAGCTTGGAGACGATCACTTCCCCTTTCGGTCCCAGGCGTTTTACGACCCTGGCCCTAATCTTCTCGTAAGTTGCCCCGACTAACTGGGCTATCAAAGAAAACAGGCCAGCAATATCGAACTTCTTGGGCATCTCAACGCCCATCTCAGCCGCCTTACCAAACAACCAACCCAGCAGCGCATTCTTAAAATGGGTAACGAAATTATCTTTGAACTTAGAAAAACCTTGTTTTAGCGCCCCCACCATAAATTTCTTGAGAACAGCCTTGGGATCGTCTACCGCTTTCTTAAAAGCTTTGGGATCTTTCTTCAGGGCATCCAGTAATTCCGTTGCTCCCACCAAGCGCAACGCTGCTTCAAAGCGCAATTCTTTGACCTTTTCCATCACCACACTGGAAAAAGCCATGATTTTTCCAATCACTGGACCCAAATACTTTTTGAAGATGTGGATGTTTCCTTCAACCCCCTTCCTAATCGATATCTCATTCCACATCAATTTGAGCCGCCGAGCGATGTCGTCAAAATCAATGCCAAACTCGACCACTTTGCCTTCCACCCATTTTCCTGCTTCAGACAAGGATTTAGTCTGTTCCAGTTCACTCAGCAAAATCGAACCGATCACCGGGCTCAGACGCATATAACCTTTAATCAGGTTGACACCAGAGCGGGCCACCGCTTCTCCCGTAATCAGGTTTTTACCCAAAAATACATTCAGCAGGGTATATCCAGGGATGGTACGTTCGGCTAGCCAGTTAAGACCTTTTTTGAATTTTTGAATTGCCCATCTCTTTCCAGCACTCCAAAGCCGCCCCAAAATCAACTGCACTGCAGGAGCATTGCCAGTAGAGATATTTACCTTGCGTTGAAGGCTGGCACCCTGTTGAACGGTATGGGTTAACTCATGGGCTAGCAGGTGTTTCCCTTCTGAGGAGTTTGGGTTATATTGTCCCTGATTAAAGTAAATATCCGAGCCATGGGTAAAGGCTTTCGCTCCCAAATCCTTACTCAACTGTGCCGCATTGCTGCCCGTATGGACGCGCACGTCACCAAAATCTGCCCCGAAAGCAGATTCCATCTCGCCTCGGGTATTCTCATCCAGACTACTGCCACTTTCCTGATTGCTGTGCAGGCGACTGGCCAGATCACTACTGGCTCTCAGGCTCCCATCACCCTGTTTTTGTATTTTGGGCAACCTCTGCAACCTTTTGGGTTGTAAGAATACTTCTTGTCGTTGGACCAATTTGCTAATGTTCTTACGCAGGGGTTTAGTCTGGAGTTTCGGTGCTAAATTCAGACCCCGTTTTGGCATGGCAACCACTCGATTTGCCACCGCATCCGCTTCTTGCTCGTAGCGATCGCCTGCCTTACCAATAGTGAGCTTTGCCTGGGTAAACGGCAGCCGATTCTCTCCGCTCTCACCCCCATCTTCTGGTGGATCTACAGCATTACTGGCGAGCTTGGTTTGCAGCTCGGTATCTGGGCTGGCTTCCTCTTCTGGGTCTATTTCGTTCTCTTTCTGCCGCTGGAGCAATGATTTAGATTGAATCTGGTCATCTGCTTCGCTTTCAAAGGCAGGCATCCGCTGCATTGTCAGAGGAATAGCACTGGAAAGAGATTGACGCTGAACTCCTGCCTCCTCGCTCTCAAAAGCAGGCATTCGCTGCACTGTCAAGGTTTCTGCTGACTGCTCTTTTGGTTGCTCCTGTTCCTCAGCTTCACAGACGGCACATTTAGCTTGAATGAAGGGTACGGCTGCGGGTTGGAAGAAAGGCTGATGCTTAGAGGCGGATTTGGTTTGAATAAAGGATGAAGTGGAACCAGCGGAGAAAAAGGGTCTTGTCTCATGCGATCGCTCTGAGAAAAAAGGATGCTCCTGAGTCTTTTCAGCAAAAAAATTATCCACAGCGGTATGCTGCTGACTATGAGTGCTTTTTGTCTCTGTAGCTTTCATGACATTAAGTCTACTCCAGCATTGGAATTTCTTCCATTGAAAGCAATTTTACCATGCTTATTACCCAAGGCAGTCGGCTTAAGAAGATATCAATTGTCTTTTACTCTACCTGCAGTTTCCAGCTACCATAATATGGAGTAGAAAGCAGAGATGGTAGGGGGTTTTATTCTTACATCGGATCTATGGGTTTTCTCAAAATATTTATTCGCTCAAGCCAACCTATGGCTACGAAATCTGCGATCGCACTTCGATATCAGCGATCGCTTCTAAGGGAGTACGGTTGCCATAAATGATGGCCAGGATACCGGGGAGGTATTGATCCATAATTATGACGTTGGCATAAACCAGTTGTTGCACGAGAGCTGTACTTAAGCGATCGTCTCCGATATTAATGCTGGTTTTATAGTTGATTTCGCCGCTGTCAAAATCCATCTCGAAGTTACCGAGAGTAATGCCATAGTTGACGCGGGTGAGGAATTCAGCAATGGCTCCCCGCTGGGGTTTGGGAACATTAACCGGGCATAGGGAATAAAACACAAAGGCTCGTCTGCGTTCATGGGTACTAGCATAGCATGACCACTGGCCATTTTCGCCCTGGAAGGCAAGCTGTAGAGAGGTTTTTTCATCCACTCGGGCAATGGGCCAATCGTTGGCCTCAAAAAAACTGACGACTGTATCAAATAGGATTCCTTTCTCTGGGTCCTTTTCCTTATCAGCCGTACGATCTGCTGTCTCATCGATTGCGTCCCAATCGATGGCGGAGAGGTCATCGGCCAAGCCTTGGAAAGCGTTGGTTATTTCGTCAATGAGTTCGTCTGTGGTTTCCTGAACGGCTTCTGACAAGTTGGTTGCAACCCATTCTTGAAAGAACTTAGCAATGCCTTCGGCCAGTTGTTCACCTGATGTGGCAGCCTGTTGTAAGATGGTGGGGTTCACGTAAGACCAGAAGGTCTCGAAGCCAGTCTCGCTTTCTCCTTGTTGTTGTTTGACTGAGAGGCAGAACCAGCTTTCGGTGTGGAGCAGGAGATCGCGGAAAACCTTGCGATCGTTGGCCTGAGTCTGCTCAGATGAGGTGGGGGCTTCGGCGTCTGTGTTGGCTGAGGATGGTGAAGACTGGGGAGATGCTTCGTCTGGTTTAGACGGAGGTTGAGTAGCGGTTGACTCTGGTGGGGCAACCGCAGGCGAGTTATTGAGGTTTTGCTGCTCATTTAGGCTGAGAAGATAGGCTGCTGCTTCGTCTGCAGTGGCAGCTTTTTCGAGCAAACTGGGTAGTAGATTTGGTTGGAGGGTAAGGTCTAGTTGGTAGTTGGCGTCGGGGAGGAAATTGCCGTTGGTGAGAGAGCCGCGAATCTCAGTTTTGAGGTTGAAGAGGGTTTGGGTTTCGATATGATGGTAAATCTCTGGGGAAACCTGAAGTCCAAGGCGCACTTCAGATACTGTACTGTCTGTTTGAAGCATAACTAGCTTCACGTTCTGGAGCTTGAGTTGTTCACCTGATGTTTCCTGAAATACGAGGTCTTTAGTGAGATTACAGTCTAAGGTTTTCACATTTTTTCCCCTTGGTTCTAAAAGGGTGATTGATGCTTTCTGAGGCAATTCAAACTTCAATACCTTCGAATAGGAGTTTGGCCTGCCTAATGCTGCACCAATATAATTATAGAACGAACCCTTTTAGCTCAACTTATACTTTAAATAAGTCTAGAGATCATCGCACTAGTTATCCATTTCGGTTTCTGTTGTATTCACGTCTTAGTCTCCTAACTAATCTCTTTAGAGCCTGAATAGCGCGATATGTATAGAAAAAGCTGTAAGTAATTTCAGTAAGATTTGGTAATTCATCTTTATTTTTTAGTTTATTCATACAGTCCTTTTGGCTTCTAGGACAGGGCTTTAACTCACTATATACAGCTGTTATTTCCGTTTTATTAGTAATTCTTTCTATCCCTCGCTCTTCTGCATGTTCTCCTCTGTATGGGTCACTGTGGAATATTCGCTCTCTATTGTCAACCAAAAAAGCAGCAACATTTTGTCCTGCGAAAGTTGTTTGATCTGTTAGCCTATCTTCTTTAACCTTGTTGCTCAGTGGGGGAGTACCATAATCAACCCGATAAACAATTGTTCTTCTTGCCGAGACGTCGGTTACCTTATCTGTTCGTTGAAGTATCTTTCCATTGATCATCTGTTGAACGCGCTGCACAGGCATCGGTTTGACTTGCACAATGGGGGCTTTCGGACTCATCGCGCCTACAATATCCCAATCGTTTTCACGCTGGTCATACTCCCCGACAGTCAGTGAGGAGTAATTGTAACGCTCCCGAAATTCTTCACGCCTTAGGACATCTTGGATCCCTTCTCTATTACGATTTCGTCTCGATAAACGATCCATTCGTTTCTCTATGGCTTGTTTGCCATAATTCCACCGCTCTTCTCTGTTCATCCATACTGTGGCAATTCTTCCGCGGAGCACATCTGAGAAGCCCTTGCGTTTAGCCTTAACGCTCCACTTTCCCCAACCGGAAACTTCTTCAACATCGCCTCTTCTAATCCCTGCAACAACATTACGGTACTGTTGTCTACGCCGCAAATCCCGAACGCGCATAAAAAGGTCTCGCTCACGAATACCTCGTGATCCTACTCCCCTCGCGATGTTTCCTACTTCTACCTTAAATCGCTGCCATGTGGCCAAATTTTCGGTGGCTCCTCTTAAACTACGGATTGCCCGCCGAATTGCCCGCCGAAACCAAGCGCCAACAAACCGAAGGTATCGTTTCAGGCTTTGTAAAACTTCGCTTAGTGCTTCATTAGCTCGCTGAGCCGCAGCGTGGCCTGCTTCGACTACCTGATGCAATATATTCAGTGCTTTCCTAATCAGCGACCCCCCTTGGCTCAAACCGCGTCCGATCCTTTGTATTCCTCTAAGCAACCATTGCACCGCTTTACCGCCCCATTTCGCCAGCGCACCGCCCCCAACGGTAAGTGCTCCTAGGACTACCTCAAAGAGTAAAGTCCCCACCAAGGTTCCAATCTTAAATCCGGTGTTGAAGGGCTGGGCCTCACTAATCAGCCCAAACAGTTGCGAGGCGACTTGGGCTCCTATCTGTTTTGCCTTTTCTTGCCCCTCCCTAATGACTGTCTCGATCATAGAGTACAAGATAGATGGGCTACGACGAATGAAATCGATGAGCTGCTGCACGGCATCGGGACGCTGGATGAAGGTCCGAACCTGCTCGGCAATCTCACGACCGCGCGCTATCATCTGCTGGACGACTTCTACATCAGGAATGAGGTGTCTGAGGAACGTCAAGAAAGCGAAAAGGGCTCGCGGAACGCCTGTCACCAGGTCGTACACCAGACGAATAAGACCCACAAGGCCATCCCAAACAAATCCTTTTAAGACGCCTAGGAAGAATCCGGAGTAGGTTCGTGGGTTAATAGCAAGGCTCAGGGCCTTCTCAATTACATAGATAACGGCATCTGGCCCCTTAGCTCGAACCCGTTCCAGGAAGCTGGTAAGCCCAGTCTTAATAATGGGCCAAAATACTTCCACACCCGGAACCTGCACCATCGCACGATCCAACGATCTCACAACCCGAATGGCAAAATTCAACAGTACCTTAATCGCTGCCCGTTTGAATCCCTCAGGAAGTAACGTCCAAAACAGCCAATTTCGTAGCCAGCTTATGTAAGTAGGCCACAAAGCCGGGGTTAGCAACAGAACCATAATCCCATTCAGGCTCTCCGCAATGGGCCGTAAACACTTCCAAACGTTGGTAACTATGGTTTTAATTTTTAATAGCGTAGGTGCTAGTGCCTTGCGGATGGCACCGATTAACCCGTCAAACTCTTGCTTGATAGCTCCGAAAATGACTTTGATAGTTACGAACAGAGGGGATGTTTGCAGCTCCTCCAACACCTCGTTAAATGCGGTGGAGAGTGCTGTAAACTGTTGGTCTACCCAATCGTTAGCTCTGCTAAGCGCGCCGCGTAGCCAGGTAAACCCGGTCCGTAATGCAGGGATGATATCATTCACAATGATCTCTTTTACATCAAGGAAGGCCTGCCAATTGGTAAGGTGCTCCCAGATCCACTTCAGGGCATTCCAAAGGGCGGGCGCACCCTTGTACAGCAGCAGCACCGGTCCCAAGGGGCTCAGCAACGCCATCACCGCTGCCACGGACTGTAAGGGGCCGAGGACAGGCGTCAATTTTTCTTTGATCGAATCCCAGACATTCACGGCAGCCTGTCTCAGGGTTTCGAAAATGCTGCTGGCTGAATCTTGAGCAAGACCCAATTGGATCTTAATCCATCTCCAAGCTTCTCCGAATGCAGACCGGATGGGGGTCGTTATTTCCCAGATCCAGGCAGCTTTCTCCTGAATCCATTGCCAGGCTCCCCCGGCAAATATCTGGATGGCCTCAACCGCTGGCATCCCGAACTGATTCCAGAGGTTGAGGATAAAGGCACCGCCTTGGGAGACTAACTCTCTGGCTCGATTTAGCACCGGACTAAATAGCAGCCCAGCAAATTTCCGCAATGATTTAAAAACCTTGAACAGTGAGCTACAATCACCTTTGGCGACTTGGGCTGCAACCGTTACAATAACTGTCTTAACCTCCAGTAGAATCTCGCGCAACTGAGCTGTCAGTTCGCCGCTTCTGATTCTCTCCAAGAGGTTGCCGACAACACTACGTACCCCGCCGATAATTTGTTCCTCGATCCGATCGACCAATCCGCCATTCAAGAGGCTCATCAGTCCTGGGGCGAAGCGCTCGATGATACTAGCAATGACATTAGTCCCTAGGGAGGTTAGACTCGTTAGGCTTTCCTGTGCGACGGAGAATCCTCTTTGCCCTGTACGGATGAGGTTTCCTGTGGTGTCAACGACCGTTTCGCCCACCTGATGCACACTTTCCCTCACATTAGAGAAGACACGTTCACCAAGAGACCGTGCATCATCTAAGGGCGTGGTTTGCACATCTGGGGTCTCGCGTTCTGTAGCCTCCTCCTCCATATCCGTTTTCCGACGAACTCGCCTTTGCACCGCTGTGCCTTGCTGTAATGTATGGGTCAGTTCGTGGGCGACGAGATGTTTGCCCTCACGAGATGTAGGGTTGTACTTGCCCTGGTTGAAATAAATGTCATTACCATGGGTAAAGGCCTGTGCCCTCAGGCTCTGGCTCATTTGTATTGCTTTGGTATCAGTATGGATGCGTACGTTACTGAAATCAGCTTGAAAGGCCGATTCCATTTCCCCCCGGGTCTTCGCAGGCATCGTGATGCCCCGTCCCTTGCTGGAGCTAAGCTGTTTGTTGAGGTCAATATTGGCCGCAGGGTGCGGAGTCAAACTTTTCCTAAAAACGACTGGAGCCTGATTTTCATCCCCATCACCGCTCTCCCCACTTGGCTGAGCAAATAACTTGTGTTGTAAATCCAGTTGCTCTCCATCATTTTCTTCATCGCGCCGCAGTTCTTCTTCGCGTTCACAGGCATCGCACTTAGTTTGAAGGGTCTGAGTCGTTGGCTGTGGTGCAGGAGTCACAGATTCATTTGTCTGCCCAAGTCCCTGTACGACCCGATCGGCCATCTGGTCAGCCTCACGTTCATACCGATCGTTGGACTTACCAACGGTAAGCTTAGCTTGTAAGGCAGCGGGCGAAAAGAACGGAGTTTTTGTTCCAGACAAGAAGCCACTGTTGTTAGCTGTGCTGAAAAAGGAGGTTTCTGTAGCTGTTGAAATACTCGGTTTAGTCTGAAGGTAACCATTGCCAGGAACAGGTTGACGCTGGACCTCAGCCTCATCACTTTCAAAGGCTGGCATCCGCTGCACCGCCAGCCTTTCTGAATTTAAGTCTTCTGACTGCTCCCGCTCCTTCGCTTCACAAGCCGCACATTTCATCTGAATCGCAGGTACGCGAGCCGGTTGGAAAAACGATCGCGATTCAGCAATCAATTTAGGCTGAATATGAGAGATCCCCTCGGGCTGAAAAAAGGCAGGTTGCTCAGCAGTGGATTCCGAGAAAAAAGGACGCTCCTGAGCTTGCTCCGCCGAAAACTTATCCGTAGCAGCATGCTGTTGACTATGGGTGCTTTTGGTCTCGGTAGCTTTCATAATATTATGTCCACTCCACCGTTAATAACTCATCCATCCACGGTAATGTCACCATGCTGACCCCCCAAGGCAGGCGACTCAGCAAAATATCGATCGCTTTCTGCTCTACCCGCAGTTTCCAACCGCTATCGGTGCGGGTGAGTTTACCATCCCGTTGCAGGAAACCCTCTCGTAGACCATCGGGACTGGTGCTTTTGAGAGCTTGCCAGTGATCGATCGCGGTTTGCAACAGATGTTCCCCCTCAGCCAAGACAGCTTCCGGGAAATCGAGACCCCTTGCTACTGGATCGTTTAGCGGCCAGCTACAGAGTAGTTTTGGCAGTACTAGTTCGTATTCGAGCGCGTCAGTTTTTTTAGTAGCTAGATAATATAACAAGTATATCGCTGTTTGTTGCGTCGATTCATCCCGAAACGACTCGCCTTCTAATAAGCCGATCTCGTTAAAATAAATGCGCCAAAATGGGTGTAACAACACCAGTCCAGCCTGGGTGACAAAAATTCCAGCTGCTTCTTCAGGAGAGAGGGGGGAATCGCTTGGTTTACGAGGGGGTCTAGAACTTTGGATATTAGGCTCTAGCAACTCTGTCCCCGAACCAGGGTTATTCAGGGAAGAAGTACTAGGCTCTGGGCTATTGATGCGATCGCTAGCTCCCCTGGCAGTATTGTCTCGTATCTGCTGATATTCTGTTGGAGCGGTCTGAGAAATTCGAGACTCAGGATCGGAGCTGTGCCCTTGTGCAGGGGCAGCGGTCTGGTCTTGTTGCTCGGCGGATACTCCTAGACTGTTAGTAGCGGTTGTCTTCCTTTCGGTCGGAGGAGAAGTTGGGTGTTGAGCCGTAATATTCATCTTATCAAGTTCTGGGGCAGAGCTGTTGGAGGTTGTTTCCTTTCCGATCGGGTTCGAGGTCGGGGGTTGAACTGTAGCATCGGTCCGATCGAATTCTATCGGAGAGCCGGGTTTTTGTTTTTTACGTCTTTTGCCTTGTCGTACTGAGGATTTCAAATTCTGTCCAGTGGCTGGACTGACAGTAGCTTTTACAGAAACAGGCCAGACCCGATCGAGGGCATGCAACCAGAGGGCGCGTTCGGCAGTCGGCAGAGCTTCAAGGAGGTTACGCAGCTGCTGTCGAGATTCTTGACTAGATGTTTCCTGGGAATGCGATCGCCTACTTGGTAGCTGGGGATCTGCCAAATCGCTAGGTTTGGCTTCTGAGGTTCGGTCTATTTCAGATGAAAACGGTTCAGCGGGGTTCGGCTCGAAGGTGCCCAAAGAGAGCTCAGAATTAGGGGAGACGGCTAATTGTCCAATCTCTACCAGTTGAGCCAGCCAGTTGCTAACCCAGGTGGCAGTAGGCAAGGGCCTTGCTGGGGCAGGAGAAAGTCCGATTTCGGACAGTAGCAGCAGCCAGGCTTGCCTTTCTAATTGTTGAAACCGCTCGCTGGGCAGAGCCAAAGCTTGCAGCAGTTGCCGAGCTTGGTTCAGTAGGGTAGGCCAGAGCGTCCAGGCGGGCTGTAGCTGCAACACTAGCTGATGCCGAAAGTCTTCGGGGAACTGGTTTATCAGGCGCTGTTGGCTTCCCCTCTGGGTGGCAAGTAATTTATGTAGGGGCGATCGCCAGGCTGTACCCTCTCCCACTACGATTTCCCAGCGGGTCAACCAGTCCTGCCAGTCGCCAACTGACACCCACCAGGGCATCCGACCATATTGCAAAAAGAACAGCAGCACCTCCCAATCTGCCCCCGCCCGATCCTGAGTGATGATTTCAATATCTGTATTAATCGAGAGATGACCAGCTAGGCGATCGCCCAGAACTTGATTCAGACCCTCCAAAAGTTGACGGACAAATTCATCGGCAAAGAGCTGAGGACTGACAGTGCCCACATCAACCACCATCCGATCCAAACGCACTACTTCCTCTGCGTCTACGAGCTGGTCAAATAGCCCCTCCATAGCGGGCAGAGCCTGTCGCTGGAACACAAGACTCACCTCTTCCTGGAGGCTCAACACATCGGCCAGGCGACCGGTGTTAATTTCTAGGAGGGTTCGTCCAATGATGTGGTGTTGACTGCTCATAGCATGATTCAAAGAGGATGTACAGTGTTGGTAAGGGCTTACAGATAAGCGGTTGTAAGAAGTGTTGAAAATATTATTCAGGCATTAATCGATCCATGCGATCGAGGATTTCTTGATTGATAACTGAGCGAAGCTCTTCCGGGTTCCAAGTCGCTTTGATCGCAGCAAGATCCAATCCCCCCTCTTGAAGGTTAGCAAGGGTTTGCGAAAGTGAGTTGGTTAATTCCTCTGTCAAGGTACCACCCGCCAGCCGATCGAATATCCTAGCCGTGGTGAGAGCCAAAACTCTAGACAGGGAAGCTTTAAACTCATCTCCAGCGAGTTGGTAATCCCTCAGCAGAGATTCGGTCAGTTCTTCGTATTCGCTCATGGCTTCAATTTCGCTAATGCCCATGTCAATTCTTAGGAAGTTATTAGCCATTTCGTAGGCCCTGCTGTCACGCAGATATTCGTTATCCTCTCCCAGTGCTTCTAATTCACTGCGATAGTTGACTAAACGGGCATTGAGTAAGGAGTTAAGGGCGCTGTTCTCTTCTAGTGGATCGGGAACGGAATCAATCAGGCTGAAGGTTAATTCTAATGACTCACCTTGCACTCCATTTCCGTCTGCTTCGGTAAAAGGAGTAGCCTTGATCCGATAAGTCCCAGCCTCAGGTTGCCAGATAGCAGCTTGATTGTCATCCGCATCGCGCAGCAAATCATAAGGAGCTTGGTTGTCAGGAGTAATCGGCAGTTCCAGTTCGCTGTCAGTTCTAGTCAGTTCAAATATGACGCTGCCGACGTTTTCTGGAAAGGTAATAGTCCGGATATTCAGGTAGGCATTTCTGAATCGTCCAATCGAAATTGAATCCCCCTCATTAAGGGTGTCGAATAAACTCCAGAATACTGCTTCTCCCTCAATAAAGCCTCGATACAATTGCAATTGCTCTACGGAAAAGGGCGGGTTAATAGTTACTGCCTCAGATTCGGTTTGACACTGACCACTTTGGGAGCGAATGAACAAGGTGGCGGTGATGGTATCGCCCAGGCTAATATTCTCCCCATATCTAAACTGATGGCTGATTTCCTGGGTTAGTATCGGTGGGCGATCGCCAACGACCATCTCCCATTCAAAAATCAGGTCAGTACGCGAACTGGGATTAGGCGTGATGTTGTTAAATACCAGGTAAAATTGGCCAGTTTCAGGACTTCCTGGATCGAGAACTATCGTGAAACTGCCTACTGGAACCTCTTCTACTCGCACGGTGCGGCTGAAGCTTCTGTTGTCTGGAAGAGAATAGGTAATTTGATAAGTGCCCGGGTTAGTAGTAGAGAAATTCAAGGTGTACTGGGTTTGGTTTTCACAAGGTAACGAATCATTGCTCAAAGTAATCCCGAGACCGCCAATAGCAGAGAAGTTACCCCCTGCTTGGTTGACCCGAATGGTTTCCCGATAGATTTCCTGTTGACCGACTTTGCAGAGTAAGATTACCTCTGTACCGTCATTATCTAGTACTGGAAGCTTAGTATTTTCAAACTGCCAAGTGGGATCGAGGGACATCAGCTCAACATTTGCCCGATCTCTGCCAGAACACTCATAATCGGTAGCCGAGTCTTCGTTAGTAGCAATAAGGACAATATTATATTTGAGATAGCCATCGTAGACCAGATCTAGAGTGGTAGTAGCAGTGGTTGCCACTTCCTCGCTAGATAATCGCCAACTGTAGCGATCTGCTATATCACCTAAAGCATTGCTAAAATTCACCCTCAACCGTAAATCCGAACAACCATTCGGACCATGTACGATTGTTCCGGTAGCTTGCTTAGCTTCATTCTGAGGATAAGCAATCTCTATCTGGGGAGTCCGAATGATAGTAATGTCTAATGGGTCGCTTGTTGCCCCACAATAGTCGTCTGTCGAGGGAATGACATAGGTAAAGCTCGCCGCGATGCTGTTGCGATCGGCAGGGATGGGAATTTCACTGAGGTCATAGTTATAGCGATAACTGTTTTCTGGGACTACGGCAATTACTTCTGTCGGGCCACCATCTAAAGAGCGATAAATACTACCTCCGGGCGTAGCGATCTGAAAAGTTATGATGTAGGGTTCTCCAGGAGTAATGCAGAAACTAGAACTATCTTTAGACAGCGATAAGCTAGCGTCAGCTACTGGCAGCAACAAGACCGAAAAACTACTCCCCACCCCATCCACGATGTAGAAGAAAGTCAAGTTTGTGGGTTCACTGATGTCAGCATCGACACTGCTAGGCTGGAAGGCGTATTGTCCCTCAACATCCACAATACCGTCGCCACCTTTGAGCAGTCCGCCAGGCGGGTCGAGGATGAATTCGTACACATTCTCGTCGTTTTCACAAAAAACGGTACGACTTAAGCCGATAAATGGCTTGGGTCGAGCCATGACGTAGTTGATGTTGCCATAAGTACTGCAACACTGATAGGGAAGGCAAAAATCCGCTACCACAATGTTGCGTTCTCGCCTTTGGCTGTCGATAGCGGCGGTGCGGGCAGGACCGGGGGGCAAGCGTCCTGGAGGCAATTGAGTCTGTGCCGTAGCGAGGGCTTGCACCTGTTTATCTGAAGAGGAGACAAGGGACAGATCTGCCGCAATGATTTTGTTAACCTGGTCTGGATCGCCCACATAAACCAATACAAAGGTTCCGCTTTTGGGAACGCCGCCTAGATGCTCCAGTCCCCGATGTTTGCGGGCGTATTCGGTAAAGGATTGCAGTTGCTTGATAGTTTCTAGGCGGTAGAGATAGCGGTGAATCAGCGCTCGGAATTCGTAGTACGGCACTAGTTCTGGTGCTTGTTTTTCGGTTTCATTTTGAGATTGAGCAGCAAAAAATTGCAGGAAAGCGTAGAGAGCATCCCAATCAGCATAGCGTTGGATCAGCGTCCTGGCATTGTAAGGCGTTTCATCTTCAATGGCAATGGCTATATCAGTCAGGTCTTCATTTTCCTCACCGAGAAGTTCGATATTCTCGCTGCCGTCTCTAATGCCGAAGCGATAGACGTTACCATCCACCTTCACCTCGAAAGTGACTGGGCGAATTGAAAAACAGGTGGCAAAGGTTTGAATAATGCGAGTTTGATTTTCCGTTGTCTGTTCCCCAGTCAGTTCAAACTCAAAATAACCTGAGTTAGTCTCGTCACTAGGAACAAAACCGAGCCGGGTTCCCCTTTGGTTGAGGAAGAGACGAAAAGGACCTGTTGTTGTGGGAGAAAATTCGGGTTTGAATTCATAATTAGTTTCATCTTGAGCCAGCTTGAGCAGCTCGTTTTCCATCAGGCGCGGCTCAATTTCTGAGAGATCTTCCTTACCCAGGAAGTTTTCCCCCATCAACTCCAGGATTTGGTTCAAGTTCTCATCCTTTATTTCAGTAAAGATTTTTTCCTTTTTGCGTTTCCAGTAAGCCTTGAGCCGATCGAACTCTAATTCGAGATCGTCGAAATAGCCATTCAAGATCGGATTCCCTTCGGCATCTTTTGGGCCTACACGGACTGCAACTAGGTCAAAAGCTAAGTTAAAATCTTGTTTAAAGCTTTCAATATATTCTTGAGCCTCGTCTAGGGTACGCCCTAAGTGTCCTTCAATGCGGAAAAAGTCGGACTGATCGAGGCGCAGTATCAGGTCATATCCCCGCTGCTTGGGTTGTCTGTTGAGATGGAAATAAGCTGGCAGGGAGGCTACTTGTTGCTTTCGGCAGGCATCGTAGTTCCAGTAGGGATATATTTTAGGATACCAGTAGTAGTAGGGAATGGCCTGTTCGCCCAAAACAGCCTGTCGGCTGCGGCTAGGAGTAACTTTGACTGGGGTCTGATAAAACGGCAGCAGAGTGAAATTCTTATCATCACTCAGGTGCACTAAGCGTTCGTAGAGGTGGCGGACTTCTTGTTTGCGCCGCTGGTTGCCATTGTAGATGGGCGGTTGATAAAACTGATAGCGAAAGAGGGAAAGATGGGGACAATCTTCGGTAGATGGTTTTACCTCACCGAGCAGTAAATACCTCGGAAACCTCTCCATATCGGGGGGACAATCATCCATTAGGTCAAAAAGAGCAGCTTTCAGTTCGTTGAAGGCAGCGATCAGTTCTACCAGATAGTCATAGAAATATTGGATGCCATAGCCGACCTGGATTTTTGTTGGCACATAAGGCGTGCTATCCCCAGGAAAAGGATCGTTGTTGGCAATCTCAATCGGTACTAAGGCGATGAGAATTTCCTTGAGACGGTCTTTGAAGTCGTCAAAGTCACTGCTATTAGGGTGAAAAGTAGAAATGAAAGGTCCAAATAGCTGATATGTTTGGCGAAAAGCCTTATCAATAGAAATAATGCTGGCTTTGCAAACTCGGTAATATGCCGTCATGAGAGAATTGAGATCGTGAATGGTCGTCAGGTCTACGACTTGTTTGCCATCCCTTTCAGAATACCCAATTCGTTCAATATGACAATCTGGAACGTCAAACCATCCCTGAAAGGCATCGGAGAGTGATTGACCAGATTCGATGGCAAAACCAGTGCGCAGCAGCTTTTCTGCACTTAAAACCTCGGTGCTAGTTTCTCCTGCTGTTGCTGAGGAGTCTTTGGCTAGCTCTTTGTCTATCAGGAAAAATCGCAGGTTGAAATTTCGGTCCCGACCCCGGTTGTCGCAGTCAATGAGGCAGGAGTCACGGGGTAAATCTTGCCAGTCGTACAAAACCATTACGACCTGCTTGTCAAGGTTAATGTTTGTTATCGGGTGAATATCTTCCTCGGGGTCCTCACTGGCTTTAGCTGCGGAAATCAGTTCTTTAAGCTGGAAGTTTTCCTTCTTGGACTCACCGGGAATAATTAGCTCTTTTGCCAGGTTCTCAATCCGATAATGGGTAAAGCGATTTTGGTTTACTGCGCCTTCACCAGTCGCAGGCAAATATCGAATTAAAAATCCTTCAGAAGTGATACCGCATCCTGCAGTAATTTGTATGCTATCTTCATTAGACGTTATTTCTAACCCATAGACAATCCCCATCCCAATTAGGTGGGTACGGGTAAGTCGGTTGTGACTGTCCAAATAAGTGACCAGGTCATTGAGGTCGTTGTTTTTCAACACCTGATTGGCTTCAAACCAGGGCACATGGTCGGGCATGAAGGTGGAATAGTTTTTTCCATTAGTAGTGATCATGGCTTAAATCCTACGCATTTCCTAGGTTAGTTTGGTTTAGAACGATCGGGTTCTCGTCGGGACCACTTTCCTCACAGTCATGGAGAGTCCCCTCGGGATGAATAGTCTTGAGTTGTTTTAAGACTGCAATTAGGCGGTTCAGGGCTCCAGTTATATCGCAGGCCACCCCCTGGCAAGCTTCTAGATTCAACTCTTTCAGCCAATGTTGATAAGCATTCTCAAAGTCATGCATTTGCTGCACATTGAGCCAGCAGATTTTCAATGCTACATGAGCGGGTGCTTCTAGGCGAAGAGTTTGTTCGACAAAGCGGCGGAAGTCCAGATTTTGAAAGCGTTGTGGCCAGTAGGGCAAAATTACGCTCACCCAGAAGGAATAGGGATCATAGCTAGTTAAGCAGGGGGGTTTGCCAGTATCTGTCTGGCAGTCTTCAGCATTCACAGAAATTGGTAAAAAGTCATGTTTGTTCTTGGAACTCGGACGTAGAAGAATGTGTTCCAGCACATGGAAGCCTTCATCGTTGATACGTGCCTGAAGCTTATCGATTGCTCGATTCCGCGCATCTTCACTGGTGTAGTAGCCTTCGGCTAAGACCCGGTCTTTCTCTTTATTTGTCAGTGCCCATCCATAAAGCGCCCTATCACTGTCGATCAGACGAAAATTATCCCTATCCTGAACCAGTGGTAATAGCTCATTTCCCTGTTCCCAAGCAGATACTTCGGTATCATAGTTCTGGCTGCTTTGAAGCAGGATCGGCTTTTCCAACCCATCTCCATTGTGCTTGTCGTTAATTATGCCCCGATAGCCAGATGACTGTGACTGTATCTCTAGTCTCAAGGCTGCACTCTGCACCTGCAACTGTAGGCTTTCAATGGCATCATCGCGGTCTGCTTCGGTCGGCCAGAAACGGGTCGCTTCAGCTAGCATATTTCCTTCAGTATCGATAATCCCATAGCTGTAGTAGATGAATCCTTGGGGCAGATCTGCTTCAGTTTCATTGTCCTCATTCGATTGAGGCAAGCGACGTTTGCGGTAGGCACTGCTGGTCTGAATGCGAGCCAGAGATTCCTCGATAGCATCATAAGCTTTGACCTCATTGGGATAGTGCTGGGTGCCGAAAAAGGTTATAGAAGCTTTTCCAGGTACAGGAATTGCTAGTTGGAAGCGAAAGCGCCCTTCTGCGTCGGTATCTAAAATATAGTAGCGGGGCGGTGGCGTGAATTCTGCTTCGGTTTCTACTGTTGAAGTTTCAGCTGATTCCGTTGGCACTGAGCGCAGATCTTCTAGTAGGGGGTTTAGAGCAGCATCTCGCTCGGCCTGACTCAGAAAATAACCCTCATAGGCGAGCAGACTCTCACCCTGGCGATCGGTCACTTCCCAGCTATAGCGATAGAAATAGCGATAAGATAGCTGCGTGTAGTGTTCGGAATTTCGAGCAAGCGTTAATACGTTGTTCCCGGCATTCTGAGCTTCTTCCTCATTAAGGTAGATCCGCTTACTCCTTAATAGAGGACTATCATCAGCTTCGCTGCGCAGGATAAAACCGTAACCGCCTTCGTCTGAGACAATTTCATAGTGGCTGAGCGATCGCCGTTTATAATCGTCGATCCCCAAGAGTCGAGACACCCGTTTTTTGAAACCCGATACATTATTGGTGTCCCAGATGGCGTCGCGATCGCAATTACAGTAATTGAAAGCCCTAAAGCGATCGCGACTTAGCTCTGGGTAATCCTGAAGAAAACGAGCCTTGTCATTGACGATCTCAGATTCAGAGGCATGCCCTGCTTTGATTCGATAATTCAGTCGGACATAGTCACTAAAGGACTCCGCAAAGCGAGCCAATAGATGATCTAGGAAACGGTTACGTCGCTTTTCGTAAGTGGTTTTGTCCTCGCTGATAGAGTTGAGAAAATCTGCATAGTCGGACTCCTGCCCTAGAATTTCCTCTACGCCAGGGAACTTTAACGGTTGGGTAAAATAGGTGCGCTGTTTTTGACCCTGCCGAGTTTTTGAGCCATTTAGCAGTTCACTGCTGGCATGTTCGTCGGTCTCATCCGCTTCCCAAGAGAAGAGATCGCGTATGTGAGCCAGTTGGGCTAGATAGTTGGCCAGCAGCTGATCGAAAAAAACGAGATACCCTTTCAACTGACGTGCTTGAGCTTTACGTAAGGCAGGCACATTGCCAGGTAGCCCATCTTCACCGATCCCATAGGTGAGTGGGAAGTCATAGTGAATGGAGTAGTGATCGGCTAGCTTGGCATAACTGCCTTGGGGAACACCTGCGTCCAGTTCGCGATCGTCGCGGGCAGCTTTGATATAGGCATCCTGCTGCTCGTAGTAACGCCTTTTCACTTCATCAATATCAGGTTTGAAGGGCAAATCCCCCTGGTAAAAGGTAACCGTCGAGTACTCGATTCCTAGCTTCAGCCGATGCTTGTCGGTCAGGTGTAGACACCAAGAATCTCCCTGTGATTGGCGGAGACCATTGATATAATTGATAATGCTCAATTTTCTAATGGCTGTAACCCCCGGCACATCGATGATGATCTGGTATAAATCTGATGTGTAAAGTTTCTCCCGTAAGGTAATCGCATTCAGCTCGTCAGTGTTGATAAAGCCATGACTGCGATCGCTGGTATAGGGACTATTGCGATCGCGATTGGGAATTGCCGAGGGTCGGCCAGCGAAGATCTCAGCCATGCTTTTACCTTTATCCAGCAACTCTTTGAGGGTGTAAAATCGCACACGAGGAGCCAAGAATTCCTGGACTTTGACATAAATCTCAACTAACACACCTTCAGGATCTGCGTTGGCATCCAACTCAATATCGGTACATAGGGCAATTTCTTCTTCGCCTAACACGTAGATATCGTGAAAGTCTTCACAAAGGTTGCGGTAGCTGCAGAGCACCTTTTTGACTGCTTCAAGCGCTGTAGCCTGAGAATAGTAGATTTTTCCGCAGGCATCTCTGCGACGTTGGGATTCAAGATCGAGGCAAACCCTATAGAGACCACGAGGATTAAGCTTCAGGGCATTTTTCTCTGACTTGCCTTCGGGTAATTCATATTGTAGCTGACGTTTGGTACAGTTTACGTAGATAGTTGGTTCATAGGCTGTCTCCTGTTCCTGTGCTATCTTTTTCGGTTCCACCTTCTTCAGCCAGGCATTGCGGACACCAGGAATATCAATCAGGCGTTTACGCAGGTCAAGTTCTGTAACTGGATTGCAAGTCAGTATCCGATCGGAGGTAAAAAAGTTATTTTCCTGGCTATATGGATCTTTCGGGTTCAAGGCTAGCAGATCTTTAATATCTAGATTGTTGCGATAACCCAGATCGGTGATTGCGTAACAAAGAACCTCCAAAATAGTGATACCAGGATCGTGTAGATTATGATCGGTCCAAAGCTGACCCGCAAGCTCCTGCAGGTGCTGAATACCTATATCTCGTAATTTCTGAAAATCGAGATAATCTGGGAATTCAGGATTTTGTTTCGATATACTTGGATATTCCAGCATGGGCTTTAGAGTTAGGTAGAGCAATAGGTCACTAGGTCACAGGGATAAAAGAAATCTTTGCTATAGTTGTTCAATTCGGTCGTTCAGCTGCTGGAGGCGTTCCTCCATTTGTTGCTGGTACAGAGTAAATTCATTACGTAGGGTCTCCAGTTCTTGTTGAGTCCGATCTTTTTCCTCAGTCATTTCCTTAAGGGCTTGGATCAGAACAGGCACCAGGTTTTGATAAGCAACCGCTTGAGTTCCATCACTGTCCGTTTTAACCACCTGGGGAAAAACCTCTTCGACTTCATGGGCCAGTAAACCGATCTGCTCCCCCGCATTCTGAAATCCAGTATTAGCGTTCCACTCATAGGTGACGGGTTTTAAACTCTTAATTTTTTCAAGAACCTCTGTCAAAGGCTTGATGTTACCTACCCGATCGCTGTTGGTATCCTGATAAAAGGCAAAACCTCGCGTCATGCCATGGATATCGAGTTCATAGTCCCTGGGCTCTTTGCCAATACCCATACGACCTTTACCTTCTGGACGAATGCTGACCAACATATCGCCCTGATTGATATCAATTTGGCTATCGTTAGTATCAAATTCTTGCCCAGCTTTGAAAAGAAAGCCATACTCTGAATCCGTGACTAAGATGGCACGGTTATTATCAGCCCCAAGGGTAAAGTAGTTGGATTTACTTTCGGGTCTGAGGTTGAGAATTCCCAACGCTGGATTCACTTTCCGATCTAGGTTAAAGAGAAATTTGCCACTGCTGCTGGCATTGACTATTTCGAGATTGGTATAAGGCTCTTCGGTTCCCATGCCGATACGGCCATCTTCTCGGATAGCGAGAGAGGAATTTCCTCGATCAATCTGGTGCTGATTGCTGTCAATGCCAACTGGACCACCCTGACGAAAAACAAAGCCACGCTCGGCATTGTTAACCAAGCCAGCTACGCGATCGCCCAAGCCCATTGTGAGATAGGCAGGTTGGTCGTTCGGTAGCAAATCCATAATAGTAATCACTGGCGTGGTATCTCTGCTGGGAGCTTTTCCCTCGAGCGTCGGTTGTTCTGGTAGAATATGGACTTGGGCATGTTCGTCATCTTTGATGTCAAGACGAGCTTGAGGATAATCTGTACCAATACCTACCTGGGGACGAAGCTGTTTGGGATTTTGACGAATTTTCATTAGCAATTCGCCTTGATTGGCATCTTTGCTCTGGCAGTAGTTCCCATAGGTCTCTTGACGGAAGACAAAACCGGATGGAGTATCACTGACCAGAGCCGTTTCACCCCTGCCAACCCCAATGGCAACATAGTTTTTAGGCGGTCCTTCTTCATTGAGATTGAGAATAGCAAGAACCGGATCGGTTTTCTCTTCTGGAGCAAAGAGCAACTTCCCTTCCTTGGGAGCGGTAATATCTAAAATTGCATCGGGCTTCTGACTGTTGAGCCCCAAAGTTGCAAGTTCTGCTTCATTCGGCCTCACGACCATCTGCATCTTGCCGTCAGGATTCAGATCTACCCCCTCTCTTAAATAATTATTTGGGCTCGCTTCAGTAGTTTGAAAATGTTGACTTGCCAGCTGAAATACAAACCCATCATTAGCATTGCTCTGCCAGGTGACATTTTCTTTCGTCAATCTGGTTATGAGGTAACTACTGCTGAAACCAGCATCCTCTTCTCGATCGAGGCAAGGAGTATAAATCAGTTTGGATTGAGCACCTTGGTCTGAAGATTCAGGAAATAGTAACCAGCGACCCACCTCATCTTCCCTGCGTACATCCAATCGCGCTAAAAGGTCTTCTCCGCTCTCATTGCCAACCCCAATGCCAATTTTGTCAAACTCTCGGTTAGCCCACATTACTTTTGCTTCGCGTTGGACTATCCAGTCACCATCATCATCCATCGGGAGGAATTTTTTCCAGTCGGAGTTTCCCTCTCCAGGCTCCTGCTTTGAACAGATTTCGTCATCAGCGATTACTACCCACAGTCTGAATTTGTGAATTACCACATCATCCTTCCGATAGGTCTGACCAGGTCTCCATATCCCATGAAATTGATCCTTTCGCTTGTTGAGCATCGAGTCGATCAAGTCGGCAAAATGTTCTTCTGCCAGAAAGCGGTCATTTTTGAAAAAGCTCTTGAGTTCGATTCGGTTTCTAAGGGTCATGGCATTATCTCAGTGCGTTATATTTCAAAAATTGGGAGGTTAGACTAGCAAGTCACCTTGATCTGGATTTTTAAGAACTTTCTTCTCCTTCTTCCTGCAATTTCAAATTCCTCAACGATTTATAACCTAGCTTGTTGCCATTGATAGGTGGAGCAGGAGGATAGCCAGTTATTTCCTGAATGTTATGTTCAGTATTTGATGTCAAAACCGATCGAGCCGAAGATGCCTTTGCTTCAAGCAGGTTGAGTTGATTGCCTTGATGCATCTGAAAGCTAACGACATAGTCAACATATTTCTGTTCCTCTACAAAGTTGAGGATGGAAGAACGATACACTTTCCCCCCAAAATATATCTCGACTCCCCTACCAAGAATAGGATCTAAACTTGATGTAATCTTCCGTAAAAGTTTACTTTTTGTTTGCTGATCGATTGATTGACTGCTAAACGCTACCTCTAATTGCTGAACAAGCCTTTCATCAGGTGAAAACTCATCTTTTCCTTTGTCAATAACCTTCTTCCCATTCCTATCGAAAATACGAGCGTGATAGCAATCGCCAATTTTCGCTACAATCACCAAGCGCTTTCCTTTTGTAGGAAGGTCATCAGCACTGTTAAGTGACATCAGATTTAGATCGTACTCCCTACCACTTGTCCAGGGGGCCAGAAATCCGATAATAGCCCGCTCTAATTCCCGACGGTAGTAATCGAAGTTTCGCTGATAGGACTCTTTAAACTGTACCTGAAATTCCACTCGGATTTGCTCATACACTGGATTAACAACTCGAATTTCAACCCATGGAGAACTCAGTTGACTCAGATATTCTTGAATTTTTTGCAACAGGTTAATGTTAATCTTAGGTTCCAGGTCATTAGTAGTGGGACGTTGAGATAAGTCAGGAATGACTACCAGGGTAACAGCTCCAGGAACCAACTCGTGTAACTGTCCCTTGTCGTCCACCTGCCCATGGTTGATACAACGAACCTTATAGATTTCAGGAAATTTTTCCAGCACCAGCCGTTCATAGTCAAAGATGGTAATAGCCCGACCTTTATGGCGCAAATGCTCGCTGATACGGGTGTAGAAATGGGTTGCTTGCTCTTTAACTTGACCACCAAAAGAGTCATAGGGTTGTTCCACCTTTTTGACTTCAGATTGAGGACTGGCCAGCTTTGCAATTGTGCCAGCTGGTAAAGGAGAGGCTAGACGATTAGGGTCGTTATTTCGATCGGTAAAAGTTACCTGTGCAGCTTGAGTATGGATATCAATAATATGGCATATAGCACCACTACGTTCTGGAACACTGGCTTTGATCCAGTAAAGGCTGGGATCGAGAATAGTTGTCTTTTTTTTACTAATTTCTGCGGGAACAGCTAAGTTAACAATGCCGGAGTTAATAAGTCCGTTGGTAGTATCGCTGACAATCTGGTAATTTTTGAACTTTTTCCATTCATTCCCTCGAAGGAAGTACCAATGTACGTCAGCTTTTTCTAGGTCCGTATTAGCTGTTTCTTCGGCAACCTGGAAGAGCAATGGCAGAGCCGTAGGAGGATTTAGGTCTTTTAGACCAATAAATAAAGTACCTTCGTCTCGTAAGCCAATTTCCTGAGTTTCTTCATGGTGGAAAGATGGCAGCAATGAAGGTGTACTATTTCTAGATAGCAACTGAAATCCCTCAAAAGGATACAAATGAAATAAGCGAATATCCGGTGGTTTTGTTATATTATCTGCTGGCTCTAGATAACTAGCCTCGGCAGTATAGCTGAGAGAAAGTGAAGTGATAACTGGTGTGTAAGGTTCTTTGGGAATAACTGGCTTAGCATTACCTAAGAAATCTAGATCGCGGCCTTTCTTGATGTTGCCATTGATTCGATAGTACGCCTCATCTACTACTCTATAGTTAGCAGCCAATGCCTGGGCTAAGATTTGTCGAGATAGTACAGTCGGATATCGATCATGGAGAAAATCAGTATCAGTTAATTGAATTCGCAAGAAACCATTTTTGCTCTTCAGGTTCCAGACCTCAAAAGGTTCGATCTCAGTAAAGTAATTGAGCTGTAAATTCGTTAATATCTCTTCGTTTAAAGAGATATTCTGACCATCAAACAAACTAGTACTTATAGCTGTAGACCACGTATTCTTCCGAAGAGCTTGTAGATTTAATATTCCTGGTTTGAAGTTACTGTTTTCCTGATTAGGGTCACTGTCATCATGAGCAGAATCATAGGCTGTGTAAATATCCAACCAACTGTTGGGTTTTGGTTCCTCTAATTTCAGGTGAATTATCAGCTCAGTTAATTTTTTCTGAAATACCTCCTGACTACCGATATACAGATTCGCCCCACTCTTGGGTTGAGGTCCAAAGGGCTGAAAGGGCTTGGTTATATCAAGTACTGTCAAATCATTTTGCACAATCAAATCACGAACTTCACTCACTTCCACCTTGACCTTAAGATTCGTCAGCTTTGTGGTTCGCAAATAGCTATAGGGCGAGAGACGATTCTTTATTTTCTGATTCTTTAATTTGAGACGAGCCGTCGGTTTATCCAGAGGGGCATTGTCCGTGGCCAGGGAAGCACCTGGCAATTTAGGATGGTAAAACACTACGGGTTCTGCATCGGCTTCTAGTTTAACTATTAAGGTCAAGATTCGGTCATCTAAATTACTCTTTTCCTGGATCTTGCCCATAATCCAGTCTTTTTCACCGCTAAAATCAACGGTGAAAATATCCGACAACGGTACTGCCGAATTGGAGTTGTCGAGTTCTGTCTCTAACTCGCCTGGTTTTGCCTCTAGGGTTAGTATAATAGTGACAGTGCGGATACCTTCTTGAAGATAAAGAATATCTGAGGCGATCGCTAGCCCCATCTCGGCTTGCTCTCGCTGCTCATCGCCAAACGGAAGCCAGGCTTTTACGACCTGCTCCTTAGGAAAATCCCCTCCCCTACCATCCGCCGAGTTTACTTGCGGGGATGCATATAATCTTCTCATCAGCTTTGGAGGAGGTCCTTTCTCGATTTCTTGTGAATCTAAAAACAGGCCTTTGAGGCTTGCTACCTGCGCCTTGTGAACAACGATTTCTTCATCAAGTTTGTAAAAGAGCGCCTTGCCTGTTGCATCCTTGCCTGCTTTAAATCGGGTTTTAGGGTCAAGCTTATATTCCGTTAGAGATTTGGCCAATTCAAAAATGAGATGAGCCCGATCGGGTTCTGGGGGACGCGGGGTTAGGCGTAAAACATCTTTATAAAAGAAGTCAAGATGCCTTTGGGTGACCTGATTGAGATCTTTTTGGGCCAGCTTCATGACCTCTAAAAAAACATAGTAGAGCGTCAAGTAAGGTGAGTGATCTTTCCTGGCCTTAAGGCTTTCTTTCAGGTACTTGGGAGCCTCGTGAATAATTTGACGGTGGGTCTGAAAAAATTTCTGAAAAATCTCGTCCAGCTCAGCCTTTGCGTCCATCCTACCCAACAGATTCAGAGTAATCTCCTGAGGCTCCTCAAGAGAAAGGTCAAATGTGCGGCTAAAGTTTCGGTAAAACCATCCGCTCGATGGTCTATAGCTTCTTTCAATGCCCCACATGCTTAGGAGCGGTTCACGCAAGTTAGTCTGAACAATGCTCTTAATCACTGACTTCAGTGGCGTGGACTCGGACAAGTTCTCATACCAGTGCTGAATGGGTTTCAATAAGTCATCCATCCAGCTTTTCAGCACAGATTCCAAGGTGGTGTCTGCACGATCCTTCAAAAAAACGCCTAGCCGCTGGTCGTAGGTTTCTTTTCCGATTTTTGAACAGGCTTTACTAATTAAAGCAATTTGAATCGGCGTGCTGTCTGTAAAGAAATCCTGCCAATTACCCTCAGGTCGATTACCTTTATTGTAATAAGTGACTTTCTGACTCAGATGATAGGCAAAGACAAGAAAATCAGCCAGTTCTCGCTCATCGGCTCTGACATAGGTCGTCTTGAGGGCAGTCGTCTCTCTCTGGCGCTGGCTTACTCCATCACGGACTAATGGATTTTCTATGTCACAGCACTGGCTCATGGATCTTTAAACAACAAAATAAAAATAAATCATCAGCACGTTAGGACTTCATCTCTCTCAGCCTCTCCTGTCTGGAAGCGGTTGCTGCTTGGGTTGGCTGGGTAACAGGGCACCGCTACCTTCTTGCACATAAAAAGGATAGACAAAGTTAAAGCGGGAGTTGGTGTTTGGAATCGTATAGTCAACCGAAATCTCGACTATGCCCTGCCACTGGTTCTCTAAGTTGATATCCACCTCATCGAGACGAATTCGGGGCTCATGATAAAGAATGGCTGTGGTGATCAACTCTTTGATATTGCCAATTACGGTAGGGCTCAGGGTTTCAAAGAGAAACTCGTTCAAATTGCACCCATAGGTCGGCTGCATCACCCGCTCTCCCAAGCTAGTAGAGAGTAAGATGGCTAGGCTCTCACAAATATCTTGCTCGGCGCTCACCAGATTGACATTTTTACTCTTCTTCTCAAAGGTCGGCGGAAACCCCCACCCAGTACCCAGGTAAGCCTTGTCATTATCTGTCATATCAACCTCCAATCAGAACATTAAGCTGTCCTAAAATGATGGAGCCGCCGTGGATGGTCGTATCGCCCAGACGTGCCGCAGGTTTCCCCCCAATCATCACAGTTGTTGAACCCAAAATAATAGTATCTGGCGGACCAGTACAGGTACAGGCGTCACCCATCACAGCCGCTGGCATCCCCCCAATTAAAACAGTAGCTGCTCCTGGCCCTAACACTGGTCCACCTACATGTGGGACTACCCCAGTGACTATAGGGCACACATGCATATCCGTAATTCTGGCTGCTGGTTTTCCCATAACCTTTCTCCAAATTTATGATTGAGTTTAGAATTGCTATATCAACGGTATTCGTTTCACCTCCCCGTCTCTTAATTGATTTGTACTAAGGAACCCTTGAGTACAGCAATAGCACTGGTTGAAACCTCTGCCCCTGCACCACCGTCCGCTTTGAATTGGGCATTCGCCTTAAGATTTAAATTCATGCCCTCAAGACTGGCATCTTGAGTTGCTTTAACTGTAAGTTTGCCAGTAGCTTCCAGGGTAATGTCCTTTGGACTCTTGATTTCGATGCCGTTATCGTTCATCGTCAAGGTATTGTTATTTTGATCTTCCAGCTTGATGCCTTTATCCTCATCTGAGAGGGTGATTTTGTTGCCCCCAGGAGTTTCAAGGGTCACGATCTTTTTGTTGTCGTCAAAAATCACCTTGATTTCAGAGCGTGTGACAAATCCCTTTTGAGGGTTGTCGTCAGAACCAGATAAGGGTGCTGGCTTAGCACTGCTGTTAAGCATCCCCAACACAATAGGATCGCGGGGATCGTCGTTGAGAAAACCCAGCACGACTTCATCTTCAAGTTCTGGGCGAAAGAAAGAACCCCGATTCTCCCCAGCATCTAGGGTTGCGACCCTTGCCCAGATACCTTCCGCCTGTTTATCGATAGTGGGAACCTTAACCAAGATACGGTCTTCTCCGTTGGGGTCGTCTTGTAGTTGAACCACTACACCAATTTGCAGGCCATTAACTCCTGGTAGTAGGCCAGAAGCGGGTTTTTCCACAATATCTTCTTCTTTGTAAAACCACTGGGGCGGAAGGCCGAGTTGCATATGAGTATGCCAGGCCCCTCCATTGAGTTCGTGACGAATACCAGAGACATAAGCCCGTCCATTAAAACGCCCACCCACTCCTAGGAGCTGGATTACAGCATCAGGTCTGGCCTCTGGGTAGCCCTTAGTTTTCACCCTACCTTGAATCTTAGCCAAGCGGCTTTTGAGCAATTGAGCATCAGCCCAAGCCTTAAGTTCCTGCTCCTGCACCTGCCCGCTGTGGCTCAGTTCCCATTCGCTTAAATTAATTACTTCTGCTAGATCGCTACCAGATAAGTTTCCCTGGTTATTAATTGAGGGTTCAGTGCTTTCTGTCTCAATAAGATCTTGATCCGCATAGCTCCAGGTCTTTGCCTTCACCGATTTATATTGAAAACGGGCATCCATTTCCGCTTCAAACTCCAGCAGGTTGGCTCCATAGGTGAGGGTAATCAGCTCGCGATCGCCAGTGTTTGGAGTCTTAACCCTTAATGCTCCGTCTTCTACTAAAACAACCTTCCCGTTCATTTCAGCTCGAGAAAGAATAAAATCCCAGTCGGTTGAATAGTACTGAACAATTTCAGGATGGATAAACTGGGTGCTTTCTATGTCGTTGGTAATGTTGCTATAGCTGTCTAGAATTTCTTCAATGGCATCACTGTCTTTGCTATTGGTGAAGTAACGGCTATGACGTCCAATGGTTAACTTTGTGGCGACATCTTTACACTCGAGAACAAGGGTAGAGTCCCCATTGGGTGACACCTTAATGGTATGTTTAACGATTAATCCTTTAAAGATAGTGCGATCGCTGCCATCATACCCAACCGCAATTTCGATTTGTTTGCCCGGAATTAAGTCAGGCCCATCGCTAGCGGCAAAGGTCTCTTCAGCGGCAGAGCCATCTCTCAGTACTATCCGTGCTGTGGGCACTCGATTAACCTCTCTCGTGACGGTTAAAGACAATATTGCATAAGCATTGGTGATGTCTTTACCCTCCGAGAGTAATTTAGAGGTGACAACATCGTAAATGGATTGTCTGGGAATAGTTCGCTCGTTCATGATGTCTTACTCTCAGACATAGATACTGTTTTCTCAAGTGGCGGAAACCTCAAATCATCATTGATTTTCAGGCGGCGAAAATTTACAAGACTATTGGCCTTAGCGACCTGTAAATAATAGGATGGATCTCCGTAAATTCGGTGGGTCATCAAGGGCAGTGAACTATCCGCCTTCACTTTCCGCACATGGGTAATATCAGGAGACTTTTTATTTTTCTTTTTTTTTCGTTTCTCTGGCTCAATATAGTGCGTGAAAGTAGCACTGATTTTAGCTCTGAGAGGTTCACCGTCAGGAGAGAATAAGGTGTAATTTATCTGTAAATCTTTAAGCATGCAGTTGAAGCTGCTGTCATATTGCCCGAAAGAAAAGTCACCCCAGAGAAGACGGAGGTAATTAGGTTTGTGAGTGTCCGGATTCATTTCATAGACCAACCCCAGTAGCTTCTTGACCTGCCCACTCACATTGACTTTTTTTTCCTCTTTACTTGCGGTAGTACTGACATTTTTGTGAAAGGTATTCGGTTTCCCCTTCATGGGGATAACACCGGTACCATCCAGGGTGAAGGCAAGCTTGAGTTCTTCTGGAGGTGTCCGTTTATAGCCTTGATCATTACCTTGCGAGCCTTGCGCCTGCTTTTTGTCATATTCAACCTTAAAAGCTTGGGTAAACTGCTCAGGATTAATCGGTAAGACAATTTTTCCGACTTCTTCTGAAGTTAAGGCTTTGTCTTTATAGGCTCGAATCTCAACTTTTACAAGTTCACCAGTTGTCATAATTTATCGCTCCGACTTTTCTTTGAGGATGGCTAGAACCTGATCTACACAAGCAGTAATGAGATCAGAAAGATCTTGGTTATCACTGTTGCTCCCTTGAGAGGGGTTCTGACCTTGACTCCCCTCAGTTACAGAAGCCTTAATTACAAGTTCTCTAATTTCAATTGGCATGGTTAATCTTCAAAATAAGGTTTATTTATAGGTAATCTTTTAAAAAATATCTCCCTTCAAGAGTTGTTATCCTCAACTTGCTAAAATGTTTTGAAGTAACTATAGTGCAGCTCTAAGGACTCAATGGCAAGTGAATTCTGCTCTGCATTAAATTCGGAAACTGACCATTTCTTGGGCCAGGCATTCACCACATTCCAAGTCATAAGAGGTTCTGGCTTTTTAGAGGGAATTCCCTGATTGTGTAGCAGCTTAACTAATAAATCCATAGGTTTTATATCAAAATCCAGAAGGGCATTCGTACACCACTTTACTAACTTTGAATCTTTAACTAGACCTCGCTTAAGCACTAGAGGATTGTATTTAGTACGCAATGGTAAAATATGCTCAAAACGGTTTTCACCTCCTTCTTTTAGAGTTTCAGTCTGCATATCTACGTTTAAACCTGTAACACTCTGAAAACATGTTTCAATCGCTTCTTTATCAAGGTTTTCACCTTGAAATATAACTTCAAAAAAGAATCCCAATGGTGGATAGTTAATCATGACAACTCCTACATTCATCTTGGCAATGATAGAAACCAATTAATATAAAAGATTTGGGTTAAGATAGTTCATTTTCATCTCTATTATTCATAGGTAATTTCTAACTTTTCGTGAGCAATTTCTATACTTTCTATGGCAATTTCATTGCCGTCAGCCTTAAGATCAGTAGATTGCACCTTAATCGGAAAAGCATTTGTTGCTTTCCACGTCACAATCGGCTCACCGCTTTCGTTCTTCAGAGTAATTGTTAGAGTTTTTTGATAACTGCTGTGATCTGATGTCTTGATGCTACTATTCCACCATTGATAAAAGCTATCGATTCCCTGAAAGGTTCCCCGTTTCATGGTGATATTACTGTACTTTTGCATACCGGGCATCTTGATCTTGCTAAATTCGGGCATGTTGCCCCCACGATATTCAATCGGTTCTGTTTCTACATCTAGTCCAGAAACCTCAGTAAATCCACCTGCAAGCCCGTCCCAGTCGACATCGAAGTAAAACTTGGGAATTGGATAGTCAGCCATAAGTCATTAATCCTCTAGTTATTGAATTCAACAATCAGATGTTTTTGAGCGTATGATTTGTGATAAATACTCTTAAGCCATAGCCATAATCCGTAATTTAGCTTTCTGCCATCTTGTGGGAAAACTTCAGGATAATGAACTCAGCTGGACGAACTACAGCCATCCCAATCTCAATAATCATTCGACCTTCTAAAATGTCTAGTGCGGTCATAGTTTGGTTTAGACCCACTTTGACATAAAATGCATGCTCAGGTTTGGCTCCCTGTAATGCTCCAGCACGCCACTGCAGGATGAGAAAATTTTCAATCATCGAACGTACCTTGACCCAAGTATTAGCATCATTGGGTTCAAAGACAAACTGCTCAGTTCCTTTCTTGATTGACTCCTCCGCCATATTAAAGAATCGACGAACAGGGATATAGCGCCACTCATTGTCATTACCTGCTAGCGTGCGAGAACCCCAGATAAGAGTCCCTTTTCCCGTAAATGATCGAATAGCATTAATTGATTTGCCTGTGGTATGAACATTAAGACTACTTTGTTCATCATTGGTAATCTTAATAGTGGGTTTAACCACAGAATTTAAGCTGACATTTGCCGGTGCTTTAAATACTCCTCGGTTATTATCCACTGCTGCATAAACTCCTACTACGAGAGGTGCGGCAGGTAGAATCACTGGAATAGCTTCAACGGCTCTCTTTACCCGAGGATAATACTGACCATTTTCAGTTTCTTCTGTAGGGTTGATGGCTTTCATATTGGTTTCTGAGCCATCGGGAAGTGTTACCTGGACTTGTTCCTCATCATAAAGATAATTAAAAATAGTTTCCAATCGTGGACCATAGGCAGCCCCGTATTTGAGATAGTTTGTCCCTATTCCGCCACTTCTAAATGCTTCTGCCGCATCGTTGAGGGAAGTATTTTCTGGATCTATAAAGGAATCCATCACCACGAAGCGATCCTGCAGTTTGTTACATTGATCAAGGGCTGCATCATAGAGACTTTTATAGTCTCCATAGGCATCCGCGCCATTATCTCGATTTAGAGGCTCAGATGTATCAACAAGACTCAAGCTTTCTGGAAATACAATTAGGGTAACTTCATCTTCTTTTTCAAGTGAGACAAGTCCATCAGCTAATCTTGCCTGTTCGGGAATTGATTCAGCATTCATAGGACCAACAGATACGATGTAACAGGGACCGCCACCGTTGGCAAAGTAGGCTTGCAAAGCATAATACATATTGTAAGACAAGGGATTAGGATTTTTGGCATCGACTTCTGTATCTGTTATTGATACAGAGATGCTAGTTTCCTCAAGAGCTTTTCCAAAAAAGCGCTCATAATCCACTAGAGAAGTGATACGTTTAGGTCGTATGACAGGATTTTCTGTATCTGCATGCAAATCTTCGCCGTCTACTTGAGCCATTTGAGTGTAGCCGATGAAAGCAGGAATAGCGGTCTCGACCTGGGCGATAGAAGGCGGGAATTTTGAGATTTCCTCAATATAAACGCCTGGGGTTTTGTAAGTTGTTGCCATAGTACGTACTTAGGTAGTGAATTGTTCTTTACAAATGGATATCTGACAGAATTTTGCTCACATGCTGTGCATCATCGATTTCAGGATTGATTCGTACAACACTAGGTGCTGGCAAGAAATGACCGTTGCCATCCTTCAATAAGCTTTCAGGACGCAAGCGTAGTTCCCTTGGGCGCTTTGTAATGTAACTATATTCATCAATCAAGTCAAAAGCTGACAGATTCTCGTCAGTAAATTGATGTGGTTTTTCATAGCGATAGTGCCAGTAAGTGGATCGGTTACTAAAACGGATAATATAGGTTTTCGGCTTGATAAGGTTTTTTTCATCGCTCGGCTGCAAGATCGAGAAAGCGGATGTTACCTTGTCTTGATTTAAGACAATTTCGATGAGACCAAAAGCATTTCGAACATTAATAGGATCGACCAGGACGAACTTGCTCTCTTCCTCCTGGTTACTATTTCGGAAGCGTCGATAAGTATAGTAGCCAGGTGTTTGTCCAGTAAAATTCAAGCTGACAACAAACACATCCCCCGAGAGATGAGCATCTGGCACAGTGACTTCATAGTTAAAAGTTTTCAGATCGTTCACATCTGAAAGAGTAAATTGGAGTCCATCCCCGGGATTAACATTGGGAATACTTTGAGTTAGATACAACTCCTGAAGGGTGTAGCAATCTAGATCTGTGACATACTGACTAACACCCAGCTTCTCCCAGTCCGTATCTTGGAGTGTTGCTGCGGCAGAATCTTGATACTCGAGCGCTTTCCAGGTCTCGTTATTGTTGTCCGTCACCAATTGACCCAGTCTATATTGGGTATTCTCGGTATAGGAAGGCAAGACTTGCGTCAAAAATAAAAATAAACGCTTTTTCTCATTACCATCGACATCTCTGACTATATTGCCATTATCCTCTCGAAGGACGTACTCCTGGTTATTTTGACTTAGGTTTGAAAAATAAAGAATATGGTTTCGATTTGTCTCAAGCGGTAAATTCGTGAAATTTCCAAAGTTGCGATTACGTACCGTTAACCAAAATGTCAGTCGGTAGGGACGGTCAACCGATACTGTAGTTTGGAAATCGGTGTTTGGAGCATCAGGATTGACTTCATCTACAGAGGCAAAAATACTTGCTCCCCCAAGCTGTAAACGGAAAACCCAGCGTAAATTTTTCAATACTTTCCAGCATTCTAGAGTTGGCATAAGCTCTAGAGTATCTGAAATATCATAATCAGAAGGTGGTACCTTGAAAGGGTCAGGCTGACTAAGCCTAGGTCGCCCTAGATAATAGTCGTGCCAGAGCTGTAGATCGAGAATTTTCTTGTATAAAATCTTCATATACAGACTCCCTTATTCATTGACAAGAATTTCTGTAATGACTTTACCCTCAGCCTGACGTTTCTGTCCTTGAACAGCTACGAGGCGAGCCCGATACAGAACAAAGGGGACTTGTTTGCCCCCGAGTGCTCCCCAAAGGTGATTAAGTTGCTCAAAAGTTAGAGAGTAAAGATCTGCAAAAATTTTGATGTCTTGGGAGATGCCCATTCCCCCTGGTGGTGGGAAGTGAGCAGGCACAGGTGTAGTAGGAAAGGAGAGCTCGTTTTGTGTTTGAAAGAACTCTACGACTCTTGAAAGGAGTCTGATAGACGTTGCATACTGATTATTTAGTATCGAGAATAAAATAAATAGATTAAGATAGACTGGTGGATTTTGATAGATACTGCGACCGTTCTCTATCCGATAATGAGGGGCATTTTTTAGCGTAGTCTCCTCTTGTAAATTGACCAAGCTCATAATCACCCCCTCAATCAATTGATTATTAGGACCTCCAAGTTGCTCGGCCATGGCAATGTTGTCTATCACAACATTAACTGAATCTGCTCCCAGAGTTTTTTGGAGATAGCTCTGCAACCTGTCACGTATCTGTTCCATGGCATCGTAAATCATAAGAAGCTATGGATACTAATCTTCGCTATAAATATTAGCCTTTTCTCTGTTACTACCAAACTAGATTGTGTGAATGCCGTTATGAGTGGGTTAATAGTAGAAAACAGTTGGAGATCAGTCACAATAAAGGGGGTTTAGATAAATAATGGGATAGATTTATCAAGGCGATTGGCTCAGGCGGGGCTTTGACTATATAGTTGTGACAGGTATAAGCTATACTTTGTACATACTATACCTGTCACAACTATGCCAAAGACCAAAAGCCAAGCCACTAAGCCTAAAGGCGGACGAGGACGGCGTGCCAACTACGAGACTAAAACCGTGCGGATTCCGCTGCCCTTGCTCAAAGAAGTTGAAACTCTACTCGAACGTTTCTATCAAGAAAACGCCGAATATGAAAAAATGCCAACTTCGGGTAGTTGGTGGCAGATATTAGGGGTGAGTCGCGATGCTCAACCGATCGAAGTCAAACAAGCCTACCGTCGCCTGTCCGTGCTGTACCATCCCGATACTAACTTGAGACGCGATGCTCACCAACGCATCGTCGCCCTCAACCGTGCCTACGAAGAATACCAGCAAATCAAGCACTAAAGTGTATAGTACATATATTCTAATATCTCGATCCCAGATAATTGCCATTATCACTGTTACACTAAAGTTACACTAAGTTGGAAATCAGCAAAAATCTTTTTGGCTGCCTCTGACCCAAACCCTCTACAATAAAGAAAAAATTCTGTAATGTAGAAATGGCGATTAATATTAAAAACCTCGAAGCAGATAGACTGGCTAGGGAATTAAGCGAAATAACTGGAGAAACAATTACAGAAGCTGTAATTAAATCTCTAGCTGAAAGACTAGAAAGGGAAAAAAATAAACAAATT
>JAAUYG010116260.1_pt1 | contig 48988 bp, 40 predicted proteins | sample 7278091 | NCBI WGS metagenome assembly JAAUYG01 (sample SAMN14350201, study PRJNA611818) | marine sediment metagenome | isolation source: surface marine sediment (0.6m) | place: French Polynesia: Moorea | collected 2018-08 | reverse complement strand
GGCTTCTAATCGTGTTAAACTCAGCTTCGCCATGCTGGCCTCCTTTGAAAATGGTTTTGGTCCGTGAACCCCAAACCATTGTAACAAATGATGGTCAGCATGGTATTTCTTTCACGGGAAAGAAAATGAACAGGCCGAACAACAAAATCACCCCCCGGATCAGTCTGACCTTGCCGGGTCCTCCCCCAGAGGTGGTGAGTTTGAATCAAGACTGAAATTGGCGAACAACCATGGACTTATTCCGCGAACAGTTAACTTTCATCGATGACTGGCTGGCCGAACGCAAGCGCCGCGGCGAACTCCAGCGCCTGGACGGCAATGCCCTCCCCCTCTGGCCCGCCGCCGGCCAGCGCAGCCTGGTGATCGGGCAGGATATCGCCGTGGAACTCGGCCATCCGGACGATGGATCCGTGGCCTTTCTCGTCTGGAGTGAATCCACCGATGTCGATCGGGGCGGACGGACGCTCCTGGTGGGCCCGGATCTGCCTGCGGCCGGGGGCCGCCGCTTGCCCTTTGCCAAGGTGGTCATGATCCAGGGCCGGGGGTTCGATGCCGACAATATAAGTGCGCGCTATCGCCGGCTGGAAGCCGTGCGCTACGGTATCGATCTCAGGGGCTACATGATGCGCGCGGCCTCCCAGGTCAATCGGGAATGGAGCCGCGTCAGCCACGCGGCCTTGGCTGAGGGGTTCAACTTCGCTATCCTGGGCCAGGCCCTGATTGAAGCCTTTACGGCCATCGATTTCGTCGATCGGGCCGACGTTCTCCTGGTGACTTCCAGCCGCGCTGATGTGATGGCCTTTCGTCCCCTGGCGGACCGGGTCACCCAGGTGATAGCGGCCATGAACAAAATGAGCGTGGAAATGGATCTCGATTGCGGCAGTTGCGCCTTTGCGCCGGTGTGCGATGCAGTTGACGGCCTGCGCGCCATGCGCCGGGCCCGGGAGAACAAGCATGCCTGAACCGAGCCAACGCATCGAAGACCATGACCCGACCGTTATCGCCGTGTGCGGCAAGGGCGGGGTCGGCAAGACCACGATCAGCGCCATGCTGACCCGGATCATGATGGCGCGCAAGCCCGCCCGGGTTCTGGCCATCGATGCCGATCCGGCCGCCGGTCTCTCCACTGCCCTGGGCCTGCCCGTGAGTCAAACCGTGGACAATATCCGCTGCGATCTGGTGCGCGATTTGGGCTCGGGCAACCCGGTCGATCGCGAGGAAGTGCTTCACCGTCTGGACTACGAGGTGACGGCCGCCCTGGTGGAAGAACGCAATCTGGCCTTCCTGGCCATCGGACGGCCCGAGGGCGAAGGCTGCTACTGCCGGGTCAATCATTTGCTCAAAGACATTATCGGCCGTTTGGCGCAGCATTTCGATTACGTGATCATCGACGGCGAAGCCGGCATCGAGCAGGTCAACCGCCGGGTCATGGCCGCGGTCACCCATTTGCTGCTGGTGTCGGACGCGTCCCTGAAAGGCATCAACGTCTGCCGGGCCATCCAGACGGTGGCCGCTTCGGCGATTGCCTATCGCGTCAAGGGCGTCATCATCAACCGCCTCCGCCCCCAGGAAAATGACTTTCTTGCCTCCCTGCCCCTCGACCTCGCGCCCGCCGGTCAGATACCGGAATCGGAAACGGTCCGCCGCTTCGACATGCAAGGCCAAAGCCTTCTGACGCTGCCCGAATGCCGCGCACTGCAGTCCCTGCGCGCCTGTCTGGACAGCGTCCTGCAGATTTGACCTTTCTGCGGCATTTCGCCGCAGCGGCAATTAACCTGGAGATTTCACGCCCCGAGGCATTCACTGGCAAGGCCCCTTCCGGGTGACGCCGTTGTCTTCTACAACGAGCCCCTGATAACAAAATCGATGGACACCTCTGAGAGCACACGCAGGGTGAAAGCGATGTTGCGGTTCACGCTACAACAGCCAGGTGCCGATGTCACCACGGTGGCCAATTTGAATCTTTGGTCGCAAGCTTCGGGACTCCATTGATTTATTCGAGATGTGGAAACAATTCATGAACCTTCGGGGTTAAACATCTCTAGACCAAGGAGCTGCCCCATGACACAACGCCATATCACACCCGCCCGTAAGAAAAAGATCAAGCGGCTGCTTGCATTGATGAACAAGCAGAATCTCCGGTCTGGGCATGCAACTGTGTAGGCTTACGCGCTAAGCATGACTCAGGATGTGCTTCAGGAACTGACTGGTCCGGTCCCATTCGGGATTCTTTAACACCTGTTCGGGGGGCCCGATTTCCACGATCTCTCCATCGGTCATGAATACGACCCGATCGGCAACCTGGTGGGCAAACTGCATTTCGTGAGTGACGCACATCATGGTCATGCCGGACTCAGCCAAATCGATCATCACGTCCAGCACCTCTTTGATCATTTCGGGATCCAGGGCGGATGTGGGTTCGTCAAAGAGCATGATCCGGGGCGCCATGGCCAAAGAGCGGGCAATGGCCACTCGCTGTTGTTGCCCGCCGGATATCTGGCCGGGGTACTTCGACGCCAAGTCTGCCACCCCGACCCGCTCAAGCAAGGCCATTGACTTTTCGATGGCCTGTTTTTCTGGTATTTTCCGGAGCCAGATGGGGCCCAGCGTGCAGTTCTTCAATACGGTCAAATGAGGAAACAGGTTGAAACTCTGGAACAGCATACCGATGTTCTCACGTATTAATACGGCACTATTTTTATCGTTGCCCAAACGGTGGTCGAAGATGGATATCTCTCCCTCCTGGTACGTCTCAAGGCGGTTGATGCAGCGAATGAAGGTCGACTTCCCTGACCCCGAGGGACCGCAAACGACGATGATCTCGTTTTCCATGACGTCCATGGATACATCCTTGAGGACATGAAACTGATCGAACCACTTGTTCAGACCCTCTATCTGGATGGCCACACGTTTAGATGGCTGTTTGTCTTGCCTCTTCTGCACGGGACTATCAATCATCCTTATCGATCCGTCTTCAGTTTTTTCTCCAGATACTGGCTGTACTGCGACATGCCGTAGCAGATGAAGAAAAAAAGCACCGAGATGGCCACCAGCGGCTCGCTGTGCAGGCCATACCAGTTTTTGTCTATGGAGATATTGCGCGCCATCAGCATGATGTCAAACAGGCCGATGATCGATACCAGGGTCGTATCTTTGAACATACTGATGAACGAGGTGACAATATTCGGAATCATGGCCTTTAGCGCCTGGGGCAGGATGATCAGAAACATGGTGTGCCAATAGCCAAGCCCCACGGATTTGGCGGCATCAAACTGGCCGATGGGGATGGACTGCAGACCGCCCCTGACGGTCTCTGCCATATAGGCGCCGGCAAATATGCACACGGCGAGAATCACCTGGGCCAGCTTGTTCAGATCAATGGTGTTGGGAAAAAACAATGGCATCATGGTGACGGACATGAACAACACGGTAATCATCGGCACCGAGCGCACCAATTCGATGGTGGCGATGGAAAACCAGCGAATCACCGGCATTTCCGATCGCCGTCCAAGGGCTAACAGGATGCCGATGGGCAATGCCATAACAATGGCAAACCCGGAGATAATGATGGTAAGAAATAGGCCGCCCCAGCGATCGATCGGCACATGGGTCAATTGTACGTCATGCAGCGCCATGCCAATCAACACGCTCAAGGCCATGAGACATAGCAGTTGGCTCAACAGATCGGCATACTTCATCGAAACACGCTCCAGCAACGGCTCCAGGTACAGGGAGAGTTGGCGCTTGCCGGCGTAGACCAGGGCGATATTGATGTAAGTCAACGCCAGGTAGCCCAGCGCCAGGCATGCAAACATGCCGTGCAAGGTGCTGCGGTCTCCCCCAAGAAAGATGTAGTCTGCCAGAAACGGATAGAGCACCACAGCCATGATGCCGATGATGATTTTGTGCTTCACCGGTTTCAACGCCAGGGGGACAAGCCATAGGAGACCGAAGGCGAATCCCAGGTTGACCCGCCATTGAAGCGCATTGGGGTATCGACCATAAATCAGGTTATTGAACCAACGGATGACACCGGCCCAGCACGCCCCGTCCGGACTTAGATCCAGGCACTCTCTGCGTGTCGACGCCTCCCAGACGGCCTTGAAAAGGGCCCAGTCCAGGAACGGTTTCAGCAACACGTAAAGCAAGCTGAACACGGCAACGGTCAGCATCGTGTCCCAGAACCCCCCGAAGAGGTGCTTCCTGAGCCAGCCGGTAACGCCGTAGGTAACGACCACCGGCGGACGACTGGGGCGAGGGACAAACTTTTTCAATTCCGTTGCGGGTCGTTGTGTCTCGGTCATCCTAGCGCTCCTGCAGCTGGATACGCTTGTTGTACTGGTTCAACAGGAAAGAGATGGCCAGACTGGCGCACATGTAGAAACCCATTACCATCATCACGATTTCGATGGCGCGACCGGTCTGGTTGAGCGATGTCTGCATGAAGACCGATACCAGTTCTGGAAAGCCGATGGCCACCGCCAATGAAGACTCCTTGACGATGGTCAGCCATAAATTGATGAGCGGTGGCAAGATCGCACGGGCCGCTTGGGGAATGACGATGAACCACAAGGTTTTCAGCGGGGGAAAGCCAATTGCCGATGCTGCCTCGATCTGGCCACGGTCAATGGATTCGATACCAGCACGCACGGTTTCCCCTATGGAGGCGGATCGATAGATCGTCATCGAAACAAATGCTGCGGCAAACGCCGTGGGGATGAAGCCACCGCCTTCGAAGTTAAAGCCTTTGAGCTGCGGAACGATCCAATGCATGGGTTTTCCGGTCAAGAGGAATATCGCTGGCACTCCTGCCAGCAGGACAGCCATCGACGGGTAGTAATAGGTCAGGGGTTGCCCGGTGCGCTTGCGATGCAATCGTGACCAGCGCGAGAGAAGCGTACCGCCGATGAGCGCCAAAAACACCGCCGCACCGGTCCAGCCGAAGCCGGGCTCAAAAACCGGAGACGGGAAATAGAACCCCCGGTTGTTGAGAAAAAAAAGATCCCACATCCCATATCCTTGCCTGGGCGGCGGAAGGGTAGAAAAAACGACAATGAACCAGAAGACAATCTGGATCAACAGCGGCACATTCCGGAAGAACTCCACATACCAGCGTGAGAATTGGGCCACCAGAAGATTTTTCGACAGGCGCATGATGCCGACAACGAAACCGAGCATGGTCGAAAAGGCGATGATCAGCGCAGAGAGCAACAGCGTGTTGACGATCCCGACCAGATACACACGGCCATAGGACATGGATGGATCATAGGGGATCAACGACCAGCTGACATCGAACCCCGCAGTGGACTTGACAAATCCAAAACCAAAGGGAAGCTCCATTTGGCGCAGGTTATCCACCACGTTGGACAGCAGATAATATCCAGCGTAAATCGAAATAATGACGACCAGCACCTGTATTGCTTTGGCGCGTAGTGACTTGTCGTAGATCATGCTCTTCGTATCGCATCAGAGGCTGCACAGCGCCCCCTGAATCCGATCACACATCGGATACAGGGCGACGCATGCGCATTTGAGCCACAATTAGGCGATGCCGGCCCTGATGAAACGTTTTACAAGTGCCGGCAATCAATTTAACGGAATGATTTGGAGTACATCAGGCCGCCGCGGGTCCACAGTTCATTCAGAGTCCCCTTGCGGTCCAACGCCAGTGGTGTGTCGGGTCCGAGATTGCGGTTATAGATTTCGGCGTAGTTGCCCACCTGCTTGACGACCTGATAGGCCCAGTCGGCGTTGAGTCCCAAGCCTTTGTGCAGATCCCCTTCCAAACCCAGAAACCGCTTGATGATGGGGTTTTTGGTCGAACTGCGAATCTCGTCGACATTGGCCGAAGTGATGCCCAGTTCTTCGGCTTCGACGATGGCGGCGTAGGTCCATTTGACCACATTGGCCCACGCGCTGTCGTTTTGGCGCACGGCGAAAGAGAGAGCCTCCTTGGAGATGGTTTCCGGCAACACAACATAGTCATTCGGGTTATCGGCCGCCGAGCGTGCGGCGGCAAGACCGGATCGGTCATTGGTGATGCAGTCGCAGTTGTTGTTGAAAAATGCGGCATTGCGGACTGCGGAGTCATCAAAAACCACCGGTTTCAGATTCAGGTTGTGGGTGCGGTTGAAGTCGGTCAAGTTAAGTTCGGAGGAGGTGCCGGTCAGAACGCAGACAGTCGCGCCCTTGAGCTCCATGGCCGATTTGATGCCCAGATCCTTGCGGACCATAAACCCTTGGCCATCGTAAAAATAGGTATCCAGAAAATCCAGTCCCTGGCTGGTATCGCGAGACAGAGTCCAGGTCATGCCCTTTGACAGCATGTCTCCGGCGCCGCTCTTGATTGAAGTAAAGCTCTGGGCCCATTGTACCGATTTGAATTTGACCTTGTCTTTATCGCCAAATACGGCAGCGGCCACACTCCGGCAGATATCGATATCCATACCGGACCAGTTTCCCTTTTCATCCACCGTGTAGAATCCGGAGAACGAATTGCCGATGATACAATTCAAGTATCCCCGTTTCTTGACTGTATCCAGCGTTGATTCTGCGGCGTTCACCGCGGTCAGGGAAAAAAGCAGCGCACCGATTGCCATTACGGCGATGAGCAACATATGGGACGATTTTTTCATTGCCTCACTCCTTTCCGGTTTGATCAAGGCACATGATCGCGTCATGTCGGTCTTGACCTTTGAAATGCGCTTTCTAGCCACAACGTGGCGGCCAGAACCTGGAACGATAGGGATTGGTTAGGGTGTGCTTGGAAGCTGTCGGCTTCATCTATTAGCAAAATTTTGCAACGAATTCCAGATTGGTGGACCAAAAAAGCCGCTGATCATAAAAAATTGAACATGCGCGGAATAGCCATTGCGCGAATCATGCGTTTCATTTAGATGGTGGATTTTCGATGGCAATGCACCAATCGGTAACCAATTTCCATCCACCGGGCTGCACACATTCGCTATTTCGGCTATGGTGCATCTTTCGCGATACGCAGTGCACCACGAGGAGATGATGACTGATGAAAGCAATGGTATTGGGTTTAGGGCTCCAAGGGAGGGCGGTGGTCCATGATCTTGAGGCCAGTGATCTGATCGATGCAATCGATGCAGCCGATCTTTTTCCAACCGACGCCGCCCGCGCCGAAGCCGATGCATACCTCGCCGCCATGGGGTATGGGAAGACCAAAACCGTCAAACTTGACGTCCTTAAAACGGAGGACTTGCCTGGGGCGTATGCCAACCGAGGGGTCGATGTGGTGATCTGCATGCTGCCCATCGAGTTGGCGCTGAGAGCCGCCAATGCGGCGATCGATGCCGGCATCCCTTTCGTGAGCTCCAATTATACCTATGATCTGAGCGAACTGGACGCACGGGCCAAATCAAAAGGGTGTATCATCCTACCGGAGATGGGGCTCGATCCCGGGATCGATCTGGTCCTTGGGCGGCTCGTCGTCGATGAACTCGATACCGTACACGGGTTGTACTCCTACGGCGGCGGCGTCCCCGCTCCCGATGTGGCGGACACGAGTCCCATCCGTTACAAGATCTCCTGGATCTTCGACCGTGTCCTGGATGTCTACGTCCGAGAGGCGCGCCTGATTAAAGAGGGGAGGCTTGTGGTCGTTCCCGGCAATGATCTATTCAAGAAGCACAATGTCCATGAAATCACATTTCCCGGCATCGGTACTTTTGAGGCTTACCCCAATGGTGATGCCCAGCGCTATGTGGATATCTTCGACATGGACAATGAGCTGAAGGAGATGGGGCGATTTGCGTTGCGGTGGACGGGGCACGCCGATTTTTGGCGCCGGATGGTCGCTTTGGGCCTGCTTGAAGAGACGCCTGTCGCCATTGGAGGGGTTGAAGTTTCCCCACGTGCCTTTCTCTCAAAATGTATCACGCCCAAACTGGGCTTTGAAGAAGACGAACGTGATCTGGCATTGCTGCGGGTCGAAGGCTGGGGTATTAAAGACGGTCAGCGGATCAAGATCACCTATGACATGATCGATTATCGGGATTTGCAGACGGGGCTATTCGCCATGAACCGAACCGTCGGGTTCACTTCCGCCATCGCTGCGCTGATGATCCTCGAGGGCAAAATTACCCAAGCCGGCGTGCTGTCCCCGGTACGCCATGTGCCGGCACAGGACTTCATCGAAGCGGTCAAGGCCCGCGGTATCCAGATACACAAAAGGGTGGATCTCATGAAGGGCAATCAATGAAACGGGTTGCGGTCCTCGGCGCCGGATTCGTCTCTAAACCTGCCGTAGATTATTTCATCGACCGGTGCGGATACAAGGTGCTCGTCACCTCTTTGGTCAAATCGGAAGCGGAGCGGCTGATTGGCAGCCGGCCCGAGGGTCGTGCACTGGCCCTGAACATTGCCAATGGAGATTTGCTGGATCGAATCGTTGGCGATGCCGATCTTGTCTTGAGCATGGTCCCACCCGCCATGCACCTGCCAGTGGCGAAGGCCTGCGTAAAACATCACAAACCCATGGTGACGACATCCTATGTGACGCCACAGATGGTGGCGTTGGATGCAACCTGCCGACAACGGGAGATTTTGATCCTCAATGAAATTGGCGAAGATCCAGGGTTGGACAACATGAACACCAAGCGGCTGATCGATCATACCCGGGAAGCAGGCGGTCAGGTTGTCCAGGTCCACTCGTTTGGTGCCGGACTGCCGGCGTTCGAAGACAACGACAATCCCATGGGCTATAAATTTTCGTGGAGTCCCTTGGGGGTCATAATGGCCGCGCAATCGCCGGCCGCGTATATTGAAAAAGGGCGCGTCGTGCATGTACCGGGCACGGAACTGTTCCACCATTGCCGACGCGTGAGCATCGAGGGGGTCGGAACCTTTGAAACCTATCCCAATCGGGATTGTACACAATACCTGGACGGGCTGGGACTTCCCGACGACATCTCCTTCTTCCGGGGCATTTTGCGATATCCGGGATGGTGTCGAACCATGCAAGGGCTGGCGGCGCTGCAGATGTTCGACACAACAGTGGCAAGGGATTTCTCAGACACCACTTACGCAGAATTTACAGGGCGATGCATGGGAGCGAAACACGCGGATGATATTGTCGCCTCGACTGCCAGGTTTCTCGATGCTAAAATTGATTCATCGTTTATCGAAAGATTACAGTGGCTTGGTTTTTTCGAGGATCAACAGGTCGCTATGACCAGGGGGACTAACGCGGATGTTTTGGTTGACATGATGGTCCGCAAGATGTCCTACGCCCCACAAGAAAAAGACATGGTCATCATCCATAACGAATTATTGGCCACGTTCCCTCATGGCCAGGAGAAGCGGGCAGCAACACTGCTGGTCAAAGGCGACCCCAACGGAGACTCCGCCATGTCCAGGGCGGTCTCCCTGCCGGCGGCGATTGCATCGCGATTGATCCTGGAAGGCAAGATCACGATGAAAGGTGTGCGGCGGCCGATCCACAAAACCATTTACCAACCTGTCTTGGAAGAGATGCACACCTTTGGATTTCGTTTCAACGACACAATCACTTCAACATAGCGGGGCCGTATGTCAAAAGTCATCGGAATTCGCAGAGAAGATAAGAATAAATGGGAGCGGCGCGTGCCGCTGGTTCCCCAGGATATCCAAATACTGAAAGAGCAATTTGATATCGCAACCATCGTACAGCCATCCGATATCAGGGTGTTCAATGACGACGCCTATCGTCATGCCTCTGCCCGGGTTGATGAAGACATGGCGAGCGCGAGTGCGATTTTCGCGGTGAAAGAGATCCCCGTCCACCTTTTGGAACGAGGTAAGACCTACATTTTTTTTTCTCACACCATCAAAGGCCAGCCATACAACATGGAGATGCTCCAGCGGCTGATGGATCTCGAATGCAACCTCATCGACTATGAGCGCATGAGCGACGATAACAATGCCAGACTGATCACGTTCAGCGTGTATGCCGGCCGAGCCGGCATGATCGAAACCCTCTATGCGTTCAGTCAAAAGATGGCACTGAAGGGCATAAATACGCCGCTGGATAATATCCAACAGGCCTACCAGTACAACTCCGAATCAGAGGCCATGAATGCCATCGAAACGATCGGGCGTGAGATATCGGCCACCGGACTTCCAGAGTTTATTCATCCCTTGACTATCGGGCTCTCAGGGTACGGCAACGTCTCCAAAGGAGCCCAGGATATTCTTGACCTTCTACCCATCAAAACCATTGAACCCGGCCAGCTCAAAAAAAGGTTGAGGAGTCAAGCGTTGGACAACACTTTCATTTATAAGACAGTATTTACCGAAGCAGATATGGTTCAACCCATTGAAGGCCCGTTTGATTTGCAGGATTACTACCAGAATCCGACCCACTACACCTCTAAATTCAGTCGATACCTGCCGCAACTGAAAATCCTCGTCAATTGTGTCTACTGGACCGAACAGTACCCGAGATTGGTGACCCGCCAAGACCTTGCTGGCCTTGCCATCGGGAAAGATGTATCCGGTCTCCAGGTGATCGGTGACATCAGCTGTGACATCAACGGTTCCATCGAAATCACCAAATCGGCAACAAAGCCGGACAACGCCTGCTACACCTATTTTAGCGCCACAGATACATTCAGCGATGGCATCGCGGCCAATGGGACGACCGTCATGGCCATCGACAATTTGCCATGCGAGTTTCCAGCCGAGGCTTCGACCTCATTTTCAGCGGAGTTAAAGAAATATGTCAATGCCGTTGTAGCCGCCGACTTCAGTCAGGCATTCCCCGACCTCGATCTTCCAAAGGATATCAAAAAGGCGATGATACTGCATAATGGGGCCCTGACACCGGACTACCAATATTTGGCCGAATTTCTATAGGCGTCAGGCGGGCCGTCCATTGTCCGGACAGAAGGTTGTGTCGAATACGTCTTCTCTTCGTTCCCCGTCCAATCCATTGGGGGCTATGGTGGGCTGTGAGTGGTTTAGGTATTCAATGCATCTAAAGGTAAAAGCCTGTAATGCAGATCATCCAAGTGCTTGAATCCAAGCGATTCCCAAAACCCATTTCCGGCTTGATTGTCAGCGTTAACCAATACACCTATCTTGGTAATATTTTCCGCTTTAAATGAGTCAATAACCTTTTGAACCAGTTTTTTCCCAATACCCCTGTTCCTATAGTTTACATTTACCACAGAATGGTAAATGAAGCCTTTTCGACCGTCATGTCCACCAAGGATTCCACCGATAATCTTTCCATCGATTCGACAAACGTAACTATTATTTGGATTTCGTATCAAGAACCGCCCAATGCTTTCTTTGGAATCGTCGATTGACCGGACTGTTATGCTATCAGAGTCGGACCAATTCTGATAGATGTCGTCATAATCATCAATTTTCATTCGTTCTATAATCATGTATAGTCGTCCATTTGATCGGTGGTTTCGTCTTTCCGTTCTTGAACGGTCCCTTCTCCAAACGTGAAAAGCGGAGATACATTATTACAGGGAGTTATAGTGAAGCAACCGCGAGCTTGGTTATGGAAAAACTCAAAACGACTGAAATGATAATGAGAAGCGTGCCGTATGCCATGGCAAGACCAATGTTATATTCAAATATGGCATTGACCATGGCAATCGAAACAGGTTTGTTAGACACTGTGTATAAAAATACTGTGACCGTGTATTCTCCGATGCTGCGAATGAAGACAAGCAGGAAACCGGCCAGAAGACCGGGAGATAATAAGGGGAAGACAACGCTTTTGAGCGTTTGCAGAGGACGGGCTCCAAGACTCTGGGAGGCTTCAATATAGGTATCGTTAAGGCTGCCTAATGACAGGTTGAACGTTTTGACCATAACCGGCAGGGACCGGACAAGATATCCCAGAGGCAAAAGGATCGATGTCCCCACCAGGATATGGTTCAACGAAAATATGGTTTTGTGGTTAAAGCCATTAATCAGGTTGATAGCAATCGCACTGGCGGGCATCGCCCAGGGCAGCATGCACATCATTTCAAGGAGCCATTTGAATCTGAGTCTGGTTTTGACAATAAAATATGAGGCCGGCAGGGCAATGATCATCCCTGCAAAAGCGGCGATCAGGGCCATAAAAATACTGTTGAAAAACGGGCTGAATTTTCTGGAACGTGTAAAAATAGCGACAAAATTCTGCCAGGAAAATTGATCCGGATAGATATTGACCATCCAGGTTTCAGACGGCACCAAGGAGAGGAACATGATGGCGACGATCGGCAGCAGGACCATCAGAATGACGCCGCACGCACAAACAACCACCAAAAACCTTACCAGCCGGTTCTGAATCCGAACTGGCTGAAAAGGCACCCCTTTTACAGATGATTCAAATCGGACTTTCTTCTCATACCACCTGAACAGGGCAAAGGCAAAAAGGCAGGTGATTGTCAGGGCGGTCACCTGGGTTGCGGCAACATCCATGTAATTATTTGCCTTGGACAACAGAATCTGGGTGGTAAGCACCTTGAATCCCTGCCCGATGATGCTTGGTGCCGTAAAGGAACCGATACCGGACATAAAGGTGATCAAGGAAGAAGCCACCAGGGCCGGCAGGATAAAGGGCAGGACAACCGTCTTGAAAATGACAAACTTGGACGCGCCAAGATTTCGAGCACTCTCGATGACAGAGACATCAATATGACGGATGGCAATGGAAACACTGATGTAAAAATAGACATACTGGGTATAGGCGTGGACGAATAAAATGCCAGGCAGTCCTGAAAAATCAAAGGGCGGATTTTCGAGACCGAAAAGAATCTGAATTGTTTTTGTGACAAGCCCGCTTTCACCGTATAGTTGAACAAAAGAAAAGACAATGATGATACCCGGGAGCATCATGGGAAGCAGCAGCAATTTGTCCATGACCTGTTTGCCGGGGAACTGGAAAAAATGGACAAAAAAGGCCAAGAACGTGCCAACAGTGCCACAGACCAGTACCGTCAAACCTCCCAAGATCATGGAATTGGTGAGCGGTGTTCTCAGCTGGTCCACACTGACCAGTCGGATATAGTTAACAAAGGAAACGGAACCGGTTCCGGTAAGACTGACCGCCACGGTCTGTATTATGGGAAAAAGAATATATCCGAAAAGCAGGATCAAAAGAAAGACAAACGTCAACCGGCTTAATAAAGACTGTGTATGCGACACCACGGTCATTGTGCCTATTGCTCCAGTATCTGCAGGCTCTTTTTTGAAAAACTGAGCCAGGCCGTTTCACCCGGCAATGGCCGTTTTTCGTCTTTAAGCCGGTTGAGCAAAGCGACCTTGAACACGGTATCACCTGTAGTGACGGAATATTCTGATATCATGCCGTTAAACCGGCACTCAACAACACGGGTCTGGAAGAGAAAATCTGCCTGCGTGGGCTTTTTCGTAGTCAAACGCATATGCTGCGGCCGGATACAGATTGAATGCTCGCCTTTCAATCCGGGTATGGAAATTGATACATCCTTGCTAATTTGCCATTTTCCATCCCTGAGCTTCACCTTAAACAGGTTGACGTCTCCGACAAACCCGGCGACAAAAGAATGAGCAGGGGCCATGTAAACCTCTTCGGGCGTTCCGGTCTGGATGCAGAGCCCTTTGTTGAAAACGGCAATCCTATCCGACAGCGTAAGAGCCTCTTTCTGATCATGGGTGACAAAAACAGTGGTGATGCCCAACTTTTTTTGAAGCGTTTTTAATTCATCGCGCATCCGGTCCCTGAGCCGGGCATCCAGGTTGGACAGGGGTTCATCCAGCAGTAGAACCTGGGGTTCCACTGCCAGGGAACGAGTAAGGGCAACCCGCTGCTGTTCTCCGCCGGACAGCTGGGACATCTGTCGGTTCTCCAGACCGTTTAACCCGACCATATCTATATAATGATTCACTTTTTTCCGGATTTGGTCTGGCGGGATTTTTTTGAGTTTCAGCCCATACTGGATATTTTCAAATACCGTCATAAACGGAAACAGCGCATAATTTTGGAAGACCATGCCGATGCTGCGTTTTTCAGGCGGGACACGGGTGATCTCTCTGCCGTCCAGCATGATCTGTCCGCTGTCCGGCTGTATAAAACCGGCAATCAGCCTTAAAATTGTCGTTTTGCCACATCCTGACGGACCAAGGAAGGTGAAGAATTCACCTTCCTCGATTTTAAGGCAGATATCTGAACAGGCCGGTTCACCCTGATAGGTCTTTTTAATATGATGCAGTATGAGTCGACCCATTTGTGTTAAGCGCGATATTATTCGTCTTTATTGTTATTTTTAATCTGCGAGTCCCATTTCTGTATCCATGCAGACTGGTTTTTGGCCAGATCGCCCCAGTCCACATCCATTACTTTAAATTTTGTTTGGGCCATCCAGCCCGGTGCCTGGGCAATGGCATCCGGATGGGTCGGCAGCCGGTTGAACCGATGGGCGAGCAGTGCCTGGGTCTGGGCCGAACCGGCAAATTCAATAAAGGCCTTGCCGGCAATGGGGTGTTTGGCCCCGGCAATCAAAGCAATCGCGTCGGTGAGAACGGGAGATCCGCTCTCTGCATCGATGATATCGATGGGCATTTTATTTTTGATTTTATTATCAACGACGCTGTTGAGCACCATAAAACTGATGGCAGCTTCTTTTCTGCCGATGGCCTGGAAGATCATGGAACTGCTGCCGTAATATCGTTTGGTATTGGCATCAACCGCTTTTAAAAAATCCCACCCCTGATCCAGTTGGCCTTTTTTTTCAAACTGCTGCAGCAAAGCCGAATACGTGGCCCGGGCTGATGTTGACAAGGCATTTCTGAAGACCAGCTGATTTTTATACTTTGGGTCTGCAAGGTCCGTCCAGTCCGAAGGCAGATCGGCTTTGGACAACAACTGTGTATTGTAGAACATCAAGACCGGCGTCTGGATGGTCCCGTACCAGTATCCCTGGGCATCTTTGAACAGCGGAACAATTTCATCCGACCAGGTGGGTGTACAGGGAGCAAAGATGTTTTCGGCTTTTAACTCCATATAATTTGACGACGGACCACCGTACATGACGTCTGCACCGGGGTTGGATTTTTCAGCCCGGACGCGGTCAACAAGTGCGCCTTTCAGGTTGATAAATTCAACGTTGACCCCGGTCTTTTTTTCAAACTCATCAGCCACCAGCTCCAGTAAGGATTCAGGATGAGTGGAATAAATCACCACTTTTTTTTCAAGTGGGCCGGCGGCAGCAGGTCCAGCCACGATTGAAAGCAGACAGATGCTTAGGATAAAGGGGGAAAAAAACCGCTTGATTTTTTTCATTGGTAGAATCTCCTTTTTTTACATGCATTTTTTCGTGGAAATCCGTTGTCCGGCGCTGCACAGTTCACCTCTGCCAAGCAATGAACGTCTGGTACTGTTTTCTGTCAGATATTGCTCAACCAGTTGGTGCGTATGGCAGATTTCGCGGTAATCATTCAGTTCAATGGTCCACCACCGGCAATTGGTCAGGATCAGGCGGTCAAGTATGGGGCCGAGTACACTCAGATCCTTCGGTGCGTGATGGGTGTCAGTTTCATATTCATACAGATGGACTTCATCGAGTTTCGGCCCAAACAGATCCACAATCTGCGGAACAGTAAAATCACCGCGTTGAACAGGCTTGCTGGAAACGGCATGGCCAATGTCCATGGTAATGGATGCCCCGGAAACATCTACCCATTCAAGAAGCGTTTCAGGGTGACTGGTAGGACCGGATTTTAAATTCTCGAGATTCACCTGGATCCCACAGTTTTTTCCATATTCAACCAAACGGGTCAGGTTTTCCGTAACGCGATGGTGATCCAGGGGCGCTGTTCGATCCAATCCCACATGTACGGTCATCACCGGCTCACCCGACCCCAGAATGGCTTCCATGGCCCTGAAATGGAGCTGCATGGCCTTTTCAGCAACGCCGTGATGCGCGTGGCCGATTTCTTTTCCCGGAAAATATCCGTGGTGCCGTACCTCCATACCGCGCTCTATATAAGGGAAGAGTCGCCCGTATATCTCATTCATCCGGTCCGAATGCGGTGTGTAAGCACAGGCCAGGTTGTTTGCCAAAATCCAATCCAGCCGTTCCCGGCCATGACGCCAAGTGGCTGATAGCGCCAGTTTTATTCCCGGAGACTTCGGATGAATGCCAAATGGATTGGATACTTTGGTTGGTTCATGGAATGTCTGAAACATGGATGTCACTTCCTCTTCGCATTGTCAGCGCCTTCCGATAATCGTCGCGGATCTTCATATCGGTACGTGAACCGAGATGATATCTTTATAAAAATTGATTTGGCTCGGGAGTGTTCAGATGGGATGCCGTGGCTGAGAAAAATGGATTTCCCATGGACGATTCAGTGATGTCAGGTTGGTTATGATTTTGGCACACGGATACGTCTAACAAGCCCGGTTAGAAGTATAAAAGCCCTCATGTAAAGCCAAAATCATGCGTCATGGAAAGCCTCGGTACGCTTACAGCAATGAATGACTCTATTAGCATGGAAAAAATCAATAAGTCCAATACGCAATATCAATATAAAAAATTGTTTCCATCGGTATTTTCAATGGCGGCATTTACCGTCTATCTGCCAAAGGAAAACAAGCATCCGTGGCAAAGCCACTACTTTTTGGAATATGCGGTAAGAATAATCCATCAGAAAACGTAGAAGAAACTAAAAACGGAAGTGCTTTATAGATTCGCGCCCGGCATTTTTTGCAAGGTTGGATGCCGATACCTGGTTAGATCTGACACAATTTCAACGGTAACTGTTGCATAAGGTTTTTTCGGAGAGCCTATGAAAGACAGGTTTAATCTGCCACGGAGATAAAAGGATCGGATTCTAGTGCTGCAATATTGATGGCCTCGTAAAAAGCCATGTTGCAGACGGTTTCGAAAAAAGCTCGCGATCAAGGCTTGCGATTCTCGAGGAATGAAGCGTACTACGGTACGCTGCCATGAGGAGGGATGAAGCGTAGCGCCGATATCGGACTTTTTACGAGACCGTCAATATTGCTGCCAAAACAAAATGGGCTACAGCCATAAAACTGTAACCCATTAATTTAACTGGCGCGCCCGGCACGACTCGAACGTGCGACCTACGGATTCGAAGTCCGGCGCTCTATCCAACTGAGCTACGGGCGCCTTGGCGATGGCCCAAGGGAATTCACCGGCGACCTTGGAATATCGCCAAGAGGCGCGTATAAGCGACAAGACCATTGAAGATGCGTGCACATCTTCAATGGTCTTCTTAAAGCAAAATGGGGTGAGTGATGGGACTTGAACCCACGACCCTCAGGGCCACAACCTGATGCTCTACCACTGAGCTACACCCACCACAAGAACCTGTGACCTCTAACAAAATCCCGATGGAATTGCAAGACCAAATCCTCGATTGAAGTCGGCCAGCCCGCCCTCTCCGGGTCGATCCGCGCCCCTCGCTCGCACCTTGACCGGGCCGGGCATCTGCTATACGATGCCCCTGCCGAATCGAACCCCCCGTCAAAGGAATAAAGATGCCAGGATATCAAATATTTATCATTCGCGCCCTGCTGGGCCTGGGGATTGCCACGGTGATCGTGCGCATGTTCGACAAGAGTACGGACCCGCTCTATATCGCCGGGCTGGCCACGATTCTGGTCGGTCTGTCCTATTTCATGGAATACCTGAGAAAACGCGGGTAGCAGCGCAGCCACCGCCCTTAAGGCCTTGATCGCAAACTGATAGCGAATCCGATCATACGCTAATTTTACACGCGTCCATCAAGTTTATATCGGGGAGTCGTCACGTTTTGAAACAGATCATCCTCGGCACCGCCGGCCACATCGATCACGGCAAGACCAGCCTGATCCGGGCGGTGACCGGTATCGATACCGATCGTCTGAAAGAAGAAAAAGAACGCGGCATCACGATCGAACTGGGCTTTGCTTCGCTGGATCTGCCCAGTGGCCAGCACGTGGGCATCGTGGACGTGCCCGGGCATGAGAAATTTGTCAAGAACATGGTGGCCGGGGCCACCGGCATCGATATCGTGGCCCTGGTGATCGCCGCCGACGAAGGTGTCATGCCCCAGACCCGGGAGCACATGGAAATCTGCACGCTGTTGGGCATCCGTCACGGATTCGTCGTGCTGACCAAGATCGACATGGTGGACGAAGAATGGCTCGAGCTGGCCCGCGAGGACGTGATCGAATTCACCCGCGGCACCTTTCTGGAAGATCAGCCGGTGGTGCCGGTATCGTCCGTGACCGGCGACGGCATCGACGCGTTCACGCGCGCACTGGACGCACAGTGTGCCGGCATCCCGGAGCGCAAGACCAGCGGGCTTTTTCGGCTGCCGGTGGACCGCGTATTCTCCATGCGGGGCTTCGGCACCGTCATCACGGGCTCCCTGGTTTCGGGCGCGATCGAAGTGGGCGAGAACGTCGAGCTCTACCCGGCCGACATCCAGTCCAAGGTCCGCGGGCTGCAGGTGCATGGCGCCGGGGTCGAGACGGCTCTCGCCGGCCAGCGTACGGCGGTCAACTTCCAGGGGCTGGACAAGGACGAGGTCGAGCGCGGCCATGTGCTGGCCCGTCCCGGCACCTTGAAGCCCAGCTACATGGTGGACATTGCCTTCAGCTACCTCGAAAGCTGCCCCAAACCGCTCAAAAACCGCACCCGGGTGCGCTTTCACACCGGCACCAGTGAAATCATGGGCAACATCATCCTGATCGACCGCGAGGCCCTCGATCCCGGCCAGAACACGGTGGCCCAGATCCGGTTGGACACGCCCGTGGCACTGGTCAAGGACGACCGCTACGTGATCCGCAGCTATTCACCGGTGCGCACCATCGGCGGCGGACGGGTGCTCAACCCGGTGCCGCCCAAACACAAGCGTTTCCGAGCCGAGGTGATCGAATCCCTGAGCCGCTACCGGGAAATGGACCCGGGGGATATCATCGCCTTCCACGCCCACCAATCCGGGTTCCAGGGCACACGCTTCAGCGATCTGCGTCTGGTGACCAACCTGCCCGACAAGAAATTGGAGAGCACCGTCAACACCCTGCTTTCCAATCGCCGCCTGATCACCGTGGACCGCGAGGCCCGACTCTACATTCATGCCGAGGCCTACGCGAACCTGCGCCGCCTGGTGCTTGACCAGCTGGGTGCCTACCACGAAGCCCACCCCCTCAAGGCTGGAATGCCCAGCGAGGAGCTGAAGTCCAAGTTCCCGGCGCGAATCAACGCCAAGCTGCCCATTCAGGTGATGAACCAGATGGTCAAAGCCGAAGAATTGGTTCTGGAAGACAATCTCGTCCGTCTGGCCGGGCACCGGGTGAACCTGGGGATCGACCAGGCCGAACTCAAGCAGAAGATCCAGGATGCCTACATCCGAGGCGGCATAACGCCGCCCTACTTCAAGGAGGTGTGCCAGCAGCTGGGAGCCGACCCCGGAGCCGCCCAGGAAATCCTGCGCCTCATGGTCGAGGATGGCCTTTTGGTCAAAGTAAAGGAAGATCTCTATTTTCACCGCCCGGCAATCGAAGAACTCAAGGCGCGGCTTGTGGCCTTCATCAAAGCAAACGGCGCCATCACGACGCCGCAATTCAAGGATATGACTGGAGCTTCGCGCAAATATGTGATACCTTTGGCCGAATTTTTCGATGCCACCCGAGTGACCATTCGCGTCGGGGACAGCCGCCAATTGCGTGGCGGTTGAAACCGGACGTCAGATCGAAAGTTTCACCAGCGTCCATATTTCCAGGAGCCGTCATGGAAAATTCGCAGCCGGATCAAACACCGGAGAAAAAGAGCAGAGAATTCCGCCTGTTTGCCGCCAAACGCGTCGTCATCGGCGCCGTCGGTGTTCTGGCGCTTCTTTGGGGGGCCAGCTACGTCCTGCACTTATTCGAATCCGATTCCTCCCCTCACGCCCCCAAGGCACCCAAGATCGTGGCCGATCACGATGATCAGGGGGAGGGTCACAGTGCGGCGGCCGCCGAAAAACACGGCCCGGCATCCGATGACAAACATGGAAGCACCGCTTCCCATGATTCGAAACCCCTCGCTCAGGCCGGCGACCACGCGGCTGAAACCGCAAGCGGTGATGCGCACCGCAGCGCGGCGGACGGTCACACCCCCAAGGCGGGCGGTCACGACACCGCGAAGAAAGATGTGCACACGGACGACGCCGGTAATCACGGCGCCGCGCCGGAGGCGCCCCATGCGGTGACCGGGCATGCGGCCACCGAAGACAAGGATCACGCCACGTCCGTTGGTGACCACGCCGCCGAGGCCGCTCACGGCGGGACCGAGGGGGCGCACGGAACCCCGGACGACGGCCACGGCGATGACCACGGCCACGGCCACGGCACAATTGAGGTTTCGGACGTGAAGGGGGTTACGTTCGTCATGGCCGCCATGGCACCGCTCCGACACGAACTGGAAGAGCGCTTCTATGGATGGCGGCCCAACGACATCATCCGCCCGGCCGACAATGTCAAAAACTACCAGCTGGGCGTCCTGGAAGTCACGCGCCGCACGGTCGAGGCCCTGACCGAGCGCATTTCGCGAACCGGCAGCGCCCAGGCTTTTGACAAGGACCTGGAAAAGGCCCGCAACAATTTGATGATCAATGCAGATGACTATATGATGCCCTCGGCCGAATCAAGCTATGCGGAAGCACTGAAAGCCCTGGAGCGCTTCCAGGCCAAGCTTGAAAACGGCACGGCGCCCTTCTTTACCCGAACCGTGAACTTGATTCCGCTGCTCACGGCCTACGAAAGCCTGTTGGGCAGTTGCGACGACAACCTCGTCAAGGCCAAGGAAGATGACGGCCGTGCGGTCAGCTGGTTTCGAGCGGACGATTATTTCTACTACGCCGAAGGCGTGGCCAACGCGATGCACACCATCCTGCAGGCCGTGGCCGTCGATTTCGAGACGGTGATCGAATCCCGCCGCGGGACCGACGTGCTGCACCACGCCATCGAGGCGCTGCACCACGCCACCGTCATCGAGCCCTGGATCATCCTGGACGGTGCTCCCGATGGCTTTACGGCCAACCACCGCGCCAATCTGGCCGCCCCCATCAGTCACGCACGCTTTTATGTGGCCCTGCTGATCCAGACCCTGTCCACCTGATACCGGTCCCACCGGAGCGAATGGCGCCGTCACCCCGCGGCGGCGCCACTTTCCGGCCGCCGGGTTCGGCAAGCCCCGCGGGAGTCGCTTAATTCGATCGGCTTCCTTTGCAAACGGACATCCCGAAGGCGGTCGGCCGACACGCCCCCCGGCCAACCGCCTTTTTTACCCATGGCCCGCGGCCTAAAAACAAGCAACACCCGCAAGAAGACATGACATCCAAACCGACATATGAAGAACTCCAGGCCCGTGTCCGCACTCTCGAAGCCGATCTGCACCGCCAGCAGAAGCAGATGGCCGAGATCGACCACTCGCGTGAACTGATCCTGGCCCTGATCGACTCGCTGCCTCTGAACGTTTTCGGCAAAGACCGCGAGGGCCGCTTCATTTTTGCCAACCCGGCCTACTGCCGCACGCTGGAAAAGCCGTTGGAAGCCATTCTGGGCCGCACGGACTTCGACCTCCACCCGGAGGAACTGGCACATAAATACCGCCAGGACGACCTCGCCATCATGCAGACCGGCGAAACCACCGTGATCGAAGAGAAGCACCGGCTGAGCGGTGAAGACCACTTGCACGTCAATGTGATCAAGGCACCGCTGAAGCTGGACAGCCAGCGTACCGGTGGTGTCATCGGCATTTTCTGGGATATCACCCGGCGCAAGAAGGCCGAAGCGGCCCTGCAGGCCAGCGAAAAGCGGTTCCGGGACCTGGTGAACCTGCTGCCCCAGTCGATCTTTGAGACCGACGGCGACGGCCGGCTGAAATTCGTCAACCAGAGCGCCCATAAAATATTCGGCTACCCGCCGGAAAGCCTGGCACAGGGCCTGAGCCTGTTTGCCCTCATCGACACCGCGGACCACGAGCGCTTGCGGGCCGCTCTACAGAACACGCTGAAGAACCGCAGCCCGTCGGGAAGCGAATACAATGCCCGCAGCGCCGACGGCCGGATCTTTCCCATCGCCACTTACATGAGCCCGATAATGGCGGAGGGCGAAACCGTGGGCGTCCGCGGGATCGCCATCGATCTGAGCGATGTCCGCTACCTGGAAGAGCGGCTGAGCATCGCCCAGAAGATGGAGGCCGTGGGCCTCCTGGCCGGCGGGGTGGCCCACGACCTCAACAACCTCCTGGGCCCGATTCTGGGGTACGCCGAACTGCTGAAGATGGAAATGGCTCCCGGAGACCCGAACCGGCCCTATATTCAGTCTATTCACAACGCCGGCGCCCGGGCCCGCGACCTGGTCCGGCAGCTTCTGGCCTTTGCGCGCAAACAGCCGCTGAAGATGAAGACCCTGGATCTCAACCAGGTCATCATTCGATTCGAAAAACTGCTGCGCCGCACGATCCGCGAAGACATCAGCATCGCCACGACGCTGGCCGCAACACCCCTCCCCATCGAGGCCGATGCGGGGCAGCTCGAGCAGGTGCTCATGAACATGGCCGTCAACGCCCAGGATGCCATGCCCAACGGCGGCCTTCTGCGGATTGTCACCGCCCTCGATGCGCCCGAAGACAACCGGGAAAGCGCCGCCCCCTCAGCGCCGGATGACGCACGGATCACACTGTCCATCAGCGACACGGGCCACGGTATCATGCCCGCCGACTGCGAAAAGATTTTCGACCCTTTCTTCACCACCAAGACCAAAGGCAAAGGCACCGGTCTCGGGCTTTCCACCGTTTACGGCATCGTCAAGCAGCACCACGGCAGCATCCGGGTGGAAAGCGTCCCCGGCCAGGGTACGACCTTTCAGCTCTTCTTCCCGGCGGCGGCGAACATGCCGATGGGCATGGCGCGGTCCGAAGATGTCCGGCAGCCCCGGCAAATGCCGATTTCCAGTACGATCATGGTGGTCGAAGACGAAGCCATGGTGCGCGATCTGGCCGTGAGCATTCTCAAACGCCAGGGTTATCAGGTCCTGTCGGCGGATTCCGGCGCCGCCTGCCTGCAGCGGCTGGCGAGCCACAGCGGCCCGCTGGATCTGCTGCTTACCGACGTGATCATGCCGGGCATGAACGGCCGCGACCTCTACCGCGCCGTGCGACACCAGTTTCCGCACGTCAACGTCCTCTATATGTCCGGCTATACCGACAACGTCATTCTCCACCACGGCGTCCTGGAGGAAGACATCCACTTCATTGAAAAACCCTTTTCCGTGGACGGGCTCATCGCCAAAGTCGGCCAGATTCTCGAAGCCGACTGATCAAGGCAGACCGATTCAGGCGGTTAGAGCACTTCGGTCAGCATGGCACTGACGCTGTCATGGAAGCGCATGCCTTTGAGGGTTGGCGCCAGGCGCCCGGGCGTCAGGGTCAGATAGCCTTCCGCCAGTAGCGACGGTAAAATCTTCTCGGCCCGCGTCTCCAACCGCCCTCCGTAGCGCGCTGCAAAGGCGTTGAGATCGATGCCCGCGGCCATTCGCAGCCCCAGAAAAACCGTCTCGATCATCTGCTGGGCATCGTCCAGCAATTCGCGGCCCTCTTCCGCGAGCCGCCCCCGGTCGAGCCGTTCGATGTAAGTCTCCAGATCAGCCACATTCCAGCTGCGTCGCGGTGCATCGAACGAGTGGGCCGCCGGGCCGAATCCCAGATAAGGGGCCCGGGTCCAGTATTTGAGGTTGTGACGCGATCGAAATTGGGGCGCGACGGCGAAATTGGAGATCTCGTAGTGATCGAAACTGGCGGCGCCCAATACCCGCGAAGTCGAATCGAACAGGGTGGCGATTTGCTTTTCACCTGCCGGCACGTGCCCCTCGCTCTGGCGGTCGCGCATTAGGGGCGTGCCCGGCGCATAGGTCAGGGCGTAGCACGAAAGATGCACGGGGCGCTCGGTCAGGGCCTGGTCCAGATCATCCCCCCAGGCAGCGACAGTCTGATTCGGCAGACCGTAGATCAGATCCAGCCCCAGGTTTTCGAACCCGGCCCGGCGTGCCAGGGCAATGGCCAACCGGGCCTGGTCGGCGGAATGCACGCGTCCCAGAAAACGGAGGTTCGCATCGTCAAAGGATTGGACGCCCAGGTTGAGGCGGTTGATGCCGCCGGCGCGGTAGGCCTTGAGCCGGTCGAAATCGACCGTCCCGGGATTGGCTTCCATGGTGATTTCGACACCGGTCTGGATGTGGAAGGACCGGTCGATGATCATCAACAGGCGCTCGAAAAACACGGGATTCAACAACGAGGGGGTGCCCCCGCCAAAGTAGATGCTGTCCACATGCCAATTTGGGTGGGCGCGCCGCCGGATTTCCGCCGTCAGCGCCCGCTGGAAGGCGTCCTGCCGATCGGTGTCGGTCACCGAGTAGAAATCGCAGTAGCGGCACTTGCGCTCGCAGAAAGGGATGTGAATATAGATACCGGCGGAAGCCATGGCCGCCTGCTTTCCGCCGCCCCGCGGGTGCGGGCGGCCGCGCGGGGCTTAGCGCTTAAACGGCTGGCCCAGCTCCATGCCCAGATCAAGGGCCTTGCGGTTCATGTCCACGAATCCCGACGGGATCCGCTGCTCGAGTACCTTCATGATGGATTCGGGTTTGACCAGATCGGTCAGCGCCAACACGGCGCCCAACATGCAGATGTTGAAGACGATCGGTTTGCCGATCTTATCCATGACCTGGCTGTACATGGGCAGTTCGACCTGGCGGGCGTCCACCTTGCGCGCGGTCTTGACGAACCGCTCGTCGGTCAGGAGCAGCCCGCCGGGCCGGATGATGGTGGCGTAGTTGCCGTAGGCTTCCTGGGTCAGACAGACCAGCACGTTGGGCTGGATCACCTTGGGGTAGTTGATTTCTTCCTGCGAAATGATGATGTCCGTGCGGGTGGCACCACCCCGGGCCGCAGCGCCGTAGGCCTGGGACTGGGTGGCATTGAGGCCCTCGTGAATCACCGCCGCCTCGGCGAAGATAATGGCCGCCGTGATGACGCCTTGGCCGCCGGAACCCGAAAAAACCATCCGAACTCTCTGCATGACGGCTACCCTTTCATGGCCTGCTGCATGATCTTGTCATATTCCTGGCAGTATTCCGGCGCGTCCTTCTGCACGAAGATCCCGCGCTCGATCAACTCCGGGTTGGCCGCCTTCTTCTTGGAGCCGACCGGCACGGTGATGTCCTTGTAGTGCGCCATCATGTCGGCGGCCGCCCCCTGCTTGTTCTTGCGTCCGAAATGGGTCGGGCACTGGGAGAGGATCTCCACCACACTGAAGCCTTCATGCAGGATGGCCTGTTTGATCAGGTCGGTGGCCTGCTGGGCGTGGTAGACCGTGCTGCGAGCCACGAAGGTGGCCCCGGCCGCCAATGCCATTTCGACGACGTCGAAGTCTCGGTCGATGTTGGCGTAAGGGGCCGTGGTGGCATGAATCCCCACCCCGGACATGGGAGAGAACTGCCCGCCCGTCATCCCGTAGATGCGGTTGTTCATGACGATGGCCGTCATGTCGATATTGCGGCGGCAGGCGTGAATGAAATGGTTGCCGCCGATGGCCAGGGCATCGCCGTCGCCCATGGGCACGATCACGTTCAGCTCGGGTTTGGAGAGCTTGACGCCGGTGGCGAAGGCCAGGGCGCGACCGTGCAGGGTATGCAGGGTGTGGAAATCCACATAGCCTGAAATGCGCGAGGAGCAGCCGATGCCGGAGACCATCACGATTTCGTTCTTGCTCATCCCCAGTCGCTCCACCGCCCGGAGGAGACTGTTCAGCACGGTGCCGTGGCCGCAGCCCGGACACCACATGTGCGGCAGGAAACGCTGCCGGATGTAATCTTTGACCGCCATGCTAAACCCCCTTCCCCTGGATCAACCGCAGGATGCTGCGGATGTCCTCGGGATTGATGAACACCCCGTCGATGCGGTTGGCCAGGAAGACGCGTGCGGGGTCGGCCACCGCCTTGCGGACTTCCTGCATGATCATCCCCATGTTCATCTCCACCACCACCACGGCCTCGACATCGGCGCATTTGGTCCGGACCATCTCCCGGGGAAAGGGCCACAGGGTCTGCAGCTCCAGGAGGCCCAGACGCTCGCCGCGCTTGCGCCGGCTCTTGACCATATGCAGGGCCGAGCGGGCCGCGGACCCGTAGGACAGAAGGATGATGTCGGCATCGTCCAGATAGTATTCCTTGTAGCGCGCCAGCAGGTTGGCCCGGTTTTCGATCTTGTCCACCAGGTGGTGGATCAGGCCGTGGACGACTTTGGGGTCGGCCGAGGGAAAGCCCCACATGTCGTGATAGAGCCCGGTGACGTTGTAGCGGTGTACGCCGCCGAAATCGCTCATGGGCAGGCGGCCGTCCTCGCGTGGGAGATAGGGGTGGTAGTCGACGCCGCCCTTGACGGCGGTGCGCAGGCGCTCCACCAGCGGAAGCTCACCCTCCTCGGGAATGGACAGTTTTTCGCGCATATGCCCCACCACCTCGTCGAAGAGCAGGATGACCGGTGTGCGGTAGGTCTCGGCCAGGTTGAAGGCCTCCACCGTCATCTGGAAGACGTCCTGGTGGTTGGAAGCCGTAAGCGCGATGATGGCATGGTCGCCGTGGGTTCCCCAGCGGGCCTGCATCACGTCGCCCTGGCTACCGTGGGTGGGAATGCCGGTGGAGGGGCCGCCGCGCTGCACGTCCACGATCACGCAGGGGATCTCGGCCATGATGGCGTAGCCCAGGGCTTCCTGCATGAGGGAGAAACCCGGGCCCGAAGTGGCCGTCATCACTTTATTCCCGGTGAGGGACCCCCCGATAATGGCGGCGATGGAGGCAATCTCGTCCTCCATTTGAATGAATTTGCCCCCCGCCGCCGGCAGGCGCCGGGCCAGGATTTCGGCAATTTCCGACGAGGGCGTAATCGGATAGCCGGCGAAGAAATTAAGCCCGGCGTAAAGTGCGCCCTCGACGCAGGCTTCGTTGCCCTGTACGAATTTGATCTGGTTGCTCATCATCAGGCCCTATTCGGTTTCGATTTCAATCGCGAAATCCGGGCAGCGAATTTCGCAAAGTTTGCAGGCGATGCAGTCTTCGGGGCGGGCGGCGAAGGCCTTGTCCAAGTCGTCGAGTTCCAGGACGTTTTTGGGGCAAAAATGCACGCAGATGCCGCAGCCCTTACACCAGTCGCGATCGATGTGATGCGCTTTGAGTTTCTTCTTGGCCATGCAGGGTTCCCTTCACCACGATGTGATTCACGTCCGAGGGTCGCGTTCAGCTTGCCGGCGGGACGTTGTCGACCAGGTGCCGATTCAAAGCAGGCCCTTTAGTGGGTCTCCTGAATTCTGTCAAGCCAAACCGGCCGTCGGGCAGCTTTTTTTTACACGCTCATAGGCCCGCGCCCCATCCGTTTATTCCGCTATGATTTTGCGCAGGACAAATGGCAGAATGCCGCCGTGGGTGAAATAGTCCACCTCCACCTCGGTATCCAGGCGGGCCAGAACCTTGAATTCGATGTTCTGCCCGTCGGGTCGGGTGGCCGTGACAGACAGCTGCGCCCGGGGGGCGATGCCTTCGATACCCTTGATGGTGAAGGTTTCGTCCCCTTTGAGACCCAGGCCCGGAATCCCCTGCCCTTCCAGGAATATGAGCGGCAAGACCCCCATGCCCACCAGGTTGCTGCGATGGATGCGCTCGAAACTCTCGGCGATCACGGCGCGCACCCCCAGCAGGTTGGAGCCCTTGGCGGCCCAGTCGCGCGACGATCCCGTACCGTACTCCCGACCGGCCAGCACCACCAGAGGCGTATTTTCCTGCTGGTAGTCCATGGCGGCCTCATAAATGTAGGACTCATCCGCCCCGGGGTACTTGAGGGTAAAACTGCCCTCCTTGCCGCCCACCATCTGGTTTTTCAAGCGGATGTTGCCGAAGGTTCCCCGCATCATGACTTCGTGGTTGCCCCGCCGCGAGCCGTAAGAGTTGAACTGGGGCGGTTCCACGCCCTGGGCCACGAGGTACTTTCCGGCGGGATAATCCTCAGGGATGGCCCCGGCCGGCGAGATGTGATCGGTGGTCACGGTGTTGCCCAGCAGAACGAGGGCCCGGGCGTTCTCGACGTCTCTCACCGGCGGGGGATCGGTCTGAAAGTCCTCGAAGTACGGCGGGTTCTTGATGTACGTCGATTGATCGTCCCAGGCGTAGGTGACCGATTTGACATCGGGCAGGTCGCGCCAGAATTCGTCGCCCTCGAAAATGCGCCCGTATTCGATGGCGAAGAATTCCTTTTTGACATGACGGCCGGCCAGCTCGGCAATCGCCTCGTTGGTGGGCCAGATATCCTCCAGGTAGATCGCCTTGCCGTTGGGGTCCAGCCCCACCGGTTCGTAGGTCAGGTCGACATCGATGTGCCCGGCCAGGGCGAAAGCCACCACCAGCATGGGAGAGGCCAGAAAATTGGACTTGATATTCTGGTGGATGCGGGCCTCGAAATTGCGGTTGCCGGAAAGCACCGAAGCCACGTTGAGGTCGTTGTCGGTGATACACTTCTCGATCACCGGGTTGAGCGGGCCGCTGTTGCCGATGCAGGTGGTGCAGCCGAAGCCGGCCAGATGGAAGCCGAGCGCCTCGAGATAGGGCATGAGCCCGGCGTCCTGCAGGTATTGGATCACCACCTTGGAGCCCGGCGCCATTGAGGTTTTCACGTGGGCGGGCACCTTGAGCCCGCGTTCGACGGCGTTCTTGGCCAGCAGGCCGGCCCCCAGCAGGACGGAGGGATTGGAGGTGTTTGTGCAGGAAGTGATCGCGGCGATCACCACGCTGCCGTTGTTGAGCTCGATCGGCGTGCCGTGCAGGTCCAGGCGGCAGGCGCCGTCCGACACCGGCTGGCACCTGGACAGGCGCGAGGTCTTGGTGCCGGATTCGTCGTGAAACTGGGAGATGCGCGCCATCTCCTCGTCGCGGTCGTAGGCGCAGCCCAGAATATCGGCGAACTTGCCCTTGAGATCCGGCAGGGCGATGCGGTCCTGGGGCCGGGCCGGTCCCGATACGCAGGGCACCACCGTGGAAAGGTCCAGTTCGAGTACGTCGGTGTACTCCGGCTCTTCTTCGCCGGTGTAGAAGAGGGCGTTCTGGCGAGCGTAGACCGCCACCCGGTCGGCCGCCGCATCGCGATTGGTCATGCGCAGATAGTCGATGGTCTTCTCGTCCACGGGGAAAAAGCCCAGGGTGGCGCCGAATTCGGGCGTCATGTTGGCGATCGTGGCCCGGTCGGGGATCGAAAGCTTTTTCATCCCCGGGCCGAAGAACTCCACGAACTTTTCCACCACCCCGTACTCGCGCAGCATCTGGGTCACGGTCAGCACCATGTCCGTGGCGGTAACCCCGGGGCGCAGCTCACCGGTCATGCGAAAGCCGATCACCTGCGGAATCGACAGGTAGTAGGGCTGGCCCAGCATGACCGCCTCGGCCTCGATACCCCCCACACCCCAGCCCATCACCCCCAGCGCGTCGATCATCGTGGTGTGGGAATCCAGCCCCACGAGGGTGTCCGGAAAAGTCAGGGTGCGGCCGTCCTCCTCGGCCGTCATCACCACCTGGCCCACGTTCTCCAGGTTCACCTGGTGGCAGATGCCCGAGCGCGGGGGCACGACCTTGAAATTGTCGAAGCTCTTCTGGGCCCACTTCAGAAAGGCGTAGCGCTCGCTGTTGCGTTCGTACTCCTTGCGCACGTTCTCGACCACGGCGTCCACCGTGCCGTAGGCATCCACCTGGACCGAGTGGTCCACGACCAGGTCCACCGGCACCAGGGGATTGACCTTGGCCGGATCGCCGCCCATTTTTTCGACCGCGTCCCGCATGGCGGCCAGGTCCACCACGGCCGGCACGCCGGTGAAATCCTGCATCAGCACCCGGGCGGGGTGATAGGGGACCTCCGGCGGTGTCTCGTAGGTCTTCTGCCAGCCGGCGATGTTGCGCAAGTCTTCTTCCTTGACCACGCGCCCGTCGAGTTTGCGCAGCAGGTTCTCCACCAGGATGCGGATCGAAAACGGCAGGCGCTGGATGTCGGCCACACCGTCGGACTCAAGCCGGGTTATATCGAACATGGTATAGGTCTGGCCGCCGGCCTCGAATTCACGCCTGAAGTCTTCTTTCTGCATGGCATCCCCCATAAGATATTAAGTTGGCTGAAATGACTGCTGACATCGGTGACGGGTTTTTGAAAACGGTTCCTTGAGGTGACACGCGTGCGGGCGGCAGCCAGCACTCCGACGGCAAACGAATCGCGGATGCCGCGCAGAATTGCGGCGCCGGACGACACGCCCCGTGGCGATGGATATGGGTTTCTAACATCGGCAGCGTGGCCGGGTAAAGTCCAAAATCGGGTGGCGGCAACCGGTCACGCAAACCCCTAAAACCCTCTGGACATTGTTCGTTGACGCGTTCGCCCGGGCCGCGCAATGATCGGTGGTTGCTTACATGGCGGCGACGACCGCGTCGGCAAAAGCGGAGCAACTGACCTCGTTGGCACCTTCCATCTGCCGCGCCAGATCGTAGGTCACGGTCTTGCGCTGCACCGCGCCGACAAGTCCGTCCCGCACGAGCGTTGCGGCCTCGTTCCAGCCCATGTGCTCGAGCATCATGGCTCCGGAAAGGACCAGCGAGCCGGGGTTTACCTTGTCCAGGCCGGCGTATTTGGGCGCCGTCCCGTGGGTGGCTTCGAATACGGCGGCTTCGGCACCGATGTTGGCGCCCGGCGCCATGCCGAGCCCACCGGCCATGGCTGCCAGGGCGTCGGACATGTAATCGCCGTTCAGGTTGGGCATGGCCAGCACATCGTATTCGGCCGGGCGCAGCAGAATCTGCTGAAACATGGCGTCGGCGATGCGGTCCTTGATCACGATGCGCCCCGCGGGCACCTGGCCGTCATGCCGGTCCCAGAGATCCTGTTCGGTGATGATCTGCTCGCCGAACTCCTCCTGCGCCAGCTCGTAGCCCCAGCGGCAGAAGGCACCCTCGGTGAACTTCATGATATTGCCCTTGTGCACCAGGGTCACGCTGGGGCGGTTTTGTTCGATGGCATACTGGATGGCCATGCGCACCAGGCGCCGCGTGCCGAAGCGACTGATGGGTTTGATCCCGATGCCCGAGCCTTCGCGGATCGTGAGGCCGGCCTCTTTTTCGATGAAGGCGGTAAGCTTGAGCGCCATCTCCGAATCGGCCTCCCACTCGTAGCCGATATAGACGTCCTCGGTATTCTCACGGAAAACGATCATGTCGACGTTCTCCGGCGCCACGACCGGGCTGGGAATGCCGCCGATGTGCCGCACCGGGCGCACGCAGCCGTATAGGTCCAGCACCTGGCGCAGCTGGACGTTGACGCTGCGAATGCCGCCGCCCACCGGTGTGGTCAGCGGCCCCTTGATGGCCACGTGGTATTCGCGCACGGCCGCCAGGGTATCCTCGGGCAGCCAGTCGCCGGTGGTGTTGAACGCCTTTTCCCCGGCCAGCACCTCTTTCCAGGCAATGTGACGGGCGCCGTCGTAGGCCTTGGCCACACTGGCATCCAGCACCTTCTGGGTGGCCCGCCAGATATCCGGTCCGATGCCGTCGCCTTCGATGTAGGGAATGATGGGGTTGTCCGGCACGCTCAGGCGGCCGTCGGCGGCCATCGTGATCTTGGATCCTTCGGTCATGGTAGCGCTCCATTCGTTGTCGTATCTTTGGAAAACATGCTCTGTGGATATGTCTGCCAGCCGTCGCCCGCGCGCTTGGGCGACTGTTGCGGGGAACCATCAAGCGAATTGAAAAACACGCTAAACTAATACATCTATTGCCGCAGGACAACCAAGGCGGTGCGCAGAGCGCGGATCAATCGGTTTCGATGGCCCCGGTCGCACGGAGCGCCTCGATCTCTTCTGCCCCGAAACCGGCCGCGCGCAGGAAAGCGCGGCTGCCCGCCCCGAGGGTTGGCGGTTGTTGCCGCACGCCGAAATCGGCGTCGCCCAGTCGAAGCGGCAGTTTGGGCAGCCGGGCCGTGCGGCCGTCCGGCAGGCGAACGTCGGCCAGCCCGCCGGACTGGACGAGGTGCGGATCATCGAAGAGATCCTGGGGTCGACCCAACGGGGCATAGGGAATACCGGCCGCATGTGCCCGGTCCTGGACCTCGCCGTCGTTCATCGATCCGATACGCGTCCTGATGGCCGGCAGCACCCAGTCGCGGGCCGCTATCCGCAGCGTGTTGTCCGCCAGACGCGGGTCGCTCAACCAGTCCCCGAAATCAAACGCTCGGCAAAACGCCTGCCAGTGGTTCTCGCTGGTGCAGCCGATAAACACCTGCTTTCCATTGGCGGTCTCGAATAGATCGTAGACCGACCAGCTCCGCCCCCGCTCGGGCATGGGCGGGGGCGGCTCGCCCGTAACGGCGGCGGCGGCCATGTGCTGACCCATCAGGAAGACCACCGATTCGAACAGTGCCGCGTGCACCAGCTCACCGCGCCCGGTGACCCGGCGCCGGTGCAGGGCGGCCAGGATGCCCACCGCGCCGAAGGTGCCGCCCAGGATATCCACCACCGAGGCGCCGGCGCGCAGGGGGCGCCCTTGCGGACCGGTCATGTAGGCCAGTCCGCCCATCATCTGGACCACTTCGTCCAGGGCCGGCCGGTCCTCGTTGGGGCCGGGCAGAAATCCCTTGAGCATGCAGTAGATCAACCGCGGGTTGATGGCCGCGCAGGCATCGTAGTCGAACCCCAGCCGCATCATGGTGCCGGGGCCGAAATTTTCGATGAGCACGTCGGCGCCCACGATCAGGCGCCGCAGCACATCGGCGCCCGTCCCGGATTTCAGGTCGATGCCCAGGCTGGCCTTGTTGCGATTGAGATAGGCGAAAAAGCCGGACCCGAAACCGGTCAGCTTGCGGGTGGTGTCGCCTCCGGGCAACCGTTCGATCTTGAGGACCTCGGCCCCCATATCGGCCAGAATCAGCCCGCAGGTCGGCCCCATGACCGTGTGCCCCAGGTCGAGGACTTTCAAGCCATTCAACGGCAAAGACGGCTGCGTGTCAGTCATCGGTCCTCACCCCGCAGGCGCCGGTCTTTTGGGCAGCGGCCCGCAGCACCGCGGCCATGCGCCCGGGCAGCCGGCGCTCGAGCAGGCGTTCGAGGTCGTCCACCACCTTGACCAGGGCGGCCAGATCGATGCCGGTGGGCACCCCCATGGCCTCAAAAGCGTGCGCGGCGTCCTCGGTGGGCACGTTGCCGGCTGCACCGCGCACGAAGGGGCAGCCGCCCAGCCCGCCGGTGCAAACGTCGAAGCTGCGGACCCCGGCCTCGTAACCCGCCAGCATGTTGGCCAGCCCCAGCCCCCGGGTGTCGTGCAGGTGCAGAATCAACCCGATGTCGGGCAGTTCCCTGAATAAGCGCGCGCACATATCGGCCACCTGTCGCGGGTGGGCCATGCCCGTGGTGTCGGCCAGATTGATGGCCCGGGCACCGGCGGCAGCCAGCTTCTCGGCGGCGGCCAGCACCCGGTCGGGGTCGATGGCGCCTTCGTAGACACACCCGAAGACACACTGCAAACCGCCACGCACGGCCATGCCGGCCTGGACCGCCTCGCGGATCAGCCCGGCCACGGCGTCGACGGCCGCCGCCGCGCTCTGGTTGGCGTTGCGGCGACTGTGGCTGTCCGAAACCGAGGCTGAAAGGGCCACATCGGACAATCCGCAGGCCAGGGCCCGTTCGAGACCGTGCGCGTTGAGCACCAACCCGCTGAAAACCACCCCTTCGGGCGGTTCCAGGGAGCGGACCAGCTCATCGGTGTCGGCCATCTGCGGCACGCGCCGGGGATGTACGAACGAACCCACCTGAATCCGCTTCAGGCCGGCATTCGCCAGCCGTCCGATCAGGTGCTTCTTCTCAGGCAGCGAAAAGCGCCGGGCCTCGCTCTGGAGGCCGTCGCGTAGGGTCTGGTCTTCGAAGCCGACATGGTTGTTCGCTGATGCCATCATCCATCCAGGGCGATTGAATCCGTATTTGCTGCGGACCTTATCGGCAGCCTGCGTCTCCCGTATCATGGGACGCGACGGTCTTCAACCGACCGCCCGGATCCACTCGACGGCAGGCGACTATGTGTTGAAAAACAACCCCCAATGCTGTTATGATTTGGAATCTTAAAAGCAAGCGGGTTTCTCGCCGCTCCGCGAGTGAAAAACAAAGGCGGGGGGCGGCTGCGGTTCTAAAATCTTCATCCGCGGCATATCAACGGGCCGACGACATCTCATCACCAGACAAGAGGCGGGCCTTTATTTTGGAAGAAGCCGTACGAAATCAGGCCGCGGGCCCCGCAAGCCCCCCGGCTGCTTTCAAAGACCTCCCCAACCGCTACGCCATCCACCACGGGGAGAATGAAAGCTACCTGACCTGCCTGGAGATGCCGAACATCGCCGTCATCGTTCAATCCGGACTCTCGTTCTCGGCCTCCACCGTGCGCAAGTCATCCAATTCCCGCATCTATCTCGACGGCGTCGCCCAGTGCGGCCCCTTCATGGACCTTGAAAAACACGTCTACAATTTCGACCATCACGAAGGCGTGGTGCGTCCCTTCACCCTGGCCACCTGTGAACAGGTGCTCGTGATGGTCATGAAGGGCATGGACCTGCGCGGCCGGGACTGGAAAATCTACGCCAACGAGCCGGACCTGGACACGATCCTCTCCATTTGGCTGCTCCTCAACCACGTGCGTATGAATCAAAAAGCGCCGGACGAACTGCAGGGCCTTTATACCCTGGTGCGTCTGGAGAGCCTCATCGACGCCCACGGCCTGGAGCTGATTCACATGAGCGGCCTGCCGCTCAAGCTGCTTAACAAGACGCGCAAGATCATCGACTATCTGCGGGAAGAAGAGATCGACCTGAAACGCCACGCCGTCTGGGAGGAAAGCGACTTTCTGGAGCATACCGCTCTGGTGCTCCAGAAGATCGACCGGCTGATCTATCGTTCGGACGAATTCCTGGATTTTCAGGACCTGCAGGAACTGGCGCGGGTGGAGATCGTCAACAACCGCTTTGCGGTAGCCGTGGCCTCGCCTCAGGGAATTTACGAGATTGAACCCTTTCTGGCCCGGCTCTACGGCGAAAACATCGCCATCGTCATCCTCCAGAACGAATCCGGCGGTTATACCCTGCGCCGCATGGACCACTTCATGCCGGGCGACCTCAAGCCGATCTACAGCAAACTCAATTTTCTGGACCCGGCGGTGCGCTGCCGGAACGAAAAGAATCAATGGGGCGGGTCCGGCGACATCGGAGGATCGCCTCGCGGCGTCGGCACCCAGCTGACCCCCCTGGAAATCGCCGAAGCCTGCCGGGACGTCTTTCGCCCCCCGAGCCTGATGCAGCGCACCTTGCGTTTCTTCCATGCGATGGCCGTCGTGGCCCTGGTGACCGGCACGGCCGCGCTCATTCAGGAGTACTTGCCGCAGACCGCCTGGTTCCAAACCCAACCACTGGGCCCCATCCTGGGGCAATACGACCTGATTTTCTACCTCGGTGTCATTCTTTTCTCGATCCTGGGACTGGCGATCTACTCGCGCGGACGCTTATGGCAGGTCGGTCTGGCGGTGCCCACCGGCCGCACCTGGTGGCTGATACTTCCGGTAGCGGTCGCGGCCGCCGCCGCAGGGGGCACAGCCGTCCCCTGGGATAAGATGCCCGACATGGACGCGGGCTTCAAAATTTTTTATGCCGTGCTGCTCATACCGCTGGCCGGCGAATTGCTTTTCCGCGGCCTGGCCCACGGGATCATTGCCAAGCGTTCGCGCGTGCAGCGCTTTCACAACGATTGGACGCTGTCCTTCCCGAATGTTGGCAGCGCCATCATCTATGCGATCTTCCCCGCCCTGATCATGCTGGGGCACGATTTGATGCCGCCGTCCGGGTACTACAATGCCCAGATCCAAATCGTCCTGGCCGCACTGGTTTTCGGCCTTGCCGCCGGGCTGGCACGCGAAAGAACCCACAGTCTGCTACCGGGTATCCTCTTCCAGGCGGCCGCCGCGGCCGTGTTGATCTTCCTGACCGGCCCCCTATTTGGCAGCCTGATCGCGCCCTGATCCCCACGGGATGAAAATCCTTGAGCGGCCACCCGCGTTCGCCGCAACCCTTTTCCACTCAGATAAATCGCTTCATGATCTCTTCGACCACCGTATCCACATTGTCCGGGCGGATGCCGTAACTCGCCACGGCCTGCTCGGCCCGGCGCCGTTTCTCGGGAACGGCCATATCCGCCAGGCGCGCCAGAAGTCCCAGACGCCGCCCGGTTTGGAAAACAACCTGGGCTTCAGGCGGCAGCGCCAGGTAGTCCCGGATCACGCCGGTCATGACAGGCTTGTCGGCGGGCAGACGTCCCTCGACCTCCTGGAAGAGATTCAGAATGTGATCGCTCTTGACCATGCTGGAGATGCCTTCCAGATTTTCCAGGAAAAGCAGCACCTCTTCCGCTGTTTCCCGCTCGCCCAGCTTTTCGAAGCGCCCCTGGTCGCGGTCAGTCGCGAGTTCGGTGTGGTTGGGGATCGCCAGCGTCCGCAGGCGGATGAAGTCCGGATCGATCCGGTTCAGGGCGTCGGCGGTCTCCAGGGCGTGCTCACGGGAAAGGTCACGCCCGCCCAGGCCGGGCATGACATATTCGGATAGCTCCATCCCGGCGGCTTTCACCTTTTGGCCCGCCCGAATATGCCCTGCCTTGGTGGTGCCCTTGCGCATGCGCTCGAGCACAGCGTCGGCTCCCGACTCGAGGCCGATGTGGATGCGGTTCAACCCCGCGGCGCCCATGGCCGCGAGGTCGGACGGGCCGATGCGGGCGATGGTGCGGGAACGGGCATAGGACGTGATCCGCGTCACCCAGGGGAACCGGCGGCGCAGGTGCTCCAGGATCGCCACCAGATCAAGCGGATTGATCACCAGGCTGTTGGCATCCTGAATAAACACGGACTGCATGCCGCCCGCCTGCCAGCGCAGCGCCGCCTGGAAAGCGGCGCTGTCGGCCGGCTGTACCGCCTTGTCGATGCGGTTGACATCCGCCGTCGTAAGCCGACCGCTGTGGTCGCTCTCCCGGATGGCTTCGACGTAGCGATGGACCCGCTCGATATCCTCGATCACGTGGTCCCGCGGCCGCAGGGAAAAACGTCGCCCCTTGTAAACCGGACAGAATCGACAATGGTTCCATGGACAGTTGCGGCTCACCCGGATGAGGAGACTGTCGGCCTCGCTGGGCGGGCGGATTGGCCCCTGCTCGAAACCATGGTAGACTTCATTTGACTTTTTGGCCGTGGCGGTCATGGCAAACCTTTCGGAAGGGCGCAAAGAACCGGTTACATTGGTGGCGGCAGCCGTTCAGTGCGAGAATGCGAACGAATTTACCGGGAATCTGCCCCCGTTGAGACCGTCTGTCAACCGCCGCTTACCGGCGGCGGGCCAGCACCCGCGACCGCAGCCTCGTTTTGACACCCCTGACGGTTTGACATAAAAAGGGGGGCATCAGGATAACAGGCATGATGGGAGTTCGATCGCTTTGAAATATCTATGGATCCTCGCCGGCCTCGCGTTGCTGGCGGTCGGCGGCGTCGCGCTGGCCGTCTACGATATTCACCGCTACGCCCACAAACCCGACGCCGCCAGCGCCGAACGGCAGACCGTCTCGATCCGGTCCGGAGAAGGCTTTGGTGCCATCACCGCCAGGTTGCAGGAAAAGGGGCTTATACGGACCCCGTTCAAATTCCGTCTCTACGCCCGCTTCAGCGGCTACCACACCCAACTCAAGGCCGGCGAATACGAGCTCAGCGGCCAGATGAGCCCCCGGCAGATCCTCGCCACCCTAAAGGGGGGCAAGGTCCGCCTTTACCGGGTCACGATACCGGAGGGTTATCAGCTGCGCCAGATCGCGAAAACCGTCGAAACGGCCGGTTTTGGAAACGACGGGGAGTTCCTCCGCCTGGCCACCGACGCGGAAGTGGCCCGGAGCGCCGGCATCGAGGCCCAGACCCTGGAGGGCTACCTGTTTCCGGACACCTACTATTTTCCCCGCGGCCACCAGCCGCGCGCGGTCATCGAAGCCATGCTGAAACGCTTCCAGGCCACCATCACCGACCAATGGCGGGCCCGGGCCGATGAAATCGGCCTGAGCCTGCACGAGGTCGTCACCCTGGCCTCGATCATCGAAAAGGAGACCGGCGATCCGGCCGAACGCCCGCTGATCTCATCCGTCTTCCACAATCGGATGCGCAAGGGCATGCGGCTCGAAACCGATCCCACCGTGATCTACGGCATCAAGGATTTCGACGGCAACCTGACCCGCAAGGACCTGCGCACCCCTACACCCTACAACACCTATGTCATAAAGGGCTTGCCGCCGGGTCCCATTGCCAGCCCAGGGGCCGCCGCTTTGGAGGCGGCGCTCTATCCGGCGGAGACCGACTACCTTTTTTTCGTTTCGCGCCGGGACCGGACCCACCAGTTCTCGACCAACTTGAAAGACCACAACCGGGCGGTCCAGGAATTCCAACTGCGCCGCCGCAAAAAATAGGGCCGTCTGGCCACGAAAGACAGAACCGTACCCATGCAGACGAACCGTTTCACAGACGATCAATTGGCCGGCCAGCGCCTGATGGTCGGTTTCGAGGGTCTTACGCTCAACGACGATCTGCGCTGGCTTATCGCCGACCTGCAGGTCGGCGGGCTGATCCTTTTCAAGATCAATATCGACACCCCCGACCAGGTGCGCCGCCTGTGCGCCGACTGCCAAACTTTTGCCGCCCGCTGCGGCCTTCCGCCGCTGCTTATCGCCGTCGATCAGGAAGGCGGACCGGTGGCTCGCCTGCGCGCCCCCTTTACCGAGTTCCCGGGAAACCCCCACATGCAAGGGCTCGATGACGCCCGACATTTTGGCGAAGTCACCGCCCGGGAGCTCTCGTCGGTGGGCATCAACATGGATATGGCGCCGGTGGTGGACGTGGCCCCGCCCGACATGTCGGGCATCATGGCCGACCGGGTATTCGGTAGCGACCCCGCTTATGTGAGCGCCATGGGCAATGCCGTGATTCAAGCCCTGCAGCAGGGGGGGGTGATGGCGGTGGCCAAGCATTTCCCCGGCATTGGACGCACCGAACTGGACTCCCACCTGGACCTGCCGGTTTTCAAGGACGATCCGGCCGCCATGGAGGCGATCGAGTTTCCACCCTTTGAAGCCGTCATGCAGGTCGGCGTGAGCGCCGTTATGCTCTCCCATATCCTATACGAAAAAATCGACCCCCGGTGGCCCGCCAGCCTATCGCCGGCCATCGCCCGCGACCTGCTCCGCGGCCGCTTCGGCTACCGCGGCGTGACCATTACCGACGACCTGGACATGGGCGCCATCCAGCGCCATTTCGACCTCCGCACCGTCATCGGCCAGGTCATGGCCGCTGAAATCGACATCGCCCTGATCTGTCACAAAGGCCCTGACATCCAGTCGGCCTACGAGGAAATGGTCGCCCGGATCCAGGCCGACAGCGGCGCTCGGGAAAAGACCGTCGAATCGGTAGCGCGAATTCTGGAGCTCAAAGAGCGCTTCCTGACGGTTCAATAAAAGTCCGATATCGGCGTTACGCTTCACTCCTCGGGATTCACAAGACGTATCTCGAACTTTTTACGAAACCGTCTGAGATGAATACTTTTTTTCGAGTCCATCTTTCCTGCAGGCTGCGGGCGGGATGCCCCCTTACAGGCGGGGAGCAGGTTTAAGACACCGAGGGCGGGGTTAATCACGGAAGAAATCGGAATTCTGAAGCCAGAAGTCAGAATCCGGAACGCAGGACGCTGAATCTTGAAGCTTCTTATTTCTGAAACCCGAACACCAACACCTGACATCACGGCAATTTGGAAATGGCCATAACCTTCGACATCGACCGCCAGCGGAGCCTGACGGTCTTCCGTCTGGAAGGGGAGGTCGCCTTCGAGGCCTTCACCGAGGCCATCGACCGTTACCGCCAGGCCGGCCCCACGCGCCTGGAGCTCTACGACTGCCTGGCGTTCAGCGGCCCGGCCTTTTCTCTGGGGCAGCTCAACCAACTGGTTGCAGCCACCCTGCACCACGGCCCCCCGAGACCGTCCGGAAGCCGAACCGCGCTGGTCGTGTCCGATCCCCTCAGTTTCGGCGCCTCGCGGCAGTATCAATCCCTGGCCAACCTAAGCGACCTCCCCTGGGAAACCGGCGTCTTCGACACCATCGCGGAAGCCCGCCGATGGCTGGGCCTCGAGGACTGAGCCCACATCAAACAACACAAGCCTTCTGGATGTGGCCCGCACAAGCCCCACTTATCGGTGGCCGGATTGGGATGGCTGTTGGGTTCGGGAATGAAGAAATCAGAATTCAGAAGCCAGAATCAATAAACTGGGAACAACCGGCGCCTTATACCCTGAACACTGACACCTGACCACTATCGCTGCCCAAACCACCGCAAGAGATTCCCCGCATTGGTCCGTGACCCTTCTTCCACGACTTTTCTGAGACAGTAGGTTTCGGTGCCAGACAAGGCCGTAGCCGATTGATGCCCGCAAGGGTATACCAGAGTGCTGAGAAGCAAGCATCAGGCTGTCAGGCAAGGCGCGGCTTGAAGCGGGACGCGCAGCAACCGACCGGTTGTGAGCACGGCCCGCGAAAGCCGCAACTCACCAGATATATATAAACTGACGAGGCGTGCCGCTCTAGCGGCCAACGCCGGATGGCGGCCTCAGGCGCCGCTTATCAGCGCCCTGGCGGCTACGGCGAGGACCGCCAGAGAACGAGAACGCCGTTCAGGAGCAAAAGATGCCCCTTGGAAGGTCAGTGGCCCTTCTGAGGTAGTAGATTTCGGTGCCAGACAAGGCCGCAGCCGACTGGCCCCCGCAGGCGTATACCAGGGTGCTGAGAAGCAAGCATCAGGCAGGCAGGCAAGGCGCGGCTTGAAGCGGGACGCGCAGCAACCGACCGGTTGTGAGCACGCCCGCAAGAGCCGCAACGCCGGATGGCGGTCTTAGGTGCCGCTTCTCAGTGTCCTGGCGGCTACGTCGAGGACTGACAGGAGGCGAGAACGCCGTATGGCGCCGAAAGATGCTGCCTCAGGAGGGTCACTGGCGGTTGCGGGAGTACACATCATCCCCCAACGCCCCCCTGATCCCCTGCTCCAGGTAGCGGTACCCCACGGCGGCGATCATGGCGGCGTTGTCCCCGCAGAATTCCAGCGGGGGGATGGTGACAAACATGTCGTTGGCCGCTCCGTCCGTGCGCACGCGCTCGCGCAGGCGCCGGTTGGCGGCCACGCCGCCCACCAGCGCGATCCGGTTGCAGTCCCGGGCCCGGGCCGCGGCCACCAGTTTGTGGGTAAGCACGTCCACCACGGCCTCCTGAAAGCCGGCCGCGATGTGGGTCGCGAGATCGGCCAATTCGTCCGGGTGCGACTGCACGAAACGGTTGACGGCCGACTTGATGCCGCTGAAGCTGAAGTCGAACCCGTTCTTGTCGAGAAAGGGCCGCTTGAAAAGCACGCGGGAGGGATCGCCCCCGGCGGCCAGCCGGTCGATCACGGCCCCGCCGGGATAACCCAGCCCCATGACCTTGGCGACCTTGTCGTAGGCCTCGCCGGCCGCATCGTCGCGGGTCTGCCCCATGAGTTCGGCGGAGGTGAACGAAGTGACATGGTAAAGGGCCGTATGACCGCCGGAAACCAGCAGGGCCACGAAAGGAAATTCAGGCGGTTCGGGGTCGAGAAAGGCGGAGTGGATATGGCCCTCCAAGTGGTTGACCCCCACCCAGGGGATGCCCAGGCCAAAGGCGTAGCCCTTGGCAAAGGAGAAACCCACCAGCAGGGAACCCACCAGGCCGGGGCCTTGGGTGACAGCCAGAGCGTCGATATCCGCCGGTTGGATGCCGGCCTTGGCCTGGGCCTCCAGGACCACCGGCAGGATCATTTCAACGTGCTTGCGCGAGGCCAGTTCGGGGACCACGCCGCCATAGCGGTGATGGACCTCCACCTGAGAGGCCACCACCGAAGAACGCAGTCGGCGGCCGTCTTCAATGACAGCCGCCGCGGTTTCGTCGCACGAGGATTCGATGCCCAGGATGATCATTTGGTTTGCTGTGCGCTCCGCCCGGAGCCGCGGGATCGGCCCCCTCAGCCCTGGCAGGCCGGCGCCTTTTGGGCCCCCCGCGCCAGCCATGCGAGCAGGCGCGCCAAGATGCCCCGGGGGCGGCGATTAGCGGCAGACTTTGAATTCATCACTGTCGATCCAGGTGATGCGCTCGTCGTCGGGCCGTTTGACGACCTCGCCCACCATAAAGGCTTGCTCGTCCATGCCCTTCAGGCGGTCCAACACCTCGTCGGCGGCTTTCTCAGGTACGACTGCGATCAGGCCGATGCCGTTGTTGAAGGCCCGCCGCATTTCCGCCTCAGCCACGTTGCCGGCGCGCTGCAGGAAGGGGAATACGGGCGGCACTTCCCAACTGTCCACGAACATCCGCAGTCCGCAGGAGTCCGGGATGACGCGAATGACGTTTTCGGGGATGCCCCCCCCGGTGATGTGAGCCAGGCCGTGGATTTCAAAATCGCGCACCAGCCGTTCGGTGGCCGCGGCGTAAATGCGGGTGGGCATCAGGAGTTCTTCGCCCACTGTGCGCCCCAGTTCGGACACGTGGTCGTCCACCCCCAATTTGAGGACCTCGAAGACGATCTTGCGCGCGAGCGAATAGCCGTTGCTGTGCAGCCCGCTGGAGGCGATGCCGATCAGTTTGTCGCCGATCTGGGTCCCGGAGCCGTCGATAATCTTGTTGTTTTCCACGAGGCCCACGGCAAAGCCAGCCAGATCGTACGCGCCCTCCGGGTAAAAGCCGGGCATCTCAGCGGTTTCCCCGCCGATCAGGGCGCAGCCGGCCTGGCGGCAGCCCTCGCCCACCCCACGGATAACGGCCTCGGCCACGTCCTCGTCCAGCCGCCCCACCGAAAGGTAGTCGAGGAAAAAAAGCGGCTTGGCGCCCTGTACACAGATGTCGTTGACGCTCATGGCCACCAGGTCGATGCCCACCGTGTCGTGGCGCCCGGTCAGAAAAGCAATCTTGAGTTTGGTGCCGACCCCGTCCGTGGAACTCACCAGCACCGGATTTTCCATTTTCTCCACGTTGAGCGAGAAAAGACCGCCGAACCCGCCGATATCCCCCATGACGCCGGCACGCGCCGTGGACTTGGCGATGGCCTTGATGCGATCCACCAGCCGGTTGGCCTTGTCGATGTCGACTCCGGCCCCTGCGTAGGTCAGTTCTTCCGCCATGCTGTCGTCTCCCGTCTGTCCGCTTTGGTTCGCCGCCCCGGGGGCGCTTAAGACCCGCGCCCGCTAAGCTTTCAGATAAGCCAAAACAAATTTTTTGACAAGCCCCGAGCGATATTGTAACTCAACTCTCTGACCTGCCGCACGCGCCGGCCGCCCCGCCGGGCAATGCGGAAATGATCGGATGACACCCAGCGGAGGAACCCCATGACCGGTTTTGCGCGCCTCGACCGATTACCACCCTACGTATTCGCCACCGTCAACGAACTGAAGATGGAACGGCGGCGTGCGGGCGAAGACATCATCGACATGGGAATGGGCAACCCCGATCTGGCCACCCCGCCCCACATCGTCGACAAACTGGTCGAGGCCGCCCAGAAGCCGCACAACCATCGCTACTCCGCCTCGATGGGCATCACCCGCCTGCGCAAGGCGATCGCCGACTGGTACGGCGAGCGCTACGACGTCGATATCGATCTGAACAACGAGGCCATCGTCACCATCGGCGTCAAAGAGGGCATGTCCCACCTCGTCCTGGTGACGATCCGCCCTGGCGACGTGGTGTTCACCCCCACGCCGACCTACCCGATCCACCCTTACTCGGCCATCATTTCCGGCGGCGACGTGCGGGGCATCCCGGTGGGCGGCGGCACCGATTTTTTCGAGAACCTGATGGACGCCACCCGCCAGACCTGGCCCAAGCCCAAGCTCCTTATCATCTCCTACCCGCACAACCCCACCACCGAGGTGGTCGACCTGGCATTCTTCGAGAAGATCGTGGCCTACGCCAAGGAGCACGACATCATGGTGATCCACGACTTCGCCTACGCCGACCTGACCTTCGACGGCTACAAGGCGCCTAGCTTTCTGCAGGTGCCGGGCGCCATGGACGTGGGCGTGGAATTCTTCTCGCTTTCCAAAAGCTACAGCATGCCCGGCTGGCGCGTGGGCTTCTGCGTGGGCAACAAGGACATCATCTTCGCGCTCAAACGCATCAAGAGCTACCTGGATTACGGTATCTTCCAGCCCATCCAGATCGCCTCGATCATCGCCCTGACCGAAGACCAGGGCTGCGTGGCCGAGATCCGCGACATATATAAAGAACGGCGCGACAGCCTGATCACCGGCCTCAAACGCGTGGGCTGGGACATCCCCCCGCCCCAGGGCACCATGTTCGTGTGGGCCAAGATCCCGGAGGCCTTCCGCGAGATGGGCTCGGTGGAGTTCTCCAAGTTCCTGATCCGCGAGGCCAAGGTGGCGGTCTCGCCCGGACTCGGGTTCGGCCACTACGGCGACGACCACGTGCGCTTCGCCCTGATCGAGAACAGCATGCGCATCAGCCAGGCCGTGCGCGGCATCCGCAACGTCATGCGCTAACCGCGCCAAGGAGGGTGAACGATGAAAACAGTGCACGTGGGACTGCTCGGATTCGGAACGGTGGGGGCCGGCGTGGCCCGGGTTCTGACCGAGAGCGCCGACCTGCTGACCGCCCGCACCGGCGTCGACCTGCACCTGAAATACGTGGCCGACATCGATCTGGAGACCGACCGTGGCATGCCGCTGGCCGACGGGGTTCTGATCCCGGACGCCCGCCGGGTGGTTGAGGACCCGGAGGTGGACATCGTCCTGGAGATGATCGGCGGCGAGGGCATCGCCAAGGAACTCATGCTCACGGCCATCGCCAACGGCAAGGCCGTGGTGACCGCCAACAAGGCCCTGCTGGCCAAACACGGGGGCGAAGTCTTCCAGGCCGCCGATACGCGAGGCGTGGACCTGGCCTTCGAGGCCAGCGTGGGCGGCTGCATGCCGGTGATCAAAACCCTGCGCGAATCCCTGGTGGGCAACCGCATCAACGCCATGAACGGCATCCTGAACGGCACCTGCAACTACATCCTCTCGCGCATCACCGAGGAGGGCCTAAGCTTCAAGGCTGCCCTGGCCCAGGCCCAGGAGGCCGGCTTCGCCGAGGCCGACCCGACCCTCGACGTGGAGGGCTTCGACACGGCCCACAAATTGGCCATCGTCACGGCCCTGGCCTACGGCACCGCGGTCGACTTCGACGACATTTACATCGAAGGCATCTCGTCCGTCACCCCTCTGGACATCGACTTCGCCCGCCAGTTCGGCTACCGCATCAAACTGCTGGCCATCAGCAAAAACCACGGCGACCGCGTGGAGGCCCGGGTGCACCCCACCATGCTGCCCGAAGACAATCTGCTCTCCACCATCAGCGGGTCGCTCAACGCCTTCAGCATCTCGGGGGACGCCGTGGGCGACGTCATGCTCTACGGCCACGGTGCGGGCATGATGCCCACGGCCAGCGCCGTGGTGGGCGACATCGTCGACATCGCCCGCAACCTGGCGGCCTGCCAGCCCCGGCGCGTACCGCTGCTATCCTACCAGCCGGAACGGATCGGGCGGCTGCCCATTGTCCCCATGGAGGACATCAGCACCCACTATTATTTCCGGTTCACGGCCAAGGACCGGCCCGGCGTGCTCTCGAAGATTGCCGGCATCCTGGGCGACCATAAGATCAGTATCCAATCCGTCCACCAGAAGGGGCGCAAATCCAGCGGGGCCGTACCGGTGGTGATGATGAGCCACGAGGCCCGGGAGGCCGACGTCCGCAGGGCCATGAAGGCCATCGAGGCCCTGGACGTCGTGGAAGGCCCCCCGATGCTGATCCGGATCGAGGAAACCAACGATATGGACTGAAATCCAGCAGGGACCCGGCAATCCCGGCGCTGACGATCAGCCGCCAGGCGGGCCCCAGCAAATAGAGAGGTAGCATGCACGTCGTCTGTTGCGATCTTGAAGGGGTGTTCGTTCCCGAAATATGGATCAACGTGGCCAAGAAAACCGGCATCGAAGAACTGCGGCTGACCACCCGCGACATATCCGACTACAACGTCCTGATGAAAAAACGGCTGGGCATCCTGGATGCCAATAATCTCAAGCTCCAGGACATTCAGGCCGTGATCGCCACCATGGATCCCCTCGAAGGCGCCCTCGAATTTCTGGACTGGATGCGCAGCGTCAGCCAGGTGATCATCGTCTCCGACACCTTCGTCCAGTTCGCGGACCCGCTCATGCGAAAGCTCAAACGCCCTACCCTCTTCTGTAACACCCTGGAGGTGGCCGCCGACGGCCGGGTGGTCGACTACCGCCTGCGCCAGCCCGACGGCAAGCGCAAGGTGGTCGAGGGGCTGCAGAGCATGAACTTCAAGGTGGTCGCCATGGGCGATTCCTACAACGACGTCACCATGCTGCAGGCGGCCGAACGCGGGTTTCTCTTCCGACCGCCGGCCAAAGTGATCGAGGAATATCCGCAGTTCCCGGTAACCACCGCGTACGGCGAACTCAAACCGCTGGTCGAAAAAGCGCTGGCGGAATTGCAGAGCTGAGATATGGACCTACACATCGACCATTTCCGGGATTGCCGGCTGCTCGTCGTCGGCGATCTGATGATCGACGAGTTCGTCTGGGGGGATGTGGACCGCATTTCCCCGGAGGCCCCCGTCCAGGTGGTCACGGTGGCGCGCGAGGAACTCACCCTCGGCGGCGCCGGCAACGTGGTCAACAACCTCGTGGCCCTGGGGGCCCGGGCCACGGTGGTGGGCGTGGCCGGCAGCGGTCCCGAAGGCCGCCGCATGCTGGACATGTTCGCAGGCCTCGAGGCCGACTGCCGCGGCATCGTGCAGGAGGACGAGCGCCCCACCACCCGCAAGACGCGCATCATCGCCTCCAACCAGCACGTGCTGCGGATCGACCGCGAAACCCGCCGCGACGTTGCACCCGACACCTGCAAACGCCTCAAGACCTTCATCGAAGCGGAAATGCCCAATGTCGACGGGGTGCTGGTTTCCGACTACGACAAGGGCCTCATCACCCCGGCCCTGATGGCGCGCATCACGGCCGCCGCGAAGGCCCACGGCAAATTTGTGATCGTCGACCCCAAGACGGCCGATTTCAGCCGCTACCGGGGGGCCACGCTTCTAACGCCCAACCGCAAGGAAGCCTCACGGGCCGCCGGCATCGACATCATCGACGAGGCCTCGCTGATCGAGGCGGCGCGCTGCATCATGCGAACGGCCGATCTCGAGAAGCTGCTGATCACCATGGGCGCGGACGGAATGGTTCTCTTCGACGGCGAACAACCACCTTATCGCATCGACACTCGGGCCCGACAGGTTTTCGACGTTTCCGGCGCGGGCGACACCGTACTTTCGGTGCTGGGCCTCGTCATGGCGGCAGGCGGAAGCTTTGAGGACGCCATGGTCATGGCCAATACCGCCGCCGGTATCGTGGTGGGCAAAGTGGGGACAGCCACGATCGGTCCGGCCGAGCTGAAGTCGGCGCTGACGACCTCGGGCCCACGCTTTCCATCCAAACACCGCGCCATGGCGGAACTCCCTGCGATGCTCAGCGACCTGCGCCGCCGCAACCACAAAATCGTCCTCACCAACGGCTGCTTCGACCTGATCCACGTAGGCCATATTCAACTTTTTTCCGCCGCCCGTGACTTGGGCGATTTCCTCATCGTGGCCATTGACGACGACGAGTCCGTTCGTCAGATCAAAGGCCCGGGCCGGCCGGTAATTGCCTCGAAGGAGCGCATCCGGATCCTGAGCGCCCTCGACCACGTAGACGCCGTGGTGGTCTTCGCATCCGATGAACTCGAGGAGTTGATCGACCAGGTCAAACCGGATGTCCTCGCCAAGGGCAGCAACTATAAATCCAACGAGGTGCGGGGCCACGAGCGGGTCGTGGCCCATGGTGGCCGTGTCGCGCTGGTTCCGATTACCGAAGATGTTTCGGCGACGCAGATTATCGATCATATCCGCAACGGCAAGTGAGGAGCCGTAAAACACTCAATCTCGGCGTTGCCCGGCGGCCTTCGTCACTGCAGCGTACTCCTGTGACGGCACCCTAAAACGCTCAATCTCTGTGTTCCCCGGCATCCCTCGTCGCTGCAGCGTACATGAGTACGCTTCACTCCTCGCTCTTTGGGCGCCTTGACCTTGAGCGTTTTAGGGCACCGTCGCGATTCTGATAATCAAATGAAGCCATAAAATCCTTGGTCACGCTGCTAATAATTGATTGTTTTAGCACAAGCTATTGGCGGCAGATTGCTTGATTTCAAATTTAACCCGCCTTGCATTTGAACGTTCTATGAAACCGGGATTGGCCTCAGGTTTCGTTTGAATTCTTAGGAGAAAGGCCTCATTCCAAATTTAGCGTCATCTCCTTCATGGCCTTCATGGTGAACTGAATAATGATTATGGATCATCCCGAGGGGCTGGTGCTCAGCGTGCGGGTGCAGCCCAGGGCGTCGCGGAACGCGATTCAGGGGGTTCACGGGGAGGCGCTCAAGATTGCGCTCACCGCCCCGCCGGTGGACGGGGCCGCCAACAAGGCTTGCATGGCCTTCGTGGCCAAGCAGATGGGTTTGGCCAAATCGGCCGTATCGATCCTGTCGGGCAAGACCAATCGTAACAAAAGGTTGCTCCTGCGTATCGAATTAGGAGCCGAATTCGAAAGACGGCGTGCGGTTTTAAGAAATAAACTCGAAGGTTTGTGTTGAAAGGCGCCTAAAATCTAAAGAATCAGGCGGTATCGAAAAGTCCTACAGAAAGGATAGCGAATCCCGAGGAATGAGG
>JAAUYG010037366.1_pt1 | contig 49832 bp, 22 predicted proteins | sample 7278091 | NCBI WGS metagenome assembly JAAUYG01 (sample SAMN14350201, study PRJNA611818) | marine sediment metagenome | isolation source: surface marine sediment (0.6m) | place: French Polynesia: Moorea | collected 2018-08 | reverse complement strand
ATTACTGTATATGTCAATGGGAAACCATGTATGGCGAGTCCAATGGCATCATCACATTTGACCTTGAGTGACCTTGAAAGGTCAAATTCAAGGTCGCTCAGATTTCGAAGCCTTATATCTTGTAAAGGAGCAGAGTTAGGCCATATGTTACTATTAAACATTAATAGGAAACCATATATGGGGAATCCATGTGACACACCATCACATTTGACCTTGGGTGACCTTGAAAGGTCAAATTCAAGGTCACTCACATTTCAAAGCCTTATGTCTTGTAACGGAGCAGAGTTAGGCCATATGTTACTATTAAACATTGATAGGAAAGCATATAAGGAGAGTCCAATGACATCATCCCATTTGACCTTGAGTGACCTTCAAAGGTCAAATTCAAGGTCACTCACATTTTAAAGCCCTATATATTAATCTTAAAGGAGCATAGTTAGGCCATATTTTACTATTAAACATTAATAGGAAAGCATGTATGGGGAGTCCAATGACACTGTCACATTCGACCCTGAGTGACCTTCAAAGGTCGAATTCAAGGTCACTCAAATTTCGAAAGCTTATATCTCATAGGAGCTGAGTTAGGCCATTACTATTAAACATAAATAGGAAAGCATATCTAGGGGAGTCCAGTGACACTATCACTTTGACCTTGAGTGACCCTGCCAGGTCAAAGTTAAGGTGTCGAATATGATCTTAAATTGATACATGCATAGCGAGGTACTGTGTGAGAGTTAACCCAGATTTCAATTGATTTAGTTTGCAGCAGTTTTTGATACAAGTCTGCAGAAAATTGCCAATGTCATCCCAACTGCAGCTGTCAAGCAGAGCGCCAAGGTCCTTGGACCTCTTGTTTTAAAGATGTAAGTTAAATCCTAGACAGATCTACATTATTTTAGGGTCATTAATTGAAAATCAATCTGAATGGAGATTGAAAAACTCTTCTCATATATGTGAAACAAACTTCTGGGTCTCTGGGGTTATAGTAAAGTGTGGAAGGAGTACTTCTTATACCAATATTGATGTCACCCTGGAGTTCTTCAGCACACAGAAATTGGGCTTGGGCATGTAGTCATATTCTTAATCTTTGAATCATCAATATCATTTTGTGGTTATTTGATGCACCTTTTTGAATATAGTTCTACAACTCTGAAACGGCTACTCCTAGAGTAAAACTTACAAGATTGGAATCTTTGGCTTGCATTGTAAATTGGCTAACATTTTTGGCTTTGGGAGTTATTGAAGATCATATATAATAGTGTACATTATATCTTGGGTATGTCATGGCAATTTTTTTCCTTCAGTAGCAAATTAAGGTCCGTCATCTCAAGATTCAAAACAGTCATCACCTGACAAAGCCTGTTGTCAACTGCAACAGGCTTGGTTATACTAGTAATATATACATGTAACATAATGTTTTGTCTTAATAAGATTTTTCCAAGCAGGTAGAAAAAATTTCTTTGATCCCAATTTTTTGCTTTAATATGGTACATGTGACTAAGTGTTGAGATTAAGTAGATCAACTTTTTGTCATTCTCCTGGTGAGTTACCGCTAAATATAACATATTTTTTTTTACTTGTATGCTTCAGTTGCATTATGCAGCTCTACTTGTTACATTATTCCCAGGTTGGTGCACATTGTAATTCATGATCAGTACCCATAGCATTTGACATTTATCATGAAATTCAAAGCCAGGGATCGAGTGCAGTGTGCTCGCAGTCTGAGGCAGTTTTCCAGCATGAGGCTTGCAAATTTAACTTTTACTTCTTTTACAGCCAAGTTTATCTTGGGAGACCACTGCCATCAGAGACCACCTGTCTTGAAAGACCACGGTTATCAAAAGACTGGATGCTGTTATTGACAGGTCAAGGACAGAAATTCCAGAATAATTCAATCTTTCACCAGGCACATCTTGAGAGATCACATTTTTTTGTGACCCAGGTGTTTAGGGGTGGTCTTTCAAATACAGGTCTGTTATGTTAACAAATTTCTAATCAATCTACAATGTATACAATATTGCTCACTGGAATTTGAGTTGACATTGTCTGAGAACAACACATATCACACGTTCAGTAATCTGCTAGGCAACACGGAGGGGGGGGGGGCAGGGAGGGGATCATTGATTACGGTTGGGGTGGATAGGGCTGTACCATTCTAATGAGGAGGAGGGGCAGGTTATTAAAACTTTCCCTGGCTTCTTTTAATGGCTAAAGATTTGAGGGATTTCGCTTAATAAAGTCTACTCCACCCGCCAATCTGCCCGACTGTGTGGGAATACGTCGAGCAGTGTTCAAGTTTGGAGCCTCTTTATTCATGTAATTGTTTTGCCAACAACTTTTGTGAAAAGCATGAGGATACATCTACTGCAATATAGATGTATGTACTTGGTAGGATTTGTTCTACAATAAGACAAACATACTAGTACGTGGTTTCAATTGTACAGGGTTGCAGAAATATGAATAGAAAACTAAAAAAAGTGTTTTGTTGGCAGTCCCCCACCCCACCCCGCCTTCAGAAATCTACACTCTTTGAAGAGTAATTTAACAGTATGCGGGTTTTGGATACAATGAAGTGGTTGGTTCACTGTCATCTGGATATCACGTTACTAATAAGTTTTTTTGTCAAAGGCATGTGCAGAATACCTTTCCCCTAATTGCCGTTCTTGGCCTCCAAGAAGCTTTTTCCAAGTCATTTTTTCTTCAACTTGATACAAGACAGCACTGTTGTTCCTCAAGGAGGGATTTTTTTTTCATGGAACAGTTGCATGTAGGTAAGAGATAACATATTTGCTCAAAGTTTTACTCATTGTCTGGGACTTGATTGAAGGCAGTCGTCATGTCCCATTGACACATTTAGCTGCCGAGTGTTACGTGTTTGTCATTAAATAAGGGGAGTCATGAATGGCTGGTGCCGTAATGACATGCTTCACTGAACACATATATCATGTCCCAAATTGTAAGGAAGAATGAAGGCCCAGTTGTAGTTAAGTGCGTAGATCGCCCTCCTGTTTTATTACATCACATGATATCTTTTTATTCTTGCGCTTTTGCCTGCATAATTTGTGCACGGGTTAACAAGGGGCTCCGTATTGTCAGCTGAAGCTTGTACATAAAGGAAAAATCATTTACAAAAATCGAGCCCCGCTGACACTTGAAAGCGACCAGCGCAAGTGAAGGTGCAACAATACATCTATTGACGTCGTGGCCTGGCGAGTTCAACAGCCTCAGTCATGGTTCACCGGGCGAAGGTCTTGCTGACAAACAAAAGGAAACGAACCCTGGTATTTTCCCGTTCCTGTTGCTATGCCATGCTTCCGCGACTTTCATTGCAACCTCTGGCCGCGAAGAAAACGAGGCAATGAGCTTGATAAATGAGGTTCCTGAATACCTGCTCCTCAGGTCGATTGTCAGAACGACTCCTTGTCTTATCTTTAACGGAGCGTGGCTTTGAATACTAGTATCTGCTGGTTGCTCCTTTAGACCATGCACCTGCTTCATTGAGGCTTCTGTTTCCTAGTGACACAGTAATTGCAACAGCAACAGTTAGCATTCAGTGGATCTGGCATTGGCAGCCAGGGTTGCAGGACCACGTGGCCATTTTGATTTACAGGCCAGATAATCAAAGGGTGTGGTTTTGTTACATCATGGTGAAAACTAACAAGACTTTTTTTTTTTTTTTTTTTTTTTTGGGGGGGGGGGTTGCACTTTTCGTGCAAGTATTATAATTATTTCTTGTTCTAATCTAATGCCTATCAGAAGCTTTATAATGATTGAACACTGTTATTGATATAAGTATGACAAATATTTTCAGCACTATTGTTAATGATATACTTATTGGTATTAGTCTCTCACGCTATATACTTTGAATTCTGTCAGAGTATTTTGTACACTTAAACTTTCAGTAATAGTACATCCTCTGAAAAACAGCTTTCTTGGAAAGTTTTCTTCTAGTACAAAAATCTAATTACAAGTTTTGATCATCAACTTTATTTTGAGCTGCTGCAATTTTCTTGATGTATGGCTTTTACATGCAAAAAGCTGATGTATAAATGTGATTGTACATACATTGTATCTCCACTGAAAATTTAATGTCTTTGCTGTCACACCTTTGACCAGGTTTTATTGGATTAGTAATGTGACGCATGCGCCTTTCTGTGTTTTGTCATGATGACATTGCCCATCTCTATTAATGTGATCAGCACCAGCAGCCCATTTGTAGAATTATAATCCTGTTAAATCCCGAACTGCCCCCAAACATAGAAAAAGGAATGGATGCGAGGTGTATAGAGAGAAAATCCTAATCACCATCTTATCTAATGAGAAATTAATCCCAATTTTTTTGGTAGAACCTCTCCACTTTTTGGAGATGGGGGGGGGGGGGGGAGGACATTACAGGTAGTGCTCTGGCAAGCTGATTATAGAAGATTTTTATTTACCTATTTCTAAAGTTTTAAGATTTTTCAAGAAACTAGCCCCTGATATAAGTCTATGAATGTGTTTGTGTTATTTACCACCTGCAGCTAATCCTCAATTCCCTTTTTGTCTGAGAGACATATTATCAGAGAAAGCCATACAAATATATGTCACTTTCCGATATCATGTCAAGTCACCTGTGAAAGCCAGGCATGCAGGCTGAGCTTTCTACGTTCCCCTCCCTGTAGAATGAACAGGCATCATCACCCAGTGCCAGTGCCAGGACTGTCCCCACATGTACATGTTTCTGACGGACCCCCTGTGTGGGCCTCCTCAGTGTTAAGCCTGTGACGCCGATCATGACGGCGCGTTTGCCCCCCAGCTACATGCATGGGGTTGAGGGGCTTACAGTGCTTTTTGAAAAGGGGAGGGAGAGAGGGTCCTCTTATGAAATGACGGTCTCCACTTTTATCTCAAGATTGCTTGATTGGATGACAACAGGTTGATGGGCTCTAATAACAGTAAGCTGGTGTTGTTTGGCTAATAACACAAATGGAACATGAAATGCAAGCAAAGCCTGAGTTTAGACACCAATTTGGCCCAGGATACTGCTAAGTGATTGGTTGAGGTATGTGCAGGAGTCACATGCCCTTAAATTGTACATGACAGAAGCTCGCCTGCCCGTATGTATATTTCTGGCTGTCATTCCCAACTTACATGTGTGCTACCTACATGTACAAGATCACATGAGATCAGGCATATGCTGCATGTACACCAAAGTTTTTTAAAAATGTCAGTTATAGAACATATGGATGTACAAAATGTACAGAAATGCTTTATTGTGTACATGTGTGATGTACATTTTTGCATAAAGACAGTATTCAAGCTGAATACTCTGAATATGTAAAAGCAATATTGCTAGCAATAATAAGTAACTCTGTTACATAGTACTTTTTTGAAAAAAACTGTCATTTTCCTTCGATATGTTTTATATACCCGGTATCTGTGGAGTATTTTTTTTCTTTTTTTTTCGCTTTACATAATGATCACAAATATATTTGAGCATTTCCACTATTTGCCGACGTGCGGCAGGCCCCCGGCAAGTTTTAATACCAGCATTATGAGAGCAAATTGTGACCTTGGTTGTCTTTTATCTCCATTTGGAGAGCCACGGTGAAGGCAGTTCATGCTCATTGCCCCATGCCAGTGACGCTGGAGCCACTGGCGCCCGGGCTGCAGGGCAGGAGATGCCCTGATTATAGAGTCTGGTCATCACCCCACGGCCTCCGTGCCCACCCTAATAGAGTGGCATGTCTGCGAGTCTGTCTGGAACCGGGCTGCCTCACGATTGGTCGAGGGCAAGGGGGAAGCTTGGCCAGGCAGCGGCGTGACCGGTGGTCCCGGCATTGGAAGGGGAGGGGTCTTTGGAAGTTTTGAGGGGCCGTGCCAGCAATTTGCCTTGGTTCTTCACAATGACAGAGAGAGTTCAACAGCTTGGCTGCGGGTCCTACATAGAGCGTGCGTGACACTCGAGACAGAGTGAAATGCCACACATTGAGGCTCCCGAGCAACTTGTTAGTCAAACAGGCCCGGGGTTTGATAATCACTTTCCTTAAATGGCGATTGTAGCAGGATTAGAAGATACTTTGTGTCCTGGTATTCAAATCTAGGCATGGGCTTCTCAGTTGCCATCTCCCAAAGACAAACACCACGCTTTTGGTAATCGCGTTTCGTGAAATGACAATTTTAATAGAATTCAGAGATACGCTATAGAGGCAGGCAGGCAGCGAAAGGCCTCACGGTTGACAGCCAGGAACGGGGATGGTGTATGGACCATCGTCTCACAAGTACCAAGGCACACATATCCTTGTTCTGATATGTAAAGTCAGTCATGCGTGACTGCTGACACCCTTGACATGCTTTGTTTGCTGTTAAGAGATCTTCGGTAATGTCTTCTGAGGCACCGTACAAAGCTTGCAGAAGAAACAGAGCAAGGAGATCGGACACTTGCACAGTGTGGGGACTATAGGAAGCACATAGGACATTGTGCCTGCAGTGTTGTTTTCTTTTTTGGAAAAAAAAAGGTTGCCAGTACGGTGACATTGTCTTGGATTCAGACATGATAATCTCTTTGGAGAATGGAACCAGAAGTATCACTTCCATTACGGTTGGATGAGTATTACACTATTCAGGAGAATCAGGACTTCTGCTTGTTCTAAGTCAAACTTTCATCATATATAATACCCGAATTTTGGAAAAGAAGAATTTCCCGGATTGAATGAAAAAGTTCCAGTGATACATCGATGATACCAATTGAAACGTTTCTAGATGGATTATTGCTGATAGGGCCTGTTGTCTATATTGAATGACGGAGACCGTTACGCTGGAGAACTTCGGAGAGAAATTTTATTTTTCTGGTGGAACTTCGATGCAACCAGGAGTCACGATGCTTCACGCACAGTACCCGATGCCGGCAATGTCTCCATTCTGCCGACCGGACTACATGCCGAAGATGCCGATGGCTATGCCCAACCAGATCCCCAGCCAGGTTTATGCGCCCCACGCTTTTGAAGGGTCAGCGTTATTACTTGCTAAGTATTAGTATTGTGCAATACTTGTAAAATGAAATTAACTGTTACAAGATATAGTATTAGTTTATAGTAATACTTTCCATGAAATGTTGTGCCTATATACAATCCGTTGCATTTGTGAAAATGTTGTTATAAATCTTCATGGGAGGGAGAGAAGGAGTTATATGCTTCTATCCATCAATATATGGTTAGGTTAGGCCCTGGCTTAGGTTATTTTCCATTATAGTTTTTGCTGGGCAGTTTATTTTCCATCTAGTCTTTTGCAGAGTAAATATTAGGTGGCACTATATAGATTTAAATTTATCTACATGTACCCAATATGATGATAGTACGAGAAAATACATGTAGGTTATTGGACTCAGGATTCATAATAGAAACATTGTCTTTCTACTGAGTCTTAAATGAAAACAAAAAATTCTGTTTCATTCTAACACATTCCCCTGAAGATGGCAGCGAGATGCTCGTCGAAAATTCGGGAACAATTTTTTATTTTCATTTAAGACTCAACGAGTAGAAAGACAATGTTTCTATGATAGTACTGTAGCTTGTTAATTATATGATCATTACAATTAATAGTGGCAATTAATTTCAGACCACTTGGTAGTTACCTGTTATGTCTTATTAGAACCAAGGGTTTTTTAAACACCAAATGTATTTAAAAAAAAGTTTTATTACTCTCTAAAATATTCTTTATAAATATATCCTAGTAATTGACAATGCCCTAAAGCTGGAGAATATGCTAGGCCTGTTGAATAATATCAAAAAACCTGTGAAAACTTTTTTCCAACTGTGTATTATCCACAGCTAAGAGCTTCAATAGTTTAAGCTTGCCTTTTTCCTTAGTTCACATCCAGCAGTCACCCTGAAATAACCTGCATTTTATTGCATTCAAACCTAGAATGCAATAAAAACAAATTCTTGCTGCATAATTCAGTGTTTCAGAAATATTTTTAAAACTTTGCAAAGAATGTGGGACCACCTATTTGATTTAGAGGGCAGTTTAGTGTTATCCTACATTTTATAATTTAAACATTAAAAGCTCTCTATATAGGGCTGATAGTTAGTCCATCTGTATCCTGGGATTCTCATCTGTACATATTTGAACAGAAACAATTTCTAAGGGAGCTCATAGTAACGGCTATTGCACCGGCACTTTAACTTTTGACAGTAAGTCAAATTTCACGCTGCAATTTTGGTTATAGCTGCTATTTGCGAAGACTGATTTGGAAGGGCGAGAGAGTGTTTGCGGATACAGGCCCTGCAACCGAGTGATTTACCATTTTGTCAGAGGGAAAGCTTTTTAATATTGACACAGATATTGACACTTACGGCAGTGTGAGAAAGCCTTAGAGCCTGAGAACCTGGGAGAGTTTGCATACAGCCCAAAAGGAAGTTCTCAGTTTGTTGTATCTGAAAATAGGCAACATATTATTGTCAAAACTTTCATCAAAAGTACACAAAATTTTAACACAGTGCTGCTATGGATTTACATGTACAGCACTACCAGGTTTATTACCTGTGGTAAATTGCCTACTTTATTTTACATGACTTAAACCAGAAAAAAACTGTACATTTGTGCATTGTATATCAAATACCTTGGAGGAATTCAGAAAAATTGCCACATTATTTTTTTGAGTTTCTAAAAGTACCAACACCAGAAACTAATAAATTTACTGATACATGTACATGCAAGGTGTAGACTGATGTAATATATGGCAATCTGAAGCTGGACATGGGGTACAAAGGTCAGTTGTTTTAAATATATTTTTTAATTTATCTACCGGTATTTATTTTATTTGGGGGTGGGCATAACCCTGAGGAGCCATTATATGAATTATCATACTGATTATTCCATGCATTTAATGCTTCTGGTCAGGTTATTTTATTTCTAACTTAAATTGTATAAATTACAATGATGCCGAGATGGACATGTAGTTATGCCCATCTGCTGCATTAAATACATAATTACATGGCTTTTGTCCTATGTAGTGGCATTCTGCTCATGGCATGAACTAGCTATTAAATTACAGGAAAGTTCTGACATGAAGTGTGTAACAGTGATACTCATGTCCCAGCATTATTATAAGACCACCCATTCAGGAAGAAAAATGTGGTTTGCAAATTAAAGGTGGTTGAAATTGAGAAATGCTTATACTGACAAAGTGGGTGTTACTACTGTATGTTTCTCTGCTTTTGTTTAGCACACAAATTAACAACCAGTGATATAAAAAAAGGAAAAAATATTATTAACATACATGTATTGTATTAGAAAACTAAAAATATAATTCTAAATATTTGATTTGTGTATTTCAGCATCTTGGAACTGCGGAAGGAGAAATCTCGCGATGCGGCCCGATCACGGCGAGGGAAAGAAAACTATGAGTTTTACGAACTGGCCAAGATGCTTCCACTGCCCGGTGCCATTACCAGTCAGCTGGACAAGGCATCCATCATACGTCTGACCATCAGCTTTCTCAAACTGCGGGACTTCAGTAGCCATGGTGACCCTCCATGGCAACGGGACGGACCAAGCCCAAACAAAAGCAGCAAAGGTTAGTGAAAGAAAAAAGGTGTCTTTAATTTCTGGTTAATTTTATTTACTTTTCTTGATATTTGAGATTTTGTTAGTGCACTGCTATTTGGTTTCAGACTTCAAATCTTAATTGACAAAAAAGTATTTGAGGCGAAGGTTAATGTTGATCATTATAAATGTCTGTCACTTTGAAACCATTACCAGTAGTTCAAGGAAAAAATTGAATACCTTGAATTGTGTAGGCTGTCTCTTGATTCCCTGTGGTTCTGTTACATACAGTGTGTGATTTCTGCATGGTAGTGGTGGGCCGATTATCGATTAATAGCCGATAATCAGTTGGCAAGACTCCCTTGAGCTGATAATCGATAGTACAGCCTTACTATCGATCATGGATTTTATGAACAAAATATATAATTTTGCAATTTATGTGGTGGTTAAAACATATTACAACATCTAATTGGTACTACTTGTCTTCCCAAACCTTCGGATATCTTAAAATAAAGATATATGTGATGTATACATGTATTCAAGTAACACTGGTGACATTCCTTAATCCAGGATGAGTTATTAACTTCTGGGATTTTCTTAGAAAAAAATCATCTGATAATTAATCGATGATCGATTGATAGTGACCTGCATCAGAAATCTGATAATCGATTGTGAAATTGCAGCTGATTCCCACCACTACTGCATGCCCAAATTAAATTAAAGTCACATTGTTTATGCTAGCTTGGTCAACAATGTTTAACAGCAAATTGATGGATGATGAACTTAGGTGGACAATGGGATAGCTTAATCTCAACAATGCTCAAGGTCTCCCTAACTCCCACACTGCTTTTCTGAATATGGTCAACGGATGGCTTAAAAAAGGCTGCCTAAACCAAAATTGCCCAGCTGTGTCTATAGCTTATCAGCTTTAAAACTGCAGTAACCTACCATACAGTGCAACTTCAAGGTGTTGCCTCCAAGGTCCCTACAACCCCACTCACCCCCAGCAACATTTCAAATTTATTAACTCACAATGAAGTATCTTCTTGGCTAGCAGAGCTTGTGCAAAGAATACTCTTTTATTTTTCGTTTCAATATCCCGCCGCCTATGTTATATTTTCTATCTCACTTTGATCTCACAATCACCCGGCTCTAAACTGCAGGGTTCGCAGTCCCACTTTACATCCTCCAATTGTAGCATGTAGGGGTTTTATACCAGCTACTTTGCATTTGGTGGCAGTTGGACAGGTCCTCGTTGTTTCGCGTTTCCCCCATTGCTTGCCGCCTCTGGTATCTCCTGGGGCAGTCTCAGACTGATTGCTGGGCTAGTTAACATGGTCAAATCAATTGGCGGCAGACACACTTTGCCATCTGTACAGTGGCCCCTAGCATTTTAAGAGAACTGTCTCTTGTTTAAGACTTTCCATTATTTGAAGACTGCTAACACTATTTGTGCCCATACGTATCACTGCATATTTGTTCTTTTAAGCTGTTGCACTGTATCCATTTCAACTTTAATTTTAGACCACATATATGCAGTGATATGGATTTGGTCTCTCTTAGATGTTGAACTAAATATATGCATGCCGCATACATACAGTATGGGACGGTTTCTTTTTACATGTTTTTGTTAGATTACATTTTTGTATACAGTAGTTCCCTTCTAATAAGGACACTCCTTCTGCCAAAAAAATCTGTCCTTATTAGAAAGGTGTCCTTTGGTGAGAGGAAGCACTACATGCATTTACAGTACTCGCTGTCAAAAAATTGTGTCCTTTATGGAGGGGTGTCCCTTTCTAGAGAGTGTCCTTTAAGAGAGGGACCATTATATGCATATTTCAGCTTCAAGAACAAATATATGTAGGCATTTTAACACACAGAATACTAGATAAATTATTAAATCAGTTTAGTTACATAAGTACATGTCCTGATTGATTGTCATGCATAATTACAATAGAGATTATAATGAGCATTTTACAAATGTCCTGGACATAATCTAGGAATCCAACTTCAAATAATGTAATTATATAGCTATATTTAATGATGAATTTCATAAGCATGATAATATTCATGTTAAAAGAGACTTCTTTCTAAAACATTGAAACACATTTAATGTTAACATCTGATGGCTCTGGCTTTTTCACATCGTGCTAAGTATGCTTTAATTTTAAAAAAAATGTATCGCCTTCTGCGTGAAGATTCTGCGAGTGGCTCACACAAGTATCCACTGTCAACATTAATAAGCCTTCATTTCTTGAAGGTGCCAATCTACGGTGACAATGTTTGCTTTCCAACAATGAAAGGTGTGACTTTGAAGTGACAGGTTCTCACTTTTAGCTAGGACACCTCATGTGTGCAGGAACTTCCCAGGCGAGCTTAATATTTCCATTGATGTAGAAAAAAAAAAGAGTTTATAGGCCAGCTAAGGCTGCGTGTGAATGCCTTGACACTGCGCTATAAGTCCGTCTTGTTGTTGCCACAATTTGGTGTCTCGGGCAGCACCGGCATCCCCTCTCGCCAAGCCTCACTAGCGAAGAAAAGTGAGTCCCCGGGGTCTGATTGGATGATAGATCGTCCATGGCTGGCAGTCGCTGTCAGAGTCGGTGCTCCCGCCACACACCCATATAGCCCTGTCCCTGATTCCGCACTACAACTGGATAACCGAGATTAGATATAATGAGCTTCACAATTGGCCAATGTGCAACCGTAAATATTCCAGCTGCGATCGTCCACACTATGTCAACCCAAACTTTGTCAAAGACAATGAGCTCGCTGGCCGAGGGTCTCACAACTAGGCTATTAATTTAATCAGTGAAGCTCTCTCCCAGGACGCTATTAAATTAATCTGTGTCTTTGAGAAAAAATAATGAAGTGAGCCGCAATCAGCCTTTCCAACTTTTAGACAAGGTGGTGGGGGAGTGGGGAATCAGGCTTCAAGTCAACTTTCAACCTCTCAATGTCATATCAGACAAATTGGAAGAACCGCCCATAGGAAAAAATGATACATTGTATTTTACTTTTCTTTCAACTGGGCTATCGTTTAGCAGATGTTGACAAACATGAAATTGCTTGTGTTTTTTTTTTTGTTATTCTGCATGGTTTGGGGGTATCCTATAAAAGTTATAAATTACATACATTGTACATCTTGTATTGCATTATGGTTGGTCCATTTGTAACTACATGTGGCATTAATGTAGTCAAGGGTTTTTTTTTTTTTTTTTAAGAAAACTGTATTGGATATTTTTAACATACATTATTTTTGTTTTCATACTACATCTGCATTGTAATTTACCCACTGCAGTAAAAATGGTACCGTTAGTATATCAAAGCAAGTATGGATAAACATGATAACGGATGCAATATTTAAATTTGACATACACTTTAAAATGAACTACATGACCTCTCACTGTGAACACATGCTATACATTATACTTTCCATCATTTTTTTTTTGAAAGAGAAAAGTACTACATACAACCTGGGTTTGCATAAAACCCTTCTACAAGATGTAAGATAGCGAAAGATCTGTCTGAAAATCTTTCAAAAGACAATTAAAATGCCTCCTCCATCACCTTCCGTCCTCTGCCCTCCAACCTATTTCATGTGGCCTGTGCGACATGGAAGGCCAATAGAAGATAGCCGACATATCTTCATGGCCTTTACCAGATTCCAGCTCCTTGGACACCAGAGGCAAATAGTGGGCAGCCATTGTTTTCTGCTGTGGTCTCCACACCAAGATTAGATCCTAGCGATGACTGCACTTTGTCTGCCACTGACAGCGGAATGCACTGCTCAATCCGTACTGTCGTTGCTCAATCCAGGATGAGGATTATGGGAAGACTGCCTAAAATCTTCAAGCAGTAAAAAAAAAACATTGAATTTTTTTTCATTGTCTCCAAGTTTAGATTCGACCAGATTGAAGCATTCAATAATGATGACATGGTTTGGACCTAAATTGCAGAGGTGACTTTTTTTTTCCCCGGGTCCAACTGATGGTGACTTGTCATTCCTTGTTCGTTTAAACTTTGATAAATCGACCAAGTTTTCTTTGGTCATCGGCTGGGCAGCTCTGCTAATTATAGGCTGTCTTCTTGCCATATGGGAATTCTTAACCTTGTGAATGGGAGTTGTGAGGGAAAAAAAACACACGCAACAAATTGATTTGAATTCTCAGGGGCTGAAAGTAAAGGAAATTGGGGGATTGTTGGAGACCCTGGCAACCAGCAACAAAAGAAAGCTTATTCTCCTTCTTGCAGAACTTTGCTGAGTGCTTGGACTCTTACGGTTATTGTTATTGTCATCCTATTGCTGAAGCAGACTCGTTTTAACCAACTTATACATGTACAGCACTAAAGTAAAAAAAAAATGTTTCATTTATGGTGATTATTTCATGTATGGTAATTATCTGATTATAGTTCAATTAAAAAAAACATTAAAACATCATCTAATTACAGTTGGATGAAACAGTTAATCTTCAGGAGACAGATATTGTATGGTAAAAAAAGACATAATTTGATTAATCACTCTGTTCATAATATTGTTATAAAACACTAAGCTGTGCCAATAAAAAGATTTACTAAATATACATGTACATGTAATATATTACACAACACCTAAATCTTGTATACACTTGATGATGAGCTTGAATCCAGCTTTAGAAACCATGGTTCAGGTAAGATAATTGCTTGTCATGTCATTAACATCCATTCTGTAAGAAAGGCCAGGCAAAGACAATAGATAGTGAACTGAGTGTCCAGGTCAATCTAAAAAACACACAGCCCTGGTCATACTGAGTCCATGAAAAAGCCCTGGAACCAGGCTTTTAAGGTGCTCTAGCAACTAGTGGCAGCAGGCCACTCCTGGGCTAAAAGCCATCACATCAATGTCACTTAAGGATGCGGCCCCTGTGGTTATATTAAACAGTTTGAAACAGCTCAAAGCTCCATGGAAAACTCATAGATACAATAGGCTAGCTCAACATGTGTCTCATGCAGCCAACAGAGACTGCATGGTATAGATAATTTTGAATTTATGGGTTTATGTCCAGATTTGTCTGGATTTAAGTCTCCTATTTTAAGACTTCCTTCGATATTTTAGGTCACGTAACTTAACAGCTAACTGCATCAATAGTCTGCTATCAATAGCCTGATATTTTCAGTGTACACTGTACAATTAGCGTGCAGCTACACTTCGCAATTGCTGGAACATGTTTAAGCCCTTTACATGATTTAAGCATTCCGATTTACCATAACACAAAGCCCAAAGAGGTGTCCTTAAGTCGATAGGTTCAAATAAATTGTTTTATAAATTGTTTTATTATTTTTTAGGATATTATCTGAAAGTCATTAATTGTGGCTGTAAATATATCGGTTTCTAAGGCTCCACTCACATCCTGTTTCCTCGGTGACATGGTACAGTAAAATCTCCTTGAAAGAGCACCCCATTGGCCATAAATATATGGTCTCTCAAGACGGGTGGTCTTTGGTGACAGGTTCATTTACCCTGCAAGGCAGGACCTTCTGCCAAAGACTTAATGGTCCTTCAAGACAGGTGGTCTCCCATGGCAGTTGTCTCTCCAGAAAGGTTTCGCTGTATTGGTAATGTAGTAAAGTTACCAGGTGAATGCTGTGAAAGGGGCAAAGATCAAAATTAGATCATCCTTGTCTTGGATTTTGCCCGCATCCCAAATGGTATGGAATACGCAATATCATTACCACCGTGATCACAGGAGATATTACACAAGAAAGCCATCAGGGGGGCACTCTCGCATTATGCAAAATGAACGGTAAGAGGCTCGGGCAAGTGAGAGTGAGCTGAAATGATTTTCGCACACTCTCCCTATCAGGCACTGAGTTGTCTCCCCTGGCCAGTGGCAGTTTGCCGAGATATCCATTACAGTGCACAGATTTACTCTGGCAAACCGAGTCACGACCCGGCATCGACGGGCGGCAGTAGCATTAGAGAAATCAGATCATTCCCTACCAAAACAAATGAGCTGATTCAATTTGAGTTGGGAAGATGAAAGAGATCACTGTTGGAGGAGTGATCTTTTTCTGCAGAAAATTCAATTGAAGGACCTAGCTGCCTCCGTGGGAGTCCCAGCTTCCGAGCAGAGGCAGTTTGGTACAGCTACATGTAAGGCAGGCGAGAGAAAGGGGGTGCACCATGGATATACATGCCTGTGAGAAGATGCAGAGAGAGGTAGACTTCAGATGCGGCTTTCCCTTTCGTCCACATCTTACTCCTGAGTGAAAAGTCCCCAGAAAGGAGCAAGGTGGTTGGTTGTGACACCAGTGTGGGCAGAAAACATCAGGGGGTAATCATTGTCATTGAAAAATTCGCACTGGCGGCAGCTAAGGTTGAGGCGCACAGGTTGATTAAGGTCGGAGAGTCGGAGATGGAGGCACTATCACGTCCACACTCCATTTGACTAATTCCTTTTGTTTATCCTGAGTCCCGTGGACTCCAGACGTAGGCCCGGGGAGTGCATCAGTATTCCTGTGTGAGCACTGCCAGGGCTCGCTGTGTGAATACAGGATGTCTGTGCAGACAATTGGGCTTCATTACAGGGTTAATTTGCATCTGTGATGGCTTGGACGGTGCAGTGGGGTGGGAGAACCCAAGGAAGGCTCCTGTTGCAAGCCATTTCTGCCCCATTAGTAATGACGGGATTCAATTTCCACCTGAAACCTCCATGGCTTATGAGCTACTTATGTATATGTAAGATAATTGTCTAATCTTTCTTTGCCACATGAAGATCGAGACACTGTGTACTTTCATCATGGCATGTTGTCTATAATAATCAAGTAAATGTACTTGTGGTTTGAGTTGTTGCTTAATATTAACTACATGTAAGTTAAAAATATATGGCATCTAACCTTTATACTACTGTTCACTAAACTACTGTTCACTATGAAGTTTAAAATTACAAAGCTTCTAATAAATATATGTTTTGTATATAACATTAATTATATCTTATGATTAAGGACTTGATTCTACTTCTAAGCCAACTAAGTTACATCATTAAGCGGGCAAAATATTATACAGGCCTGCGACAGTCAGTCTCTTTGAATGAAACTTCATAACTTCAAAAAGCTGTTGAATCAAAGTACATGAGCTGGTATAGTCATATGCATGTATATATTAGAATCATGCCTACCGGTACTAAAGATAATGACTCTATCATGTAATATATTATTGATTGCATGAATATTAAGTGTGAATTAGTTACTCCTTATTGAGACAACCACTATCAGCGAAGCTGACTCCCTGGACCCCTTTGAACTCATTAGAATACAAAAAGAAGAATAGAAAGGGAGAGCACCACCACAGTGCCATTTCCCTGTAGAGATACTCAGGGACAGAAGCAAGGCAAGGCATGTTCCCTTAATAAGGTCTGCTGCCCCATTATCTGTAATGAGATGCCAGGCAGGTCTTTCCCCAAGTCTCAGCTACGGAAAGATCATTGTGGCATATGCAAGCTTGCCAAAACAGACAGACAACAGTAATGGTCGCGGACTTCCTTACGGAGCCATTACGGGAATCGCCCTAAAAGCCCCGGCTGATGTGACCTGTCACCTAACGTCACCATCTACGGCCACCACAGAGTAATGGACTGAGACCTTTGTGGCTCACGTTTTATGCTCTCACTTTATTTCATCATCGCAGAGTCCAGCACTCATCAAATCTTAACAGATTATTCTGTCTATGTCCCATCGTTTCTAAGTGATTTCCTCTTCAGGTGGGCGATCGTTGTGCTCATTGCACCCGGTTCCCATTCCCAAATGCTTTATTATTTTTTTTAAAGTCATTTGTCGACACGCAGCAGTTGGCATGACCACGTGTTTGGCGTGCTGAGAGTGCCAAAGACCTGGGCTGATCACCATCGCAGACCGTAACCTGTTGGGAAAGGTGGCAGCGTTCAGCTGCGATGCCTTTTCGGTGAGAACAATCACAACTCCTGACAACTGTTCAAAATAGAAGGCCCAGCATTGGCTGCCTGTCGTCTACCCACAATAGATCATCTATGTAATGTTAGCGGGCTAAAAACCGTTAATTACCGGTCTCTTCGCCTACTGCCTGTTGGGGGTGCCGGCCGCCTGCTTGCTCGGTTGGTCGACCACCACCGGAGATGGACAGAGACCCCAGCCTGGCATTAGGCAATGTACATTACCCTTGCAAATAAGACTTGGTTCACTACACCATTCACAGGCTTTTATATCGCACATGGACTGAATAATAATCAACACCTTTCCGAGGCGAGTGTCCGAACTCCGCTAACTTTTTGGCAGGTGAAAGTTAAACGTCAAAGAGTCGGCTGAACTTTTGCAGCACTCACATGCCCCACCCTTTAAAGTCAGCAAGAGGAACAAAGAAAAAAATTCCTTTTGACTTTTTTTAGCTGCTACACAATCTTAATACTTGTTGCAACAGAAGTGTTAGTGCACACTGGCTGTAAGTTATGCATATATAGAATCTGAGGTCACCCAAATGCTGAGGTACAGTATCAAATTGATGTGCTTATATCTATCTGATGGCACATTGCAACACATAAACATCACAAAACCAGGAACACTTATAGTAAAAAATTAAAGACTTCAGATCTGGGTAATTCTATGAAAGCATAAAGTTTTCTTAAGTGGACTTTTAGTAATATAGAATTGTTATCATGCTTTTAGTGAAAATTCACCTTAAATGTGCAGTATATGTGCATAAAATGTACATAAAATATACCACTTTTGGTATATTTTATGTTCGTTTTATGTACATAATTGGTCCATAGATGTACATTGTTCATGTATATAATGTACATTTATATACTAATACATATACGGAAGAAAATGTTGCAGAGCATGCAAAAATATCGATACAGTGTGTGTATATGTTGTATGCTCACATGCATACATTGCATACAGACATAGACGTGAACATGTACAGTGATTATTTTTGTTGTAATTTTTGTTGTAATAATAAAGAAAATGCTTTGGAATATCATACATTATTTACCCTGTGTGAGATGCTGACGATGCTGCACATACAGTACATGTACCGGTACATTGTACATGTTGTATAAAGCATCTACTGGTCTAAGAATGACTGAATGTGCTCCTCACTAACTAGTTGAATTATCGTGGAAGAATATCTGTCCCAACCACTTCCCGGTGAAACTAATAGTGTGACTGATCTTGTGAAAGTGATCCTGAAACTGACCCAGGCAAGGCAAACACTACGTGACATTAATGTGACGGCCCTCAACTTCTGCTGGCTCCTGGTGATAGTGCTCAATTGTCCCCAATTGTCCAAGAGGTGACAGCGTGCCTAGCATAACTGAGGCAGTCTGACGCGCATTAATTGATAGCTCTGTAAAGTACTAATTATGATATAATTGAGGATCCTATTTCATTGTTTGGTACACCGTATCATAATAATACTTTGTTGGTACAGTAGTCCCTCTCTCAGTGGCCACTCTCAACAGAGGCCACCCTCTCTACTATGGCCATAAATCTTTGCCACTACTACTACTACCAAATTAATGTATTCATTTCTCCCTCTCACCAAAGGCCATATGTCTAATGTGGCCACAACTTCTTTTCAAACAGGTTGGTCTTATCAGAGAGGGATGTAACTGTATACATTGTATAGTCTGTAGGTGACAATTTCAGTTGTCAACTTCACTCTAGGCTTTCTTCTCGCTCAACACATGTAATACATGTACATGATGTTAGGCTAGAAGTTTCTTGATTTGGTTTAATAATAATAAATATGTTACAATGTAGTTACATACAATGCATTGGGCTAAAATGGGAAACTGGCTAACTAAAAAATAATTAAAACCCAAAGAAGAGAAAGAGCAAAGACCTGTCAAAAAATATGGAAGCTTGGAATTATCCACAAAATAATTAAATGCATACCCACTACTTAGTACACATGTTATCAGCGTTAAGATAAATATTTCTCAATTTGATGTACATGCATTAAAGTTGCAAAAATGCTCAGTCACTTTGGCCAGATGTCATTTCAAACTGTAGACAATTTGACTGATCATTTCCACTGAGCAGTAGATAAACAGGACAGCTTGCACATTATATGCCATGTATACACTATATTTTCTCTATCCGCAAAAGCCAAAAATCGTATTCGTCAGCATCCGTGGTTGCCCAAGTTTCAGTGCGATTCAACTATAGAGGAAGTCACTGCTATACTGTATAAATTTTTTCGTGCTTTCATCAAGTGCTTTCGGTCATATTCTGGACAAAGGCATCTTGAAGAAGCTTCAGCTTGGGCTTAAGGACAGGTGCTTGCTTAGGAAGGCACTCAGAAAGTGAACAAACATCATTTTCCCCAAATCTTAACTGAATAAATATATTTTGCCCGCCAGAGGAAGTTTTACTTAGATTGATGATATTTGGTCCTTTCCTCCCATCTTGTCATGCAAGTGTAGGGTGAAGTTTTGAAAAAAAAACAACATGACATAAAAAATGACATTATCTTGTTACTTTGTTACATCCCAAGGCCCGGGACCCTTTCAGAAGCTGTTTAGCATGCATGTAGCAATTTGGGGTAATAACACTGTTTAGAACAGCCGGTTCATTAATATTCAGAGCAGTCGCAGAAAGAAAAAAATACATTTGTTGAACAAGGGAGAGAAGCATGAGAGTATCCCTTTGCAGGTCAAAGAGGGAAATCACTCCCAGGTTTCAAGAGGTGTTTGTGAATTTCAAGTGTGGGGGACATTTTAAGACAAGTGCTTAAATTGTTCTCACTCCATGTTTGGGAGAGCACCCGATGGCTTTCTTTAGAGAAGCATGAAGAAAATTTAAATCTTGAGCTGAACATGTTGACAACAGCTGAAACTGTATAGGCTTGGGGGACAATGCACATGGATGAGGGTCGAATGTGGTATTATAATTAATGTGTTGTTACCAAAGTTAAAGATCTACATACATGTACGTGTGACATAAATTGGTGTTTTTGTTAGTTTAATTTAGATACATTGCTTCAAAGTGGAAATTGTCCTATATGCCAAATGCAAGTTTCATAAAATTGTTAAACCAGTAAGATCCTTGAAATCATATACCCTAAATTACACTAAACTTTATGCACTTTCTGTTTTAAGTTTAATTTTTGCTTCAGTTACATGTACATTATATCAGAAATTATTTAAATATTTCCACAGCAAATCAGCGGATTTGGCATAAAAAAATATGCTGTTGTGGTCCAGCTAGTCGTTGCCTAGTGTGACCTATGTGGCTATATAGTACATACATATAATACTGCTTAAAATTGGTTAAAAAAGTCATATTGTTCTCTTCCTACACATACATGTATTATATTATTGATGCCATTCATAGCAAAAGTTACATGTACATGTTTTCACATAGTAGTATGAGCCGTTATAATTATTGCATGTTTTAGATGTACCAATAATTGTTTAGCTATTGTTACAGGTGTGTCTCATGTAATACTAATTTTAATGTTGGCTGCAGATGTTGAATTTGAGTCAGTGCATAACTACAGGTATATGAAAAGTAGATGTAATTTGGCTTGTCAGTGTAACTGTTTGAATTGGTGACTAGTTTTGTGTTCTTTCTCTGTATGATCCAGGTGTTCCTAGCAGACGACGGAGCACCAGTAGCAATCTGCCAGTCGACCTGTTCGAAGCTCACCAGGGAACTCACATACTGCAGGTTAGTCAGGCCTTAACGTGGTCCATGCTCTCGAGTCTTGGAGAGTGCAGTATTTTTAGTCTGTTTGAGAACTATTATAAGCAGTTTTGTTGGTAAAATATTACACTTTGCTTCAATAATGTCAATTGTACATCATCGTGTACTACTGTATATGACAATCCAGATATATCATCAGGGTTTTAAGTTGCGCAGCTGCTCATCTTGCTGAACATGCTGAAACTTCCACGGTCTTAATGTTTTTTTTTTTCCACAGTCTTATTATGTTCTGCATTTCCTATTAACAAATTTGAGGCAATTTCATCTGATCATAAATTAAAGATGCAATGGCTGTTCTGTACACATGGTACAGTTTTGATTATAGTTTAGGAGAATATATCCAAAGACAGAAAATCAAAAGTTCGCCTTAGAATCTATACATGTATGAGTGCAGTAGCTCCCCTCCAATAAGGCCACCTAAGAAATAATGGCCACACTAGAGAGGTGGCTGCCACACTAGAGAGGTGGCCTTTGGTGAGAGGGAGAACTGACTGCATTTACACTAGTAGTAGCATAGATTTGTGGCATATTAGAGGGGTGGCCTTTATAAAGAGGGACTTATATGTTTTGCTGAACTTTCTCATTAATTTATCACTTCTGTTTGCATCAAATGTTAATATGTTATAATTTACATGCCAATGATGTCAAATTTTAATGTTTCTAACATTTTAAGTACACATGTACTAGTACATGTAGTTAAGTTTATGCAATGATATCCACTATTGGCAAAGCTGACAGGTGAGTAATTGGAAATTCTGTTCCCCTGCCAGCCATCTTAACAGAATGGAATTTTGCAAACTCGATACCAATTGCTGCGCCTCGGCCAGTTCTTGCAGGCTGGTACCGGTTGCTGGTGTGGTTCTGCTTCAATCATCCAAGTGTCAAAAGCAGTTACAGTTCCTAATAGGTCTCTTCACCCTTCTTCAGTTAGCATAGACACTTGACAAATTGCTTAATTTCAATATTCTTTGTACAAGTCAGCATGGCGGGTTGCCGCCTTACAAACAGTGCCGGGGGAGACCGGTGTCTGGGCAAACACGTTCGGGAAGATTAGCCTACGGGGGCCAGATTTGCCGAGCGGCTAGCCTATTCACCGCCGTCAGGAAGTACATTGGCCCTGCAAATATAGTCAGGCAGCAAGAAGTTTGCTCGACTAGTGATCCCGGATCTGAACATTTGCACACATGCCTTTTTGGCAGGTTGCTTCCCAGGATAGGAATGCATACGTTCATGCAGTTAAATTATTTCAGCTACAGAAAGCTGAAAAATTGACAACTATGGTATTCAAAGGGGGCTTTAAATTCTATTATTTTTGGGAAATGACCCTGAGTTATAATATTACCATGTATGACACACAGTATCTTGAAAGTCAGGTAAATTTCAAATGGTTGTAGTCACACAGTGCACACACAAAATCCACACAATCTCATTCCATCAACTCGCATTGTCATTTCTGTAGCTTATATGTAGTTGCAACATACTTGTACACTGATCCCTCTATTTTAAGACTACCCATGGGGCCAAGAAAATGTGTGTTTTTATATTGCAGGTGGTCTTAAAGGTAATTTAACACAGAAAATTGCCCTTTGACACCAAATCAAGCAGTCTTATAATCAAGGGTGGTCTTAAAATAGAGGGTTGTAAAATAGAGGGACTACTGTATTGGCATAAGAAGTATGTAAAGCAGTCAGTGGTATCTTTTATTGAATCCAGGAGTTAATTATCGAGCAAAACCTTATCATCATGGTGATGTTCAAAATGAAATGACTGCTGGCTTTATCTGCTGAATCCTTGCTGCAAAATGAAACCGGTATTATAAATGCCATAACCACTTTGACACTCGTAGTGTTTGGTTATAGTGTTCAGTTTTTGAACTTGAGAATTGTTTAAGAAACTCTCCCCGTGCCCCTTTAGCTAATCCAGACATAATAACACACAGCCGCTGCCCATACACAGAGAGCCAAATTCAACCTGCTCGCATAACAATTCAACCAGAGGTGATCGATGACCTTCGGGCAGCTGCTGTGAAAGCCAGAGGGGGCAGACAACCCAGGGTTCACTTGTTGTCTCCTTGCCCCAAGATCAGCTCCTTGAGATCGGCGCCCCGTACTGAACCCCTTACCGGATGATTACCCAGAATGATTATGTTTGTGAGGCAAGCCCGCGCTGTATCCAGAGTCAGCTGGGGCGCAACCTATCCTGTCAACTGCGCCAATGCTCATTCAATTTTGGCTGGCTTTTTCTTGGCCGAGGGCAGTTTTCCTTTGTGAGTGCCGCCAATAATTTCATATTGCTTTGAGCCAATTGGATCAGTCATGGTTCAAGTGAAGGGTATTTGAATAACTACAAAAGCCATGGGCCGCCTGATGGATGAGGGGACGGTATGTGGCATGAAGGACCCCGCGAGGACTTTCAGGAAAAATTTTCTGCTTGTCGCCTGGCAGCTCCTGTGAATGGCCATAAGGATCCTGGTTGACATTTTCTGGAACGGGTCACATCACTCCAAGTTCAGATTCACATTCAGTCCGTATACCATCATCAGAATGACAGATTTATATATTAACCTCCAATTTCTGTTAAGAATTCTGATCATAATCAGCTGCATGTACAAACGGAAGGAAATTCTTTCAGCAAAACTGAGAGCTGATCTGTAGGGAACTGTAAAAGAAAGAAGTACACCACATTATTACTCTTATTTCAACACTTGATGTATGGTACATATTAATTTTGTTTTGCAATTGTGCCATAATGCACTGCATATATTTCTTCAGGCCACTATTGTCTGGCTATAATATTTCTGTATATAATGTGGACATGTATGTATTGCAATGAATGACTAGTTAAATAAAGAAGATAATGCACATAAATGTAATTGGCAAAAAAAATGTAAAATCACTTGACAACAATCATATTTAAGATATATAATGGTTGAGCACTTGAGAGTTCATCTTGGGGAAGTTTATAAATAGCATATTCAATGCTGTGGCTTGTGTGATGTCTCATACTTATAATCCTCCCTATCCCATATGTGTAACCTGCGTCATCATGGCCTTCATGGCTCACCTCTATGGGGTTTCTTGCTTTCTTACTGTGAGTCTCAGTGCCAAAAACCAGTGGGTAGGAGCTCAGCTCTGAGGGTCGAATTTTCTGTGATCTTCAGGCGGCGACCAAAGCCGGACAGAACCAGTGCTTTATGTGTAGCCCGGGTATTGCCACAAACGCACAATGACCCCGCCGAGTCCTATTCTCACAATTACCGCCTGCTTATAAATTTCTCGCAAAGACAAGACAGAAAAATAGCGAGATATGGCGACGGTGGCCGCTCTGAAGTGTCCATCTGGAGACTGCCAGCGAGGGTATTTTGGTGACCTGTTATGTGGAGGGTATGGTGTGTAAGGCCAAGCAGTGTTGGGACTGACGCACTGGAAAAGGCCGCAACAAAGGAAGAAAGACCACTGCTGGATTTAAGACTCCCAGCTGGGCTCTTGGGGTTAGCGATTACTCCTTACAAAGGGAGACCCGCACGTGATATATTAAACAACTCTGCTGTGAGCAGCAGGCGGAGGTGCCGGACTTCCAAAGCAAAAGTACTGCACACGATCGGAAATGCTGAGGAATTTGGTGGAAGCTAGGAATTTACATCTAGCCAATAGACTGTTGCAACATAATGTTTGGGTATACTAGTGATATGTTGCTGGAGGTCAGCTTCCTCATTGAAGTTTTAAAATATTAGGTTATCACATGGATGCATGATAATTTTGCTGATACATGTTATATTGAAAATCAATAATAATTTTAACTCTTTTTTTTTATAAAATTGTGTAAAAAATTACACAGTTAAAGGTATTGTACTTTAATTTACATATCATAATTTAAATCTTGCTTTTAAGCCATGCAGGCTTCATTTTCCCACAGATGTTTAGTTTTAGGACTAAATGCATGCATTTTCCTTTTGTAAAAGTTTAGATTCACATCTTCTTGAACTAAAATGTTGCAGTGCAGGGAGGCATGCAGCTGATTATGACCCCGTGCTGACTTGTATATTAGGTCAAGATGACAAAATATCCTCTGACTGAATTATCTGCTTGTCCAGATGGCACCTGACGCCCTCCAGTAACCCTCCATGTGACAGTCAGTAATGGTGGGGAATCAGTGTTAACAGCCATATTGACCCTCTAATCCCATTGTCCCAGGTTTAAGTTTCCTCCACATGCAGTAAGCAGATCATCGCTGTGAGATGACAGCCGCTGCTCGGACTGTCTCCCGAGTGCCTCGCCCGTCCACCCTGTCTCCAATGGCAGACGCCACGTATCTGGGAATTACAAATCAGTCGCTAATTACTCGGAGGACCAGGTCGAGAATTGACAGCCCGCTGCCACTGTCACCTGTGGGAGTTGGCCGAGTGGTCCCCAAATTCACCAATATTTCCTGCTCTGTGAAAGAGTATCCTTTCCGGGAGGGAAGTCTCAGCCATTAAAGGTCGCAGACCTCCAGGAGGGGACAATTCTCAAACTGTGAAAATGGATTGACCGAAGGACTTCTGGTCATAACCTTGTCGTATTCGGTGGCCGGGAGGCCCGGTAAATGGAGAATCCAGCTACTTGTTAATATTGCATGGTGAAGTTTTATGACTTTCAAGTTTGTTATCTGTTGTTGAACGGCAGACTAATGCAGTTTTATGTGCACAGATGGCATGGTAAATCAGGGAGTAACTTCGCAAAATCATAACAGAATTGCACTGTAATGTTGAACTGCGCAGTGCATCGTTTAGCATAACTGGCATCATGCTGATGGCATTGGGCTTATGTCTATGGTGGTGACTCTTCATCAAAATAAAAGTTTTATAGCATGAACTATAAAAAAGCATTTGTCACTTGGGATTTCATTTTGGTTAGTAAGGTTTTCTAGGGATGCATTTTATAATCCTGGAAAATTACGGTTAATGGTGATGTAGCGTGTATGTACTAGCAAGTATGGCTGTAAGTTTGTCGGATGGTGGTGCATCGATCACTGCCTACAAAATCGCATTGGCGGGTATTTGAAGTGACTTTTCTTGACAAACACCTACTACATAAAGATCCGGGATAAAGATGACTCAGCATATATACATATATACTGTAATTAAATTTTGGTACAGTCTGGTGGGTATACATGCATCAATAGTAAATTATTATTATTGTGATCCATGTATTAACCTATTCCCAGTTGCTGGATCTTAAAATGATGAAATTGTAAACCACCCATATCTTCAAAAATTATGGATGTTGCACAATACTTTGCTATGGCTGCATCTGTATTTTATTCTTAAGTTGATTTAACATTGCAGTTTATGAAGCAATAATCACTATTTATTGGAAAAGATCAATGCAAAAGAAAAAAGAATATTGTTTCCTTTTACTCATGCTTTACTATTTATTTTTTTCACAGGTTTGGAATTTCAACATTTTATTTCACCCACAATATCATGTTTTTTTATTTGTTTTTTTTTTTACCACTGCATTTAATTCCTTTTTTTGTCATTATGAATATCTGCAAACAAACTTTAGGAACTTGTGAATGTTTGAAAATTTATCTCACTGCAAATGCAAATAGTAAAATTTCTTTGTGTCCCTGTAACCACATTGCCAATATCAGATGGAAGGAATACTTTTACAGTTGGACACCTCTTGGGTTTTTGTTTTGATTATTGGTGCCCGAGTTGTAGCAGGTGGGTGGAGCAAGGAACATGACTGACAAATTGTGACCTTCAAGGGAAAGCAAAGGTCATGTCTATCACAGGCAGCCTCCCTTAATCAGGGAGAATCCTCCAAGGGGAGTTCCACTACATCCACCAGCACCCTTCTTAACCATAGTGGTCCGTGTTATTATAATAACACATTGGTGTAAAAACTGCAAAGTACCAGTAAATATAAATTGTGTCTGTTGCAGTGCAATTTATTTCTATTGAAGTTTATGTATACATGTATATGCATGTCCATTTGTTTTGGGATATATTTTGAAACATTATTTTGTTTAATCTTTTATAGGCCTAATGCTATTATTACTTAAATTCTAATAATAAAATACTTTTTTTTCTGTAACACAAAAATATATAAAAATGTTACCAGTGTTCTCGTATGAAAACATTTCTGGCAGCAAAGCACATGATCTCTAATGCTTTTTGCTTTGCATCTTTGCAACGCCTCCCATGTTATTAACAGTCTGCTATTTTCTCCTTTGTCTCAGTCTTTCCTTTTTAATACACATCTGTTATTCCGGGATATAAAATACGCATTTGTTACCTTCCCCTTGTCTGTCTTACTGTGGGGATTGCCCTCTGCCCGGCCATTGTTGAAATGGCACCGATATTGTCTGCCACACGCCATCGCTGACAGACAATAGCTGTGCGAGCCCATGCCGCTAGATCAAGACACTGGCCCGCCCCCTGGTGGCAACGAGGCTGAGCTGGCGGTGACAGATCGCAGGCGAGCTTGGCGCTGTCAGTTAGCTGAGCAGCAGGTATTAACGCACAGATGAAAAAGATGATTGGGGTGTAGGAATTCCATTAAATCAGCAAGTCCGCAGGTGAGAGGGCAAAGCCTCAGCAGGCCCCCTAGCAGAGGCTCAGGAGTGCCCATTCCCCCAGTCAGGCCAGCCAATAAATCTGGCCCAGTCGCTAAGCTTCGCTGGCAACTTCATAAGGTCTTAGTGAAATATGAAAGCCAGTAAAACTGACCCGCAACGCAGGGAGGGGATGAAATCGGAGCGAAGGACATCCCAGAGAGGCGGCAGGGGCAGGGGGCAAGAAATGAATCGGAAACAACCCCGTCCCTGATATTGCAAAACATCCTGGTAATATTTGACCCCTCAGATTTTTCCTCATGCCTCCCTGAGCAAAGGCAATGGTTTGGTTTTAATAGGCTTGCTCCAGCTGGGCCAGAGAGGACAATTTCGGGGTAGGTCAGATCAATTTTTGACTTTTTTCCCCTGAAATAAGATGCAAATGAAGGGCCAAATGAGTAAGACTTGACTGTGTGTCACATTTGCGATTTTGGTCACTGCAAACCGAGTGGGATTGACGGGATATAGGAGAATTACAAAAAGGACAAAGGACAAGGGGTTCAAGGCTGACTGAAATACTGATATCATTCCAAAAAAGACTTTTGTAAAATATCTAAATAAGGGATTTTGCAAAGCATACTGAAAACATTAGTTATGTGCATTTTACCATTTTTCAGAGACTGTAGGAACTGCTAATTTTATTGTAAAAAATATTCGTTTTGGCACTTAACAATTTTCTTATTTGAGGTAAATTACTTGTACATGTCTCAGTGCCAATCATTCTATTAGTGTTATGGGATATATGTATGTAGTGGAATAATGATCCATGTACAACATGCATAGTTTTTGAAGTGTTATTCTTTATTATATTAAAGAGCTTTTTTTAGAACCTTTTATTCCAAGAGCCTCAAACACAAAATAAACATTTTTCTCAATTGACTGACAAAAAATGTAGGGTATGGAAAGCTAGTGATACGTGATCAAGGATGTGGTGACGCACCTGCGAAAAACAAATGGCACATTAGTGGTGGAATTGTCATTAAAAATGTAAATCATGGTAGGAAAAATAATAGGACCTAATGTACACAATAATGCAACTGTTGTACACTCAGTTACACGTGATATGTGACAAATCGAGAGAAAAGTGTACAAAAATAACAAAAACATAGCCGATGAAAGAAAAATACCTAAGGAGTTAGCAGCAAATATGAATCGTAAGGGTACAAAGGATCGGTGGGGACCAAAACACCAGCTACAGCCTTGGTGGCACCCCAAGCAACTCCCCCCCACCCACCCGCACCCCCACCACCGCCACCACCACCACTTAACCTTAAAGTGTATAATGTATCGGTGTATGTGATAAATGTAAATGAGTTACTACTTATTCATAATCTTTATGTATATGTATACATACATGTTTAATCCGACAACAGTAATTTATTGTTAAAAATGCTGTACTGTGTTCCTCAGGATATATTAGGGTATGGCAGAATACCTGAGTTCGGGAGTGTCTGATTTACGGGGCAGATAAAAGTTTGACTTTATGATACCTATCAGTCTGGAGCTACTTCATATTGGGGCAGAATTCGCTTCCCATGGGGTCTCACCCGCTGTTGTATTGTATCCACTTTGATATTCATGCTTCTGCTCAGAATTTATTACAACATCAGCAGCTGCCTCTATAGGCACCTGTCATCTCTCAATGTGACAAAGATTGTGCGGACGGCTTGCCCTGCAGAGAGTCTTCACTTCAGATGTAAAGGCGACGCGACAACGACATCGTCTTATTTCTGTGTCAGGCAGGGAGACTTCCAAGACGAGCCGTTCCCTTATCCCCCGATGAGCGATACCGCGCCTCCTCCCCAGAACAATTCCTTTTTAGCAGCAGTGGCTTTTTCAATGTGGCGAGAGGCCAGTTAATGTGCTTGGCAAGTCTTGCCGGAAGAATTTAGACAGATAGAGAGCATCAATCAAGGCAGTCGGTGTGGCGGCATCTGACTAATGCCCCCAATGAAGTGTAAGGGGACAATATTAAGAGAGAAGGGCAGGACTTTTCAAAGGGGACCCCCAGCACGAGGAGATTTCCTTGCGCTTTTCACGGGGACTGCGGCGCGGGAGACACAGCTCCCACTTGCTGGATTACGGTTGTGACATGGAGACTTTAAAGGGAGAGGCTGGAATTGCTCAGGAGTGCCACTGCGTCAGATATGGCAGCCAAAATGGGACATGCTCATTTGGCGAAATGTCCTCTGTCAATTCTTGATTGGTTCGCCCTTTCTTTCAGCATGGCAGGAATACGGCGAACAAAGAGGAGAGGTCGGTAAAGCTTGACTTGGAGGACCAGAGAGAGGTTCTGGGGGAGGAAAAAAAAAGTTCCATGGCTTAAAATTCCATTGGCCTCATTTATGCAAAGTAGACCGATGAGATTCGCTGAAGTCCGGGTTAGCAGGCATCCGACAGAGAGAGCTGAAATGCAACAGAGGTAATCAGGCCGTAATGAAAGGGGCAGCTGAGCCTAAAGATTAGCAGCAGTGAAGGCCACCACCGCACCACTGACCCTACCCCCCAACCTTGTCGGACCTTTCACCCTGGAGGGTGCTGGGAGGCAGGAAATAAAATAACCACAGCTTGAAAAAAGAAACCTAGAGAAAAATACACTGGGAAATTACTGGTGGATTGTTGTGGTAATAGTGTCTTGTCTCAGTATATGATAGATCTAGCACAAAACTGTATTCATGAAGACTGGGATGTACATGTATATACATTGTAAGAAGACCTAGAGAAGAATATACAATGTGGAATTCAAGTATATACAAGACCTTATATCCTGAATTTACTTTTCATTAATTAGTTCCTGTTAGTTTTTTTGGTTGGAAAAAAAATCATCCAAGAATCACACTGTAGGTTTTGCATGTCAAGTTTTGATTCTTACCAGAGCAAGGGAGAGGTGTATACAGTTGAAGAGCCAGTCAGGAGCTTTTTCCCCAATCAGTAACCGTGCAGCCCTGCCAGGCTTAATCAATACACAGCTAATGTAATCTGGCAACATCCTAATCTCATTTCTCCACAAACCAGAAATAAAAGGGCATCGTACGCACTCGGTGGTCAGACAGCTTCCGACGCCGCTGATGCGTGGATAATTTTGCAAACCACCGAGAACACGGCATCAGTTTGTTCTGCGTTATGAATAACTGTCTGCAGAGGAAATTTCATTTTTCATGGCCCTCTTGTTTTGATCTTCTTGGCAGATGGTAGGGCTAATTCAACCTCTTGGTCAGGATGGCTTCAGGATGGTGTTATTTCTTTCTTTACTTTTTCTCTGCCCCCCGCCCCCCCCCCAGGTCTGCCCCTCAATGTGGTCACTGGGTGATCTGGTTATAGTTATATATCTTAACATGTTTATGGAAATGCTAGGGTTCGACGCCACTTCACAGTTGTAAGAACAGTTTTATCTCCTTTGTTGCTGATCTTGTTAATATTAATCTCTGACCTTCAAAGAAAGGTTTTCCATTATTGTCATCCCCCCTGAGAAAAAGCTTAAGTGTAGAAATGCACTTGCATCCTTTAATCACCCTGCCAATCAGGTCTCTTTGAACCATGTTTAATACCTGATAGAATTTATTACACGTTCACACCAGCTTAAAGTCTTCGAAAGATCGTAGCTTTCGACCCATAACGTCGGGCCTTCTTCAGCGAACTGAAGCTTCCATGTCGTCACGTGACTCCCGGTTGTCATCATTGTCGTCGTCGTCACGTGAATGTTTATGTTTATGCATTATGTTTAATACCATTTTCAGACTTACCAGTATCTTTTATTAAAGCTATCCAAGTCTGATGTCTTCAAAAAAGATACATATGCATGTACATGTATGTGTAGGTTTGAATCAATCACAAGACTTTAAATAAACATGATAAAAATCAGACAGTCACAAGATTGTCCATTTGTGTAGAGATCACTCCAAGATTCTTTGATCATTAATAACTGCAGCTGACTAGCTCACCCACCAATCAATCAATTAATCAATCAATCAATCAATCAACCACATGTCCTGTGGTCACTTTTTCTTTTCTGGTAAACCCCAGCAGGGAATAAGCAGATCCCTGGTCCTAAAAGCCCAGGCTTGGAGCATGCTGTAAGAGCCCCAGCAAAAATCTCCACATGGCCAGTGATGACAATGGTGGGACAAGCTAGCCGCGAGTCAAGCACTCCTCAAACAAGAAAAGCTGTTTATGCAAGGGAAGAAATGGGCCCCCAATTGCATGGTTTATTGCAGGTATTGCCTGGACAATGCAATCCAGCAATGCTTGTCTTGCTGGGCAGTAACACTGGTGAATGGCTGTGTGATTGCACATTATTGGAGCAGCTTATTTGTCACAAGGGACAATGTACCTGAGAGTGGCAGTGCAATAGTGGCATGTGGGAGGTTAATTGTTATCAAAATACCATGGTTATGGCAGTGAATGTAGTAGCAGTAGATTTATTTCAATTTATATGGTGCAATATAATTACTGGTATAGTCCCAGCACATGGCAACTGTAGATATAATTAAATTCTGTTATTTACACATATTTGTGCATAATAAATAATATTTAGTTTCCAAAAACCTGCCGGTTCTGATGATAGTGTTTAAGTTACGGTACATCAGTTGTATATTACTTTACCAATATTTCACATCATTGTTATTATTAGGCAACAGTCAACCTAAATGTTAGTCTGATAGCTGCATTTAGATGATACATCAGTCATGCGAAATGAAATGATCTGTTTTAGATTCAAGATTCAATATTCAAAAGGCTTTATTCGTCTGTATATCGAAAGATACATTGGTTTGTGCACAAACAACATTGGTTTGTGCACTATACAACTACGTAGCTACCTTAGTTACATCACACATCTTTCATCAACCACCAATTCATCAGAATACTGTGGTTATGGCAGTACATGTAGTAGCAGTAGATTTATTTTATTTGTTTTATGACTGCACAAGTGATGGTTTATGGGGCTAAACTGGTCCAATTTAAAAGCAGTGTGACTGGCCAATGAGGTGAAAGATGTAGGCTGCATGCCCAGACTGGAGTTGAACTGACATTACGCACAGCTGTGATTCAAGTGGAACAGCTTACTGGTTGGGCTTATTAAATCCTCTTGGTTCATTTAATCCTCTTGGTTCAAGTAGAAGTTATTGTGTGAACTGAAATACCTGCTAAGTGACAGCAGATTGTCTATACTTGTCAGAATAAACAAAACAAAAAAAAAAAAAAGATTGGTGACAATGGACCCTCTGCCCTGCCAGTCTGCTATAGTTTGACCCGTGTTGCACTCTGTGGCCCCCTGATGTCCTGGAAGTGAGGCAATGCAGCGCTAGATGTTGCATTACAGATATCCGACCTGACGGCTATCAGGAGTAAGGCACTCTGGAATGTTATGGGTCTCCGGCTACTTGACTCGAATAAAAGCGACAAGTTATATTGGAGACGCATTCTGGACCCATTGTTGCTGGTGAAATGAAAATATGGCTGTCCACGATGAGGTAATTGTGACATAAACATGAGAGTGTGGCTCCCTGTGGTGTCAGGGGGCAGCAATCGTAAAGCGGAGTGAGTTTTTGATCTGTTTGTGCCCCCTCGACCGACCCCGGGATGTGTTACCACGGAGACACTTACACCCCCCCTCAGGGACCTTTATGCTGAGGACGCTATCTCGGGCAGTGCCGGCAAAATGGCCTTTGTGCAAATATGTAATCTGGCTTTAAATGTCGCTTCACAAACATTACTCAGGGGATAATGGACAGAAGTGAAAAGGAAACCTATGAAATATGAACATGGAGAAAGACGGGAGACACTGGCGGGGGACGAGCAGCCATAAAGAAGGTGCAGGCACAGAGGGCGATCACGGAGAGGAAATTACATTGCTCCTCCAATCCTCACACACCTTACCCTTGCCCAGGATCCATTTAGGGGCATCCCACACCACCCCTACCCCCCAATTGCCCCCCCCCTCCTTCCCCTCCAGGTCTCACCACTCATCCACTCCTATCAGTACACCCCCAATGGACATTACTCTGCTCAGGCAAATATGAATTATACTGATTTATTGTGGGCTTCTTATTTCCCTTCCCAATCTTCAACTCGAACAAATGACCTCTCTAAAAAGATTATCTGAAGGAAGACCCAGACGAGGTGATATTTCCCTGGTAAGAGGATTGACCCTGGACGCAAAGCTGAATTTATCCCTCTCGGTGAGAAAATGAATGATCCCTGAGTTCCAACACAGTGGGATTTCGGATGGCGCGAGTACAAACACCATTGTTTGGGTTACAGCTGACACTTGTTCCTGTCTTGTATCTATCCCCCCCCCCTCCCTTGCACAACCCCAATTCTTCTATATAGTATTTATAGAACAGATGCTCCACATGAGTAACCAATTACTGAATTGATCTTAAAGATATCAAGATTATTGCCTCTGCATGAAGAAATATTTTAATGCATTGAACAAGCCCAACATCTCAATGCCCTAATTATATTTGGGTGTTTATTTTCTTTCCAGTCGCTGGATGGCTTTGCATTTGCCTTGTCTAACGATGGTCGCTTCCTCTACATATCGGAGACTGTCTCTATATACCTCGGACTCTCCCAGGTAAATATATGATAAACTTAAAGCAATAGAAATATAAAGCAAAATTTTTTTTTCCAATTAGTATTATATGTATGTTACCTGTGAAAGTTTACAGCCATAATTTGCATATGGACAGTTTACATGTAAGTACTTAATTGCTGCTATGCAAATTTACAAGTACATGTATAGAGTAATGACATATGATATACAGTATGTATATGTATAGTCCCAAATTTTTTCTTTGTTTGTTGTAGAAGTCCCTCAAGCAAAATAAAACAGGGATTATTTCATTAAACATCTTAAAAGTACAATTTTGGGGGGAATTAATGTAATGCATGAACTGCATGGAAGCTAATGTCATATCCAAGCAAGTTTGATACATGTACATGTATGTTGAAAATGACAATGACATAAGTTAATATACCGGGTAAGTAAATAGAATGAATGAAGCATTAGTAAGTTTGCATATGCAGCAGGAATAAATTTAATAGATGAGATGAGATATTGAGAACAAACTCTAGGTGCTTTATCAGTGGATGGGATTCATTAATTGTTCTATATAGCCAGGCTCTTGAGGTTACAATGATTATTTGTAAAAAATATTACCTCGGTACATTATAAACAAAAGAAAAGGTAAAGAATATAAAAATCCAGTACAGCTTGGGCAAGAGACCCAGAGCTCTTTCAGCTATGTTTAGGTTATTTGGTTTAGAGGTCTTGGCACATTTGTATAATTCTGACCTAAAAGCCTTGGGTGTGGGGGTGGAGTGGGGGGTGGGGGGCGGTTGAGAGAATGTGCTAAAGTCAAGGGAACCTACAGCCTGGGGCACAGTGGAACTGACCTGCTGTTGCTGGCTGCAGCAACGCCATTTGGCTGGGACTAAGTTCATTAAGAAAATAAAAGAAAATGTAAAGTTTGGGAATTGGACGCCTCTCGCCTGCGTCACATAAAGAGATGGCGTTGCCGTGTGACATCATAATAAATGTGACAGGTTGGAGAGGAGTTCATTTGGCGCCCCCTGTTGCTGGTTGCGAGAGGCGACATTAGCCGGGGCTTGGGAGGTGTCGGGAAGTAGTCCATCCCAGATGGAGTTTTTTGTGGCACATACTATGGAAATGAGAGCACTGTGTCCAGGGAAGATAAGAGAAGCCAATCCCCAAATTGGTCAGGACAGTTTAAAGGCAAAAAGGGTTAGATGACAGGGCTTTGACTTGTACAGGGTTTTTGACTCAGGCTTTATACCGTTATATGTGCTTTGTTAACTGACAATATTCCTGTTGATGTATTTGTTTGTTTGCTTGTTTTTCTTATTGTTTATCTTTCTTAATTATTCACAGACTGAGTCATTGATAAGCTAGGATTCAATCAGTCGTTCAAATTACTAGTAATAACATTAACATGTACACAATCTATATATAGAGTAATTTGTTAAGGGAAAATCCTTTAGGAGTGCCTCATACATCAATATGTCCACATTTCCCTGTATGGAGCTTATTTAGTTAAGATTGTTTTAAGGCTTTGGTGCGTTATGTCTAATGCCATCTTTAAAGCAAGTTGTCAGCTGTTCTTATGTAACTAGGATTTCTGTTGTGCCGGCCTGTAATGTGTGTATTATAGGGAGTATTTGGTGCCACAAATTTGCATTATGAACAATCGGTTTCACTAGGAAGCCAAACTACCTTGGTCATATGACTACCCTTTAGTCTGGCACTCATCATGCTCATATTGTGACAAATAAAAGCTCCGCCAATCGTGAGATATCCCTGTTTTCGCGCCTTTACCCTTCTTTCAGGTATCTTTGGAAATTTTTCCTGCCAATGGGTTTAAAATACTCCCTATTTGTTTCAGGTGGAGATGACTGGAAGCAGTATATTTGATTACGTCCATGTACAAGATCATCAGGAAGTGACTGAGCAGCTGGGACTGAACGCCCCCCAGTGTACTGCCGGGGCCCAGTCGTCAGAGGACGGTTCCTCCACACCGCGCAGTGTCACACCCTCTATGCCAGAGAGAGGTACAAAAATACCACATTGTCATATCTATAGCTCTACCACTTCTATTAAGATAAAGAATTTATATAAACCTTGAATGAGGTTAATTTATAATGCATGGTCTCGGCCATCTTAATTACATCCAGGATCTGAAAGCCAGTACCTCAGAACTATTTTTGAGGTCATTAAGCATGTTAAGTGGTTTAGCAGATTTAATTTTGGCTTTGGATCTGTTTCGATAAAGCAAGGATTACAAGCAAATTTTATATTTAATTTTAAAGTCAAGGATCGAGTTGAAAGGCAATACTGCCTCCCAAGTTTTTAACATGTATATTATAGAGGATATAATCACCTGTACCAGTCATTCTCCCTCATTATCATGATTATAGCCAAATATTGCCTTGTAAGGATAATACAGCCAAATAATATTCCCTAGTATTCTCTTGTATTGATAAGATATCCCCTTAAAAATTTCACACTTCCCAGTTATGTCATTGCAGTCTACATGCAGTTCTTTCCTCGTTCATTATGTGCCACTGTCCCACTGAACTATTACGAGTAGCTGAGACCTCTTCTAATCACCTCCCACTCTGACTGTCTTTGCCACTTCTCCCGACGTTTGAATGTCTTCTCCCCTCTCTTGTCTCTTCCGGAGTCAATTCATCGGGGGATAAATGATCAGTGAAGAGGCAAACTTCAGTGGTTGTAAAGGGCCTCCATTCGCTAAGGAACCCATTTCATCTGAAAGTCAAATTTGGACCCTGAGTGTTTAGTTCCGTGGCAGTGGGCACCACTATTGCATTAAATCTTTCTTACTGGAAGGGAAGTTTAGCAGCGGTGGCGGCAGCTCCACCGTTATAGCGGTGGGCAGGGCAGCTGGGTACTTAGACAAAAAGGATTCTCCGGGATTTCCCCAACATCGTTTGGCGCCCATCAATCATTCCACTTTGTCTCCGATCACACCACAAGAGGGCAGCACCTTACTTAGCACTTGGTATAGCTTGACTAGCCGGAGTACGGGACATTTGCCCCGCGTGTATCGCCGATGGAAGCTCTTTTGTATTTGGGTTAATGGATCAGGAAAAAGATCTGTCAGGTCATGCAGAATCATGGTTATAATGACAGCTAGCTGAAGGTTGTAAGATGTATGATTCGGAGTTGATTATTGTTATATATAGAATGTACATAGAGTGATTGTTAAAATTTCTCTGCAGGTATAGAGTTACTGCAACTTAGCCATATGGGTCAATAATTTAGGGGGGTTGCCGCTTAAAAACATTCCTAAACTGGTATGCCCTAGCTAGTATATATATATATCACATATACATGTATTGCCTACTACTTGCATATACATGTATACAATGTATTTCCTAACATTGAAGTTAATGTTAGAGGGATAGACGTTAACTTGCAGGTTTGAAAAGATGGACACAGCACACCGTATGCTACATGTATTTCTTTCTTAAACTGAGGCAATGTATCTGAAGGATTAATGTTTTAAAAACTGAATTTCCATTAAAATATACCTTTGTGAAGACAAAAGTGAAGGCAACCTAAATTGGTACCTGTTATAATTGGGTGAAAATGTAGTTTGAAACTCTAAAAGTCACACCAGATTGAATGACCCTGGCCTAATTGGTTCATCCTTTAAAAAAAATGCAGTATTAACTGCATTTGCTGAGACTGTGGTTACCATGGCGATGCTGTGAGGAGTGACTCCAGGCACCCACCCATTGTGCTTTGCCTGGAGCACAGTGAGCCATCCGTCCACCTCACATGTGACACTTATGGGACATTACAATGGCAGACCCCAGAGCCTCAAGATAATCAGAACCAAAAGATATGGGTAGTTTTCACTCTCGTTCTAATTCCTTGCTTGACCGGGTTCCTCTGAGGTCTGGAGGAGGTCCTGTGAGCATCTGCCACATCCTCGTGCAGCGATACGGAACGTGGCACATTATAACCCCAGAGGGACGACGAGACTTATGGTCAGGCAGGCCTCGAGTTGCTTTCATGCCAGCTTTGTCATCGCGACGCGAGATGATAAAGGAATATGGCAATTCCCCATCATCAAACATGGCCTAGAATTCCCAAGGCTCGAGTCCCGCTGCTCGCACGTTATCATCTATGTGAGGAATCTAAGTCACAGTAAATACCGCTGAGATCGCCTGGGAGTAGGATCAGAAATGACATGCCCCGCTGATCACCACGGTGACCATATGCCCCCTCAGAGCTGAACCCGACACTAGGGATTGGCGTGGCATCACGGTGCCAACATGCATTGTGCCAAAAGTCAGAAGATAAAAGGCTCAACCCAGGCCTGATCTACAGGCTCAAAACGACAAATGAAATATGGATGAAAATGAAAATATCCAAGAAGTCACAGTAAAACAGACTTTATACCGAGCAAAGATCAACTGTAATAAAATTGCCGAACCCCGTGGCCCTGACTTGGCCCCCTCGGGCAGGTTACGGTTATTGATGATACAGACCCTTTAGGCATTGGTATTCAAAACGGGTGTCCATGGAAATTTGCGGCGTTGGCTTGTCATACAGTCGGGGTCGGGCCAATCCCGCCAGCCACCGTCGCAGTGCTGTGGCAGCCCCGGCTAATTACTCCCTCGGCACCAAATCAGTGGCATCGAGGAACAAGCTGCTCCTCACCATAATAAGAAGGTGGTAATGATGGATTAGGGAGAGCTTTATGCTAATCCGACCAGCCGCGTGGTTTTATATTGATTTCCCAACCTAACCGGTGCCTCTTCCACCATCTTGTTACACTTTTTTACTGCCTTTTTTTTTCTGTTAATTGAATTCTTGGATTATTTCCAACTAACATTTTTAACACAATCCAGGTATCATTACATAAGTTTATTTTGCTGATAATTACCATATAGGTACATGCAGATATATACATGTACATTTGTACATGTAAGATCTAAGTTTGCATAAGAAGTAACATATTTGACATTTTTTTTTTCATGATAAAATTATGATTGTTTTATTCATTACAAGATGCAGATTAACATGTGTATATTATTTCATCTAATTGACATGTTTATATTGCTTGGTGTGATTGACATCTGCTTTGGTGATGTCAATCACCAATTATTGACATCAGTACTTGGTGTGATTGTCTGATTGGCATCTGTGTCATATTTGGTATGTTGCAGTTTCTCTGATGAACCCTAGCCCAAGCAAAAGCTTTGACCGTTGCTTCTGCATGCGAATGAAGTCAACCCTCACCAAACGTGGAGTCCATGTCAAGTCTTCCGGATACAGAGTAAGTGCACATGTACTTATAGATAGGTTCTACGTAAAGTGATAGAATGAGGCCAATCAGGTGATATACAAATGTACTTTGCAGTGGTATATTATTTTTACTGTTAATTACATGTGAATGGGTTATGTTTCGAGTTTGGTGCTAATAGTACAGCATTAGAATGTCAACCACAACCACACCGAACTGAAAGGAACATTTGCAATTAAACTGATTTCTATTTATATATACAGTGAAACTTGTATATAACGATCACCCTAGGGACTGACAAAATACACAGGTGGTCTTTATATGCATGTTTAATAACATGAAAGTATTATACTGGGGACCTGTAAAAATTGTGGTCTTTATAAGCAGGTGGACTTTACATACAGGTGGTCTTTAGAGCAGGTTTGACTGCGTACAATTCTTTTTTCCCAGTGCTCCAAGGCACTGCAGTGGACATATCTATTGAAACAAATATTTTCAGTATATCTGTTCCCCACATTCAGAGTTTAATTAACTGACTGAAACCCTGCTAAAGTCCTTATTTCTTTTATATACTTTGTATTCCTATTCAGTAACTGGTAACAAAGCAATTTGTAATATTTTTTTCGATGAAGAAGAATATGGTCACCTCCAATAATCAGGGAGGCTGCGCCAAGGGATCTATTAGATGGAATTCCCTATCCCCAACCTGTCCAGACTAAATCCTTGTATTGATGTATCGTGGCAGGTTATTGGGTAATGTGCAGTTGAAAGGCTTCCCGACCCTTCAAATTAGGCCCAATAGCCCATCCCACGGGCTTGAAAATATGAATTTTATGTTGAAATCGCTCCATACATCATGCTGAGTCCTGGCGTTACCGATTTCCACAGTTATCCCCCAAAGGAAGTGAAGAATGGCCCATTCCGGGAGGCCCGATGCTCACTGCAAAGCGAGATTGCTTGGCTATGAGTTGGAGCACTGCGCTCTTTTGGATGAGCCTCCTTCGTCAGATTGGTCACTCTTTATTGTCGGTGTTGCCCATAAAACAGACAATGACGGCTCGCCTACCCTTTCCTCCGTCTGTCTTTATATCGGTCTCTCATGTTTTATCACGTTGGCAGAAGCAGTGGTTATAGTGTGCAACTGGAAAAATGAATTTTCGTAGTTTGTGTTGGACTGATAGGAAACCCAAGTTACGTACCATACCTATATGGGTTAACAGAGTATGGAAGTATGGGATTTTATAACTGTGGTGCCATACATGGAATTAATTTCTTTAAAATCTGTAAAATCATATAAATTCTTCAAAAGGAGAGAGCTAAGTGCTAAGGCAAGAGATGGATGCAGCTGGAATATCTATTTAGCAGAATTAAGTATAATCTGTTTAGCTATATGACATTCCACATTGCATGATGGCCTTGTGATACGTGTAACTAGTAAATTACTATAAATGTACCTTCAGGACCGGTATGTATGAAGTCTTATAATTGAATGGAAAAAATAATAGTAAACCAATAAAATGAGAAAATGATGAAATACATGCACAAAAAACCCCCACAATATACAATTTAATAATTTAAAAACACTGGAAGATGGAATTGGATGAGATGGCTGTCATTATCATACAAACATGGCTGAATTTGAAAAGTTACTGGTTCCTACATATACCCTGTCTTCATATTTCAGGTTGTCCAAATCCTAATCCATATGAGACCTCAGTTTTCCTTTGCCCTGACCCGGAAGCATCCTCCCCCACTGCTGGGGGCTGTAGGGGTAGCAGTGGCTCTGCCACCCCCAACCATGACCGAACTCCTCATAGATAATGATATGTTCGTCACGAGATTCAGCCCCAGTCTCAAAATCACCTACTGTGAACCGAGGTAGGAGATTTTTAGCAAAATCGTCAGTGAACAGTTATACATACATATACACATGAACTTAATAAAAGTGCTTAAAATTATATTTTGCCATTTTATTCATATACCTGTAAGTAGAGAATATTATTTTAAAGCTGTGGTTACCACCCCAGAAAGTCTAATTTGGATAATTGGGTCATGATATTACCGATATTATACATGTATATGTATCATGCATCTTTATCATACAATTTAAGCAAAGACATTTACTTTATTTTTTAATATTGGTGGGTGCAAGATTCACACAACATTGATAACTGGATATTTTTCTCTTGCAAATAAAAGAGACAAGTGAAATTGAAACTGAAATTTTTAGGTATATAAGTCCATACTGTGTGCTTGCTTCCAGAATTGGTGATATGATGGACCTTACGGCAGATGACCTGACCGGGAACAATCTCTACGATTACTGCCACGCCGAGGATCTACAGAAACTCCGCAAGGCTCATGTCGACTGTAAGTTAATTAGATTGCTATGTTCTAGCACAATTAAGTTTGACATTTTAAAGTTTTAATTGAGATAAATTTTTAATCAACTGAGTGAGATTAGAGCTGCAAGCTGAGAGTTAAAAGTATTCATTGCAATACTTGTAGGTAATATGTACAAACCCTCTTGCATATGGTTTTACTCATTTAGGATATTTCTTATATTAATATTCATGTTTTGTGATCAATATTCATGTGAGGTGATTAATATTCAATATCGCCTACACCTTAAAACCCTGATGCATCAGTTGCTTTACATGCAGGCAGTCCCAATACGCTGCGGCAATTATTTTCTTCTAACTACCAAAATGATTCCTTTGCATTTCCTAACTGCATCCAAATTGACCCCTTGGCCACCTTTCCCGGAGCTGCAGCAATGCAGGGAATACGGGGTTCTATGTAATGCGTCCCTAACCAGAGGCCAGCGGGTTAATCTGGAAGGAATTTTCACAATTTATTATCCATTTCCCGAGGTGTTTTGCGGAGAGAGATTTAGAGTGACGTTCATGAGCGGCAGACCTGATTAAAATTCCCTCTCCGTGCGGCCGATCTCATTGATATTCCACGCTGCCTTGGATTGATACTAATCGGATTTGATGTGTGTCAAAATTATGACTGGCTGGGCTCAGGGAGGCGGGGATCCGACCGCTGCGCCACCGTAGCTTCCACCATAAATATACATTATGCACAGATATATCAATTTTGAGCTGGAGATTGACAAAGAATTGTCTGTGGACTTCTCCAGCGTCTGTGCTGGCAGCGAAAAGCGACAAAATAAATTGGAGGGTGAGGAGCGCAAATGAAAGGAAGAGCCTCCTGTTTCATCACCGTTTCCGTACCCCAAGTGGCCCAACCCTGTATCAATCCAATTACCCCCTCATGTGTGGAACCTGTTGTTTGGTCTTTGTTTAATCTTTTCTCCCTGTGAGGAACCTGGGGGGGCTATTTATAAACATGAGGTCTTTGAACGCACCTTGGAGGCCGTTTTATGTGGAGTTCTGTCATAAATGAGAAGTGATCGCCGTAATACCAGGGATAATAGAACAGGAACAATCTGCCTGGGGGGCTGGGGGTGGTAGAAATGGGAGGGTTGCTGGGGATGGGAGCGGAAAGCGGGGAAATCGTCCTTTAGGTATAGGTTTTTGCTCAGTTACAAAATATGATACAATATACCATGACACACTGGTGAACTGCATCACCTATATTGTGTATGGGTCACCACAAAAGTATTCCATAGGAATACTTAGGAGCTTCCACAGGAGACACTTGGTCTCAGGGACCCACTTGAGTAAACAAAATACCTTGCTCGAAAATACATGCAGTCATTACAGGTTTCTGACCAGAACTTATATGGTTAACTTTCTGCATTTAACACAATGTCATGTGTGGATATGACATATCTCAGGTGTTTAGTGACCCTGCCAATGCCATGTAAATATGCCAACAAACCATTTGACAGCAATCTGGACATACCGGTACTACGTTTAGTAGCAAACACAAAACAAAACTAGACAAGATGCCTAATTGTCTTACTGAACACCCTCGTGTTGACAACGGCTGTACCTGTGTGTTTTGTAATAACCTTACATTATTACATCACTTGACACAGTCATTTAAAATAACTACAGTATATTTGAATGGGAAATCACTTCCAAGTCAAAAGATATATAATCAGTACAAAATTTTGTGTCAATTCATTATCTAATTGAGCTGCCTTAACGCTTAAATATGAAGGTCACCATTGCAACCATTATCTTTACTATGGTCACGAGAACGGTTTTAGAGTTAACTTTTTCTTCTTTGTTTCCAGTGCTGGCGAAAGGGCAAGTTTTGACTGATTACTATCGTCTGATGAACAAGCACGGCGGCTTTGTCTGGGTACAGACCTGTGCTACCATCATATGTAATGTGAAGAACGCTGAGGAGCAGAACATTATTGCTATTAACTATGTACTGAGGTAAGCTAAACGTACGATGTTTGTTTTGCTCAGCTGTATGCTGACGACAAGCTCAGCGTTTTTACTGTCCATGGACAATTACATGATCATCCAATGTATTATTTACATACAGCATACAATGTGTAATTATTTTCAAGTTTGTACCAACACCAACACCAAAACTTTAAATTTTGCTAGAAAGTAAAAGTTGGGATGCTAATGTTGCATGAATTTCCAAATAAAAAATTGGGGATGCTAAATTGCTCAGCCAACCCATGAGTTTTCAAACAAAAAAAAAATAAAGAGTTTTTAAGTAAAAAAAAAATGGTATGCTAATGTTATGAATTTTCTAAACAAAAAATTGGGATGCTACTGTTGCATGAATTTTCATAAAGAAAAATTTGGCTGCTAATGTGACATAGATTTTCTGATAGAAAAATGTAAATTGTCATTACTGCTGGAACTGTGACAAAGTGACATTGTTTCAATGCCTAGTCCAGGTGACTTGGCTAAGTTCCAGTATAGTATCTCAAACTTGGATAGGAGACTATGGATAGGGGACTATGAGACAGTCACAGTCATTGGTTTGAATTGGTATACTCTTGTTGCATTATTATAACAAGGAACCTGTGCATATTCACTTATTTTTTTTCAGTGGGATAGAATATGTGGGCTGTGTGATGAACACAACTCAGCTGAAGCTACTCACCAAGGTGGATTCTGACCAATCAGATCCCTCGGAAAATGAACAGATGTCGGAAAAAGGTACGCATGGACATGAAAACTGGATTAAATTAAGATTTTACATGTAGTTCTTTCATTCTTAAAATAAAACCCAATCTCTATTTTTTTTCCATTCATTCAACACAGCGAGTTCTATATTAACATTTAGTTTTACCATAGCTGAGACTAGATTGTTAGTTTAATAAGCTTGTCCTGAATTTTTGGCCATCACTGCATGCATGGCCTTTTTTTTTTATAACTTTGATTTTTTTTTCGAGGTTCTCAACAAGAAAACAATTGCAATGCATGGCCTTCTTCAAGGTGATGGCGTCAGGCGCCTGATGCATAATGTCACCACCCCTGATGAAAGCCAGTGATGGTGAAAGCTTCAGAAGAGCTAGAAATTTAGTCTCAACTATGGTAAAACAACATGCTATTTAACACAACTAAGACCAAAAAAAGAAATCTATGCATGAGCACTGTATTATTTTCTATTTTGTTTTCAGAAGAAAAAGATAAGTATTCCAAATCATCCAATGGCAAATCAGACCACAGTGGGGAAGATGGCGGCCTGCCTAGCTCAAGGGGGCGTGGCCACAAACGACGGCGTTCATCTAGTCCAGCCAATGACCACCAGTCATTGGAAAGCATGCTGTCAAATCACTGCATGGCTGCGTCCAATGGCTTTGACCCGGGCAACGTCGAAGGTGCAGCACTCGGTGGAATGCTATTGGATGAAGGCGACAAAAGTGGAAAATATCGACTGGATGTAAAAAACTCTCGCCGTAAATCGGAAAAGCCTCGCAAGAGGAAGAAAGATGATGATTCCGAGGTAGAACGGAACAACAATCTTCTGGATCTCAGCCTTGGATCGACTGACGGGACTCTGGATCTAGATATGTCCAATAACAATGATTTACTGGGGAAGGGGGATTCCATTATTCAGGAGAATGGAATGCTGACAGGACCCAGACCAGACAGTGCCAGGTCATCCACAGCGACCCCTAGTGGGGTCAGCCCGAACCTGATCCCCCGCCCCCAGTCCCCTGTAGCTGAGGATCTCTCCATGAGAACCCCCCTCTCTCACAGCCCCCCAAACCTCCTACCCCAGTCCCCACTACATCATACCTCACACAGCAGCCCCGGCCTAACCCCGGTCATCGCCATAGCAACGCAGAGCGGAATGGCTAGGAACAGTGGCAGTGGATCCCTGGTTGGGCGGGATGCCTGGGGACAATCTGGAGCCGGGACCTGCAACTCCGACTCTGCTTCGGATCTGGGAACCCCAACTAACAGCTCAGTTCGGGAGCTGGAAGAAGCTATGAACAAGCACCTGCCCAGTCTGGGAAGCGAGATGGAGCCTCTACGAGGCAGCATCGGTGTTGGCCAGGATTACAGCCAGTCGGTACTCAGTCTTCACCAGAAACATAAATCTACTATACAGTGGATTGGCTCCCAGTCCTCGCATGGTGCGACCGAGACACTGCCAGCAACCAATCTGCTACGCTCCCTCTACGCCAACCGAGAATCCGTTATCAGGACAAATGTCTATAACCCCCGTCCGCAGTATCATTACCATGGCGATGTACAAAACAATTTATTGACTCCACCAGGGGGAGCCACAGACCCTTTCAAAGACTACGGCTCTGCGACGAATTCGCAGATCGAAAACCATGCAAAAACTCCTCCGTGTACATCGGCCTATAGCAGCTATGTGGGCAACTACTCCTCCAGCCCAATAAGTGTTTCCATGGGAACCACCATGTCGGACGCCTACGCCATGACTCCGCCATCATCAGTGTCGCCTCAGGAGAAGTTTGTGTCTCAGTTTGCTGATCAGTCCCACATAGACATGGCTGGGTTACGGCAGTACGAAACCTCCCTGACAATGCCCATAAAACCACAGGTCTACCCCCTTCCAGCACACGCCAATTCCCACTTATCGGCGTACGACCGTTCTGTACAATACTCCTCCGCAGGCTATTACTCCCCAGGTTTCACCTCCTATAGCATGCAGAGTCCGACACCAGCGCACTTCCGTGAAACCTCGCGAACAGCCAACCCATGGTGAGGTTTACTGAACAATATTTTAGCTAGATATTAAAGTAATTACGGTAGTTGACTGACCATTATGAGGGTAATTAATATTAGCTGTCTTTTGATCAGGTGTCACATGCTTTAATGGAATTACGTGTGTAAATGCGAAGCACTGCTGCCTGCTGCTACTTTTATTTTCATACAAATTAAGCTTCATTCTGATAATAATTAAGCTGCCATTTATTCACAATATTCTGTATGGATTTGGTACCTCATATGCATCTTTGGTATTAAAATCAGTTTATCTGTCATTTAAAATTTAAGACTTGAATGAGTTCTATTCAAGCTGTTCACATGTGTCAATGATGACAGCCGACTTCTTAATTTGTGGTAGCATGTAGATCAACATCTGAGGGTCATCCAGAATATCTTCAAGATCTTGAAACCTATACTTCTTGGTTTGGAAGTACATTATGAATTGGTATATACAGAAAATCTTTGAAAAAGTTGCATTTTAACACCATTATTTATGGCACATGTAGTAAATATAAACTCTGCAGGAATCCTTGAGGTTAAGTTCAAATGCATGAAGTTTTTATTCTGCCTGAAAACAAAGAATATGAAGTACACGAGTGAGGTTAGTTAGCAGCGGTTTAAACTGACTGAGTGACTGTGTACTAATACTTATTTGAATATGTATTGTCATTTACTGATGAGATATGAACTGCAATGTGTCAAAATATGCTGAAAATGTAAATTTGTTAATTAAACCATTACTGGATACGTACTTTGGTTGCAGGCAGACCCAGGTATTGTTTGAAATGTGAAATTCACCAATAGTACCTACTCGGGCACCACATACAAATGTTACATAAAAATTGTAATTCTACTCACCTTTTTGAAACTGAATAAATTAACAAATTTTTGGTTAGCATCTTGCTGCCATCTTCAGGGGAATGTACGTGGGCTGACATCATGTTGTTTCACGCAGTAACAATTTGAATGTATATACATGTATATCCACATATTTTGTCACATGGCCGGCAATACAAAGTGAAATTTTACAATGGAAATACTTGACAACACCAAGAGAAACTTATAGGCAACACCAACATGAACGAAAAATGTAGGCAACACCAACTACCCGGTAAAGTGAAAATTAGGTTTCCGTAGTTTAGCCTTGCGATTTTTGTGCACATTGTAAATAAACTGTCACCTTATTTGACAGTGACTGATGTACACTTTTCATTAAACTGCCCCCTTGTGTGGTCTGTAGATATATAAATTTAAAACCATGTAAAAATGACTTGAGGATTGTGTATAGAATACTTTCAATGTTTTGTGTGTTGTGCCCATCCTGTGATTCGTGGGGCTCAACCGGATAATAAGCCAGTAACCCTGTTGTGATCAAATGTGATTGTACTGTGCATGGGGAGAGAGCTCCCCAGAATGTGTGCCATGGTAGTAGCATGGATAGTTCTCGTATTTTTTAGTAAATTATTTAAAGTGCATCTGTTAACACTGTTTTGGCTGGTTCCATTGCTAGTACGGTAGTACATGTAAGCTGTATGTGAAAGACTTTTGTCCACATTTTGCTACATTTTTGACTTGTGTAGATTTATTGTAGGATAAAGAAATATTGCACATTGAAGTGTGCTCAATATTAAAGTTTGATATGAAAATCTGCATTCACGCTAGAATATCAGTAATGCTACAAAGAAATATTTCTAATTTAATTAACCTAGGGAATTAAAGCAAGGATTTTGGTACCTACACTGCATATGTTTTGCAGAGCAAGTGATAAAACTTTTGAAATATTGAAGAAGAGAGAAGTGGGCTGCTGCTATTAAACTCCTATGTCATCTTACCTAGGTTTTTCAGAAACAGATTTCTCATTGGCCACTTTTGCTTCGACCGCTACTGCTATTGCATGAACTTTTAGGTATCGGCGTAGTATTGTAACTTATCGAGAATGCATGGTACAAGTCCTTTGTACTAGTGCATGGTTATCATGATTGAAAGCTATTTGATCAAATAATATTAACTGTACATATATGTACACTGAATCAATAACAAGCTATAGAACAAATAAATTTACAGCGGTGTGTAAATTTGCTAAATCCATATGACACTTTCTTCGATGGCAACTTGGGAAATCTTTTGTTAATTGCAATGGTCATTTCATTGTGAAATCCCCACCACATAGTTGCTCCTCTTTGTGATTTGCTGAAGGAAACCTTTTTTCATATTCGATCAGTAATTTAGTTAGTATTACTTCTGGTGCTTTTAGGGCAAGATTACTTTTTTGAAAAGCTGTCTTGTCCAAGGGAGTAATGAATGTACTGAATATAGTAGCTGTAACTTTGATTTTTGTAATGACTGTCCTGTAGTGATATATATATTTTATATATGATGTTTATTTGCTATGAGCCCTCTAGAGGGCCAAAGATGTAGTATTATTGTACGAAATCCATTCCCGTGTCCTCATGGTCTTGTGTATGCTAAGCCAAACACATGTTGTTCTGTCAAACAGAAGAAAATCATGTAGTCCAGCTTAATAGCCCGGATGCAGATTTTATTGATGTATTAATTTATAGAAAATGCATTTCAGGAATTATAATAAACAACAATGAGAAATCTGTGTACACATGATTTGTCTCTCGTGTTTGCCGTTGTTGTGTTCACAAGGAGCAGCCTTGGTTATTGCAAGTATTGTGTTAATTATTTATATGAAAATTCTAAATTAAGAACTCTAGATAAAGTTCTGCACAATTTTATTGGATTAGGACATGACCAGTCATACGTATCACTTCCTGTTAGTGTTCAATAGAACCTATGCCTTTACTCTATTCCTTTTTTTTTTTTTTTGATACATATGGATTTGAAATATTTGAGTGGTCTTGAAGTTGACATTCCAAAGTCATTCACTGTCAGATCGAATGACAGTTTGACTCTTTGCAATATGATTTCATACAAATACAACAGCAACATATAACACCAGCATATGTCCTAAATCAGCTCCTTTACAAAATTTACTGGTAAAGCTTCAAAGTACGAGTTGCCTTGAATATGATCTTTCACTGTCACTCAT